>Ga0075428_100005098_pt1 | contig 14597 bp, 11 predicted proteins | sample RhiMetdeltSRZDD2_FD_75291 | JGI IMG/M metagenome (GOLD analysis project Ga0075428, IMG submission 75291) | Populus rhizosphere microbial communities from Tennessee, USA - Rhizosphere MetaG P. deltoides SRZDD2 | ecosystem: Host-associated > Plants > Roots > Rhizosphere > Soil | place: USA...
TAGGCCAGCTCGTCGGTCGACCACACCCCTTTGATGACCGCGATGGCCTCGTCGAACAGCTCGTTGCGCTCCTCGAAGGGGACGCCCAGCGCGCGGTACTCGCCGCGCTGGTAGCCGGTCGCGACGGCGAGGACGAAGCGGCCGGGAAACAGCGTGTCGATGGTCGCGACCGCCTTCGCCACCAGGAACGGGTTCCGGTACGGGAGGACCAGGACGTTGGGGATCAGCTGCAGCCGTTCGGTCACCGCGGCGACGGCGGTGAGCGCCACGAACGGGTCGAGCGCATCGTGGCCGCCTGACGTCAGCCAGCGGTGGGACGGCGCCGGATGGTCGGTGAACCCGATCCCCGCGAAGCCCAGCTCCTCGGCCCGGTGGGCGAAGCGGACCACGGCATCGCCGGTCATCAGCTCGGGCGCCGGGGGGTGGACGATCAGCGGATAGGTCACGAAGTGCTGCATCTGCCCTGCTCCCGTGGGCGGATCAGAACGGGCGCTCGGCCGGGCCGATCTTGGGGCCCGGGGTGAAGGTGGCCGGCATCCGGACCACGCCGTTCAGCTCGGGATTGCCGTGGTAGAAGACGGTCGCCGTCGGGTCGACCTGGTAGTCGGGGATCCGCGCGAGCACCGCGCGCATCAGCACCTGGAACATCGTGCGAGCCATGTGGAGGCCGATGCACCGGTGCGGCCCGACTCCGAAGGCCAGGTGGGGGTTGGTCTCCCGATCGAGCACGACCTCGTCCGGGCACGCGAACGCCTCGGGGTCCCGGTTGGCGGAGAGCCAGCTCAGCAGGAGGTGGTCGCCACGGTGGAGCTGCTGGCCGGCGAGCTCGACGTCCCGGGTCACTGTGCGGGTCAGCGTCTCGTTGACCGAGAAGAAGCGGAGGAACTCCTCGGTGGCGGGTTCGAGCAGCTCCGGCTGGTCGATGAGGCGCTGGCGCAGGTCCCGGTGCCCGTCGAGGTGGTGGAGGGTGAGCGACGTGAGCGAGGTGGTCGTGTCGAGGCCGCCGCCGACCAGGTTCCAGACCACCGCTACCAGCTCGTCGTCGGTGAGGCGGCGATCGTCGTCCAGGACCAGCTCGACGAGCCCGGTGATGGGGTCGTCGCCGCCCTGGCGGCGGCGATCGGCGATGACGTCGCGCAGCTCGACCAGCAGCGGGGGCACGTTGGCGATGGCCTCGTCGAACTCGGGGCTGCCGGGCCGATGGGCGATGGCCCCATGGAACAGCTCGGCATAGCGCTCCCAGTTGTCCGCGGGCAGTCCGAGCAGCTCCATCGTCAGCACGGCGGGCACGGGGTTGGTGAAGTCGAGGACCAGGTCCATGGCGCCGACCTCGATCCGCTGGTCGAGGAACCACGCGGCGGTGGCCTCCATGCGGGGTTCGAGCCCGGCGACGGCCGCCGGGACGAGGTAGGGGTTGAGCGCCCGGCGGATGGCCCGGTGGAGGGTTCCCTCGACCTCGGCGATGCCGGCGGTGGGGATGGCGGGCGAGCGCGGGATCCCGGCGATGCCCAGGTAGTCGATGCCGTCGAGCGGCTCGCGCCGGTAGCGGCTGGAGAAGGTCTCGGCGTCACGGGCGACCGTGGCCACCTCGTCGTAGCCGCTGACCACCCAGAAGCCGCCGTAGCGGGAGTTGTAGGCGACCGGGCACTGCCGGAGCTCGGCCCACCGGGCGTGCCGCTGGGCGTGGAACTCCTGGCTGTGATGGTTGAAGTCGGTCGTCGGTCGGTCCCCCATCCCCTTGTCTTAGCATGGCGCCGGTCAGGATCTAACATCTGCGTCATGTTGGCCACCAGGCTCGCCGAGCACCGGGCTCCGGCCGCGTCGATCGACGTCGACCGCCTGCAGCGGGACCGCCATGCCCGGCTCCAGGCCCAGCTGGAACGGCAGGGAATCGAGCTCGCCGTCCTGCTGCACGGTCCGAACGTCGGCTACGCGACGAGCCTGCCGACCCGGGCCGTCGACGTCACCCACGCCGTGTACGAGCGTCCGGTGGCCGTGGTCGTGGCCGGCGAGGACCAGCCGCATCTGTTCTGGGACGACGCCGGAGCCCATCCCGCCGTGCTGCAGCACCCCGCGGTGTGGCCGGAGCTGGACGAGGGCGCCGCACTGCTCGGTGGGGAGATGGTCGAGCTGGCCGGCGGGCTCGCCGGGCGGCGGGTGGCGGTCGACGTGCAGACCGGGGCGATGCTGCGGGCGGGGGTGTTCGCGGAGGCCGGGCTGGTCGATGGGTCCCAGCTGGTGGCCGGGGCGAAGATCGTCAAGACCCCCGACGAGCTGGCCTGCATCGCCGAGGCCCAGCGCCGGAACGAGGTCGCGATGGAGGCGGTCCAACGGGCGGCTCAGCCCGGCGTGACCCGCAGCGAGCTCGCGGGGGTGTTCCTGGCCCGCCTGGCGGACCTCGGGGTGGAGGCCAGCATGATCGACCCCATCTTCCAGCCCATGCCCCGCTCGGTCGGCGACGGGCCGCGCACGACGACCGGCAGCGTGGCCTTCCCGACCGGGGTCGGCAACCCGACCTTCGCCGCCGGTGACGTGGTGTGGGTGGACGCCGGGATCGACCACCTCGGCTACGCCTCGGACTTCGGGCGGACCTGGATCGTGGGCCGCGATCCGAACCGGGCCGAGCGCCGACTGTTCGAGCAGTGGTGCGAGGTGATGGTCCGCGTGCTCGATGTGCTGGCGCCCGGCGTGACGGGGGGCGAGCTGGTGCGGGCGGCGACCGCGGCGGGGGCGGCCGTCCCGCCCGGGACGAGCCGGCCGTGGCTGCCCCACTTCTACCTGGCCCACGGTGTCGGGGTGGAGAGCGCCGAGATGCCGCTGCTCGGCACCGACCTGGGGCCGGAGTTCGACGACGGGATGGTGATGGCCCCGGGCATGGTCCTGGTCCTCGAGCCGGTGACCTGGGAGGAAGGCGCGAGCGGCTACCGGGCCGAGGAGATCGTCGCCGTCACCGACGACGGCTGGTGCCATCTCGGCGGCGGCCACGGCTACGAGCCGTTCGCGGCATGACGACCGACGCCGAGACCCCCACCGCCGCCCCGGCCGAACTGCGGGCCGCCCGGCGCGGCCGTGTCTTCGACGCCATGGCGGAGGCCGCGCTCGACGCGCTGGTCCTCAGCCGCCGGGACTTCGTCGCCTACGCCTCGGGGGCCAGCGGGCTGTGGACCGGGGGTACCCGGCCCTTCGGCGCGGCCTGCGTCCTGCTCGCGGACACCCGGGCGGTGCACCTGCTGTCGACCTGGGACGAGGGGGTCCCACCCGAGATCCCCTTCGAGCACCTGTACGGCGTGACCTGGAACCCGGCGGTCATGGGCCGGGCACTGGGGGCCATCCCCGGTTTCGGGACCGCCCGCCGCATCGGCGTGGACGGCCTGTCGGTGGGCTTCGAGAAGGCGGCCCGGCGCCTCGCTCCCAACGCCGAGCTGGTGCCGGCCGACGATCTGCTCCAGGCGGTGCGGGCGGTGAAGCTGCCGGCCGAGGTCGACCGCATCCGGGCTGCGGTCGCGGTGGCGGCGGCCGCGGTCGACACGGCGGCCGGCGCCCTGGCCGACGGCGCGGCGCCGGAGGAGGCGCTGGCGGCGGCCCTGCGCGGGGTGGCCGCAGCGGGGGTCACGGTCCCGGCGTCGGCTCCGGTGGTGGCTCCGGCCGATCCGTCGGGCTCGCTGGTCCACGTCGACTTCGGTCTCCTGGTCGACGGCTACGAGGGCGGCGTGGGCCGGACCGTGGCGAGGTCTGGTGCCGGTGTGGGTGCCGACGCCGGTGCCGGCGGCGCGGTGGCCGGTGCGGCCGACGCGCAACACCGGCTCGTGGAGGCCTGCCGCCCCGGAGCGGCGGCGTCCGACCTGCGGGCAGCCGCAGGTGGCGCGAGCGCGTGGCGGGTGCGGGGCAATGGCCTGGGGTTCGAGCCGCCGGTGGTCACGGGGTCGCTGGGGGAGGGGACGACCCTGGTGGACGGCATGGTCCTGTCGGTCGAGGTCCAGGTCGGCTCGGCCCGCCGCCGTGATGTCGTGGCCGTCGCCGCCGAGCCCCGATCGTTCTCGCCCCCGCTCCCGGAGTGACTAGCGCCAGCGCTAGAGGCCTCCCGCCGCCGTCACCCGGTTGACGCCGTCGGCGGGGTGGAGGCGCACGCTGCGGCCGACCCACTCCTCGGCCTCCAGGGCGGCCATCAGGTCGGGCTCGGTCGTCGCCGCGTAGCACCGCGCGCCGTGGCCGGCGCCGTCCACGTCGCACACCAGCAGGGCGTCGATGGCGGTGCCGTCCGGGCCGTGGTGGACGGTGTAGGCCGCCACGGTCGCCGGGCCGTCGACCTGGTCCAGGATCGGGCGGCGGGTCGCCGCGAACGGCTCGGGCACGGGTCCGACCGGGCCGGCCTCGGTCGAGAGGACCGCGGCGGCGTGCTTGCTGAGATGCATGCCGATCCCGGTGACCAGCCCGTACGCGCCCGGGTCCGCGATCAGCACGTCCGCCATCGCCGCGAGCGAGCCCAGCGTGTAGCACGACCCCGGCCCGCCCGCGTAGGGAAGACCGCCGGTGACCGTGAACGGACCGCGGCCGTCGCCCGGATTGATCCCGAGCGCGTCCAGGGCGAAGTCCACCGCCGAGGCGAAGCAGGAGTAGAGGTCGAGGTGGGCGAGGTCGTCGCGGCCGATGCCCGCCCGGGCCAACGCCGTCTGGAGCGCGGCCTGCATGCCGGGCGAGCGCCACAGCTCGTCGTGCTCGGCCACGTAGTCGGGGTCGTGGGCCTCGGCCCAGCCCCGCAGGTGGACCCGCCGGTCCGCGGAGACACCGAGGCGGTCGGCGGCCGCCGGCGTGGCCAGCGCGACGGCGCCGGCCTGGTCGACGTCCATCATCGCCACCACGAGCTTGGGGTACGGGTAGGCCACCAGCCGGTTGGTGCTGGTGACGGACATGAGCTCGTCGGCACTGCGAGCGAACGGGAACCAGGCGTGGGGGTTGGTCGCGGCCACCTGGGTCATGGGCGCGAACAGCCGGCCGATGGCGGCCTGGTGCTCGGCGAGCTCCTCGCCGCGGTGGGCCCGGCGCGCGACGTCGCGCAGCGCGAAGGTGGTGTAGGCCTGGAACACCTTGTGAGCGACCTCGCTGGGATGCAAGGGCGCCTCGAACGGGAACGGCTTGCGGTCCGGGTCCGGGAACGACCAGTCCCGGCGCTCGCCCTGCTTGCGCAGCGCTCGGACCGTGGCCAGGGCCTCGCCGCCGGCGATGACGCACACCTCCGCCTCGCCGCGCGCGATGCGGTCCGCGGCCGCGGCCAGGAGCTGGATCGGGCGCGTGCCGCCGATGCCGGCGTTGTGCCGGCGCTTCGGGTCGGCACCGACCGCCTCGGCCAGGCGACCGGCCGGATCGTCGTACTGCCAGCTCTGGCAGTACACGACGTCCAGGGAGTCGATGGCCGCGGGCGGCACCCCCGTGGCCCGGACGGCCTCGGCCCAGGCCTGGAGGGGCTCGCCCGGGAACCGGCTGACCTGCGACCAGCCGACGAGCACGGGAGCCGGGGTCACCGGTTCGTCCAGCGGGGCGGGCGCTTCTCCGCGAACGCGCGGGGCCCCTCCTTGGCGTCCTCGGACTGGAACACCCGGGCCGAGAGCTCCCGTTCGATCTGGTAGGCGTCCCGCAGCGTGCCCTTCATCCCCCGCACCACGGATTCCTTGGTGGCCCGGACGGCCAGGGGGCCGTTGGCCAGGATCCGCTGCGCCCACTGGTCGGCCCGGGTCAGCAGCTCGCCGGGCGGGACGATCTCGTTGAGCAGCCCCAGCGCGATGGCCCGGGTTGCCGGAACGGCCTCGGCCACCAGCAGCAGCTCCATCGCGGCCGGGTACGGGATCTGGCGGGGGAGCCGGGCGGTGGTCCCGCCGCCGGCGAAGAGACCGGTCTTGGGCTCGAGCACGCCGAAGGTGGCCCGCTCGGTGGCGAGGCGGATGTCGACGCCCCCCAGCATCTCCATGCCGCCGGCCACGCACGGGCCGTCGACGGCGGCGATGATCGGCTTGTAGAGGTCCACGTTGCGCAGCACCGCGTCGGTGGCGTCGCTCAGCCGGCAGCCGTCGATCTCGGTGACCTCGCCGGCCGCGATCTCCTTGGCCAGTGCCGTCACCTGGGGGATGTAGTCCTTGAGGTCGGCACCGGCCATGAAGCACCCGTCCACGCCGGTGACGATGGCCACCCACAGGTCGTCGTCGTCCCGGAAGTCCCGCCAGGCCCGGGCCAGGTCCCGGAAGTGCGGGAGGTCCAGGGCGTTCTTGCGTTCCGGCCGGTCGATGGTGACCATCAGGACGTGGTCGTCCCGCGTCTCGCAGCGGATGGGCACGACCGGAGTATGGCATCTGACAGGTGAGTCACCGGCCGCTAGCGTTCGGCCATGGCGCCCGAGTACACGTTCTTGACCTACGAGACCTACGACGGCGGGCAGATCGTGCGCATCCTGCTCAACCGGCCTGAGGCCCGCAACGCGCAGAACCGCGGTCTCCTGGTCGAGCTCGACGAGGCGTTCCTGCGGGCCGAGGGCGACGACGACGTCCGGGTGGTGATCCTGGCCGGCGCGGGCCCGATGTTCTCCTCCGGCCACGACATGGGCTCCAAGGTGTCGCTCGAGGAGTACGCCCCCGGCCCCAACCAGCATCCGACCCGTCGCATCAACGGCGGCACCCGGGAGGGCGCCGAGGGCCGGATGCTCCAGGAGTGGCACTACTTCTTCCAGAACACCTTGCGGTGGCGGAACCTCCGCAAGATCACCATCGCCCAGGTGCACGGTGACGTCTACGCCGCCGGGCTGATGCTGATGTGGGCCTGCGACCTCATCGTGGGGTCCGAGGAGGTCCGCTTCGCCGACGTCGTGGGCACCCGGCTCGGCATGTGCGGCGTCGAGTACTTCGGCCACCCGTGGGAGTTCGGTCCCCGCAAGACCAAGGAGCTCATGCTGACCGGGGACTCCATCGACATCCACGAAGCCCACCGCCTCGGCATGGTCAGCAAGGTGTTCGGGGCCGACGAGCTGGCCGACCGGACGCTCGACTTCGCCCGGCGCATCGCCCAGCTCCCCACGATGACCGCGCTGCTCATCAAGGAGTCGGTGAACCAGAGCGTCGACAACATGGGCTTCTACAACGCCCTGCAGTCGTGCTTCACCTTGCACCAGCTCAACCACGCCCACTGGGCCGAGGTCCGCGAGGATCACTACCCGGTCGGCGACGAGGCCCACGGGATCCCGAACTGGCGGACGGCTCCGCCCATCGTCCCGGCGGTGAAGGACAAGGTGCGGGCCGACACCTGAGCTGACTGGGACCGACGTTGGCGCCGGAGACCGTCGCCGAGCTGCTGCTCGGCCGGAGCGAGGACGACAGCCTCGGACTCCTGGCCGGGGACGAGCGCTGGAGCTGGCGGGAGGTCGTGGCCCGCAGCCGGGCCGCCGGGGAGCGGCTGCGGACCCTCGGGGGCCTCGGAGGGCTCGCAGGCCTCGGCGATCCAGCCGGTCTCGGCGGGGGGCCGCCCCACGTCGGCGTCCTGCTGGAGAACACGCCGGGCTACCTGTTCACGCTGTTCGGCGCGGCGCTCGGCGGCATGGCCGTGGTCGGCATCAACGACACCCGTCGCGGCGCCGAGCTGGCCCGGGACATCTGCCACACGGATTGCCGCCTGGTGGTCACGGATCCGGTGTCGGGGCCGTTGCTCGACGGCGTGGACCTCGGCGGCATCCCCGTGGTCTCGGTCGACGACCAGCACCTGCCGGCGGTGTCCACGACCCCCGGGGCGCTCGTGGGCCGCGGGCCGGGCGCGGTCGAGCCGCCGGCGCCGAGGCCGGACGACCTGTTCGTCCTGATCTTCACCTCGGGCTCGACGGGGGCGCCGAAGGCGGTGCGCATGACCCACGGCCGCGCCGCTCGCATGGCCACCGGCTCGACGTGGTTCACGTCGGACGACGTCCTCTACGGGGCGATGCCGCTGTTCCACGGCAACGCGCTGAACGCGATCGTCCTGCCCGCCCTGGCCACCGGCGCGGCCATCGCGCTGCGCCGCCGCTTCTCGGCGTCGCAGTTCATGCCCGACGTCCGCCGCTGCGGGGCGACGTTCTTCAGCACCGTCGGCCGGGCGCTGTCCTACGTCCTGGCGACGCCGGCGTCGCCGGACGACCGGGCCCACGCCGTGGCCTACGCGCTGGCGCCCGAGTCGTCACCGGCCGACGTGCGGGCCTTCCGCAAGCGGTTCGGCATCCGCTGCATCACCGGCTACGGGTCCAGCGAGAACGCGATCGTCATGACGCCGGTGCGCGGGATGCCGGTCGATGCCCTGGGGGTCCCACTGGAGGGCATCGACGCGGCGGTCGTCGATCCGTCGACCGGCCAGGAGTGCTCCCGCGCCCGGTTCGATCCGGCCGGGAGGCTGCTGAACGCGGCGGAGGCCATCGGCGAGCTGGTCGGACGCAACGTCGCGACCCGCTTCGAGGGCTACTACAACAACCCCCGGGCCGATGCGGAGCGCATCCGCAACGGTTGGTATTGGTCGGGCGACCTCGCCTACCGCGACGAGGACGGCATCTTCTACTTCGCTGGACGCACGGGCGACTGGCTGCGGGTCGACGCCGAGAACTTCGCGGCGGCGCCGGTCGAGCGCATCCTGGGCCGGTATCCACCGGCCGTGGGCACGGCGGTCTACGCCGTCCCCGACGAGCGGACGGCCGACGACCAGGTGATGGTGGCCTTCGAGCTGGCCGACGGCGCGGCCTTCGACCCCGAGGGGTTCCACGCGTTCCTGGATGCCCAGCCCGACCTGGGCACCAAGTGGGCGCCCCGCTACGTCCGGGTCACGACGCTCCCGGTCGGCGCGACCAGCAAGCTCGACAAGCGGCCGTTGCAGGCCGAGCGCTGGTACACGAGCGACCCGATCTACTGGCGTCCGGCGCGCGGCGAGCCCTACCGCCGCTTCACCGCCGCGGACCTCGCCGCCCTCGAGGCCCGCATGCGTGAGCACGGCCGCGCCCCGGACCGTCCCTAGCAAAGGAGGTGGGCGGTCCGGTGAGACGGGGTCAGGTCGTCTTGTACTGCAGCGGCACCCGGCCCCGCCCCTGGTAGTCGGGCACCGGGCCGAGCTTGCTGACCTGCCCGGCGTCGATCAGCTCGTCGACCGCCTTGCGCACGGTCGCCTGACTGCCGCCGACGCTGCCCATGATGTCGGTGAGGATGAAGGGACGCCGGAGGCTCAGGATGTGGGACTTGATCTCCTCGACCGGGACGGGCTTGGCGCGTTGGCGCGGCGCCGGGGCGGCCCGGCCCCGTCCCCGGGCGGGGACGTCGAAGCCGGCCTCGCGCAGGACCTCGTCCGGGACCCTCAGCTCGCGGAAGGCCGACAGCGGGATGCCTTGCGCCTCGGCCCACGCCCGCGCGTTGGCGACGAACCCTTCGCGCAAGGGCGTCTCGTCGACGTTGGCGACCCGCTCGAGGTCGGCGAGCGCCTTCAGCTTGTCGATCGGATCCCTGGCATCGAGCACGGCCTGGGTCCTTCTCTGGATCTCGGTCTCGTCGCGCAGCTTGGCGGGATCCTCGAGATAAAGAAGGTAGAGCCGGACGGCTCCCTCGGTATCACTCTTCGTGGCGGCGGTCATAGGTTGCGAAAGCTATCGCATGCCTTGGCAAGTCACACGCATGGTCTAAAAGCGGCCAGGCGATGATGAGCAGAAGAAGGTGGAAAGATTGATCTTTGCAACTCGGCTTGGTTGGTCCCGCCTTCTTTGAAGCTCATCGGCCCCTATGGGGCCATTCGGCTTCAAAGACGGTGAGAGGCTTAGCGGAATGCCCGTTCCACCGAGGGCCCGCCGTCGGCCCCGTCGGCCGACGTCCCGGCGGACCGGGTTCGGCCCCGCGGCGGACATTCCCGCGTTCGGACGTCACAGAGCACCAGAACGCGGCATTATTTGCGTGAGCTAGGGGGTAGATGCGGCCAACGGAGACCGAACACACTCCACCGGACAGCGCGCGCAGGGCGGATGGCCTGGGGCCACGAGCCATCGAAGGGGGGCGTCATGGGCACGCAGCCAGACTCGGACAAGCCGTCCGACAGTGAGCGCAACGACGCGCTCCGCTACGCGATCGGCCACAGTGACCACCTCCACATCACGCTCGACAACCTGGCCGATCTGGCCAACATCCGGATGCCGACAGCGTCGGGTGAGGGCGGTGGACCGGTGGGCGACCCGGACCCCGCGGACCGCGCGGAGCTGGAGGGCGACGAGGCGGCCGTGGGCCCGGCTCGGACCACCGGCGAGGTACCGGCGGTGCCCTACGGGCGGCTCCTGGAGACCTGGGCGCCCCCGGTCGGGTCACCTCCGGTCGTGTGGCCCGATCCGCGGAGCGACGCGCCACCGAACGGTGACGTCGTCGACGATCCCCCGTCGAGCTCCAACGGCGGATCGTCGCCGACCGCGCTGGACCTGGATCTGGACCTCGACGCCGACACGGCGTACTCCCCGCCGTCCCTCCCGCAGGTCACGCCCCCGACCCCGGCGGCGACCGCGGGCGGCGCGATCTGGACCGCACCCGCCGCGGCCGTCACCACCGGTTCGACGAAGGCGGTGACCGACACCAGCCCACCCCCGGCCGAGACGCTTCCCGCCCGACCCGCCCCGCCCACTCCCGCACCGCCGCCCGAGCCGCCGTCACCGCCGTCACCGCCATCACCGCCGTTCGAGCGGCCAACACCGCCGCCCGAGCCGCCGGCCCGGCCCGGGCCGCCCGAGCCGCAGACCCGGCCCGGGCCGCCCGAGCCGCCGGCCCGGCCCGGGCCGCCCGAGCCGCCGGCCCGGCCCGCTCCCGCACCGCCGCGCGAGCGGCGGTCCGAGCCCGAGGAGACCCGGCCCGCGACGGGCCCGCTGCCTGTCCTGGGACCCATCGCCGCCCGGACCCGCAGTGGCTGGGCCCGGCCGGCCGAGCGCTGGCTGCTGGAGGCGCTGGCCCTCGGCGCCGCGTCCGTCGCCTTCCTGGCCCCGTCCGCCTGGCTGCTGACGGTGCTCGCGGTGTGCATCGTGGGCGGCGTCATGGCCTTCGTGGCCTCCGGGCACTCGTTGCTGATCCTGCCGCGCCGAGCGCTCTACCGGTCCGTGACCCTCCTGCATCCCCGGTCGTCGATCTGGTTCCCGGTCCTCATCGCCCGGGTGGTGATCCTCGCGATCCTCCTCCCGGCGGCGGTGGCGTCGGTGGCCTGGCTGGCCAACGAGGGCACCACCGGGCTCGTCGTCGCAGCCCGGGCCGGCGCCTGGACCCACGGCTTCCGGGTCGGGGTGGTCATCGTCTGCCTCATGCTCCTCACCAGCGTCGGCGACGGCCGCTACCAGCGGAGCGGCGCCGCCCGCCGCTGGGCCACCGACATCTCCGACGGCGCCCTCGTGGCCTTCACGCTGGCTTGTGCCGGGTTCGCGGTGGTGGTGATCGGCTTCGTGCCCCATCCGGCCGACGACTGGGCGGCCCGAGCCGATGGCCTGGGTTGGCTGCCGGCGGCGGCCCGTCCCCGAGTCGACGAGGTGCGGGACGACATCGTGACCGCCGAGCTCGACACCGTGGCCTCGTGCCTGTCGAGCCGGAGCGACACCGGGTGGCACACCAGCTACACCGCGGGGAATGCCCTCGACGAGCCCGACATCGCCCGCCTCCAAGCAGCCGCGCCCGACGACGAGGTGCCGGCGGGTGTGCCCAGCGACCTGGCCACCGCGATCGTGGCCACCCACAACCAGCTGGCGCCGTGGGTCGAAGCCATCGAGGTGGGGTGGGGCGATGACTCGACCGCGGGTGCGGTGGTGCGCATCGACCGTGCCGGCCTCCCCCGCAACCCGCCGTTGACCGACGCCAGCCTCCTCCCGGCGGCTGCGGTCGGCGGAGGGGAGTGGCTGGAGGGGGCCGCGGTCGACGACGCGGTCGCCCTGCGCTGCTCGGCGTCGTCGCCGGCGACCATCCTCTAGTGCTGGGGGCGGCCGGAGCCGCAGGGGGTCCGTAGGGTCCGGGGGCATGACCAGCGATCCCGAGCCGGCCGTCGCCCGCCCCCGGGTCGCGGCCGGCGTCCTGTTCTTCGACCGGGCCGGCCGCCTCCTGATGGTGGTGCCCTCGTACCAGGACCACCTGAACATCCCGGGCGGCTACGTCGATCCGGGGGAGAGCCCGCTCGCCGCCGCCCGCCGGGAGGTCCGGGAGGAGCTCGGGATCGACCTGCCCGTCGGGCGCCTCCTGGCTGTCGACTGGGCCCAACACGGGGACGGGCCTCAGGACCCGCACGCCGCCGACGTCTCCGGCAAGCTGATCTTCCTCTTCGACGGCGGGACCCTGGCCCCCGAGCTCCAGGCGCGGATCCGGGTCGACGGAGACGAGATCACCGCGTACGAGCTGCATCCGGTCGAGGAGCTCGCGGCGGTCACCATCCCGGCCTACACCCGCCGGATCGGACAGGGCGTCGCTGCCCGGGCCGACGGGAGCACGAGGTACCTGGAGGACGGCCGCTGCAAGCCCGAGGCGGTGGGGAGCTGACCGGCTCGTTTGCCGGACCGCCGTGCGACCGGCTCTGCTCTGGCTCGGATCCGGTGAACCAGGGGGAGACGATGGCAGGGATGCGCCAACGGTCCGGCCGGTGGCCGCGGTGCCGACTCGTGGCCACGGCGAGCGTCGTGGTCCTACTCGGGTGGGCCGCGGCGGCCTGCGCAGGCGACGGCGACGACACCGCTGCCGGGGGCGAGGACACCGGCGGCGGCAGCTCGGAGTCCACCGCCACGCCGGCCCCGACCGACTGCGACGTCGTCGGCGAGCAGGCGGACGGACCGGCGGACACCTCCATCGACCTCCGGATGACCGAGTACGCGATCACCGCGACGCCCGCCGTGGCCCCGGCCGGGCCGGTCGAGCTCGTCGCGGCCAACGAGGGCCGGATCTGGCACGAGCTCATCGTCGTCCGTTACGACGGCGATCCCGGCAGCATCCCCCTCGACGCCTACGGCGCGGCCGACGAGGCGCAACTCGGCGAGGACGCGGTCGTCGGCAAGATCCTGGAGTTCCTGGCCGGCACCACCTGCCGGGCCACCTTCGACCTGGCGCCCGGCGAGTACGCCCTGATCTGCAACCTGGTCGACGACGGGTCCAACCCCCACTACCGCCAGGGCATGTACACCAGCATCACCGTGAGCTGAGGAGATCCGAGGTTTTCGCGCGCGGTGTGTAACGGCGGACGTCGCCGGCGCGATCTCGAACACGTGGCGGGATACGGCGGCTGGAGTCGGACGGACGGCGGGGTTCGGGGTCCGTCGCTCCGGCGCCGCGGTCGTCGGCATGACGTGTGTGGTGCATCGGGGACTTCTTCGCCTCGGTCCCCGATCACCACACGCGGGCGCGCACCGGGTCACTGGTTCTCCCCGGGAACCTCCCCGGTGACCCGGTGCGCCCCACGATCGATGGTGCCGGGGGAGGCGCCCACTTCGCCCCCTTCGCCCGCCGCGTCCTCCTCGCCGACCGGGCTCGGCGGTTCGGGCTGCGATCGGACGGCCAGCACGGTGCGCTGGCCGCCGGCCGGGTGCTGCCGGCGTCCGGTGCGGAGTGACCACGGGAGCTGGGGCACGAAGGGCGCGATGACGCAGAGGGCCACGGTGAGGCCGACCGCGGCCGGGACCGCGAGGACGTGCCCGACCGTGCCGTTGACGCCCGCCTGCCGCAGCGCGGCGTAGAGCGCGTAGTGGAACAGGAAGATGCCGAGGGTGTGCGCGGCGGCAGCCCGCAACAGCCGGTCGACAGGGGCTAGCAACGGGGGCCACCGGTACTGGCCCAGCGCGTAGACCAGGATCGTCCCGGCCAGCCCGGGCACGACGAAGGGAAGGTCACCTGGGTAGCGGTCGGGGACGATCCCGTCGATCAGCAGCGCCACGACGGCCAGGATCGCGACCAGTGCCGCGCCGGCGACCCACCGCCGGTCGGTGTAGCGGCCGGACTGGACCACGGCCATCCCCACCAGCACGAAGCCGACGTAGGTGACCGCCGGGAACTTGCCGCCCACCAGCTGGAGAGCCACCCAGTCGTGCTGGCCCTGGCTCGCCCGCTCGGCCAGGACGCCGACCATCAGCATCGCGACGGCACTGGCCCACGCCAGCCGGCGGGGCACGATCAGCACGATCGCGGCAGCCGCGAGCACCGCGAGACCGAGGGCCTCCAACACGCCGAACCCGAACGGTGACCGCCACAGCACCCACCGCAAGCCCATCCCAAGGGGCACCAGGAGGCCGTATCGGCGGAGGATCTGGGCCCCGACGCGCGGGCGTGAGACGGCACGACGTCGCCGGCTGGCCACGAAGAGCGCTGTGGACATACCGGCGGCGACGAAGAACGCCGGGGCGGCCGTGTCGGTGATCGCGAAGCTCGGCCAGCCGGGGATCACGGCCCGGGCATCACCGCCGGTCAGCCAGCCTACGAAGTGGTGGACGAGCATGCCGACGAGGGCCGCGCCGCGGAGGCGGTCCAGGGCATCGATCCGCGACGAGACCGCAGTGCTCTGGGTGGGGGCAACGCGCATGACCCTCTTCGTGTAGCCGCTGGTGGGGCCCGGTAGTCGTCGAGTCCCCGCCCGGG
>Ga0075428_100005099_pt1 | contig 14597 bp, 12 predicted proteins | sample RhiMetdeltSRZDD2_FD_75291 | JGI IMG/M metagenome (GOLD analysis project Ga0075428, IMG submission 75291) | Populus rhizosphere microbial communities from Tennessee, USA - Rhizosphere MetaG P. deltoides SRZDD2 | ecosystem: Host-associated > Plants > Roots > Rhizosphere > Soil | place: USA...
CGTTCCGGTGCAGACGCTGCGCGTCGGCTCCGCGAGAGCCGCGGCGAGCACACCGCGCCCGGGGTCTCTTCAGAGTCTCTACAGGCCCGACGCGATGGAGCGGTGGAAGTCACTGAGCGACAAGGACGATCCCGCGCTGCGGTGCATTCCGGTCGCCTTCGGCACACTGAACGTCAGCCTGTTCGGTCTCGGGTTCATTGGACAGATCGTCCAGACGCAGAAGTTCGTCACGATGCTGACCGAGACGTACCACAGCTTCAAGATCATTCCCGTCGACGGACGACCACATCGCGATGACGTCGCGCCGTCCTTCCGCGGCGACTCCGTCGGGCGATGGGACGGCGACACGCTCGTCGTCGACACCAAGAACTTCACGGACGAAAACTGGCTGTACGCCGAAGGCAACGTCTCCTTTCCCTCCGACGCGCTCCACCTCGTCGAACGTTATCGCCGTACGGCGGCTAATCTGCTGGAAGTCGATGCAACGATCGAAGATCCGAAGGTCTTGACTGCTCCCTATAAGGTCCCGACCCAGACGCTGCAACTCGCGCCCTTCGACCAAATCATGGAGCTGACCTGCGCGAATCTGGACAGCGCCGCGCTGATGGATGCCGCCGCCAAACAGAATTACGGAAGAAAGTAGTCATTCGGATTGTTCGAGCCGTTCGGATCGTTCGAACCGTTGAACGACCCGAACGTGCCGAACGATCCGAATCGCCGCGTTAGAAGGTGACGCGGAATCCCAACTGCGCCATTCGCGGCTGATAGGCAACCGCTGGATTGGATGACGGTTTGCCGTAGGCCGTGCTGACTTCCTGCGTCGTGTACGACCCGTAGTTCGCGTGGTTGAACAGGTTGAACAGTTCCGCGATGCCTTCGATGGTCGTCCGCTGATTGACCGTGAACTTCCTCTGGAAGCGCACATCCACGCGGTGCAGCGGCAGGCCGACGAAGTTGTTGCGAGGCACAATCGTCCCGTTCGGTCGGAGGCGATTGGCGCCGATGCCACCAAGGTCACGCAAATCGGTTCCGTAGCTGGTCGGATAGCGAGATCCGGAGCCGTAGAAGTACAGGCCGCTTGCCTGGAAACCATATTTGAGCTGCCAGATGCCATTGAGGACGACGCGATGGCGCTGATCGTTCTGGGCGAGCGTGTATTCGGCGCCGAGATCCGGCGCCACCGTGAACGGCACCTGCTGCAGGCCGCTGTACGGTTGCGCGTAGGCATCCCACAGACCCGATAGCAGATACGTGCCCGATGCCTGCCAGCCGTTGCTCATCCGCTTGGTGAATGCGGTCGAGAGCGCATGGTAGTTGGAGCGCGCGCCGTTCGGGATCCACATGTCGATGGCGCCGTACTCCGGGTACGGCCGGCGGCTGATGTCCGAGAACGGATAGTTGACGCCGGTCGACGGGTTGTAACTGAGGTTGATGTTGTAGCCCGTCTCGTTCCAGCTGACCTTTCGTTCGCCCGTGTAGATGTAGTCTGCATTGACGCCCATCGTGCTTCCGATCTGCCGCTGCAGGCCGATGGACGCCTGGTAGCTGTAGGGGATTTCCGCCCACGGTCCGAAGATAGTGAACGGCAGCTCGCGGCGGAGGCAACCTGGGACATTGTTCACGGAGCAGAGACTCGCCAGCACAGCATCGTAGGATGGCAAAGGCCCGTTGAACGGGTTCGCCGCGAAGTCGGGACGCCCGTCATAGGCGCGCTCGGGGCTGATCTGCTGCGCAAAGGCGCGCGTGAAGTGCGGGTTGTGCACGTCGCCGAAGAACTTGCCGGCACCGCCGCGGATGACGGTGCGCGGGGTCAGACTCAGCGCGAACCCGACACGCGGGGCGACGTTGTTCGTGTCGTTCGAACGATTGGCCGGCAGGAACGGCCCGATGCCGACGCTGTTCTCGAACGCATTGGTCGACAGATCGTAGCGGACGCCGAGATTCAGCGTGAAGCGTGGCTTGATCGCCCAGTCATCCTGCAGCCACGTGCCGATGACGTGGCGAGGCGTAATGAGGTCGAAGTCGCCGATCCCCTGCCGCCACCGCACGGAAATCGACGACAACGCGTTCAGGTTCCAGGTCGCGACGTCGAAGAGGTTCGGGAAGATCTGCTCGACGTTGGCGGGAATCGGCCCGTTGCGCGCATCGAGCTGCCCGTTGCAGACGTTGCAGAAGAAATAGTGCATGTGGTCGTAGATGTACTCGCCGCCGAGTTTCACCGAATGGCGCCCCGCGCCGGTGAACGACGTCGAGTAGTCGTCACGAATCGAATACCCCTTCTGGTCCGGCCGCTGCGGGACGAACGTCCCCGTGCCGATCGTGAGGCCGCGCAGCAGGATGTTCGGTGACCCGAAGCCGTCTGTGACGGTCGCCTTCGGATTCTTCACCGGCGTCGTCTGATCCCACCCGCTGCCGGCGTACCCACCCTTGACCTCGTTGACGGCGTTGGTGCCGAAGACGCGGGTCCACGTCGCGTTGAACTGATTGCTCGTGTTGCCGGTCTCGACCGTCGAAGCAGGCGTCGACGTGGCGCTGCCGGCCGCGTACGGGATGAACTCGTGCCAGTTGGTGCCGCGCATCGACAAACGGCTCCGGGGCGAAAACTGGACGTCCACGCGGACGCCGGCTTCGCGCTGCCATCGCGTGCCGGTGAGATCGATGTTGAACGCTCTGTACGGCGTATTCCACGTCGACGTCCTCGGCTCGCGCTCGTACTCGTAGTTGGCGAAATAGTGCACTCGATCCTTCTTGATGGGTCCGCCGAAGGTGCCACTGAGCTGCTGATTCGAGTAAGGAAGAACTCTGTTCGCGATGAAATCCTTCGAATTGAACGAATCGTCACGGAAGTAACCAGAGAAGGTTCCCGCGGGTGTGTTGGTGCCCGACTTCGTGATGGCGTTGATCTGCACGCCCATCGAGCGTCCCTGCGTCGCGTCGAATCGATTGGCGACGAATTCGAACTCCGCGATCGCGTCGCGGCTGTAGCGAGGGTTGGCACGATTGAACTGCACGTAGTTGGTGACCTGCTGGCCATCGACGTTCAACTGGTACGTTCCGCGTCCGTCGCCAAGGACCGGCGCCTCCCCGACCGAGTTCGTGCGTGCTCCCGGGGTCAGCATCGTGAGGTCCAGCCAGTTGCGGCCGTTCACAGGCAGGTCCTGCATCTGGCGCGGGTCGACGTTTCCCGACAGCGTCGATGACGTCATGTCCAGCAGCGGCGCTTCCGCCGTGACTGTAACGGTCTCCTGCACCGCCGACGGTGCCATCTGCAGGTTGATGACCGCCTGCTGCCCGACGAGCAGCTCCACCGAGCGGTTGACAGAGGCAAATCCCTGGAGTTCCACCGTGATGCGATAGACACCGGTGCGAAGCGGTAGGCGATAGAAGCCGCGGTCATCGGTCACGGCCACGAAGACGTTGCCCGATGCCTGATGTAAGGCGGTCACGGTCGCGCCCGGCAGGACGCTCGCCGTTTGATCCGAGACCGTGCCGCTCAGCGTCGCTTCCTGCGCGAACGTGGGTTGCGACGCCAGAAACGCTGCCGCAAAGATGAGGGCGATGCCGGCAATCCCAAGGGGTCGACCACTCATTGTTCGTCTCCTCACTGTTTTTCCTGTGGAGCTCCGGTATCTGGTGAACCTAAAAAGAAGTTCTTGCCGTTGGGGAGGGTCACGCTCGTTCCATTCGCCGTCGGCGTTCCGTTCCGAGCCTGAAAGCCCTTGACGACCACTGTCGTGCCCAGCACGAAGTCCGCAGGACGAAGACCGCGCCGGATGAGCGCGTTCGGACTTCCGGATTCGATCGCCCAGTTCACGACTTTGCCGTCGGGACCCGTGACGTCGACGAAGATCCAGCCGTGCGGGTTCGTCCACTCCATCTTCGTGAGCTTGCCGGTGAGCGTCACCGGTTTGTTCGCGTCGAATTCAGCGGCGAAGGAATGATGCGCAGCGACGGGGATTTGAACGAGAGCTCCGGCTGCGACGACTGCAACAACAAATCGGGATTTCATGGAAAGGCCTCCGAGCGGCCCGTAGTATAGTCCCGCCTATCTCCATGACACGCAGGCTTTTCACAATCGCGTCGATCGCGCTGGTGCCGATGGTCGTGTTCGCGCAGGGCGCAGGCAGCGGACAGAGCGGTCTGCATCGCACGTCGGATGGCAAACCGGATCTCTCCGGCATCTGGCAGGTGATGAACACCGCCAACTGGAACATCCAGGATCACAACGCGGAGAAGGGCGTCCCCGCGGGCCAGGGAGTTGTTGAAGGCAACGAGCTGCCGTATATCACTGCTGCAGCAGCGAAAAAGAAATCGAACTACGAGAATCGCGCGACCGCGGATCCCGAGTCGAAGTGTTATCTCCCCGGTGTGCCGCGCGTCACCTATATGCCGTTCCCGTTTCAGATTGTTCAGACCCGGGAGCAGATCACCATCCTGTACGAGTACGCGCACGCGGTCCGGAACATCTTCATGGGGACGCCGCACATCGACGGGCAGCTGTTCTGGTGGATGGGCGATTCACGCGGGCGTTGGGAGGGTGACACGCTCGTCGTCGACGTCACCGATTTCAACGACGAGACGTGGTTCGACCGCGCCGGCAATTTTCACAGCGATGCGCTCCATGTGATCGAGCGCTACACGCTCGCCGATCCCGATCACATCAACTACGAAGCCACCATCGAGGATCCCAAGGTCTTCACACGTCCGTGGAAGATGACCATGGTCCTCAACCGTCACAAAGAGAAGAATTTCCGCCTGCTCGAGTACGAGTGTTTCTCGTTCTGATCGAGCGCTCAGGAGTCAGGGATGTGCCCACTGGTTCGATCGATTGCGTTCGCGGCGTTCGTGATCGCGACGCTGCTCGGGCCATCGACGCCGGTTGCCGGCCAGGCGTCAAAGAACCGGCCGGTGATCGCTGGTTGCCCCTCGGTGTCGGCGAAGTTTCATCCGTGCGCGCTGGAAAAGGCGAAGGCATTCTCCCCGCCGCGCATGCCTGATGGCACGCCGAACCTGCAGGGCATCTGGGACGCGCCGCTGGCAATGGGCTTTCAGAACATCGAGGACTTCCCAGGCGATCCATCGCCTGGTGGATTTGGTCCCGCCGTAACCGTCATCGTAGATCCGCCGGATGGAAGAGTTCCGTATCAGCCGTGGGCGCGCGCACAACGTGACGAGAACATCAAAAAGTACATCGATCCGTACGCGCAGTGCCTGCCGACGGGCGTGCCCCGACAGATGGCGAACTTCCGGACGCGTCAGATCACCCAGTCCGGCAACCTCATCTCCATCGTCAACGAGGCCGGCGGCCACATATTTCGCGTCGTCCACATGGACGGACGTTCTCACCTCAGCCCCACCTTCAAGCTCTGGATGGGCGATTCGCTTGGCCATTGGGAGGGGAACACGCTGGTCATCGAGACGACGAATCTGAATGGCCGCTGGTGGTACGATTCAATGGGCCATTTCGCAAGCGATGCGCTCAAGGTCACCGAGCGTCTGACGCTCGTCGACGCCGACACGCTGCATTATCAGGCGACGATGGAGGACCCGAAGGTCTACACGAGGCCATGGACGATTGTCTTCCCGCTCGAACGCATCAAGGAAAAAGGGTACGAGCAGATGGAGGAAGCCTGCCACGAAGGCGATCACGACGCGGCAGGCTTTGTCCTGGGCGGCTACGTGCCATATACGGGACCGCGGTTCCCTTAGTCGGACATCGGCTTGTGCCCCGTTCACCGGTCCGGCCACTCGACGGCCCAGAGAATCGTCTGGTCGGGACCTCGCGACGGTAGACCTCGCAACGGTCCGCGCCAGATCTCACGAAACGCGGGCTCCGGCGAGGACGCGCGCTCCGAAAAGAACGTCCACGCGTCGCGGTTGAACGGCCAGTCCGCGAACCATCGAACGCCGCGCTGATGCCCATAATCGCGCAGTCGCCGTCCCACGATCGCGCGGTAGGCGTTGCGATCGACGACGCCGTCGAGGTTAACAATCTGAATGGAAGGCGGCGCGTAGTACGCCAGTGCTCCGGATTGAAAGGCGCCGACGATCGCGCCGGACGGCAGGAGCGGCATCAGTAGACGCGCCGGTTCACGGTAACCCTTCGGCCCCTCGATGCTCAAGTCGAGGACGTCGGCGTCCATCCGCGCCCACCCGACGCCCTGCACCGTCGCCTCTACACAGGCGAACACGATGACGAGCGACGCGGCAGCGCGGGCCGCGAATGTCCGGCGATCCCAGAGGACGCCGACAGCTGCGGCCCATCCGAACGCCATGCCGAGCTCGGCGGGCGCGAGGTACCGCCTGAAGAACCACACCCCCGGCACGTAGAACGTGTAGAAGACCGAGACGATCAGCCCGAACGCGACGAGGATGTGCGGCGCGTCGAGACGGCCGCGGCGGATGGCGGCGCGGCCAAGCAGCAGTGCCGCTGCAGCCCAGGCGAGCACGAAGACGAGTAGTCCGCTCCGTTCGTTCACGAACAGCCAGAAGCGCCACGGGCGCAGATTTACCAACGGCGCGGTCGTGAGATAGCCGGCAGCCCACGCGGCCTGCTCGAACGTCGTCAAATACAGCACCTGATGCAGCGCCACCTGCGTGCGTACCGCCGCCCCACTTTCCGGAACGATCGTCCCAAAGCGAGCGAGCTGGTACGCCCACCACGGTCCCACTGCGGCGAGAAACGCGCACGCGGCGATGGCGTAGTGCGCGAGCCGCGGCCTGGCTCTGAGCGCCATGACGGTCACCAGCGCGGCTACGGCGACGGTATCGATGCGCGCGAGCCAAGCGAGCCCCGCAAGAAAACCGATCACTGCGGCCCGGCCTGTCGACGGCCGGTCGAAAAACGGCGACGCCGTGTCGACGACCAGCAGGACGCAGAGGATCGCTAACGATGTCTCGAGGCCGCCGAGGGCGTTCGCGATCGCGTACGGCGAGACCGCCCACAGTACCGCGGCGGCGATCCCCGCCGCGCTGCCCCACGCGCGTCCCGCCACGCGGAAGATGAAGAACACGGACGCGGCGTCGGCGACGGCCGCGAGCGCGACGACCGCGTGCACCGCGAGATCCGGATCCGCCGTGCTCCAGTACACCGGCACCATCAGAAACGCGAGCAGCGGTTGAAAGCCGTTCGTCAGGGTGATGCGATCGACGCTGGGCCCGAGACCGTGCGCGAGCGATCGCGCCACGGCGAGCGTGTAGTACGTGTCGTCGGGAATGAAGAGACGATCGATGCGATCCAGCGGCTGGATCGCGAAAAACAGCCGAATGATGGCCGCAGCGGCCGTGACGGCTGCGGCGATCCGCCGGTCAACCCCCGAAGATGGTGGAAGGCGAGAGCGTGGAATATTCCTATTTTCGGCAGGTTTGACGGCAAGGATTACGCGCGCGACTCGCGCGGGCAGGTCGGCGAGTCGCGCGAGCGCCAGTTGTGCGACGCTACGTTGACTTTCTCCGAGCGACGTTGACCTCGCTGCATGCGTACAGCACGTCGATGAACTTCTGATACCCCGCCTTACCCACCACGAACGGGTTCGGATCACCCTTCTTGCGCGTCTCGAATTTGTCGAGCCACGCCTGGAGCGGCAGCATCAGCGGGTGATTCTGCACGACGACCTCGACGCCAGCCTTCTTCGTTTCGTTCCGGAAGTGATCGACGGATTTGACGTAGGTGGCAAGTCCCTCGTCGGAGATCGGGCCCGGCGTCAGGATCGTCCCGCCGTACAACGCAGTCGTTCGCGTTCGGCCGTTGTCTTTGACGGGAAAGATGTAGCCCGTTGAACCTGGCGTGTGGCCGGGGATTGAGACGGGCGTCATCTTGAAGTCACCCAGAACAACTGGCTGTCCTTCGGCGACAACCTGATCGTGTTTCGGCGCGCCCTGCGGCGGCGCCGCGGGCTGCCCGTTGCGACCGGGCGGCGGATTCTCGATCAGGTTCCAGTCGGCCGCCGACAAATACACCTTCGTCCCGTATTTTTCCTGGAAGTACGCCGCATTGCCGAAGTGATCGGCGTGTCCGTGGCCCAGCACGATGACCTTGACGTCAGCAGGGTTCAACCCGAGCGCCATGAATCCAGGGAGCAGCTGGTTATTGAGGTTGGCGGCGGGGAGTGAGTCGATCATCAGCAGGCCCGCGTTGGTCTGCACGACATAGACGGCCGTGCCCTGGTTGCCGATGATCGAGACGTTATCGAAGATTTTCGTCGGCTTGATCGGCGGGTCGGTGGCGGCATTCGCGCGCGGCGCTTCGCAGAAGAAATGCTCTTCATCGGCCCATTGAGTGCCCGCGGTCTTCTTCGCCTTCTCGAGCATCGCCTGAACTTCCGGCGAGTCAGGCTTGGGCGGCGCGGCGGGCGCCTGGCCCTGCGCGTGTGCCAGCAACGAGAACGCGATGGAGATCACGAAGCCGCAGGCGAGTCTGTGCAGTGACATGTTCGTGTCCCTTCGACGGGCGGCGCGTGATGCGCCCGTGGTCAAGAGGCTAGCCGGAGAAATCGTTTACGGGCGCGGAATATAGCACATGTCAGCGGCGCAGACGGGAGACGCGCGGACTCGTGCCCACTTGTTCGTAGAGGAATCCATCGGCGGGTCGTTCGAGCCGCCACACATACAGCAACGGCGTGCGATCACGGCCAGGGCTGCCGCTGACGACGACACGGTCGCCGGCGTTGAAGGTCGTCGGTGTCATGCCGACGTTCTGCAACTCCCAGCGATTGTCGAGTTCCGCTTTCCACGACTGCGTGGTGCCGTTGGTCGTCACGTCGACGACGACGAACGGATGCGGGTTGACGAACTGATATTGGGCAATGACTCCGTCGAGCGTCACGCGCCGGCTCTGGTCGTACATGCCGGCAATCGAGTGGTGCGCATCCGCCGTGACGGTGAGCACGGACAGAGCCGCGAACGCGAGCAACAGCCGGACGCGCACGCGACGTTTTCCTACCACCTATTTTAGTGAGTTTGCGACCGATGCCAGCGCGGCATTGGCGCACTTCTCGTCACCTTCCTGGTTCGGCGAACCACTGATTCCCAGCGCGCCAATCGTTTCGTTGCCGATATTGATGGGCACGCCGCCGCCCAGCGGGATGACGTCGACAAGGAACCGCTGCCCCGACAGATCGGTCGGACCGTTGGTCCGCTTGGCGACCTCCATTGACGGCACTTTGAACGTTCGGGACGTGTAGGCCTTCCGTCGCGCCAGATCGGCATTGTGGGGATTGGCGGTATCCGCCCGGAGGAGCACTTTGAGGTCGCCCGCGCGATCGACCACCGCGACCGTCACGTCAAAGCCGTCGGCCTTGCACGCGGCCATCGCCGATTGCGCGATGCTGAGCGCGAGCTGCAGCGAGATGTTACGTTCCATCAGGACCTGCGCGTCCGCGCCTCTCGGTGTCAGCGCCACAATCGCGGCAATTACGAACAAAGGCTTGAGCTGCACGAACATCTCCCTTTCGATTTGCGATTTGTGATTTTGAAATTCGAAACAAACCACAAATCGCAAATCACAAATGCCTAGTTGGTCGCCGGTCCTCCGGCGGCTTTTTCGAGTTCGGCGACGTTCGTCGTCCGGTTGCCGTGGAACGGCGCGATCGTCTGAACATCGAGCTTGAGGCGCTTGATGTTGTCGTTGAGCGCCTTGGCGTATACCACCGCCGGCGGAATCAGCGGCGCGCCCGCCTGCGGCGGAGGCGTGAATGCGTCAGGCTCGCCAAGAATCTTTTCTGCGGGCAGATAGACGATCAGCATGTCCCCGGTGTGTTCATAGCCCTGGAGACGATGCAGTTCGATGACCCGCTTGCCATCGGTCAGCCGGCCATCGTCGCCGACGGTCTGGATCTTCACGGCTTTCTTCGAGGTGGCTTCGCGATCCGGCGCGATCGTGTGCGGGGTCTTCGCGACGCGCTCGAGGAAGGCCTTGTTCGACTGGTGCGTCACGATCGTCGCACCTTCATCGATCGCCGCGCGGATCCCGCCGAGATGATCCCAGTGATGATGGGACGTCACCACGTAACGAATCGGCTTGTTCGGGATCAGCTCCTTGGCTTTTGCGAGCACCGCCTCGCCGCGCGCCTGATTGTTTGGCGTGTCGACGACGACGATGTGATCGGCCATTTCGATCGCAAGGCTGTGATGCGTGCCGCCCGTCAGGTAGTACACGCCCTCGGCGAGCTTCTGCGATTCGACACGGATTGGAGGCGGCTGGAACGCACGGACGTTCTGCGGCACGTCGATATTCACAGCGGGATTCGCCGTTACCGCGGACACGGTGATATCGAGCGCCGGATATCCGTCCTGCGTCTGGACGATACGCGACGGATACAGGACGCCGCCGAAGTCCTTGTAGCCCGTGTAGGTCGTCTCGATCAGCATGTCGCCGACGATCGGCTGATCGATCCAGGTGCGGACCTTCTCGACCTGCCCTTGGCCGTTGATGGTGCCTTCAAACTTGTACTTGCCGCCCGCGGTGAACGACACGGTGTTGCCCTTCGTCGTCGCGTTGTTGGCCATCGCGCCCTTCACGAACCCGATCGGTGTGGACCAGACGCCGACCATGCGCTCGGCTGCGGCATCGGGGTTGGGCTGTGGCATCGGCGCCGGCCCGCCCGCGGGTGCGTTGGCCGGCTGGACCGGGACGTTCCACGCATAGTTGCCACTGACGACCTGTATCTGACGCTGTTCCCCGAAGAATGGCGCACCGCCGCCTTTCGGCATCACCGCGCCGCTTTCGCGGACCAGTTCGACCCGCATGCTCGCGGTGTCGTAGTTGACGAGCGCCATATAGCTCTTCACCGTGACGCGCGGCCACGGATCGGAGCTGGTGTAGTTCTGTCCGACCGAGAACATGGCACCGGAGCCGGTGACCTGCAGGGTCTTGATTTTCGCCACGCCAAGCTTGTCGGCTGCGTTCTGCAGTGCCCCCTGCTGGGCGCCGACAGCCGACGTCAGTACGAGTAAGCCGAGCACGGCTGAAGCGATGAAGCTGCGCATGATGGTTCTCCCAAAAAACTTTTCAACGACGGAGGGACGGACGTTTGATGATTGGTGATTCGCGATTTGGTGGTTGCGAGTCGCACCTCACAAATCACGAATCCGCTTGCACGACCGCTTAGTATACTGCGCGACTATGACCACCGTCACACAATCACCCGTGGAGAAATCCGTGACGCGCTCGCTGATGCTGATTGGCGGCAAGGCCGTCGAGAGCGCCGACGGACGTTATATCGATATTGAAAATCCCGCGACGCGCGCGGTGATGGCGCAGGTCCCGCGCGGCGGCGAAGCCGACATCGATGCCGCAGTGCGCGCCGCCGCCGCCGCATTCGTCGAGTGGAAGCGCGTGACGCCGAAGGATCGGGGACGGATGCTGCTGCGCATCGCCGATCGGGTCGAGGCCGAAACGGAATCCATTGCCCGGATCGTTGCGCTCGAAACAGGCAACGCGATCCGGACGCAGGCGCGTCCGGAAATCAAGAGCACCGCGGAGGTGATCCGCTACTACGGGGGACTCGCCGGTGAGACCAAGGGCGAGACCGTGCCGCTCGGCGAGCACGTGTTGAGCTACACGCGCCGCGAGCCGATTGGCGTGGTCGGCGGGATCGTTCCGTGGAACGCGCCGGTCGTGCTCGGCACATTGAAGATTGCGATGGCCATTGCGGCGGGCAACACTCTGGTGCTGAAAGCGGCCGAGGATGCCCCACTCGGTCTGCTCCGCGTCGCGCAGATCTGCAACGACCATCTGCCGCCAGGTGTTTTGAACCTGATTACCGGATACGGCGAGGAGGCAGGTGCCGCGCTCGCGCGTCATCCACTCGTCCGGAAGCTGTCCTTTACGGGATCGACCGACGTCGGCAAGTTGATCATGCACGCAGCCGCGGATCGCATCGTTCCCGTTTCACTGGAACTGGGCGGCAAGAGTCCGGCGATCGTCTTCCCCGATGCAGACCAACAGCGGACCGTCGACGGGGTCATCACTGGAATGCGCGTGACGCGACAGGGCCAGTCGTGCACCGCGGGATCGCGGCTCTTCCTCCATCGTTCGATCTTTGACTCATTCCTTTCGAACCTGACCGCCACGCTGCAGAAGTTGAAGATCGGCGATCCGACCGATGAAGCGACCGACATGGGAGCCATCATCAACCGCAAGCAGTTCGATCGCGTCTGCGGCTACATCACCGACGGGATTCAGCAGAAAGGCGCACGGCTCGCGCTCGGCGGATTGCCGCCCAAAGAAGGACCGCTGGCAAGCGGCTATTTCGTCGAGCCAACGGTGTTCTCGGACGTGAGCAACGACTGGCGCATTGCGCGAGAGGAGATCTTCGGCCCGGTGATGGTGGCCATTCCGTGGGAAGACGAGCGCGAAGCGATCCGCATGGCGAACGACACCCACTATGGTCTCGCGGCGTACGTGTGGACGCGTGACATCAGCAAGGCAATCAATACGGCACATGCGATCGAGTCCGGCTGGGTTCAGATCAATCAAGGCCTCGGACAGTTTCCGGGTCAGTCCTACGGCGGATATAAGCAGAGCGGCATGGGCCGCGAGTATTCGCTCGAAGGCATGCTCGACAGTTATACGCAACGGAAGAGCGTGACGATCAATCTGCAGTGGTGACTGCGTAGCCCTGAGCCTTAAGCCAAAAAGTCCGGCACAAGTACTGCGACGAACAGGCCCCCAGGAGGACAGTCATGGTGCGTGGACTTGTTTTCGCCGGCTTGCTGGCTCTTGCGCCCAGCATCGCAATGGCCCAGCAGCCGTGTACGACCGATGCGCGTCAGGTCGTCAATGAGCTGTACCGTCACATCCTGGAGCGCGGCGCAGACGCCGGGAGCCAGGGATGGGTGGACCGGTTGAACAACGGAACAACCGTCCGCGAAATCGTGCGGCAGATTGCGCAGTCTCCCGAGCACATGTCGCGGTTCCAAAACTCGGGTGAAGGCGCAACCGCCAATCGCAATTCCGTTGGAACGATGTACCGCCACCTGCTGGGCCGTCAGCCCGACCCGGGCGGCCTGGATTCGATGACCAATCTGGCAAACCAGCGTGGTATGCCTGCGGTTGTCGACCAAATCGTGAACTCGCAGGAGTACACCCGGAATTTCGGTGACTGGGGCGTCCCAGGTTCGGGTGGGCTGACGTTTTGCGCTTCGGGGAACAACGCTGCGCAGAATACGACAAACGTTGACCAGTCACAGATGCGTTTCCGCGATCTCGACCGCAATCGTAACGGCCAGATCGAGCGCAGCGAATGGCGCGGCAGCCCGCGTTCCTTCCAGATCCACGATTGGAACAACGATGGCGTGCTGTCGGGCGATGAGGTGCGCACCGGGGCGACGCCGCCAGCCGATTCACTGGAAGCGGAAGACTACAACATGTCTCCTACCGATCGATTTGCCTACCTTGACGTCAACAATAACGGCTACATCGATCGAAACGAGTGGGACGGCAGCCTCGACACGTTCTATCAGCTCGACCGAAACGGCGACAATCGCATCGCGAGAGCTGAACTGAACGCAGGTCGGCGGGCGACCTTCGCCACGCTCGACGTCAACGGTGACAACCGCATCACCCTCGGCGAGTGGCAATGGTCACATCGAAGCTTCGACGAGATGGATAGAAACGGCGACGGCGTGATTACGCGCGACGAGTTCCGAGCGGGTGCGGTTCCGACGTCGGGCCGCTAGCGCGGATGGTGAGGCGAGAGGGGCTCATCCCGCCCCTCCCGCCTACTTCGTCGCCGCCGCTGCCTGAGTCGTCACCGGCTGGCCCTTCGGATTGATGAACGTGGCGATCGCCTTTGCCGGGACGTTCTCTTTATTAATGCCTTCGTGCACCGCTTTCGCGTCCACGAAGAACGAGTCACCCGCCTTGTACCTCACCGTCGGCTTGCCTTCGTAGTCCAATGTGATCGCGCCATCGGTCACGTGAATCATCGCCGTGCCCGAATGGAAGTGCCGCCCCTCGCGGCCGCCGACCGGGATCTCGACCGCAACGAGGACGGCTTCAAAGCCCGGAGCCGACGTGTCGTGCTGCAGGAGCACGGTCCGCTTCACGGTCGGCGCCTGCTGCGCATGCGTGACTTGCGTGGAAAGGAATGCGAGTGCCGCGATGGCGGCGAGAACGAAGATGCGACGGATGCTCATGGGCGCTCTCCTGATTGGCGGTAATGTTATGCCATGCGCAAAGCCATCGTCATCGTTGTCGCGCTGCTGATCGTTCCGCGCGCGAGCATCGCGCCGGAGGCGCAGGCCGACGGCAGCCTTCGGCTCTATATCGCACGGCACGGTGAGACCGACTGGAACGTGCTCCATCGGCTGCAGGGGTGGACCGATCGCCCCCTCAACGAGACGGGACGCAGGCAGGCCGTGGAGCTCGCCGACACGCTGAAAGGCATCCGTCTCGATGCCATTTACTCCAGTACGTTGTCGCGAAGCCGCGATACGGCGAGAACGGTCGCAGGCAGCACGATGACCGTCAAGAGTCTTGACGGGCTGCGCGAGCGCAACTATGGCCATTACCAGGGCGGCTCCGATACGGCCCCCGAATATCTGCGGCGCTCGAATGACTGGGCCGATCGCCTCGACGATGGGGAATCGTTGAA
>Ga0075428_100005101_pt1 | contig 14596 bp, 13 predicted proteins | sample RhiMetdeltSRZDD2_FD_75291 | JGI IMG/M metagenome (GOLD analysis project Ga0075428, IMG submission 75291) | Populus rhizosphere microbial communities from Tennessee, USA - Rhizosphere MetaG P. deltoides SRZDD2 | ecosystem: Host-associated > Plants > Roots > Rhizosphere > Soil | place: USA...
GTCTTTACTCCGGTATATGATCTCTTTGTGAGTAAAGCTGCCGATATACTGCAGTTGCTTTATTATATCGTACAGGTATTTTTCATAACTGTACTTGCTGGTATCGATCCGTATATTCCTGAAAAGAACCGCGCCGCTTTGCACATTTAGAATATGATCAAGCGATATCTTATAATAGTTACATAGTTCTCTCGCCTCATCCAGTACCAACGGCGTTTCACTGCGTATCCTGCGATAAGCACTGTCATTACTTACATGTAATATAGCGGCTACCGAATCCACCAATGAAGCATGTGGTGGTAAAAGTTCCCTTATCCGTTGGAACAAGAATTCCTGTGATTGGTAGTCGGCCATTGTCGGTTCGTAGTCGGCTGGTTTTCTTCAACAAGGTGCCGCTGTTTGGCAAAAAGGTATACCATTTCCTGTTAATGCCATTAAAAATAACATTTTAGGGACTATTTTCCGCTATCCCTGGTTATCGAATACCCCTTTCGGGTTATTGAAGGTGCCCTGTTGCAAAAACTGCAAATCAGGAAAGTGTTAATGCAAGATTCAATTATTAATACCCTGTTTGTGGTAGTAGCTTGGTGCTATGAAAAAATAAAATATGAAACCAACAAGCAACCACCACGAAATACTCTATTTTGCTAACACGAGTTTAGCCAACAAGCAACTTACAGGCACCGGGAAAAGTAGCCGGGATAAAAACCTATCAGCATTTGAAGAATTGGAAGACGCCTGCTGGAACGGAATTCTTCATGAAATTTTCCCGGAAATTCTTGGTAGCTTATACCCTAATTGCGAAAGTTTTTTACAGCAAGTGCTCACCGGAAAAAACTTTCTATACATAAATATAGGCGCCAGCCCCGTGATCGCTGATCATGACACCTCGATAGATCCTTATTCTTTTGCAATGTGTATTTGTGAAAACTGAATTTTAAGAATTCAAACTGTTAACCATATTATATAAAAAAACCCACCAATCATGAAAAAAATAATTCTGACAACTATGTTGGTCTGCTTGCTAAGCCACGTTATTTTTTCGCAAACACAACCTGCGACTATAACCGGAAAAATAACTAACGAAAAAAACGAACCGCTACCTTACGTCACAGTTAAAGTAAAAAACGGTAAGGAGGCAACTCAAACTGATGCTCAGGGCAAATTCAGTTTTAAAGTTGCTGCACTTCCGGTAGTGTTGCTTATCACTTCAATAAGTTATGATGAAAAAGAAGTGTCAGTTACAAATTCGGGTGATGTAAAAGTATTTTTAACAACAAATGAAAAAACACTTGAGGAAGTAACTGTTAATGCCGGCGGCGACGGCAGGATCATAGGTAAAATGATCACCCAGCCTATTTCTTTTGAACGGGTAGGAAAACAAGAAATTATAAATGCTACCGGCACACTATATGATCTGCCACTTCTTAAAAAAGGATTAGTGGTAGTGCAATCAAGTATGAATTTTAAAACCTATAGCACAAGAGGGTTTAACGGCAGTGGTAGCAGTCGGGTTATGCAATTAATGGATGGTATGGACAACCAGGCGCCGGCTCTTAATTTTAATGTTGGTAATTTTATCGGTCTCACTGATCTTGATATTGAAAGTATAGAAATACTTCCCGGAGCTTCATCAGGTTTGTATGGTCCTGGTGGTGTAAATGGAACCATAATTTTAAACAGCAAAAATCCATTTAAATCACCCGGCCTTTCCTTACAACTAAGAACTGGTTTAACTGATATTGGAAAAGAGCGAAGAAATAAAGTGAATGGCTATCATGATTATAGTTTACGTTTTGCAAAAAACTTTAATGATAAACTTGCATTTAAAATTGGTGCACAGTACATGCAGGCAACTGACTGGCTGGCCAATGATAGTACCAATTATAAAAGAACAGGAGCAAATGGGAATGTAATTCCCGGCACCCGCCAATCAGACCACAACTATGATGGCGTAAATGTGTATGGAGATGAAACAAGTGTTGACTTACGTCCATTCTTTGGTCCCGGAGGTGCTCATCCTGCCCTGCAGCCTTTTATGGGTTCACCCTATATGACTTCACGCACCGGCTACACGGAAGAAGCTTTGATCGATCCAAAAACCCAAAACTTAAAATTTAATGGCGCTATCCATTATAAATTCTCAGAAAACTTAGAAGCAATAATTGCAGGGCATTGGGGTAAAGGCAATACCGTTTTTTCCGGTAATGGCCGTTATGGTTTCAAGGATATCAGAGTTAGCCAATATAAAGTTGAACTAAGAAGTAAAAACTGGTTTCTCCGTAGTTACACTACACAGGAAGATGCAGGTGAAGCCTACAGCCTTGGCATAACAGCGCAAATTCTTAATGAAAGTTGGAAAAGAAGTTATAATCCTTCAAATGCAAGCGGAAGCTGGTATCCACAATATGGTGCTGTATTTGCCGGCGGAGCAATACAAATCTATAATGGTGTAATAAATAATGGCGGAACTCCTGCACAGGCACAAGCTGCCGTCATTGCAGCCGCACCACAGCTTCATGCAGGCGGCAGAGGATTTGCTGACCAGGGAAGGCCAGAAGTAGGAAGTTCTCAATTCAGCCAGCTATTCGATGCGGTAAGAAAAACACCAATACCCGGTGGTGGTCTATTCAAAGAAACATCACAAATGTGGCTGAGCGAAGGCCAGTATAGTTTTAAAGACAAAATAAAATTTGCTGATCTTATTATTGGTGGCAATGTCAAGAAATACATTCTTGATTCAAAAAATACCTTATTCTACGAACCTAATGGCCCCATTAAAATAAATGAATGGGGAGGCTACGCCCAGCTATCAAAAAAATTGTTTGAAGATAAACTTACAGTAACTGCCGGTGGCCGTTATGATAAGAATGAAAACTTTGACGGTAAATTCACTCCCCGTTTTACAGCGCTGATCAATGTAGCGAAGAATAATAATATTCGCTTGTCTTATCAAACAGCATATAAATTTCCTACCACTCAGCAACAATGGATACGGCTTAACCTCCCTACCTATGAACTACTGGGTGGGCTTCCATGGATACTTGATTACATGAATGTGAAAGAATATCCAACATTTGTATATACTCCTCCCACAACAACACCTTTTGTTTACAAAAAATTAAAGCCAGAAAGCATGCGTTCATTTGAAGTTGGTTACAGGGCAAGTTTCCAAAACAAATTTCTGGTTGATATGTATGCTTATTTTGGCAAATACCAGGATTTTACCGGGCGCATTGTTTTAATTCAGCCAACCAATAATAATAAAATTTACTCCATTGTTACCAATAGTGAAACTGAAGTAAAAGCCTGGGGTGCCGGTGTCAGCTTTGATTATAAGATGGCAAACAAACTATTTTATTTCTTTAATGTATTTACAGATAATCTTACAAATGTTCCTACTGGATTTTTGGCAGGCTTTAATACTCCGAAATACAGGTTGAATGCCGGCATTGGTCACAGTGAATTAGGCAAAGCAAAAAGAATTGGTTTCAATATAAACTTCAGCTGGCAGGATGAATTCTTCTATGAAGGTGGCGGCCATGTTGATGGAACAGTAAAAGCATTCGCAACATTGGATGCCCAGATGAATTATAAATTCCCGAAAATAAAATCAATGATAAAGCTTGGTGGCACTAATATCACAAACAAATATTATCAAACCGGTTTTGGAAACCCATATATCGGAGGAATGTACTATCTCAGTTTTGCTTATAACGTTTTGTAAGAATTAAGCACAACCACCTCATTTAAAAATCATCAATAATTATCCCGCAAGCTCTGCAAATGCCGGGAACGGGATAGTTACATCCAAAAATTAAAAACTTGATTTATGAAACTAAGGAAATTGTCACTGCTTGTACTCCTAGGCATAGCGATCAGTGTACAAGGGCAACAGGTAAAATTAGAATATAACATTAAAAGAAATGGCGAAGTAGTTGGCACTATCAATTTCATCCAAAATATCGAAGGAAACAGGGCAGTATTGACAATGGAATCAGAAGTTAATACACGTTTCATTTTCAATTTCAAAACGAATGCAAAAGAAGTAGCTATCTATGATAACGGGATCATGACATGGTCATCCATTTTTCGCAAGCAAAATGGCCATATAAAAGTCGATAAAAAAACCAAAGCCAGCGGCAATGCCTATACTGTGTATAAAGGAAGTAAAACAGAAACGTTGAATAATTATCCTATTCGTTACAGTATGCTGAGTATTTATATAAGCGAGCCGGTAAATATTTCAAAAATTTACTCTGACTATTTCCAGCAGCAGATAGACATTCAAAAACTCGCTGATCACCACTACAAAATAAAATTTCCTGATGACAACTATAATGAGTACTTCTATTCAAATGGTATTTGTTCAAAAATAAAAGTGCATAACAGTTTATACAGCGCAACTGTAGAATTGAAATCTTAAAACAAAGTTGTATGCTCAGCTATATCACCACATACGGATTACTGTTATTCTATTATTCACTCTTTTTTAAAACAGTAAAAGCGGGTTTTAAGAGAGGCAGTGGAAAATTAGAAAATATTTTATCAGGCAAAGGCGAACCGGGAATACTGTTTACCCGGTTGATAGCAGGGATCTCCTTTCTTGGCATTGGCACCGTCACTCTTTCCATAAAAGAAAATATCGATGCAACCATCTTTATTCCCAAATACAGTGAGTATGCCATATCCATATGGATCATTATAACAGCAGCAATTGTCATTGGTTTTGTATCTGCATGTAAGAAAGTATATCCTGCTATTAACTCCAATCATTCCCTTCCATCTTCTCTCCCGCTGGGATACGTTTTAATCCGTATCCTTTTTATGATAGTGTACGAATTTTTCTTCCGTGGTATGATGCTATTTATAATGGAAGAAGATTTTGGATCCGCAACAGCCGTTGTTATTAACCTTATCCTCTATACATTGATTCATTGGTTTGATAAAAAAGAAAGATATGGTGCAGTGCCGATGGGTATCATTCTCTGTAGTGTAAGCATGTATTATTATTCTGTATGGCCGGCCATTGCCATCCACCTTTCATTGGCATTAAGTCATGAGATCACCTTGCTGATAAATAACAAGTCACTCATAAAAAAATCATGGTCATGAAAATTCTAATAACAGGAGCCACGGGGTATATTGGTTACAAGCTGGCAATGGAAGCTGCCCGGCGGAAGTATACTGTTCATATTCTTGTAAGAGATCTGCAATCATCACTCTTACCGGTGCATCCAAATATTATAAAATTCAAAGGTGATGTTACGGATAAAGCATCGGTGACGGCGGCAATGCAAGGATGCAGCAAGGTGATGCATGCAGCTGCCATCGTAAAGCTTTCTGCCAAAGAGAACAACATTTTCTATGCAGTAAATGTAGAAGGCACCCGTAACATGCTGGACGCGGCATTGGCATCAGGTGTAAAAAAATTTGTATTCACAAGCTCTTGTGCTGTTATCGGCCCATCGGGTAAATATCCAATGAGTGAAAATGATCCACGGATTACGGCTTTTGAAAATGATTACGAGATATCAAAACATTGGGCAGAAGAATTAGTTAAAGAATATGGTCGTCGGGGATTATTTGCTGTCATCGTTGCAGCACCCAGAGTATATGGACCAGGGCATGCGTGCAATGGCAATACCATAAATATTCTTTTAAAAAATACCCTGTCCATGCGACTGGCCTTTGTTCCTTCTTGCGATAATGTAGTAGCTAATTACGCTTTTGTTGATGACGTAGTGGATGGCCATTTTCTGGCAATGGAACGAGGGTTGGGCGGTGAAAAATATATTCTCGGAGGAGAAAATCTTTCCTACAGGTCTTTTTTCCAAACGATCAAAGAAAATGCTAATAAAAGGATCAAGATTATCCGTATTCCAAAGATCCTTTTAAAAATTTGGAGCTTTTTATATATGTGTTTTTGTGGTTTAGTTGGAAAAGAAACTCACATATCGCCCAAAGTAGTCGATCGTCTTACACAGAACCGGGCATTGAGTTGTGATAAAGCAGTAAAGGAATTGAATTATTCCATCACACCATTTGCCGAAGGCATACAAAAAACCATTCTCCACCTAAAAAATAAAAATTATGCGTAACGAAAATTTTGCACTGATATCAGGAGCCAGCGAAGGTCTTGGAAAAGCGCTGGCTCTTGAATGTGCCGCACGAAACATGAACTTGTTGCTTGTGGCATTGCCAGGATCCGGCTTATGCAGTCTTGCCTGTTTTATTGAAAGGAATTATGATGTAAGAGTTCTATTCTTTGAACATGATCTCTCAAAAAAAGAAGAATGCATTCATCTTTTTGAAAAAATAAAACAAAAACAATTCCACATAAATGTGCTTATTAATAATGCCGGCATGGGGGGCATACATTTGTTTGAAGAAAGAGATATAGAATATTATTACAAGCAAATTGAATTGAATGTCGTAGCGCCTACCCTATTTATACATTTCTTTCTTGAAACACTTGAACAAAACTCTCCATCACATATTCTGAACGTTGGAAGTCTCTCCAGTTTTTTTTCTCTGCCAAAAAAAGTAGTTTATAACGGTACTAAATCATACATCGTTTCATTTTCGAAAAGCTTGAGAAGGGAATTAAAAACAAAAAATGTTTTTGTAAGCACTGTTTGTCCCGGTGGAATGAACACAACACCAACACTGATTCTTCAAAATAACAACATGAAAGGCGTGGCACGCCTTTCAGTAATGAACCCTGATGAAGTAGCAAAAATTGCAATTGATGGAATGCTTACAAAAAAAGAAGTGATCATTCCTGGTTTTTGGAACAAGCTTTTTATGCTCTTTGATAGACTGTTGCCAAAATGGTTTAAAGAAATACTTATCGAAAGAAGTATGAAAAATGCAAGAGCGTTTAAAAACCCTGTTACTCATTCTATTTACCCTTTAAAAAAAGCTATATGATATTTTATATGTTAGGCTTACTCAGTTATTACAAACTTAAAAATAAACCAGTGCCTGCAGGTATTTGCCTTTTATTCTTCGGCGTAATAACTGTGCCTCCAACCACCACACTTTTCTTCCTTATAAACAAACACTGGACATTTCAGGCACTTGCATTTGCAGTAGGTTTATTCTGCTGGACATTTATTGAATATTTTGTTCGCCGGTTCCTGAATCATGGAAAGGAAAAAAAAGACCATAAGAGTCATTACTTTTCTCATCACATTTCGCGTGGGATACTTACTAACAGTGCAAAAAGAATATTTTTTTCCACGGTTGCAGTACTGCTTACATATTGCAGTATTTTTTTCAGCAGTTATTTATTTCCCCTGGCTGGTATATCAATAGGTTTTGCCTTATATGGATATATGCATGTATGGCTGCATAAACCGTGGGCATCAAAATGGCTAAACGCTCTTCAAAAATTTCATATGCGGCATCACCTTGGTCAGACAGAAAAATGCTTTGGTGTAACCAATACATTGTGGGATCGGGTCTTTAATACAACCGGCAAAGCTGATAAAATTGCCGGCTCAAAATCCATTGAGTTTTATTTCGGTGAGCATAATAATAAACGTTTAATCACACACAAACAAACTGTATGAAATTCAAATCAAGAAATACTTCTGGCTTGTTTACAGAACCCTGGGCAGCAATTGTTTCTCATTTTAATTTTTTAAAGCAAAAGGCAAATGCTCCGGATGAAATCCGCGCCAGCTAGAAACTCAAAACATGATAGACCATTTTATAAACTAAAAAATATCAGCATGCAAATCGCCATTGCTCATACAACTAAGAAAAATACGGATCATGAACCTACTCTCACAACACACCTGGTTATGCATCGAAAGGGTTACAACATATCGGGATGGAGAATGAAAGTTATCCGGGCATTTATATGGCTGAATATTTATTTCATCGCCTGCAAAAAATTCATCTCGCCATTCACTGCCTTTAAAAAATTAAAGCAATTAAAACAAATGCGTGATCAATACAGGAACCAGAAGACCTTACCTAAGGTCTTTAAAACTGAAAACCGTTATTTTGTAAACTATACTACACCGGGCTGGCCTTCCAAAGCATTTAACAGGTATGTGGATCATTTATTGAACCGGTTTTCAACCGGCCAATCTCCGTCATTAAATACGCTTGTGTTTGCCATTACAAAAAAATGCGGTTTTCAATGCGAGCATTGTTGTGAATGGCTTAACCTGAACAAACCTGAAGTTCTTTCACAACAAGACCTGCTTTCTATCATTCATCGCTATCATAAATTAGGAATCTCACAAGTACAGTTGAGCGGCGGCGAGCCTCTCAACAGGCTCAATGATATTTTTTTTCTGCTTGATAATTCTCCGGCAGGCATCGACTTCTGGCTTTATACTACCGGCTATAGCCTGACAAATGAAAAAGCAATACAACTAAAACAACATGGGCTTACCGGCATCACTATAAGTCTCGATCATCATGAAGAAGAAAAGCATGATGCATTTCGTGGTGTAAAAACTGCCTGGCAACGGGGCCTGCGGGCAGCGCAATATGCCACCGATGCAGGTCTTGCTGTTTGTTTTTCTATTTGCGCTACAAAACAATTTATAAGCAGGGAAAACCTGGAAAGCTATATCGAACTGGCAAAAAATAACAGCGTTGCTTTTATCCAGATACTTGAACCGAAAGCTGTTGGCCATTACAGCGGGCAGGATGTGACACTGAGCAAACAGCATATTGAAGTGCTGGAAGATTTTTATCAAACCTATAATTACAATACTGCATATCCACACTATCCAACCATAAGTTATCATGGTTATAATAGCCGTCGCTTTGGCTGTTCGGGTTCAGCAGTTGATTATGTGTATGTGGATACAGATGGCGATGTACATAGTTGTCCTTTTTGCCAGCGCAAACTTTTTTCTGCATTTGATGAAGATCTGTCCGCAAAAATTCTGCAAATGAAATCAGGCGGATGCAAGATTTATAATTTATGCAATAACATTAAATAAAATTTTTATGGCACCCTGGATCTATCTTCGATACCTGCTTTTACCCGCCCTTGTTGTAGCCGGATGGCTATTAGGCGGATGGTGGAATTTACTGACTCCTATTTTATGCTTTGCAGCCCATCCTGTTTATTGCCTTATAAGAAAAAGCGCAGCGGATGGGCATGAACATGAACCGCCATCACATCCTTCCGTGCTATACAGGTTTGTAGCATTAATCTTTGTTCCGGTATTATTAGTGCTTACTTCGTGGACGATTAGCAAAGCCCAGGAGGCCGGTGTAATTGAATTTACAGGCTTATTTATATCTGTTGGCATTATTAACGGAGTCATTGGCTTTACGCTAATTCATGAATTTATACACCGGCATACATTCGCGGAAAAAATTTCTGCAAGACTATTAATGCTGCAAAATAATTATCCGCATTACGGCATTGAGCATATAAGTGGTCATCATTTGTATACCTGCACAGCAAAAGATCCTCATGCAGCAAGAATTAACGAATCAGTATATCATTTTTTACTGCGTTCCGTTTTATGTACCGCCATTAACTCCTGGCAAATTGAAAAGAAACGTTTATTGAAAAAGGGGATTTCAGTTCTTAATTTTCACAACCGCCTCCTTCAATTTACGGCACTTCATTTAGCTTGCTATGTATTATTGTATTTGATCGCCGGACAAATCGCGCTGCTCTTTTATTTCCTTCAAAGCTTTGTTGCAATCACCATATCGCATCTCGCAGATTATTTGCAGCATTATGGACTATCAAGAAAAGAAGTTTCCCCGGGGAAATACGAAAAGGTTTCTGCAGCCCATGCCTGGAGCAAAAAAAGAAGTAATGATGGCTTCAATCTTTTCCATATAGAAAATCATGCGGATCATCATATTCATCCTTCACACACCTTTGAGCAATTGATGAGCCACGAAGAATCACCCACGTTACCAACCGGTTATTCGGGCATGATGGTGCTCTCTCTTCTGCCACCACTTTGGTTCAGGGTTATGAACAAAAGAATTATATCATTCACCAATAAAACAACACAATATGAAACCAATAATCAATAAGCTCAGTAATCAAGCAGGTATGATCATTTTCCCAATTCTTTTTCTCTGGAAAAAGAAGAAGTACAGAGTATTTCTTTTACTCTCCGTCATTACCGTTCTCTTAACCGGATGTTTCAATCATTTTTTCAGAACAGGAACTTTACAAGGGATCGATGCAGCAGCAATGCAGCGACTTCAATCGCAGGAAAAATACTTTATCCTTCATGTAAATGACGGGGCAATGGCGATGGACAGTGTAAGAATCCAGAAAGATCGAATAGACGCCAGTCTTAGTGCGTTACCCGCCGGCCACCTGCATTACCTAAATCCAAAAATTGAAAAAGCAAATCTTATAAAAGCAAAGGAAAAGAACGTTGTATTAGCAGAAGTGCATTTGTATTATACGGGTAAGATTGACAGCACTCAATCACATTTTTCTGCTGGTCTTTCTGAGTTTAATCGTGTTGATGTGTATGAATTCGACCCAAAAACAACGACGTTCAATCATGTAATGAGTGTGGCAGGAATAATTGCCGGCACGGTTGCGATAATTGGATTAATCTCCCTGATTGCTCTCGCCATTGCCTGCAATTGTCCTCAGGTATATGTTGACAATGGCAATAATTATGAATTTGTAAGCGGGATTTACAGCGGTTCTATATATGCATCAATGGAAAGAACAGATTACCTGCCGCTGCCTGCGTTGCAAACCGGTAATGAATTAAAACTGAAAATCGACAATGTAAAAAACGAAGTTCAATACATCAACCGCATTCAGTTAATGAAAGTTCAGCACCGTGAAGGAGTAAAAGTATTGGCCAACAGGCAAGGAAAAGTTTTTACATGTACTAATCTGCAGACTCCCTTCGCAGCCACTAATGGTAATTCCACTGATGTGAAAAAATTGATTGTAGCAAAAGATAATGAAACATACAGTTTCAATAGTACGGCCAATGAAAACGGGTTGAGCAACGCCATACTTATCTTTAAAAAGCCCGCTGATGTCAAAAAAGCAAGGCTTGTAGTTCATGGCGGCAACAGTTTGTGGTCGGGTTATATCTATCATCGCTTTGCAGAAATGTTTGGGAATAAATATGAAACCTGGAGGGATCAAAAAGATAAATCCGATCCAAAAGAGATGGAGCAATGGCAAAAAGACCAGGCACTGCCCCTCATGGTATACATTGAAAAAAACGGCAATTGGGAAGCGGTCGATTATTTCGCACATACAGGCAATACAGCTGCAAGGGATATGATTATGGAAATTGATTTAAGCACTAACAAAGACGTAGAAATAAAGATCAAGCTGGAAACGGTTTACCAATTTTGGAACCTGGATTATGCAGCCATGGATTTTTCGGTAAATGAAGAAACAACTGTTTTATTTATCCATGCCCAATCTGCTCTAAAATCCGGAAATACAGATCAAACAGATGCATTAAAGGAAAGTGATAAGGCTTACTGCCAGCTGCAACAAGACGATGCCCTCGGCATCACTTTTACTCTTCCTGATAACAATAACAATACAGATTCTTATTTTCTTATCAGTACCGGTTATTATCATAATATTCAGAAATATGAAGGCGCCCCTGACCTGAAAACATTGAACAGTTTTAAGTCAAAAGGAAGCTTCGATGCTTATTCAAGGCAGCAGTTCTCAATAATAGAGCAATCACTGGTAGAAACAAGAAATGTAAGATCAATCCCTGCCGGAAAATAGGTTTTCATTTTCGATTCACCATTAACCATTGAGCAAGCCCCTTTGTATTCGGGGCTTTTGCCTTTAAGGCCCTAACCAGTACCTTTGCCACACTTTTTGAAAATTTTCTAATGACAAACACTTCACATCTTTCAGAACAGGAACAAATTCGCCGGGAAAAACTGGGTGATCTTTTAGGCATGGGAATCGACGCCTATCCGGCTGAGCTTTTTCCTGTAAATAATAGTTCAGCGAGCATAAAGAAGCATTTTACTGATGAGAATAAAGAAACATTTAAAGATGTATGTGTTGCCGGTCGCATCATGAGCATTCGTGATATGGGCAAAGCAAATTTTGCGGTGATACAGGATTCTGCAGGCCGGATTCAACTATATTTAAAGAGAGATGACATTTGCCCGGGTGAAGACAAAACACTGTATGATATTATCTGGAAGAAATGTATTGATATTGGTGACATCATTGGTGTTAAGGGTTATGTTTTTAAAACAAAAACCGGTGAAACTTCTATTCATGTACAGGAGCTTGTAATTCTTGCAAAAGCACTAAAGCCGTTACCAATAGTTAAAGAAGCAGAAGGTCAAACATTTGATGCGGTTACTGATCCTGAATTTAAATATCGTCAGCGTTATGCTGATCTCATCATCAATCCTGAAGTAAAAGAAGTTTTTATAAAAAGGACAAGACTGGTCAATGCTATTCGTGGATTCTTAAATGAACGCGGCGCCTTGGAGGTTGATACGCCCGTTTTACAAAGTATTCCCGGTGGTGCTGCTGCCCGGCCATTTAAAACACATCATAATGCATTGGATATTCCAATGTTTTTGCGAATTGCCAATGAGCTTTATTTAAAAAGGCTGATCGTTGGCGGATTTGATTGGGTATATGAGTTCAGCAGGAATTTTAGAAACGAAGGGATGGACCGTACGCATAATCCTGAGTTTACTGTGCTTGAGTTCTATGTTGCTTATAAAGATTATGTATGGATGATGGAAACAACAGAACAGCTTCTTGAAAAAGCAGCCACGGCTGTAAATGGCACCACGAGAGCTGCGGTTAATGGTAAAGAAATCGATTTTAAAGCACCTTATCGCCGGGTGACAATGACAGAAGCGATAAAAGAACATACCGGCTTTGACATTACTAACATGAGCGAGGAGCATTTACGAAGTGTTTGCAAGCAATTGCATATTCCTGTTGATAAAACAATGGGTAAAGGGAAATTGGTCGATGAAATATTCAGTGAAAAATGTCAAAGTCATTATGTGCAACCAACTTTCATCACTGACTATCCGAAAGAAATGAGTCCCTTAACTAAAAAGCACAGAAGCAAGGAGGGTTTTGTTGAGAGATTTGAATTAATAGTGAATGGAAAAGAAATTGCAAATGCATACAGTGAATTGAATGATCCTATTGATCAGCGTGACCGTTTTGAAGAGCAAGCTAAATTAATGGAACGTGGAGACGACGAAGCGATGTTTATTGATCATGATTTCTTAAGAGCTCTTGAATATGGCATGCCACCAACAGCCGGCATTGGTTTTGGTGTAGATCGTCTTTGCATGCTATTGTTAGATCAACCTTCGATACAGGATGTACTTTTATTTCCCATGATGAGACCGGAAAAGAAAGATGACGAGTAAGAATGCACAGTTTATCCAGATTAGGCGGGGTATTAATTTTTGAAACTTATTTTTCAGTAGCTTTCCTGTGCAACCAAAGCTAGGCTCATCACTATACACATGAGGGACAAGAACCTGACCCGGCAATTTTTGGCCGGGCTTTTTTAATCAACAAACAGGTCCCTGTATAAGTTTGCACCAGGCACTACACTATAATGAGAAAGATCAGTTATGCCTTCTTTAGCCATTACTTCTTCATCAATAAAACAATTACCCGTGCAATCTGCAGAGGGTTTGTTTAAAATAAAATACGCAGCATCTGCAAGTATAGCGGGCGTGCGGCTCATTTTAGCCAATGCCTCGCCTCCCAATAAATTTCTTACAGCAGCAGTATCAATAGTTGTTCGTGGCCAAAGAGCATTGGAGGCAATACGATATTGTTTTAATTCAGCAGCCCATCCAATCGCCATCATACTCATACTATATTTTGTCATCGTATAGGCTACATGACCACCAAACCATTTTGGATTTAAGTTTATAGGTGGTGATAATGTAAGTATATGAGCATTGGATGACTTCTTTAAATGTGGTATACATGCCTTAGTAACAAAGAAAGTTCCTCTCACATTAATATCATGCATCAGGTCAAACCGTTTTGGTTCTGTTTGCTCGGTTGGACTTAAGGAAATTGCTGATGCATTATTAATAACAATATCAATTCCTCCAAATTTTGCGACTGCTTTATCAATTGCATTTTGAATTTGGTCTTCGAAACGAATATCACATTGTATTGGTAACGCTTTCCCTCCTGCTTTTTCAATTTCGTCGGCGGCAGAAAAAATGGTACCTCCCAATTTTGGATTCTCTTCTACAGATTTAGCAGCAACCACGATGTTCGCCCCATTTTTAGCAAGTTGTAAAGCAATAGCTTTCCCTATACCACGACTGGCGCCTGTGATAAAAGCAGTCTTGTTATTTAATGACATATCAATGATTTAGGCAATGAAGATAGGTAAAGGGCTCTCAAATCGAGTTTGAACCCCTGGTAAATCTACGAGTGGCCCAGTAAAAAATGAAGTATAAAAATGGAGCAGTTTTGCTCTTTTGCAATCTCTTAACGGATATTATGTTTGTACCAGAAGTTGATTGATAAGGCTACTGCATCCAATATCCAATGTCCAAAACCGTCCAGAAGTTCTTAATCCATAATCCTGATAAACCAAAGTAAAATCCGTATCAATCA
>Ga0075428_100005102_pt1 | contig 14594 bp, 10 predicted proteins | sample RhiMetdeltSRZDD2_FD_75291 | JGI IMG/M metagenome (GOLD analysis project Ga0075428, IMG submission 75291) | Populus rhizosphere microbial communities from Tennessee, USA - Rhizosphere MetaG P. deltoides SRZDD2 | ecosystem: Host-associated > Plants > Roots > Rhizosphere > Soil | place: USA...
TGCTCGCGCAGGACCCGCGAGAAGCGATCGAAGTCCTCGTGGCTGCCGAGCTCGGGATTCAACGAGTTGTGATCGATGATGTCGTAGCCGTGCATGCTGCCCGGCCGCGCCCGCAGGTACGGCGAGCAATAGATGTGGGAGACGCCCAGCTCGGCGAGGTACGGCACGATCTCGACAGCCTGGCGGAACGTGAACTCGCGGTTGAACTGCAGGCGATAGGTCGCGCGCGGGATTATCGGGCGGCGCACTGCTGCGGAACCCTTCAGATCATCGGCCATTCGAGGGTTCCAGGTAGGACGCCGCCGAGCAGGCAGGCAGGCGCCGCGCCGCGAGGGTGTGCTCCGCGGCGGCAGGCTCGCAGAAAATCTGCGCGCCCGCTGGCGGCGCAGAGAGGACGAGCTCTCGTTGCGAGAGATTGAGCCAGATGCGCAAGGTCGCCCCGTCTCCGAGATGCCATTCGCACGCCAGTGCGCCTGCGCCGAGCTCCGCGAACCGTCCGGCATTTCCGCCCATCCCGGCGAGCCGCGGCGCCAGGTGTTCCCGCCGCAGCGCGAGCAGCCGCCGGTAGAGCGCGAGCCAGCGTTCATGCGGCTCACGTGCCGTGCAGGTCCAGTCGAGCTTGCTGCGCGCGAAAGTCGCGGGATCATTCGGATCCGGTATGACGTCGCGTTCCGAGGGATCGGCAAAGCGGGCAAACTTCGCGAATTCCCGCCGCCGGCCGTCGCGTACGGCCGCGGCGAGCTCTCCGGAGAAGTCGCAGAAGTACAGGAACGGCGTTACGGCGCCGAATTCCTCGCCCATGAACAGCATGGGCGGCGCCGGCGCGAGCAGCCAGGCGACCGTGGCGGCGCGCAACGCCGGCTCGTCCGCGAGCGCCGCCAGGCGCTCGCCGAACGCCCGGTTGCCGACCTGGTCGTGAGTCTGGAGGAAAGAGACGAACGCCGCCGGCGGCAGGCTCGCGCTCGGTTCCCCGCGCGGCTCGCCGCCGCGGTGCGGGGAGCGCTCGCCCTGGTAGGCGTACCCCTCCGTGAGGCAGCGCCCCAGGAGCCGCGTCGGATCGTGGGCGTAGTCGGCGTAGTAGCCGTCGGATTCGCCGGTCAGCAGGACATGGAAAGCGTGGTGGACATCGTCGTTCCATTGCGCGTCGTACATCGCTACGCCGCCGTCAGCCGCGCGTCGCAGGTAGCGCGCCTGGTTGCTGTCGTTTTCGAGCACGAGATGCACGCGGCGCTCCAATCCGGGGCAGGTCCGGATCGCGGCCGCGATCTCCTCCAGTATGTGCGGCGTGGAATCGTCGGCGATGGCATGGACCGCGTCCAGGCGCAGCCCGTCGGCGTGAAACTCCTCGAGCCAGTAGAGCGCGTTGTGGATGAAGAAATCGCGCACCGGCCGCGCGCGCTCTCCGTCGAAATTGATCGCGGCGCCCCACGGCGTGTGATGGCGGTCCGTGAAGAACTGCGGCGCGTAGAGATGCAGGTAGTTGCCTTCCGGCCCGAAGTGGTTGTAGACCACGTCGAGCAGCACCATGAGACCGCGCGCGTGCGCCGCGGAGATGAGGCGCTTGAGGCACTCCGGCCTGCCATAGGCCGCGTCGGGGGCATAGGGCAGCACGCCGTCGTAGCCCCAGCCGCGGCGCCCGGGAAAATCGGCGACCGGCATCAACTCGATGGCGGTGACCCCCAGGTCCGACAGGTAATCGAGCCGCGCCTCGACGCCGGCGAACGTGCCTTCGGGAGAGAACGTTCCGACGTGCAGCTCGTAGATCGCCGCCTCCTCCCACGGCCGGCCGCGCCATCCGCCGTCTTCCCACTCGAACGCCGCCGGATCCACCACTTCGCTTGCACCATGCACGTCATCCGGATTGAAACGCGACGCCGGATCGGGTACCTCGCGACCGTCATCCACGAGGTAACGGTAGCGTGCGGACGCGGGCGTGGATGCGGTCAACTGCCACCAACCGCCGTCCGTTTGCTGCATGGCCAGGCGATCGCTTCGACCGTCCTGCGCAAGCACGAGCGCCACCTCCCGCGCCGCGGGCGCCCACAGCCTGAAGCGGGTGCGCCCCGGCTCGACCAACTCGGCGCCGAACGGCATGCGGTGCACGCGTCTCATACAATCCGTGTCCTCCCGTCCCGGTGGTTCGATTCCGAACCGCGCCCGGGGTTCGCTGCAATGCCAGCGAAATTTACGGTATTCCGGCGGGAAGGACTATATTGTGAACCCGCCATGAGCATACGAAACCTGCAATTCCTGTTCCGGCCGCAATCATTGGCGGTGATCGGGGCGACGGACCGGCCAGGCAGCGTCGGCGCTACCGTGATGCGCAACCTGCTCGATGGCGGATTCCCCGGGCCCATCTGGCCCGTCAACCCGAAGCGCCGCACCGTTGCGGGCAGGTTTGCGTATCCCGATGTTGCGACGTTGCCCGGGGTTCCGGATGCGGCCGTCGTGTGCACGCCGCCGCAGGCTGTCCCAGGTGTCATCGCAGCGCTCGGAGCGCGTGGCACGCGCGCGGCTATCGTCCTGACCGGCGGCCTGTCCCGCGCGCGAACCCCGGACGGACGATCGCTGACCGCGGCGATGCTGGACGCCGCGCGGCCGCACCTGCTGCGCGTGCTGGGCCCCAATTGCGTGGGCTTGCTCGTGCCCGGCGTGAAATTGAACGCGAGCTTTGCGCACTCGCAATCCCTGCCCGGCAAAGTCGCGTTCGTCTCGCAATCGGGAGCCCTCGCTACGTCGTTGCTCGATTGGGCAAGCTCGCGGCGGGTGGGTTTTTCCCATTTCATCTCCCTCGGGGACGGCGCCGACGTCGACTTCGGCGACGTGCTGGACTACCTCGGAGCCGATCCCGGTACCCGCTCCATCCTGCTCTACATCGAGTCGATCACTGCCGCGCGCAAGTTCATGTCCGCCGCGCGGGCGGCGGCGCGGAACAAGCCGATCATCGCCGTGAAGGCGGGCAGGGCGCCGGAAGGGGCGAAGGCCGCTTCCTCGCACACCGGGGCGCTGGCGGGAACGGACGACGTCTACGATGCCGCGCTGGCGCGGGCCGGAGTCCTGCGCGTGGCGACCACGACCGAGCTGTTCGACGCGGCGGAGACGCTGGCGCGCGCGCGGGCTCTGCGGGGACGCGCGCTGGCGATCCTGACCAACGGCGGCGGGCCGGGCGTGATGGCGACCGATGCGCTGATCGCGGGCGGCGGGCGCCTCGCGGCCCTGTCCGACGCGACGCTGCGAAAGCTCGACGAGCTCCTGCCTTCGACCTGGTCGCGCGGCAACCCGGTGGACATCATCGGAGACGCGCCGGCCGAGCGCTACGTCGCCGCGCTCAACACGCTGCTGGCGGCGCCCGAAGCCGATGCCCTGCTCTTCATACACGCGCCGACCGCGATCGTGCCGAGCGCCGCGATCGCGCGCGCCTGCGCGCCCCTGGTCACGGAGACGCGGCGCAACGTGTTCGCCTGCTGGCTGGGCGGGGAAAGCGTCAGGGAGGCCGACGCCATCTTCAGCGCGGCGGGCGCGCCGACGTATGCCACGCCGGAGGAAGCGGTGCAGGGTTTTCTGCAGATCGCGAAATACCACCGCATCCAGGAGTTGCTGATGCAGGCGCCACCTTCGATCCCGGAGGATTTCGTGCCTGACACGGTCGCGGCGCGCGGCATCGTCGAGGCGGCCCTTGCCGCAGGGGGCGCGATGCTCGGCGAAGCGGAAGCGAAGCGCCTGGTGGCGGCGTACGGCATACCGGTGGTCGAAACGAGAATTGCCCGGGACCCGGAAGAGGCGGCGCGGGTCGCGCAGGAGCTGCAATTTCCGGTCGTGGTGAAGATACTTTCGCCGGACATCAGTCACAAATCGGACGTGGGCGGAGTCGTTCTCAACCTGGCGTCAGCGGAAGCCGTGCGAGCGGCTGCCGAGGCGATGCGCGCACGGTGCGCGGCGTTGCGCCCGCAGGCCAGACTTTCCGGATTTACCGTCCAGCGCATGGTGCAACGGGCCGGGGCCCGAGAGCTGATCATCGGGATCGCGACGGACGCCGTCTTCGGGCCGGTAATCCTGTTTGGCCACGGTGGTATCGCGGTGGAAGTGACCGGTGACAAGGCGGTTGCCCTGCCGCCGCTCAACATGGCGCTTGCTCGCGACCTCGTGTCACGCACGCGGGTGGCCAGGCTTCTCGATAGCTATCGCGATCAGCTGGCCGTGAAGCGCGAGGCACTCGATCTCGCCCTGGTGAAACTCTCCCAGCTCGCCGCCGACCTTCCCGAGGTCGTAGAGCTCGACGTGAATCCCCTGATCGCCGACGCGGCCGGCGTGATCGCCCTCGACGTTCGCGTGCGCGTGGCGAAATCCGCAACACCCGGGGCGCAGCGTCTGGCCATACGTCCCTATCCGGGCGAGCTGGAGGAGTGGATCGTATTCGACGGTCGCCGGGTACTGTTGCGCCCAATACGGCCGGAGGACGAGCCACAGCACCGCGAGCTTCTCGCCCGGACGACGTCGGACGATATCCGGTACCGTTTTTTTCGCTCGAAGCGCGCATTCGACCACACCGAGCTCGCGAGCTTCACGCAGATAGACTACGACCGCGATATGGCCTTCATAGCCACCGCGCCGAACGGGAAAGGCGGCCCGGAAACCCTGGGCGTGGCGCGCGCGATGGCGGCCCCCGACAATACGAGCGCCGAGTTCGCCATGCTGGTGCGCTCCGATCTCAAGGGCAGGGGACTCGGCCGGGTGCTGCTCGAGAAGCTGATCCGCTACTGCGCGAGCCGCGGGACGCAAGAACTGACCGGCGACGTGCTGGCCGGCAATGCGCCGATGCTGCACCTCGCTGCCCGGCTTGGATTCAAGTCCGAGTTTGGGCCCGAGGACCCCCGGACGTTGCGCGTCACTTTGAACCTGAACCCGGCCCGGACGGACGGGATGTATTCCCCTTGATCCGGGCCAGCGTGGCCGGTCCGGGATAACCCTTCACGAACGCCCGCATCTGGACTATCTTGCCATCATGGAAAAGGACGACAGCCGGCTCGTCAGCGACATCACGCGCAAGACCATGGCGCTGGTCCTCGCGGGAGGCCGGGGTACCCGGCTGGAGCAGTTGACCGAGTGGCGCGCGAAGCCCGCGGTGCCCTTCGGCGGCAAATTCCGCATCATCGATTTCACGCTCTCCAACTGCGTCAACTCCGGCATCCGGCGCATCGGGATCTGCACGCAGTACCGGGCACAAAGCCTCATCCGGCACGTGCAGCGTGGCTGGAGCTTCCTCGACGGGCGCTTCGACGAATTCGTGGAACTGCTCCCGGCCCAGCAGCGCCCCGGCGCGGAAGACTGGTATCGCGGCACCGCCGACGCGGTGTACCAGAACCTCGACATGCTGCGCCGGCACGCGCCGGACTACGTGCTGATACTCGCCGGTGACCACGTCTACAAGATGGATTACGGGAAGATGCTGGCGGAGCACGTCTGGCGGAGGGCGCGCATGTCGGTCGCCTGCATCGAGGTGCCGCTCACCGATGCCCGGAGCCTGGGCGTGATGCAGGTCGACGGCCGCTGGCGCATCACGGGATTCCAGGAAAAGTCGCAGCATCCCTCGCCCATGCCCGGCAAGCCCGACAGGGCGCTCGCCAGCATGGGTGTCTACGTGTTCAATACGTCGTTTCTCTACGACGAGCTGATCCGCAATGCGAAAGCGCAGGATACCGGCCACGATTTCGGCCACGACATCATTCCCCGGCTGGTTGAGCGGGGCGACGCGGTCTACGCACACAGCTTCTCCACCAGCTGCGTGAACATGGTCGAGGGCGTCCCGTACTGGCGCGACGTCGGTACGGTGGACGCCTACTGGGACGCCAACATCGAGCTGACCAAGGTCGTGCCCGATCTCAATCTCTACGACCATGACTGGCCGATCTGGACCTACCAGGAGCAGCTCCCGCCCGCCAAGTTCGTGTTCGACGAGGAGCAGCGGCGGGGTCTCGCGATCGACTCCCTGGTGTCCGGCGGCGACGTCATCAGCGGGGCGACGGTCAGGCGCTCCGTGCTGTTCTCCAACGTCCACGCGCGCGAGCGTTCAACCATCGAGGACTCGGTGGTGCTGCCCGACGTCGACGTCGGCCCCGGCGTGTGGTTGAAGCGCGCCGTCGTCGATCGCTATTGCCGGCTCCCGGCCAACCTTGTCGCGGGGGGCAATCCCGAGGTGGACCGCGGCCGTTTCCACGTGACCGCGGGCGGCATCACGCTCATTACACCCGAAATGCTGGGGCAGGAAGTCCACCACCTCAGGTGATAGTTCCTGACTTGGGAGGCTTGAATGGCGGCTATAATGGGAAATTAACGTCGTGAAGCGCACCAACATGGGGCACGGTATGGGGATGGCGGCGGTAATCCTGCCCTCACAAAAGAGGTAGGGCGAATCGGCAATGCGTCTGCGGGTGCTCGGCTGCTCCGGCGGTATCGGCGGGCAGCACAATCGGACCACTTCCTTCCTCGTGGACCAGGACATCCTGATCGACGCGGGTACCGGTGTCGGCGACCTCTCGCTCGGCGAGCTGACGCTGATCGATCATATCTTCGTGACGCATTCCCATCTTGACCACGTCAACTCGATCGCGTTCTTCCTGGATTCGGTGGGCTCGCTGCGGCCGAAGGCGGTCACCGTGTACGCGACGGCTCCCACGATAGAAACCCTGAAAAAGCACCTGTTCAACTGGGACATCTGGCCGGATTTCACGCAGATACCGACGCCCGAGCAGCCGTGGCTGCGCTACGAGGAGGTCGAGGTGGGGAAGGTGATCGATCTCGGCGGACGCAGGATCACGGTGCTGCCCGCGATTCACACCGTCCCGGCCGTCGGCTACCTGCTCGACAGCGGCAAGGGGAGCCTGGTTTTCACCGGCGATACGGGACCCAACGACGCGCTCTGGACCGTGGTGAACCGCGTCGAGAATCTCAAGTTCCTCATCATCGAGACCGCGTTCTCGGACAAGGACCGCTGGCTTGCCGAGCTGTCCAAGCACCTGTGCCCGGCCATGCTCGGCGAGGAGCTCGCCAAGCTGGAGCGCCCCGCGGAGATCTACATCTCGCACCTGAAGCCGAGCGAGATCGAGCTGACCATGCAGGAGATCGAGGAGCTTTCCGCGACGTCGCCGCCGAGCCTGCTGCAGAACAACCACGTCTTCGAATTCTGATTGCATTCCCCGTTTCGAGTTCGAAGTTTCGAGTTTCGAGTTGAAACCCGGAACCTGAAACCCGAAACTCAAAACCCGAAACCCACAACCCGAAGCTCATGGCGAAGAAGCAGGTCTCCATAAATCAGCTGCGGTTTGGCGTGTACATACATGAGCTTGACCGGCCGTGGACGGAGACGCCGTTCATGTTCCAGGGGTTCGTGCTGAACACGGAGGCGCAGCTGCAGGCGCTCAAGCAGTACTGCAAGACGGTCCTGATCGACACGGACAAGGGCATGGACGTGCAGGACCGCGTCGATCCGTTCGCCGGCAAGATGCGGCCGCCGAGCGTGCTCGACGACATCAAGGAGAAGGTCGTATGGGAGGTGAAGGCGCCCTTCACCGCGGAGGTGCCGGCGGCCCGCAAGACCCAGGCCACGACGAGCACCGTGATGAAGGACATGTTCAGCTCGATCAAGGCCGGCAAGGCGATAGACGCCCCGCGCGTGAAGGAAGCCGTGACGAGCATGACCGACAGCGTCGTGCGCAATCCGGACACGATGCTGCTGCTCGCCAAGATGAAGGAGTCGGGCGGGCACACCCTCGACCGCGCGTTCGGGGTTTCCATCTACATGATCACCTTCGGCCGTTTTCTCCACCTGCCCCGGGACCAGCTCGATCTCCTGGGAACGCTGGGTCTCCTCCAGGACGTCGGCAAGGTGCGCTTGCCGCCCAGCCTGCTCGACAAGGTGGAGCCCCTCACGGAGGTCGAGTTGAAGGTCTGCAAGAGCCACGTGCGGCATTCGGTCGCGATCCTCAAGGAGACCGTCGGATTGCCGCCGGGCCTGCCCGAGCTCGCGGCCCTACACCACGAGCGCTACGACGGCAGCGGCTATCCGGCGGGGATGAAGGCCGGAGAGATCGGGCTCTTCGGCGGTATCGCGTCCCTGGTCGATTGCTTCGACGCCTTGACGCATCCGCGGCCCTACGGCGAGGCGGTCTCGCCCTCCAACGCGCTCACGATGCTCTACAACTGGCGCGACGTCTATTTCGACGGACCGCTGGTCGAGCAGTTCATCCAGTGCATCGGCATCTACCCGGTGGGCGCGCTGGTCGAGCTGTACTCGGGCGAAACCGCGGTCGTGATCTCGCAGAATCAGGCGATGCGGTTGATGCCGAAAGTCATGGTGGTGCTCGACTCCGGCAAGAAACCGATAAAGCCACCGAAGGTCGTCGACCGGGCGAACATCAAGCGCACGCTGGAAAAGGGGAGTGTCCCGATTGACACCTCCGAATTCTTCATCTGACGGCCCCGAGGCAGTAGCTGCGGCCGGGGCCGAGCCGGAGTCGGGCATCGGCCTGACGGCCATGGTCCGGCGCCTGGCGGAGGAGTTCGGGGCCGATCCAGCCACGATCGCCAGCGTTGCCTCGGTGTTCGTCGACGTGCGGGAGCGCGCGCCGGACCTCTTCGTTCCGACCTCCGGAACGCTCGCGACCGCGCTCGCGGACGCCGCGTCTCCCGGCGAATCCGGCGTCGACCCGATCGGGCCGGTTTACGCGGCGCTCGAGGAGTGGGCGATGGACGCCGAGGGCGAGCCGATAGAGCGGATGCGCCGCGACTGCCTGCGCTTCCAGAGCGCGATGACGCGCGGCACGCTGCGGCTCTACGCCGAAGACCCGGCAAGCTGTGCCGCGCAGCTCCTTGCCCTGCAGCGCTTCAACTTCCTGCAGCTTGCCGTTCTCGCGTCGCTCTCGGCGCGCGGCCAGGGGGAGGGCGGCGTGGTGCGCACGCTGCCGACCCCCGAGTACCACACCTTCATGGAGATCTTCCGCACGACGATAGAGAGCCACAGGCAGGAGGAGAAGCACCTCGGGCTCCTGCTGCTCCAGGTCGCCAAGGTGGAGCAGGTGGACAGCCTGCTGGGAATGCAGCGGGGCGAGGCCTTCATGCTGCGCGTCACCCGGCGCATGCGCGAGGGCGTGCTGCGCAAGCAGGACCAGCTGGGCCGCGTGAGCCGCGATCAGCTTGCCTGCCTGCTGCCGCGCATAGCCGGCGAGGGTGTCGCCATTCTCGCGGCGAACAAGATCCTCGGGGCGCTGGAAGCCCCGATTCCGATCGGCGACCGCTCGTTCTCACCGGACGCGGTGATCGGCATCGCGATGTACCCGGATCACGGCGCCGACCCCCAGACGCTGGTTCGCAACGGCAAGCTGGCGGTGCGGGCGGCGCGCGACAAGACGGACCGGGTGGCCGTCTACGAATCGGCGCACGGCGAAAGCGAGGAGCTGAAGGAGCGCTACGAGGCGAAGCTGCGGACCGCCCTGGAAGAAGGCGCTCTCGGAATCGCTTTCGAGCCGCAGCTCGATCTTGGTACCAACAAGATCGCAGGGCTCGACTGCGTGCTGTGCTGGTCGGACAAGGAGCTGGGGGACGTACCCGAGGCACGGGCGGTCGACGCGGCCGAATCGGCAGGCCTCGTGCGGGAGTTGACGTGGTGGCTGCTCAACAACGCGCTGCGCCAGTCCGCAGAGCTCGCGCGCGGCGGCGTCACGCTGCCGGTCGGCCTGAAGGTGCGCGCCAGTGCGCTCGCACAACCCGATTTCCCCGAGTTCATGGACCGCGCGCTCCGCACCTGGGCCGTTCCGGCGGACCGGGTGGTGATCCAGATCGACGAGAGCGCGTTCCTGGGAGGCATAGAGCAGATGAAGGACACGCTGGCGCGCCTGAAGGAGCATGGCCTGCAGCTGGCGATCGACAGCTTCGGCACCGGGTCCTCGTCCGTGAACAACCTGGCGCAGCTGCCGCTCGATGAGATGAAGCTCACCGCGTCGCTGGTGAGCGACATGAGGCGGGTGCCGCTTCACGCGAAGGTCGTGCGGACGCTGGTCCAGCTCGCGCAGAATCTCGGCCTGCGCATGACGGCGGAAGGCGTCGAGGACACCGAGACTGCGCTGGCGCTCTCGGCGCTCGGCTGCGGTCGCGTGCAGGGCGGCTACGTCGGTCCCCCGATCAGCACGCTGGAGGTGCTGGCGCGATGCGGGCCGCCGGATACGACGGGCTAGAAGCGAGACGATCTTGAGCGAAGGTATCAGCAGGGAAGCTTCCGATTTTTCGCGGCCGCTCGCGGTGTTGAAGACGTGCCACGTCAGCATACGCGCGCAGTGCGACACGCTGCGCGCGCTGGTCGACCGCATGAAGGAGTTCGGGCCCGACGGCGACGCGCAGCGGATGGCCGCGGACATCGTGCGCTATTTCGACACCGCGGCGCGCTTCCACCACGAGGACGAGGAGGACGATCTGCTGCCGCGCATGATCGTCGTCTCCACGATCCAGCACGGGTCATCGCTGACGCGGCTGGTGGCCTCCATTGCCACGGAGCATCGCGAGATGGAGCGCGCCTGGACGCAATTGCGCGCGTTTCTGCAGGGGCTGACCGCCGGGGAGGCTGAGCTCGACCCGCTGCTGGTGGACCATTTCGTCAAGCTCTACGGCGTCCATATCGCCGTGGAGGAGGCGAATCTCTTGCCACTCGCAGAAATGCTGCTGTCGCGCGCCGATCTCGCGGAGATCTCGGCCAACATGGTGCAGCGGCGAGGCAATCCGTGAAAAAGGTCCGCCTCCCCGGGTCGACGGAAGTGCCGATATGCTATCGTAGTCGGCGTGGCCATGGGCGCTCCCTTCAAGGTCCTGCAGTTCAACATCCAGTTCGGACAGATCTGGGACGCCGCCGACCCCGACAAGGCGCCGATCGATATCGATCGGACGGTCGCCGAAATCCTGAGCCATGACGCGGACATCGTCCTGCTGCAGGAGGTGGAGCAGGGATGGCCGGGGGGAGCGCAGATCGAACCGCCGCCCAACTACACGCTGCTGCGCGCGGCGCTCCGCGGCTACGACAGCTTTTTTTCGTACCCCAGATCCGATCCGCGCGAGCTGCCGTTCGGCATCGGGCTCGCGATATTCTCGAAGACGCCGCTCGCCGATACCCTGCGCGTGGATCTGCCTTCGCCGCCGATCGAATTCGAGTTCAATAACACGACGACCACCCCCACCGACCGGCTCCTGATCGGCGCGAGCACCGAGCTCGCCGGCCGCAGGTTGCGGATATTCAACACGCATCTGCTGGCGTTCTTCATGCTGAACGCAAGCAGCGAGAAGAACCCGGAGCAGCGGCGGCTCGTGATCGAGCGGTTGAAAGCGTCGGCAGGTCCCACGTTGCTGGGCGGCGACTTCAACGTCAGCAGGCACGCGTCGCTGGTGCGCGAGTTCGGCCGGGCCGGCTACAAGACGGTGCAATCGAAAAAGATCACGTGGCGACGGCGCCGCTACATCCTCGACCACATCTTCTACAGCCGGCACCTGAAGCCGGTGCGCCACGCGGTGAAGCCCACGCTCGCATCGGACCATCACGTGCTGGTGGCGGAGTTCGATTTCAGGGAATGATTCCCGGCAATACCCCGGTCGGGGGCGAATCGCGCCTCCATCTCCCGGCGCACCCGCGCGGCTTCCGTATCCGGAGCGACGATGTCGCTCCACGTCACGACGTCGCCCCGGGTGAGTCCGCGCGTCAGTTTCACGCCGTGCGCGAGCCCGATCGGCAGCCCGCCGCGCTCGAGCGACGCCGCGGCGGGCATGAGCCGTCCCCAGACCGTCGAGCCGCCTTCGCCGTCGAGCGTTTCCCCGGCCTTCAGATCGCGCTTCGCCACGGTTACCGCGTCGCCGCGGAAGCCCGTGGCCTGCCCGGTCGGCTCGCGCCGCAGGCCGGCGCTTGCCACCGAGATGCCCAGCTCGAGCCCGATGAGGTGGTACGGCTTGTACATGGCGGCGTAATTCCCGGATTCGTCGGTCGCCAGGCCATACTCGTGGAAGCAGCGGCGCACGTAGTCGCTGTCCGCCGCGAGCGTGACGTAAACGCCCCACCTCAAATCGCGCTCGACCTGCCGCCCGTCGCGCTCCAGGCTGGAGACGACCTCTACCTGGCCCCGGTGGTGGAGGAGGCCGCCGTCGGCGCCGGGCTTCAGCAACTGCGGCAGCTCGTCGACGCCGCAGGGCGGAAAGGCAAGGCCGCCGGGCGCGGGAGTGAGCCCCGTCGCGTTGGCGACCGCCGCCATCTCGATCGCGGACTTGGTGCCGTCGAGGAACGAGTTGAACATCTGGGCGTTGTAGTCCCCGCGCGCGACCTGTTCCGGCGGGAAGCCGTAGTGCCCCCACACGGTCTCCGGCGTCGAGTCGTGATACGCGGGAAGATACTTGGTGCCCTTCCCCGCGGCGACGACCTCGAACCCCGCGGCGCGCGCCCAGTCCACCATCTCGCAGATCAACGCCGGCTGGTCGCCGTAGGCGAGCGTATAAACGATGCCGGCTGCCCGCGCGCGTTCCGCCAGCAGCGGCCCCGCCAGGGCGTCGGCCTCGACGTTCACCATCACGACGTGCTTGCCGTGCTCGCAGCAGGCGAGGGCGTGCCGGACGCCGGCGGCGGGGTTGCCGGTGGCGTCGATCACGATCTCGACCGCGTCCGACCGGATCGCGCCGATGGCGTCGTCGGTAACGCGGGTCGTGCCGTGCTTCCACGCCTCGTCGAGGGAGCGGGCGGCGTATTGCGCCGCGTCCCAGCCGGTTCGCGCCAGGCTTTCGAGCGCCCGCTGCGGCGACAGATCGGCGACGGCCACGAGGTGCAGCCCGGGTGTGCGCCGCGCCTGGGCGAGAAACATCGAGCCGAACTTGCCGGCGCCGATGAGCAGCACGCGCAGGGGTCTTCGCTCGTCGGCGCGCTGCTGCAGCATTCGGTGAAGGTTCATCGCGAAGAATGCCTAGTTACGAACCATTGCATGCTTTTCTCCACGAGTTTTACGCCGCAGCCCCGCTGATTTCTGAATAAGACACTGGTGGCGTGCTGGCTCTCACAGGACTGGCCACCCAGTTGTAGTTCACAGGCCCTGATTCAACGCATCAACTTTGGGCAGCAGGACCCAGACGATTCACCCGTTCGCGGAGAACAAGTTCTTGCGACCCAGTCTGACTGGCGATCCCGATGTCCAAAATTGATGGCACTGGTCTGTTGCGGCCATGGAGGTCCAGGTCATGCCGGAGCCCGTTGATACGCGGCGATCTGGTAAAAAAATCTCGAGGGGAGTAGACGCGCTCGAGCCCACTCCCGCCTGTCGACCTTGGTCGGTATCAGTGGAGGTTCGGCTTCTTGAGGAAGTCGCTGCGGTCGGCCGACTTGACCGTGATGTGCAGCACGTCGCCGCCGCGCGAGAGGACGAGCGGCACCTCGACGCCGGCGGCGCCGGTCTGCCATACCGCACGGAACAATTCCGCCAGCCCGTGTACCTTTTGTGCGCCCACGCCCAGCACCATGTCCCCCACCCGGACGCCGGCACGCTGCGCGGGGCTCCCCGGCGACAGCTTGCTGACGATCAGCTTGCCCTGCGGGTCCTGCGTGGACATGCCCAGCCAGGGACGCGGCGGGTGCGGGCTGCGGCCCGTGCTCACCATGGGCTCGAGGATAGGCTCGAGCAGGTCGATCGGCACGAACATATTGACGTGGATCACTTCCCCGTTCACTTCCTGCTGCACCAGCAGGGAGCCGATGCCGATCAAGTTGCCCTGCGCATCGAGCAGCGCGGCCCCGCCCCATTGCGGGTGGGCCGGCGCGGTGAAGATCGCCTCATCGAGCACGTATTCCCAGTAGCCCGCGAATTCGTGCTTCCCTATCACCCGCGTTTTCAATGCATGAGCGCTGCCGCCGTGGCCGATCACGAACGCCGAGTCGCCGACTTTCACGTCGGCCGTGAGACCCCGCGAAAGGTGCGGCACGTCGAGCTTGCCGAGCGGGTGGATCAGGCCGAAGCCCGTGGGCTGGTCGTAGGCCAGCCGGTAGCCTGGCACGACGGCGCCGCGGTTGCTCGTGAGCCAGATCTGGGTTGCCTCGTTGATGAGGTAGCCGATGGTGAGAACGAGGCCGTCCTCGCGGATCGCCACCCCGTAGCCGCCGCGCTCGGTGCCCAGGTTCTGGGCGGTGTAGCCGTCTTCGGGTACCTCCGCGCGCACCAGCACCACCGCGTCGAACGCCCGGGCCAGGTCGAACTGCGTGTCGCCGGGCTTGGGCTGCAGCGCGTCGGGAAAGGCCCATTGCTGCGGGGATTCGGCCATGGGGGTAATTATACCCACGCGATCGCATCGTGCACCTGTGCCGGGGGGCCGCGTCGCGCGCGGCCGGGAGGGTGGCGCGCGGCCCGGCCGGACCCAGGAATACGGGCCGGGAAAGAGATTTTGTTACTTCAGCTTCGTCGCTTCGATCGCCGCCTTTGTGCCGAAGCCCACGGTCACGGGAAAGGACACGTGGTGCCCGCGGGTCGTGATGTTGTCGTCGTGCACCGCGAAACTGAAGTTGTACGCCTTGCCTTCCTTCAGCGCCTTGTCGTCGG
>Ga0075428_100005105_pt1 | contig 14590 bp, 12 predicted proteins | sample RhiMetdeltSRZDD2_FD_75291 | JGI IMG/M metagenome (GOLD analysis project Ga0075428, IMG submission 75291) | Populus rhizosphere microbial communities from Tennessee, USA - Rhizosphere MetaG P. deltoides SRZDD2 | ecosystem: Host-associated > Plants > Roots > Rhizosphere > Soil | place: USA...
GGCCTACTGTACGTCTTCGGCGGCCACTACAACGCGCGCGTGCAAACCAGCAGTGTCGTCCAGGTGCTGGATCCCCGAACTGGGCTATGGACGCGGCGGTCGCCCGAGCCGGTACCCACCACGCACTGGAACGCAGCTGTAGACGGCGGGACAGTCTGGCTGGCCGGAGGGTTTGTGGGAGATCATCCCGGGCCCGCCACCGCCGACGTGTGGCGCTACGACGTCGCCGCCGATCGTTGGAGCCGCGGGCCTTCGCTGCCACAGCCGCGTGGAGGCGGCGTACTCTTCCTTGAGAATCGGCATTTGCATTATGCCGGCGGCTTCCTGCCCGACCGAATGACGAACTCGCCGGACCACTGGCAGCTATCGCTGGACGGGAACTCTCACTGGACGGTGAAGGCACCCATGCCGGAGGCGCGCGGCCAGCTGTCCGGCGCAATGCTCAATGGAGTCTTCTACGCGATTGGGGGGCAATTCGGTCACGACCAGGGCCCGACCGACCTCACTCTGGTTCATCGCTACGACCCCACTACGGACCAGTGGGCGGAGGCGGCACCACTGCCCCATCCGGTGTCGCACGCGGAATCCTCCACCTTTGTCATGGATGGACGCGTGATCGTCGTGGGGGGTCGCAATCATCAGGAGCCGCGCACGTCCGATCGCCGGCTACTCTCGAGCGTCCTGCTCTACGATCCCGGACGTGATCTATGGATTGCGTTGGATCGACTGCCGCGCGGCTTGACTGGGCCGGCAGCTGCCCTGATCGGATCTGACCTGATCGTGTCGGCGGGAGGTGAGGGACCTCGAGAGATGCCTATCGCAGACACCTGGGCACTGCCGTTTCGAGACGCATGGCGCCCACTCCCGCCGCTACCTCTCGCGCTGGGCGAAGTATCGGCGGGCGTCATCGGCCGGCACCTCTACGTGGTTGGAAGCGGCGCCGCGAACACGCTGCGTTACGACCTCAGCAGCGGCGAATGGGCAGCAGGAAGTACCGCGCAGCGGCTATACGCTGGTGACCATCACGCGGCCGAAGTTCTCGGCGGCCGACTATACCTAATTGGCGGCGTCCAGGCCGAGGGCCGCACTCAGATCTATGACCCGACGACCGATCGATGGCGGCTTGGCGCGCCCATGCCCTTCGCCGCGGCGTCGAGCGCATCTGCAGCGATCGGCGGGCTCATTTACGTAGCGGGCGGCATCGTGGACGACTCCACCACCGCTCAGGCAGCGGTCTACGACCCCATCCGCGACAGCTGGCGCAGGATCGCGACTATGCCGGCGGGCCGCAATCACGCCGCCTCCGGCACCGATGGCCATCGCCTCTTTGTTTTCGGAGGGCGGACCGGCCGCAATTCCGTCAGCAATGGATTTGACGACGTACAGATCTACGATCCGGCTACAGACCGCTGGAGCACCAGCGCGGATTCGGCTGCCCATCCGGCGCCGCTGCCGCAAGCGCGAGGCGGCATGGGCAAGGCCGTGTATATCGCCGGGAGCTTCTATATCCTGGGTGGGGAAACCGGGAACGGGCCAGGTGCGAACCCGGAACGAGTCTACGCTCGAGTGGACATTTACGACGTGCAGCAGAATAGGTGGCGCAGAGGACGCGACATGCCGGTGCCGCGCCACGGAGTCTTTCCTGTCGAGGTCGGAGGTCGAATCTTCCTGGCCGGAGGCGGCGCTGCCGCCGGCCGGTCCGCCACGTCGACATTCGACTACTACACTCCTCCTCCACCCGGTACGACGGTCGAGAGCAGCGTCACTGCGACGGCAACGCGAAAGCCAGCAACTCACCACCCCGCGACCGACTCGACGCGATAACGACGAACTGCCGCCCACTGCGGGTGCGGTAGGTCATCGGGTTCGCCTCTCCTCTCCCGCCGAGCGGCGCCTCCCACAGTTGGCGGCCAGTCTCGATGTCCAGGGCATGAAGGCTGGTGCTGCCGCCCGCAATGAACACCAGCCCTCCGCGCGTCACGATGGCACCGGACGTACCAATCGCACCGACCGGCGGCAGCTTGAGCCCCCGCACCGCGGGATGCCGGGTCAATTCAGGCCAGTTACCCACTGTCACCTGCCAGCGATGCTCACCGGTGGAAAGGTCGATGGCGGTGACCGTGCCGTACGGCGGCTTGCCGAAGGGCAGTTCCGGCGACGACGCTCCGGGCCCTGAGGTTCCTGTTGGCCTGGGCCATTGCCACCCTCGCCTCAGCAGCGGCGTGAGCGGGGCATCGACCGTACTGTTGGGGTGTTCCGGAGGCGCGAGTTGCACCACAGACGGCTGATTGTTGCCTTTGACTACGAGCAGCTGAAGCTCCGGATCGTATGCCGGGCCGCCCCATGCCGCACCGCCGATCGGGCCGGGCATCACCACCGTTCCTCCAATCGACGGCGGAGTGAACAGCGGACCGAAGCGTGCGCCGCGAAGCATGGCGCGAACCGAATCTCTGAGCAGCGGAGTGAAGTCCACCAGATCGTTCTCCGAAATCCCCTGGCGTACGAACGGGGCAGGAAGACTGGGAACCGGCTGAGTGGGAGATGCTGCCTCACCGGGCGTGTCGCTCGGGGGGACCGGACGCTCGCTGATGGGCCAAACCGGCTGGCCGGTCACGCGATCGAATACGTAGACGAAACCGGTCTTGCCGGCGACGGCCACGATGTCCTGGGTTCGCGCACCGCGGTGGACCGTCGCGAGCACCGGCGGTCCAGGGAGGTCGTAGTCCCAGAGCCCATGGTGGACCACCTGGAAATGCCATTTGCGCCTCCCGGTCATTGCATCGAGGCAGACCAGGGATTCCGCGAACAGATTCGATCCGTGACGGCGGCCGCCGTAGTAGTCGTTGCTCGCGGCGCTCACCGGCAAATAAAGCAGGCCCCGGCCGGTGTCCACGGTCATCGGCGCCCACACATTCGCATGGCCGGCCTTCTTGGTTCCCCCCCAGCCCAGCTCTCGGAGCCCCGTTCCCCCGGTCGCGGGATCGTATGAAAGATCCAGCGCGTGCGGCCGGTTCGAGCATCGAAAGCGAGCACAGCCCCGGGTGGCTCTCCCGGATAACTGACATCGTCAGAAATGCTGCTCCCCACGATGACGAGATCGCGGTACACCGTGGGCGGTGAGGTGTTGTCGACGTGGTCAGGGTTTCCGGCCCAGCCCATCGCCGAGAGCAGGTCGATCACACCACCGGCACCGAAGTCGCTAATCAGCTGGCCGGTCGCGGCGTCCAGGGCATATAACCGGGCGCGCGAAGCATAGAAGAGGCGCCGGTGCCCACCGTCGGACCAGACCGCGAGCCCACGATGGACAAACCGGTGGCCCAGCCTCGTCTCGCCGGTCTCGTGCGCCCGCGGATCGAACCTCCAGAGCTGTTCTCCCGTCTCTGCATCGAGCGCGACGACCCGGTGAGCCGGAGTAGTCAGGAACAGGGTATCGTCGATGGCGAGCGGTGTCGCCTCGAACTTGCCCGGACCGATCACCGGTGCCCCAGGCTCCACTCTCGAGACGGCCTCACCAGTTCGCCATCTCCACACCACAGTCAACTGCCCGACATTCGAGCGGTTGACGTCTGCGAGCGGCGAATACCGCATCCCGCCGGGGTCGCCCCCGTACGCAGGCCACTCAACGGATGCAAAGTCGACATCGTGTCTCGGGGCAGTCTGAAAATACCGGACTGGCGGCTATCTCCCCTCGGCGCGGCGCGGGCGGTGGTGGGCAGGCAAAGCCACCGGGCCCCTGGAAAGGTTTTCCCGCCGAAGACTCGATCCGATAAAGCGTTCCGTCGTCCAGCGAAGCGACCTGCGCAACTGTCGGCGCCTGGGAAAGCTCCGTCTCCGTCGGCAAGTACGACCGCCACGTAAAGGCATCGAACCAGGCGACGTACGCCCGGGGCTGATCCAGGAACGATTGCCAGTCGGATGCGAAGCCCGGCTCCGGTCGACTGCTCTCGGGTCGCAAGCGCCACGGCAGCCAACGAGCGCAGCGTCCGGTATGGATGTAGACGACGTCCGGCGCGTTGCTCCAGATCAAAGCATCCATCGGGATTGCCCGAATCCGATTGAGCAGGGCCGACTCTCGAACACTCCGTTTGGTAAAAACCAGGCCGTCGGTCCGCGCCGTTCTGACCCAACGCGCCGTCGCCGTGGCGTGCGCCGCGCCCAAAGCCAGCACGGCAGCTGCGAGTGTCAGCTGTGAGCGAGGTGAAACGGGGTCGCGCAGCCATTGGCCAGCGATTCCGGCGCAAGCAATGACCAACGCGACCTGCACCGGCGCGAGAATGCGAGCGTCCAGGAGGATGGCCGCGTCCACCACCATTCGGCAGCCGACAACGAATGCGACATATACCGCCGCGAAAAGCAGCAGCAGCAAGGCGAGCGGGCTACCCGGAGCTCGGGCTTCCGAGGCGGGCCGGCGGAGTGCCCACCCGCCCAGACCTAGGGTGAGAAGGCCGAGCGAAACGCCGCTCAGCCAGGGCGAGACGTTCGGCGGGGTGATCCAGCCCAGCACAGCGCCGCGCATCTTGGCCAGATCCCAGCTGGTAAGCGGATGGTAGTTGATGGTACGATCCGCCAAGCCGACCTGCGCCCCGGCCAGCCGCCACCACAGAATGAGCGGCGCGGCACTGAGCAATGCGACCAGGACGACTTTCCCGGTGCGACGGGGCTGGGCAGTCGTGGTATCGAGCAGGAGAAGGCCAAGCACGCCGGCGACCGCGTAGGCGACGCCCGCATAGCGTGTCAGCGGGGCGAGCCCCAGGCCTATCGCAGCGAGCAGCAGCGCCGGCATGCGACCGGTTTCGAGGTGGTAGGCCACCAACGCCAGTCCACCCATGCCGAACGCGATAGCGAGTGGCTCGGACCAAGCCATCGCGTGGAGCAGAACGGTGTCCTTCGACACCAGCAGCAGGAAGGCCGCGACGACACCAGCGGCCGGGCGCCGGCCAATGCGCGCGGCGAGCAACCCGCCCAGCCCGAGCAACCCGGCAAAGAGTATCGCGTTGAACCAACGTGCGGCTTCGAGGGGGTCGGTGCGTGAGACCCATGCCGCCGCCGCGAGAGTAAGGGGATAGAATGGGGGAAAATGAATGAGAGGGCCGCCCTCGAGCGAGCGCACCCCCTCCCCCGCAAGCGCCCAGCGGGCGCCCGCGACATAGGCGACCGAGTCGGGGCTCAGTCCGACGCCCGGCAGAGTCGTTTGCCAGACCAGGGCAGCGCCGACAAGCCCCACGACGATGCTCCACAGGGCGGCACGACGGACTGGTGTCACGCGGGCGTTGGACCCGTAATCGGAACGCTCACTGGCTAGGGGTTCCGGTCGCACGCGACGGCCGTGGGCTGGCCGTCGCCAGGTGCGGATGAAGTGGATCGCTCAAAGATAAAGGAAGTCTTCTACCGCGGTCAGGCGTGGCTTGCAGGCTGACACCGGCATCGGCCCCCGGTGTTACAGGACCTGCCCTAGCGGCCCTCCATTCCGCGCGTACAATAGGTCCCTTTCCCAGCAGCTTTCCCCGCCACTGCAGGCCAGCCGCCAGGGAGGATTCCGTCCGTGATCACTCAGGCACCGAGGCGCGCCCATACCAGCCTGATCCGCGAGCTCGCCACCAACCTCGATCGGGTCATGGCCGGCGAGAAACAGCACGTGTGCCTTCAGCCTCGGCAGGGAGAGCCGAGTTGCGGCTGTTACCTGACTGCCCAGCACCCAGGCCGGCACCGGTGCCTGTGCGGAGCCGAGTGGTCATCGCCCCGGGATGGTCACGCCGAGGTCCCAAGATCCTCGGCGGGCTGCTAGGTCGAATCTTTGGAGGGCGCTTTGAGCTCCGCCGACTCGACTTCCGATTGCTCGGTGGAATCAGAGATGAGGCCGACGAGCTCGGCAAATCGGTCAAAGTGAGACGGCTTAGAGGAACGAGGGCTCGGGACAGGAAGCGGACGAAATACTGGAGCAGTGAGGGCAAGCACGACCAGCAGGGTTACGCTGAGAAGGGCCACGACGATGAACGGAGCCCATTCTTTCCAGCCGCGCTGGGTGTGCCAACGGTTGCTTGCCTTGCGGTCGTGGTAAATGAGACGCGTCATCGGTGCGATGTGAACTAGGTGGCGAGCAATTTGGTGTCGGGATTTTGGCTCGCGATGTGTTTTTCGGCATACAAAACCGTACGGTCAGCCCCAGCCGAACTAAGCGGGGCTGACCGAAGGGTTTGAGCGAATTAGGGCACGACTCCAAGTGGAAACTATCTGGCAGCCACGGCTTCCTTTACCACGGTGAGCTCACCCTCGACCACCTCAGGCGTACCGAGCGCATCTTTCAGCGGGTCCTTCTTCACAAAATCCGCCGCCCGGCGGGTGGTTTCCGTTACCCCAGCCTTCGCATCGCAAATACTGATCGTGATAAGCTCGCGGTTGTCCACGTTCATCGCGTAGTAGCCATGGAAGCCGGGGACATCGTGGAGCTGGGGTACGAAATCACGATCGATCCGCTGCTGGAGTTCTTTGATGTTGTCCTTGTTAAGCCCGCGTCCTTTTGAGTACCTGCGGATGACGGCGTACATAGGCACCTCCACACGACCAAAGAAATGAAATCAGCCGAACAAGCCTCCCCGAATTGCGCTCTCGAGGCTGTTCTCAGTCTCGGTAGCCGGATAACGCTTGCAGGCGTGGTTAACGGGGACTCCAGTATATGGCGGCGTTCCCAGTGGTCAATACGGGCTGGAATGGCTGGCAATCCCGCAGGGCGCTAAGACCCCTGCGAGAGATGAGGGGGCTCGGACCGATTCATCGAGCGACGTCCGAAGTCGTTAGCGTCTCGAAGGTTCTACGGGCTGAAGCCCGCCCGCTTTCGGCGCACGTCAGTCATCAAGCCGAGCGACCTGCTCGCGGAGCACCCTGAGAGCCAGATCGATCGACCGCCGGTGGGTCCGAAACGCCAGGACCGCGAGCCGCAGCGTGAAGCGACCGTCGAGCATGGTAGAGGAGAGAAACACTCGCCCGTCCCGGCGGGCCCCATCGATGATGGCCTGGTTGACCTGATTGGCTCGCTCGAGATCAGCGCCGGGAGGAACCCAGCGATACGTAACGATCGAGAGGTCGGGCGGCGGTCCGACTTCGAATCCCAACGTCTGGATCTCCTGGTAGAAGTAGCGGGCCAGGAGCAGCTTCTCGTCGAGCGCCGCCTGGAACGGGGCCGTCCCCAGTAGCATCAGCGGCAGCCACATACGAACCGCCCGGAAGTGCTTCGACTGCTCGGGCGATAGGTCTGCGGGCGACACCTCCCCGGGCTCCCGGGTCGCATCCTGCATGTAGTGCCCGGAGTAACTGTGCGCGCCCGCGAGGAGCTTCGCGTCGCGGACCACCACGATCCCTGCACCATAAGGAAGAAAGAGACCTTTGTGAGGATCGAGGACGACTGAGTGCGACCGCTCGATGCCCTTGAGCGCCTGCCGGCCATGCTCGGTGAGGAGAAAGAAGCCACCGTACGCAGCATCGACGTGAAACCAGCAATGCTCCCGCTCGGCAACGGTCGCGATGGCATCGAGGGGATCCACCGCGCCGATGTCGGTGGTCCCGCCGGCAGCGACAATGAGCCACGGCCTGAGCCCCTGACGCCGGTCGAGCGCAATGGCTTCCGCCAGCGCATCGGGCCGCATCCGGAAACGGTCATCGACTGGAATGAATCGCAGCTGCGCCTGGCGGAGGCCGGCGATGCGGAGCGACTTCTCGACACAGTAGTGAGCCTGGGTCGTCAGATAGACGACGGCGGAGGCGAGCTCGGAACCTTCGAGGACGTGCGCATCGCGGGCGGTCACGATCGCGATCAGGGTGGCGATGCTGCCACCCGACGCGATGTTGCCGGCTGCTGTCGCGGGATAGCCCACCAGGTCAGCCACCCACCGGATCAGCAGGTTCTCCATCCGGACGGGTCCCGGACCGGCGAAGAAGACGCCTGCGTACTTGTTGCTGACGGCGGCGAGATAGTCGCCCAGCGCACCATGGTAAATGCCGCCACCAGGGATGTAGGCCAGGTGGCCAGCGGAGGCCGTGCTTGCCCCGGGCCGGACGACGTCACGCTCGAAGAGCGCTATGGCTTCCTCGATCGGGATGCCGCGCTCCCCAATCGGGCGATCCAGTAGCCCGATACCCTTGTCCTCGGTTTCGATGTAGCCCTTGAGGGTGGCGATCCGCCGGAGGAATCGTTCGGAAGAGGCGACCACCGCATTGCGCAGCCGTTTGCGGCGAGCCGCTCCCGGTTCGAGCGCGCGGGCCGCCAGCTCGAGCTGGCGGATGCGCTCGAGGAGTCCGGAATCGGGGCTCACGTCGGAGGCCATGCGGAAGCCTCCAGGCGATGATTGCTATGGCGCATGCGAGCTTGTTGGGGTCACACCCTTCTCGAAGCCAATCTCCCCGTACGAAACCTCCGGGCCGCTCACCCGCCTGGAGATGGCCCGCAGCAGATGGTACCCGGCCAGCACGACGATGGTACCCAGCGCAATGCCCTCCAGCTTGAAGTGGTCGCTGATCGGATGCGCGACCGGCCCGATGGCCAGGATGATGCCGGCTCCAATAGGGACCATGTTCACCGGGTCGGCGAAGTTTACCCGTGCCTCGATCCAGATCTTGGCCCCGAGCAACCCGATCATACCATACAGGATGGCCGTCACGCCTCCCAGCACGGCGCCCGGCGCGGCGGCGATCAACGCGCCGAACTTGGGACACAGCCCGAACAGGATCGCGATGATCGCGGCGATGTAGTACGCGGCGGTCGAGTAGACCCGGGTGGCCGCCATGACCCCGATGTTCTCGGCGTACGTGGTGGTCGGCGAGCCGCCCACCGAGCTCGTGACCATGGTGCCCACGCCGTCAGCGAAGATCGCCCGGCCGATCACAGGGTCCAGGTCTTGGCCGGTCATCTGGCCGACGGCCTTCACGTGCCCGGTGTTCTCCGCGATCAGCGCGATGACTGCGGGCAACACCAGAAGAATCGCCGAGATCTTGAAGTCGGGGGTATGCATGTGCGGCAGCCCGAACCAATCGGCGGCCTTCACGCCGGCGAAGCTCACGCGATCGTGGTCGAAGGGCATGGCGACGCAGTACGGGCTCTCGGCCGAGCAGAGCTTGCCTGCGGCGTCCCGCAGGTTCGCGCCCGGGAGCACCGACTTGACCTGGCCGAACAGGTCCAGCACCCACGATAGCCCGAAGCCGAAGATCAGGCCTAGCAGAACCGAGATGCGGCCGATGAAACCGCGGAAGGACACCATCACCACAAAGACGAAGACCATCGTGATCAGCGCGACCCAGTGGTCCTGGGGCCAGTAGACGTGGGCGACCACGAAGGCCAGGCCGAAGCCGATGAGCATCACCACCGCGCCGGTGACCGGGGGCGGGAAAACCTTGTGGAGGATCTGAGGGCCGAAGAAGTGGATCGCCAGCCGGCCAGCGCCAGCACGAACCCGGCGACCAGGATCGCGCCGGTGACGACGGCGTCACCGTCCCCGGCAGCGCGGATGGCGAAGACGCCGCCCACGAAGGAGGCGCTGGTGCCCAGGTAGCTGGGCACCTTGCTCTGCACGATCAGCAGGAAGAGGATCGTGGCGACCCCGGACATCATCACCGCGAGGTTGGGGTCCAGGCCCATGACCAGCGGGAACACGAACGTGGCGCCGAACATGGCGATGACGTGCTGGGCGCCGAGCCCCGCCGTGCGCGGCCAGCTCAGCCGCTCGTCGGGGGCGACCACCTCGCCCGGCGCCGGATTCCGGCCGTCTCCGTGGACCTTCCACAGGTCCGGGATCACGCGAGCCATATGCCGTCCCTCAGCGCTAGTGGAGAAAGAAGCGGACAACAACCGCGCGCAAAGCGCCTTTTCACGGGTGACTCAAACGTAGGTCTCTTGGCGTAGAGCCGCAGGTATGCTGACACGCGGACTTCCGTCAACGGCCCTACGCCGGTGGCTACATCACGCGCTGCTGGCAACGACTGCTCATCGGGATCAGATTCAAGCGATCTAGCGGCGCAGGCCCGCAACCGTGACTCACATCCCGAACCCGCTCTCGGAAGCTCTTCACGGCCGCTACGTCATCGAACGCGAGTTGGGCCGTGGTGGCATGGCCAGGGTCTACCTCGCGCGGGACCTCAGGCACGATCGGCCGGTTGCGCTCAAGGTGCTCCACCCCGAGTTGGCCCATGCCCTAGGGCCCGAGCGCTTTCTTCGCGAGATCCACACGACGGCCCGGCTCGACCACCCCCACATCATATCTGTATTCGATTCTGGAGAGACCGCCGGGCTTCTCTGGTACACGATGCCCTACGTCGAGGGCGAATCTCTTCGCGAGCGTCTGCGGCGCGAAGGCCAGCTCCCCATCGAGGACGCCTTGCGCATCGCCCGTGAGGTGGCCGACGCGCTCAGCTGCGCTCATGAGCAGGGCATCATCCACCGAGACATCAAGCCCGAGAACATTCTGCTCGCGCGGGGCCACGCGCGGGTGGCCGACTTCGGCGTGGCTCAGGCGCTGCAGCAGGCCGGGGCCGACCGGCTGACCGAGACTGGGCTGGCGATGGGCACCCCCGCCTACATGAGTCCCGAACAGGCGAAGGGAGGCTCGGTGGATGGCCGCAGCGACGTCTACGCGCTCGGCTGCGTGCTCTACGAAATGCTCGCCGGCGAGCCTCCCTACACGGGACCCACGTCGCAAGCCGTCATCACAAAGCGCCTCAGCGAGCCGATCCCCCACCTCAGCATTGTGCGCGCCGTGCCGCCGTGGCTGGAAGCCGCGGTAACCCGGGCACTCGCCCTCTCGCCCGCTGACCGCTTCGCGACTGCCGCCGAGTTCACTGACGCATTAGGCGTGAGGAGTGAACCTGCCGCACCGACGGTGCCGGTCCGCCACCGACGCCGGAGGTGGATCGCCGTCCTCGGCGGCCTCGCCGCCAGCCTTGCTGTGCTTGCCGGCCTGTGGGCCGCTCATCGGGCCAATCGCACCGGCTTAGATCCGAAGCGAGTGATTGTTGCGGTCTTTGCCAATCGGACCGGGAATCCCACCCTCGACCCGATGGGGCTCACCGCAGCCGACTACATCAACCGCGGTTTGGTGCAGACCGGTCTCGTGGAGGTGGTGGACGTCGGAGTGCTCTATGTCCAGGGGCGTGCCGCGACTGGCGAGCCCTCCGAGCCGCGTGCCCTGGCTCGGCGGAATGGCGCGGGGATCGTAGTCGCCGGAAGTTATGACCAGTTCGGGGACAGCCTGGTTTTTCAGGCCGCGATCGTTGACGTTGGCTCCGGGCGTGTCGTCCAAGCGCTCGAGCCGGTGCGGGGGCCGGTGGCCCGGCGCGAAATGGCGCTCGATGCGCTGCGGCAGCGGGTGACAGTAGGCTTGGCCGGGCTGCTCGACCCGCGCCTGAGCGACCTCACCACGCCGTCTCCCGAGCCGCCTAGTTTTCCATCCTACCAGGCTTTCGTCGCCGGGCAGAGCGCCTACTGGGGGGGCAGCGAAAATGAAGAGGCATTGCTGCAGCTCCGTCGGGCGGTGAGGCTGGATTCAACGTTTCTCACGGCGGCAGTCTGGGTGGCACTGGTAGCGGCAGATACTCCTGAACCGACCGGCTGCGCGGTGGCCGACTCCGTCGGACGCGTGCTCCTCCCCCACCGCGATCGGCTCACGCTCCTTGACCACCTTCTCCTGGACGCGCAGCTCGCGGCCTGTCGAGGGGATAACGAAACTGCATCACGGCTCCTCAGCCAGGCTGTCCCGATCCCGGCGCGCTCTCCTCAGCTTCAGATGTTCAGGGCGCTGTTCACCCGGCAGGCCGGAAGGCCCCGCGAGGCTGTCGAAATCCTGCGGCGACTCGACCCCGAGCGCGATCTCGGCTGGCTCCCCGACAGTGGAAAAGCGCTCTACCGGCGGGACCTCGCAGTGCCCTACCATACGCTGGGCGACTACAAAAGCGAGCTGCGGGTCGCCCGCGATCTCGTGCGGAAAGACCCGAACCGCCTGGCGGCGATCAACCTCGAAAGTCATGCGCTGGCCGGACTCGGGAAGACTTTGGAAGTGCTCGACCTCGTTGAGCGCGCGTCGAGAATGCCTCCCGACCCACTAATGGCGTACGCACTCGGCAAGCTCACCATGGGCCGGATGTTGCTGGTGAACAACGCCGGGCGGTTGTGCTACGAGGCGGCGGTTGAACTCCAGGCTCATGGACATCCTGAGGCCGCCCAAAAGGCGGCGGAGCGGGCCGTGAACTGGTATCGCGCCCAGCCATCCGTGGAGCGGAGCCAAGTCGAGTACCGCTACACTCTCGCGCGCTCGCTGGAGCTGATGGGGCAGTACGACCAAGCAGATTCTTTGATGAAGCAGCTCGTGGCGGAGGCTCCCACCAACGTGGACTACCAAGGAGGGCTCGGCGTGCTCGCAGCCCGGCGGGGCGACCGGACGCTAGCCCAGCACATCGATCAGATGCTCGGCGCCCTATCGCGACCATATCTCAACGGCTTCCCCACGTACTATCGCGCGCAAATCGCAGCCGTGCTCGGCGACCGCAGCCGGGCGGTGGAGCTCCTGCGGGACGCCATCGCGCAGGGCGCAGTAGATCCAGGAGACCACCTGCATTCTGAGCCCGCCTTCGCTGGCCTGCACGGCTACCCGCCATTCGAGGAGGTGATCCGGCCCAAGGGCTGAGATGGCAAGAGCCGTAGGCCCTCACTACCTGCGGGCTGCCTTGATCATCGAGACGTAAGGCTGAACCTGGTTCACCCAGGCGTCGATTTCTGCCGGAAAGATTGATCTCGACTTATTGGTAATCGAAACCTGGAACCCACTCTCGCGCAGCAGTCGTAGGAGATCCTCCTCGTCTGCGCGGGCCTGGCCGCCGGTCCCATGAAATTCGAGACCAACAGCTCGGACAAGATGCAAGTACTGCTCGATCGACTTCATCACTTCCATCTCCATTCCCTCGATGTCGAGCTTGAGGTAGTCGATCGGTCCAGTGATGTAGTCGGCCAAGGGGACCGTGTTCACGAGGATCCATTGTTCGGCTCTCTGGGTGCCCCATTCCTGCCGCAGCGAATGCGCAGAAGCCATGGGAGCCGCAACTCCGAAGTCTCCAAAGAACCGAGCCGTGCCCCTCCGGGACGAGACCGCCAGGTTCAACAATTCGACGCCTTGGAATCCATTGATCGCGATGTTGGTCTGCAGAAGCCGGAAGTTCTCGGGATCCGGCTCGAACGCAATGATTCGAGCCTGCGGGAAGCGTCGCTTGAACCAGGCCACGGAAAGACCGATATGACTTCCGCAGTCCAGGATGGTGGGATCGCTCCTGTCGGATGCGAACCGGTATTCTCCCTCCTCAAAAATCTCTTGGAAGAGTAGCTCAAATTCGGCTTCGTTCCGATGGTGGAAAGTGAATCCGCCCCGCTGGGCCGTGTGAGTCCCCACAGACGATTCCTCGCTGGCGATCCGGTGTCCTGAGGAGATGGTTCTAACGGGGCGAACGCCGCTGATCAACTTGACGAGAGGCTCTCGCGTCGTTAGCGCCAGTTGAGAAATGACTTCCCTATTCTCGTTGATTGATGGCGAGCCATCCAGGTCAGTTCAGCATCTCTGGTCTCGGCTCCTGCACCCGCCGCGAGGAGTCGCTGGAAGCGCGCATTCTGCCGAACGGCATCGAACCGGCGCTCGTTGGTGAGAGTGCCGGAGTCACTGTCCCCCACCGGCAGCTCGCCGTAAGAGATCTTCCACTCTTGCGTCCAGAGTCCTCGCGACCGCAAGCGCATCTGGGTGGTTATAGGGAGCGAGAAAGCTAGCCATTCGGTCATATGACAAGTGGACGCCATCAGCGCGCTCATCTACCAGGATCGTAATGGGGGCGTAGGAGCCGGCATCCGGTACGCGACTCGCCAGTTCCTTCATGATGAGCGGATTGCCAACAACGAGACGGACGCTCCGAGTAGCGCGGCCGGTTGCTTTTTGAACTATCTCGCCATGGTCAAACTGCACAAAAGACATCAGTCCGGAGCTCCCCAAAACCTTCTGTATTGTGCTTTCCAGCTCGGCGAGCGTTTGCGCCTGCCTAATCGATTTCCAGAATTCCGCCATCTCCGGATGGCCAATGGCGTCATTGATGGCGGCGAGAACTTCGTCGAAGGACTTGGTTGAGGTCAGGCTGAATCGCTCGATCTCGATCTTTTGCATCATTTGACTGACCTTTGCTTGTATTGTTCTTGGGCTACGGTCCATCCCGATCATCCACAGCAGCCATCACCTCAATACGGAGCGAAGGGCGAGTTGGAAGCGAGGAACGTCTTTGCGTGTTGCGTGAATGACTCATGGAACTGGAATAGTGAGCCGTGGCCAGAGTCCGGATACGCCAGCAAGACCACGTTGGGCAGATTTTCGACCAGCGAATAGGAGTTCGATATGGGAATCATCTCGTCATGAATGCCGTCTTGAGTTTGCCGCACTGCGCAACGCCATGGTGACTACCTCTCTAGAAGAGTACCGAGCACTGCGGGCCACCGATTCTCGAAGTCGGCTTCCCGTTGGAGTCCGCGCTTTAACAGAGCTTGGATTCGCTGCTGCGTTTCAGGCCACGTCAGCGCGGTCTGAAA
>Ga0075428_100005106_pt1 | contig 14589 bp, 11 predicted proteins | sample RhiMetdeltSRZDD2_FD_75291 | JGI IMG/M metagenome (GOLD analysis project Ga0075428, IMG submission 75291) | Populus rhizosphere microbial communities from Tennessee, USA - Rhizosphere MetaG P. deltoides SRZDD2 | ecosystem: Host-associated > Plants > Roots > Rhizosphere > Soil | place: USA...
ACACCATCGTGATGTACTCGACCGACAACGGCGCGGAGAAGTTCACCTGGCCCGACGGGGGCACCTCACCCTTCCGCGGCGAGAAGAACACCAACTGGGAGGGCGGCTACCGCGTGCCGACGGTGATCCGCTGGCCGGGCGTGATCAAGCCCGGCAGCGTGCACAACGACGTCTTCGCGCACGAGGACATGCTCCCGACGCTGCTCGCCGCGGCCGGCGTTCCCGACGCGAAGGAAGAGCTCCGGAAGGGCATGAAGGTCGGGAGCCGCACCTTCAAGGTGCACCTCGACGGCTACGACGTCACCGACGCACTCGCCGGCAGGGCGCCCAGCCCGCGCCACGAGTTCTTCTACTTCAACGACGACGGTCAGCTCGTCGGCCTGCGCTACGACCAGTGGAAGATCGTCTTCGCCGAGCAGACCGCGCACGGCGCCGACGTCTGGCGCGAGCCGTTCACGACGCTGCGCGCGCCGAAGATCTTCAACCTCCGCTCCGACCCGTTCGAGATCGGGGACCACGAAGCGATGGACTGGAACCGCTGGTGGGCGGAGCACATCTTCCTGCTCGTGCCCGCGCAGCAGTACGTCGCGCAGTTCATCGGCACGTTCCGGGAGTTCCCGCCCAGCCAGAAGGGCGGCAGCTTCGCGCTCGACGCCGTGCTGCAGTCGCTCCAGACGCCTGGCCGCAACGACTAGCGGAGGGCGAGCGGCGCCGGCTGCGTCGTGGCGATCCGCCACGGCGTCACCGCGCGCAGCGCCCGCGCACGCGCCCGGCTACGCGACCTTCTTCGTGTAGGACATGCACCAGCCCTTCTCGGACACGAGGCCCTGGACGAAGAGCTGGCACTTGCCGAGGCCGCCGGAGGTCGGCGTGAAGAACTGGCAGATCGAGCAGTGCTGGTCGGGCTTGTCCGACACCGCCTTGTACTGGAGCGCCTGCACCGTCGCGGCGACCGCCGGCGTCTCGGTGACGAGCTTCTCGTCCGCGGCCAGCGCCGGGCGGGCGCCGAGCACGAGCCCCGCCACCGGGATCAGCGCGCCGGCGGCGAGGCCGGTGCGGAGGAAGTCGCGTCGGGTGAAGTCCTGGCTGCGGTCGCTCACGGCTGGGTCACTCCTTCTTCGTGGGATTCCTTGGATCCGCTCGCCCCGGGGCCGGCGCAGCGGCGGGCCCGCGGGAATAGACGCGGCAGGATAGCGCCTATTCGATGGCGCACAGGGGGCTCCGCGATTGCGCACAGCGGGCTCCGCGGGCGCCCGAGATGGTGTCTCGAAACCGGCGCGATTCCCGCCGGGTCGGACCGGAGCTGCAGGTCCCTCGCGCGTTCGGGAGGTACCCGCGGGAGGGAGTCGGGGGTAAGCTTGGCGCCATCGGCTCGCGCGCCCTTCCACCTTCAGCCGGAGAGCCACATGACCGAACCGAGCGCCGCGCTGCGCGAACGCATCGAGAACACCGTGCGCTTCCTCGCCGTCGACGCCGTCGAGCGCGCCGGCAGCGGGCACCCCGGTGCTCCGATGGGGCTCGCGCGCCCCGCCTTCGAGCTCTGGGACCAGCACCTGCGCTTCGATCCGCGCGACCCCGCCTGGCCGCTGCGCGACCGCTTCGTGCTCTCGAACGGCCACGCCTCGATGCTGCTCTACTCGCTGCTGCACCTCTTCGGCTACGACCTCCCGCTCGAGGAGATCGCGCGCTTCCGCCAGCTCGGCTCGCGCACGCCGGGCCACCCCGAGCACGGCCACACGGCGGGCGTCGAGGTGACGACCGGGCCGCTCGGCCAGGGCTTCGCGCACGGCGTCGGCATGGCGGTCGCCGGCCGGCTCGCCCGCGCGCGCTTCGGCAGCTCGGGCGACGGCCCCGGACACCACATGGTGTACGGGATCGTCAGCGACGGCGACCTGATGGAGGGCATCTCGGCCGAGGCGGGCTCGCTCGCGGGCCACCTCGGGCTCGGGAACCTCGTCTACCTCTACGACGACAACCGCATCACGATCGACGGCCCGACCTCGATGTCGTTCTCCGAGGACGTGCCGCGCCGCTTCGAGGCGCAGCGCTGGCACGTGCAGCAGGTCGACGGGATGGACGTCCTGGCGATCCGCCGCGCGCTCGAGGCGGCGCGCGTCGACACCGAGCGGCCGTCGCTGATCGTCACCCGCACCACGATCGGCTACGGCAGCCCGCACCGCGCCGGCACCTCGAAGGCGCACGGCGAGAAGCTCGGCGCGGAGGAGGTGCGGCTCACGAAGCAGGCGCTCGGCTGGCCGCTCGAGCCCGAGCTCTTCGTGCCCGACGACGTGCGCGCGTACTTCGCGAAGCGGCGCGAGGAGCTCGCAGCGCGTCGCGCCGAGGCCGACGCCCGGCTCGAGCGCTGGCGCACCGCCGCGCCCGAGCAGGCGCGCGCCTGGGACGCGGCGCGCGCGCAGGTGCTTCCGGACGACCTCGAGGCGCGGCTCGCCGCGGGGCTCGAGGGCAAGGCCGAGGCGACGCGCAAGCACGGCGCCGTGGCGCAGGGGCGCCTCGCCGAGGCGGCGCCGTGGCTGGTCGGGGGCTCCGCGGACCTCGCCGGCTCGGCCGCGCCGGCGCTCCTGAAGGGGCGCGGCGACGTCGGCCCCGCCGCCGGCGCGGGCGCCGACCCCTTCGCCGGCTCGAACCTGCACTTCGGGATTCGCGAGCACGCGATGGCCGCGATCACCAACGGGATCGCGCTCGACGGCACCTTCCGGCCCTACTGCGGGACCTTCCTGATCTTCAGCGACTACTGTCGCCCGTCGATCCGGCTCGCGGCGCTGATGGGGCTGCCGTCGATCTTCGTGTTCACGCACGACTCGATCTTCCTCGGCGAGGACGGCCCGACGCACCAGCCGATCGAGCACCTCGACGCGCTGCGCGCGATCCCGAACGTCCACGTCTTCCGGCCCGCCGACGGCGTCGAGACGGCGCTCGCCTGGGCGTGGGTCGCGCGCCACCGCACGGGGCCGGCGATCTTCGCGCTCTCGCGCCAGACGCTGCCGGCGCTCGAGCGGCGCGCCGGCTTCGAGCCGGCCGACGTCGCGCGCGGCGCCTACGCGCTGCGCGACCCCGGCGCCGCGACACGGGTCGTGCTCGTCGCGACGGGCTCGGAGGTGGGCCTCGCCTGCGACGCCGCGGAGAAGCTCCACGGCGAGGGCTTCCCGGCGCGCGTGGTCTCGATGCCCTGCGTCGAGCTCTTCCTCGCCCAGCCGCCGGAGCTGCGGCGCCGGCTCTTCCCCGACGACGGCACCCCGGTCGTCGCGGTCGAGGCGGGCCGCGGCGAGAGCCTGCGGCGCTTCGTCGGGCCGCGCGGGCTCGTCTATGGCATCGACCGCTTCGGCGCCTCGGCGCCGCTCGCCGACCTCGCGCGCTTCTTCGGCTTCACGCCGGACCAGCTCGCGGCGCGCGTCGTCGAGCACCTGCGCGGCCTCGAGGGCGCGGAGGCGGGGCAGGGCGCGGCGTGAGCGCAATCGCGCTCGTCGGCTGGGCCGCGGCGGCGCTGCTCGTCGCGCTCTGGCTCGCCATCTCGCTCTCGGCTCCGAGCCGGCGGCGCGAGACGCTCGAGTGGTTCGCGGCGGCGAGCCTCTACGTCGCGCTGCTCGCGATCTTCACCAACCTCGTGCGCCGCTCCTGGGCCAGCGATTCCGAGCTCGGCCTGGTCGCGTTCGGCTTCCTCTGGGTCGTCTTCGCCGGCGGGCTCGGGGTCGTGCTCGTGAACGGCGCGCGCTCGCTGCGTCCCGCGGGCAAAAGCGAGGTCGACGCGACGCACTGAGCCGCCCGCGGCCTCAGCGGTAGTCGTGCGAGTCCGGCAGGGCGGGCAAGAGCGAGGTCGACGCGACGCACTGAGCGACCCGCGGCCTCAGCGGTAGTCGTGCGAGTCCGGCAGCCCCTCGCGCGCGGCGAGCGGCTCGAGGTGGCGCACGCGCACGTGCACCACGCCGTCGACGTTCTGCACCGGGCCCTCGATCCAGACCAGCGCGCTCGCGTGCAGCGGCACGCGGAAGCGCCGGAACGCCCGGGGCGTCAGGATCGCGTTCGAGGTGCCCGTCTCGTCCTCGAGCGTGAGGAAGCAGAAGCCCTTCGCCGAGCCGGGCCGCTGGCGCACGATCACGAGGCCCGCCGTGCACGCCGGACGGCCGTCCGGCACCGCGCGCAGCTCGGCGGCGGAGAGCGCGCCGCGCCGGCGCAGCTCGGCGCGCCAGTGCGCCATCACCTGCGGACCGGTCGTGAGGCCGCTCTGCCGGTAGTCGGCGAGCGTCGTCTCGACGGCGTCGAGCTCGCGCAGGGGCGAGGGAGCCTCCGCCGGGCGGCGGCCCGCGAAGAGCGAGCGCGGGTCGCGCTCGATCGCGGCGACCTGCCAGAGCGCCGCGCGTCGCGTCGCGGCGGCGGGGTCGATCCCGGCGAGCGCGCCGAGCTCCGCGAGCGCCTCGAGCTCGCCGCGGCGAAGCCGCGCGCGCGCGGCGAGGTCGGCGACGCCCGCGAAGGGCGCGCGCGCGCGTGCGGCCTCGATCTCCCGCGCGCTCGACTCGCGCAGGCCCGCGACGAAGCGCAGCGGCAGCCGGACGGCGGGCTGCCAGGCGGCGCCGTCAGCGCCGGAGGCGGGCGGAGACGCCGGGCCCGACTCGAGCGAGGTGCGCCAGCCCGAGCGCGCGACGTCGATCGGCCGCACCAGGACGCCGTGGCGCTGCGCGTCCTTCACCAGCGTCGCCGGCGCGTAGAAGCCCATCGGCTGCGCGTCGAGGAGCCCGGCGAGGAAGGCCGCCGGGTGGTGGCGCTTCAGGTACGCGGAGGCGTAGGCGATCAGCGCGAACGAGGCGGCGTGCGACTCCGGGAAGCCGTAGAGCGCGAAGGAGCGGATGCCGCGCACGATCGACTCCTGCGCCTCCCCGGCGATGCCGCGCGCCTGCATGCCCCGGCGCAGCCGCTCCTCGAGGCGCTCCATGCGCTCGAGCGAGCGCTTGAAGCCCATCGCGCGCCGGAGCTCCTCGGCCTCGCCGCCCGAGAATCCCGCCGCCGACATCGCGATGCGCAGGAGCTGCTCCTGGAAGATCGGGACGCCGAGCGTGCGCGCGAGGATCGGCTCGAGGCAGGGGTGCGCGTAGGAGACCGGCTCGCGCCCCGCGCGGCGCTCGAGGTAGGGGTTCACCATCTGGCCGACGATGGGCCCCGGCCGGATGATCGCGACCTCGACCACGAGGTCGTAGAAGCGCGCGGGCCGCAGGCGCGGGAGCGTCGCCATCTGCGCGCGGCTCTCGATCTGGAAGGTGCCGATCGTGTCGGCGGCGCGGATCATCGCGTAGGTCGCGGGGTCGTCGGCCGGGAGGCGGGCGAGGTCGACCTCGGCGCCCTCGTGGCGGCGCACCAGCTCGAGGCTCGTCTCGAGCGCCTCGAGCATGCCGAGGCCGAGCAGGTCGATCTTGATGATGCCGAGGTCGGCGCAGTCGTCCTTGTCCCACTGCACGACGCGGCGCCCCGGCATCGCGGCGGGCTCGATCGGCACCACCTCGTCGAGGGATCCGGCGGCGATCACGATGCCGCCGCTGTGCTGGCCGAGGTGGCGCGGGAGCCCCTGCACGCGCGCGGCGAGGTCGAGGAGCTGCGCCACGCGCGGGGCGCGCGGGTCGATGCCTGCGTGGCGCAGGAGTGCAGAGAGCTCGTCGAGATCCTCGCGGTGCTCGAGCGCCGAGATCGTGCGGGCGATGCGGTCCAGCGCCTCGGGCGCGAGACCGAGCACCTTGCCCATCTCGCGCACCGCCAGCCGCGTGCGCCAGGTGACCACCACGGCGGTCATCGCGGCGCCGCGCTCGCCGTAGCGCGCGAAGACGTACTGGATCACGCGCTCGCGCTTCTCGCCGCTCGGCAGGTCGATGTCGATGTCGGGCCACTCGCCGCGCTCCTCGGAGAGGAAGCGCTCGAAGAGCAGATCCATGCCGACGGGGTCGACCGCGGTGATGCCGAGCGCGTAGCAGACCGCGCTGTTCGCGGCGGAGCCGCGCCCCTGCGCGAGGATCCCCTGCTCGCGGGCGAAGCGCACGACGTCGTGGACGATCAGGAAGTAGCCGCAGAGCTCGAGCTTCTCGACCAGCGCGAGCTCGCGCTCGAGCTGCGCGCGCACCCGCGCGGCGAGAGGCTCCCCGTAGCGCTCGCGCGCGCCGCGCCGCACCAGTTCGCGCAGCCAGGAGGCCTGCGTCTCGCCCGGCGGCGGAGCGAACTCCGGGAAGCGGTAGCCCGTGTCGTGCAGGCCGAAGGCGCAGCGCTCGGCGATCTCGCGCGTGGCAGCGACCCACTCCGGGCGGTCGGCGAAGCGGCGCACCAGCTCCTCGCGCGGGAGCAGACACCGCTCTGCGTTGCGCGCGAGACGGCGGCCGGCGCGGTCGAGCGACGTGCCGTGGCGCAGGCAGCGCAGCGCGTCGAGCACGCGGCGGCCCTCGGGCCGCGCGTGGCGGACGTCGTGGCTCGCCACCACCGGCACGCGGGCGGCGGCCGCGAGGTCGACGGCGCGGCGGGCGGCGCGCTCGGCCGCGGCGTCGAGGTGGCGCGAGACGTCGACCCACAGCCGCCCCGGCCCGAAGCCGGCGCGTGCGCGGTCGAGCGACTCCGGCGCGAGCGTCGCGTCGCCGCGCAGGAGTGCCGTGAGCCCCCCGGCGTGCGCCAGGACGTCGTCCCAGGAGACGCGGCAGGTCGCCTTCGCGGCGCGGGCGTGCCCGAGGGTGATCAGGCGCGCGAGGTTGCGGTAGCCGGCGCGCGACTCGACGAGCAGCAGCACGCGCGCGCCGGGCGGCCCCGCGTCGAGGTCGAGCTCGGCCCCGACGATCGCGCGCACGCCGGCCTGCTTCGCGGCCTGGTGGAAGCGCGGCGCGCCGTAGAGCCCCCCGCGATCGGCGAGGGCCAGGGCCGGGTGGCCCAGCTCGGCGGCGCGCAGCGCGAGATCCTCGGGGTTCGAGGCGCCCTCGAGGAAGGAGAAGGCGCTCCGGCAGCGCAGCTCCACGTACTCCGCCGCGAGGGCGGCGGCGCCGGCCGGCCGGGGGGGCATGGGTCGATTTTCGTCTTTTGTTCGCCCATGGTCAAGCGGGCCAGGGGGATATGATCCCCGCGTGATCGGAGAGGGCGCCGCGACGGTGCTCGTCGCCGACGACGAGATGCGCCTGCTTCGCCTGATGGAGCGGGTGCTCGCGAGCCATGGCCACGCCGTGCTGACGGCGCGCGACGGGAACGAGGCCCTGCGCCGCTTCGGCGCCCATCGCGGGGAGATCGAGGTCGCCGTGCTCGACGCGAGCATCGTTCCGGGGGGTGCGGGCGGGGTGGTCGAGGCGCTCCTCGCCGAGCGTCCGGACCTCGGCATCGTGGTGACGAGCGGCGGCCTGCGCGAGGACGACTCGCCCGCGCTGCACCGCCCCGGTGTGATCTGGCTCCCCAAGCCATTCTCCGCCGACGCGCTCGCGCGCGCCGTCGCCGAGGCGCGCCCTGCGCGCCGTGGGACGCCGTAGTTGGCATCGGTCGTCGTCGTCGGAGCCGGGCTCGCCGGGCTCTGCTGCGCCTTCCGCCTCGCGCGCGCCGGACACGAGGTCGAGGTGCTCGAGCGCGAGTCGGAGCCGGGCGGGAGCGCCCGTTGCGACGGCAGCGCGGCCGTTGCGCTCCCGGGCCGCTCGGGCCTCGCCCTGCGCGGCGACGCGAACCTCGACGCGCTCTGCGCCGCCCTCGGGCTCGGGTCCGCGCTCGAGCCGCTGCCCGCGCCGGCGCTCGGGATCCTGCGCGAGGGTCGCATCGCCGCCTGCGACGCGCGCTCGCCGGCGCGGCTGCTCGCCTCGGCGCCCCTCGGCGCCAGCGCGCGGGCGCGCGCGCTCGGCCTCGGCCTCGAGCTCGCGCGCCTGCGCGCCCTGCTCGACCCGGCGCACCCCGAGCGCGCGGCGCCGCTCGACGCGCGCGCCGCGCCGGCGCGGCTGCGCCGCCTCGCCGGCGAGGAGGCCTGGCGCTGGCTCGTGGCGCCCGCGCTCGCCGCAGCGACGGGTGCCGACCCCGAGGCCCTCTCCGAGGCGGCGGCGCTGCTCGCGCTGCGGCGGCTCGCGGCCGGCCCCGCGCCGCGCCGTCTCGTCCCCGGCCCGCACGCGCTCGCCGCGGCGCTCGCCGCGCGCGTCGCCGTCCGCTCGGGCTGTGCCGTCGTCCGCGTCGAGACCGAGACCGACGGCGCGCGCGTGCGCTACGAGCGCGACGGGCGCGCGCGCAGCGTGCTGGCGGACGCGGTCGTGCTCGCGATTCCCGCGGCCCTGGTGCCCGCGCTGTGCCCGAAGCTCGCGCCCGAGGAGCGCGGCTTCTTCGAGTCCGCGCTCGAGCAGACGCAGATCAGTGTCGACCTCGTCCTCGACCACCCGCCGCCGCTCCGGCCTCCGCCGCTGCTCTGGCTCCCGCCGGCCGAGCGCACGGGCCTCGCCCACGCGGCCTTCGACGCCGCCGCGGTGCCCGGCGCCCCGGGCCTGCTCGCGGTCGCGCTCGATCGCGCGTCGGCGCGCGAGCTCGCCGACGCGCCGGACGCGCTCGTGGTCGCGCACGCGCTCGACGCACTCGCGCGCACGCCGCTCGGGCGCCTCGAGGTCGCGCACGCGCGCGTGCGCCGCCGCGCGCGCGCTGCGACGGGGCTCGCGCCGGGGGGCCTGCGCCGCCTCGCGGCCTTCGCCGCGCGCATCGAGCGCTCGCCGCGCCTCGTCTTCGCCGGCGAGCCCGGCACCGCGCCGGGGCTCGAGGCCCCGATCACGGCGGGGGCGCGCGCCGCGACCGAGGTCGCGCGCGCGCTCCGCGCCGGCGCGAGGTCCGCGTGATCCACGTCCTCGACCGCTTCGCCGCGCGGCCCGAGGCGCTCGACGCGCTGCGCGAGCTGCATCGCACCCGCTACCTGCCCGGCGCGGAGCGGCGCGGCATGCGCCTCGCCTCCGAGTGGCGGGCGCCCGCCGCCGCGCGCGCGGGCGCGGCGGCGGAGTGGCAGCTGCTCTGGGCGCTCCCCGACGTCGCTGCGTGGTGGGGGATGCGCGGCCAGGCGAGCGTCGACCCCGAGGTCGCCGCGTTCTGGGCCGAGGCCGACCGCCACCTCGAGGCCCGCTCCCGCCGCATGCTGGTCCCGGCGGACGCGGAGCGCGCCGATCCCCCGCGCCGCGCGCGCCTCGAGCCCGGCGCGCCCGGCGGCCGGCGCTGCACCGCGCAGGTCTCGCTCGCCGCCGGCGCCGGGACCCCCGAGCGCGAGCGCGTGGAGGCGCTGGCGCGCGCCCTCCCGCGGCGCGCGCGCGGCTGCCGGCGCGCCGAGGTCGGCGTGAACCTCCCCGGCACGCTCCGCGGCGGCGAGCTCACTCTCGAGCTCGTCTTCGACGGCGCAGAGTCCGCCGCGGGCTGGTGCGAGGCGGTCGCCGACGAGCGCGGCGCCCGCGAGGCCTTCGACGGGCTGGCGGCGCGGGTCGACGCCGTGCACTACGCGCCGCTCGAGGCGGGCCTCGGGGCGCCGGGCCTCGCCTCGCCGGTGAAGCGCACGCTGCTGCTGCGCGTCGAGGCCGAGGCCTCGGCGTCGCGCGTCGCGCGCTTCGAGCGCGAGCTCGCGGCGATGCCCGACCACGTGCTCGCGATCCGCAACTGGCACCTCGCGCGCGTCCACGATCCGCGCGACCACTGGACGCACGTCTGGGCCCAGGAGTTCGAGCGCCTCGAGGGGCTGCTCGTCGACTACATGATCGACCCCTACCACTGGGCCTACGTCGACCGCTGGTTCGATCCCGAGTCGAGCGAGCGCGTCGTCGCGCCGGACTTCGCCCACGTCGCCTGCGCGCTGCCGCAGAGCGCGCTTGGCTAGGCGGTGGCGCGACGCGTCGCCCCGCTCGCCGCGCTCGTCGCAGCCGGCATGGCACTCTGCGCCGCCGATCCCGCGCGACCGCCCGCGCGCGGCGAGTGGAGCCTCGAGCACTTCGAGCGCGGGATCCGCTCGGGGCTCGAGAAGCTTCACTGGAGCGCGGCGAGCATCGACCTCGACGGGCTGCTCGCCGAGATCGACCGACGGCTCCGGGCGGGAGAGGATCCCGAGGCGATCGACGCCTGGGTCCGCGCGGAGACCCCCTCGCGCTGGTACGCCTTCGCGCCCGAGCACCCTCCGAAGGCGAAGCAGCGACTCTACCGGCTTCCCTTCGACCGGCGCGCGCACTGGATCGTGAGCCAGGGGGTCGCGACCGAGAACAGCCACGGGCCCGGCAACGAGTTCGCGATCGACTTCGCGATGCCGGAGGGCACGCGCGTGCTCGTCGCCCGCACCGGGACGGTCGTGCGCGTGGTGGACGGCTTCACGGAGTGCTGCCTGCCGCGCGAGCGCGCCGTCGAGGCGAACCAGGTCGTCGTGCTCCACCCCGATGGCAGCTTCGCGAGCTACGTCCACCTGCGCCCCGGGATCCCGGTCCGCGAGGGGCAGCGGGTGAAGGCCGGCGACCTGGTCGGCCTGAGCGGCAGCACGGGCTTCTCGCAGATCCCGCACCTGCACTTCGAGGTGTCGGTGCGCGACGAGGGGGCGAAGGTGCGCTCGGTGCCGGTGCGCTTCCGCAACGGCCAGCCCGGCGGCTACCTGCCGAGCGCCTGGACGCTCTACGAGAACCGGCCGCGAGGGAAGGTCGCGCTGCGGGTCTACGCCGACGGCCGCCCGCTCGTCTCGGGCCAGCCCGTGGAGCTCGCGAGCCGCGCGCCGCTGCAGCTGCGCGTCGAGCGCATCGCCGCTGCGGGCGGCGCCATCGACGTCACGCGCGATCCCGGTACGAGCTACGTCGCGCTGACCCCGTGGAGCGTCGGCATCGACCGCGAGGGCCGCGTCGCCTTCGACCCTCCCGGCGACGCGTGGAAGCAGATCCCCGAGCCGATCCGGCGCCGGGTCGCGATCGCGACCGTGCTCTTCCGCGGCGACGACGGCGAGGGCTACTTCGACCTCCAGCTGGTCTTCGCCGGCGCCGCGAAGGCCGCCGGCGGGAGGACACCGTGAGCGAGCCGCGACACGACCTGCCCGACGCCATCCTCCCCTGGCTCGCGGAGGCCGTCCCCGGCGAGGTCACGCGCCTCGAGCGCCACGTCGCACGCCGCGAGGCCTGGGTCGTCGACGTGGCGCGTCGCGACGGCACGCGGCTCGAGGGCTTCTTGCGGCTCGAGCGCGAGCCCGAGCCCGGCAACCCCTGGTCGCTCGCCAAGGAGACGAAGATCGTCGAGGCGCTCGGGCGCACCTCGGTGCCGGTGCCGCGCGTCTACGCCGCGAGCGACGCGCACCACTGCACGCTCTTCGAGCGCGTCGCGGGCCGCAGCGACCTCGACAAGCTCGGCGACCGGCGCCAGCAGCGCGCGGTGCTCGAGGACTTCATCTGCGTGATCGCGCGCCTGCACAACCTCGACCTCGACGAGCTCGCGCTCGCGCCGCACATGGCGCAGCTCCCGGCGAACGCCGAGGAGGCCGCGCTCGGCGAGGTCGAGCTGGTGCTCCGGCGCTGGCGCGGCTTCCTCGGCGGCTACCGCGACCCGCTCCTCGCCTACGGCGTCGACTGGCTGCGCCGCCACGCGCCGAAGCAGATCGCGCGCGTGAGCCTCGTGCAGGGCGACACGGGCCCGGTGAACTTCCTCTTCGAGGGCGACCGGGTGAGCGCCGTCATCGACTGGGAGTGGGGGCACTTCGGCGACCCGCTCGAGGACCTCGGCAACCTGTGCGTGCGCGAGTTCTGGAACCCCTGCGGCGGGCTCGCCGGGCTCTTTCGCCTCTACGAGCGCGAGTCGGGGATCCCCTACTCGCGCGACGCCGCGCACTACTACCGCGTGCAGCAGAACGTGCGCGGCATGGTGCCGATCCACGCCGTGACGGCGCTACTCCAGCCGCGCGAGCCGGTGTCGTGGTTCCTCGCCTACCGCTACGTCGGCGACCGCTCGACCTGCGAGGCGCTCGCCGAGGCGATGGACGTGGCGGTCGAGCGTCCCGAGCTCCCCGACGACGGAGTGCCGGGCGACGTGCTCGCGGAGGCCGCGCGCTTCGCGGTCGAGCACGACCTCCTGCCCGAGCTCGCGAGCCCCTACGCGCGCTCGCGCGCGAACGAGGTGCGCATCCTGGTCGAGGTGATCGACCGCAGGCGCCGCTTCGGCCCCGCGCTCGCCGCGGCCGAGCGCGAGGAGCTCGGCGACCTGCTCGGGCGCCGCCCGAAGAGCGTCACCGCGGGCTGGCGCGCCCTCGAGCGCGCGATCGCCGCGCACTCGCTCCGCGACGAGGCGATCGTCCGCTACCTCACGCGCCGCAGCTGGCGCGACGAGTGGCTCCACGCCCCGGCTGTCGCGCTCTACCCGGACCGCCGCTGGTCGGCGGTGGACTGAGGCGCGTGGAGCGACGCTCCTAGCTCGATGACCGTCCCTGGTCACGGTCGTGACCCCACCGACAGTAGGCCCGACCGTTCCGCAAGGTGTGCCACCGCTACCCATGTAAGGCCGGACCCACCCATGCCTGTACCCGGACCGATCACGAACATCGCGCAAATCAAGACTCGATCGGTGTGACCGAATCTGTCACTTGTCAGTGTCATTCTCGAGTTCATGAAATCCTGCACTAGTCAGCTCGCTCTCGAGCTTCGCCCGCCGCCGCGCTGGGGTGGCCGGCGCGAGGGCGCCGGCCGCAAGGCCGGTGCACGCCCTCGCGATCCCCACCGCCGTCGCGCCGCGTTCCCGGCGCGCTTCCCGTGCCACCTGACGCTCCGCGTGCGCCGCGACCTGCCGTCGCTCCGCAGCCGCCGTCTCGTGACGGAGCTGCGCCGCCGCCTGCGGGCGGCCAGCGAGCGCCGCCGCTTCCGCCTCATCCACTACTCGATCCAGGCAGACCACCTCCATCTGATCGTCGAGGCCGCGAACGCGCAGGACCTCGGCCGCGGCATGAAGTCGATCGGCGCTCGAGTCGCCCGGGCGGTGAACCGCGTCTTCGCCCGCCGCGGCCCCGTCCTCGCCGATCGCTACCACCGCCGCGTCCTGCGCACGCCGCGCGAGGTCCGGAGGGCACTGGCCTACGTGCTGCTGAACGTGCGCAAGCACTGGCGGCAGCGCTTCGGCGTGGCGCCACCGGTGCGTCTCGACGAGGCCTCGTCGGGGCGGTGGTTCGACGGCTGGCGAGGGGCGCCCGCTGGGAATCCGCATGCGCGGGCGGGGCCGCGCGAGGTCGCCGGTCCGCGCACTTGGCTCCTGGCGGCGGGCTGGCGGCGTCATGGGCTGATCGATCCGGCCGAGGTGCCGGGGATCTGACGCGGCGCGTCCGGCGAGCGGGCAACCCCGACCCCGCGGCGCGGCGTTTCGCTCCTCGTCCGTCGACCCGCTGGCCTCGAGCACGGGCCCCGCCCGACTCCTTCCCTCAACAGCCTGTTTGCGCCGCGGCGCGCACCGAGGGGTCGGCCTTCAGGCGACTGAGCCTGCCGCGAGATCTCAGCGCGACGCCGCGAGTCCGAAGCAGCGCTCCGCGTTGCGGAAGAGGATCTTCTGCTGCGAGGCCGGGTCGAGGTTCGCGCGCCCCGTGATGCGGGCGACGAGGTCGCCGGCGAGCGCGTCCGGGTGCGGGTAGTCGGTGGCGAAGACCACGCACTCGTCGCCGACCAGCTCGACGACGCTCGGCAGCGTGCGCTCCTGCGGGTCGCAGGAGACGAAGCACTGGCGGCGGAAGTACTCGCTCGGGCGCAGCGCGAGCTTCGCGGTCGCGTGTCCCCACGCATCCATGTGCTCGTCCATGCGCTCGAGCCAGTGCGGGAGCCAGCCGCAGCCGCTCTCGAGGAAGACGGCGCGCAGCCCGGGGTGCCGCTCGAGGACGCCGCCGATCACGAGCCCGACGCAGGCGATCTGCTGCTCGTGCGGATGCGAGCAGACGTGGCGCATCGCGAAGTTCTCGAAGCGGTCGCGCCCGGACTGCGGCACCTCCTGCGTGGTGCCCTCGTGCACGGCGAGCGGCACGCCCTCCGCCTCGAGCAGCGACCAGAGCGGGTCCCAGTGCGGCGAGTCGAGGCCGCGGCCGCGGATCGGGTTCGGGCGCATCATCACGCCGCGGAAGCCGAGCTCGCGCACGCAGCGCTTCGCCTCGGCGAGCGCGAGCACCACGTCGTGCTGCGGCACGACCGCGATGCCGACCAGGCGCGCGCGGTCGGCGCCGCAGAACTCGTGCAGCCAGTCGTTGTAGGCGCGGCAGAGGGCGACCTGCACGGAGCTGCGCTCGAGCCCCGCGAACATCAGGCCAAAGGTCGGGAAGAGCACCGAGCGCTGGACGCCCTGGCGGTCCATGTCGGCGAGGCGGCGCTTCGGGTCGTGGCCGCCGGCGGGGATCTCCCAGTCGCCGCCCGCGGGCACCGGGATGTAGGGCTTCAGCTCGCCGCCGACCATCTGCCGCACGCGGCCCTGGTCGTCGCGCAGCGTGCGCGGCGCGAAGGGCCGGAACTCGGCGGCGAGGTGCTTCGCCCAGGCCTCCTCGGGCTCCTGCACGTGTCCATCGGCGTCGATCACGGGGGGCTTCGGCACGGCTCATCCTCCCTCGGGGTGGACCTCGGCGGCCAGCCGCTCGGCCTCCGCGACGAGCTCCTCGAG
>Ga0075428_100005107_pt1 | contig 14589 bp, 14 predicted proteins | sample RhiMetdeltSRZDD2_FD_75291 | JGI IMG/M metagenome (GOLD analysis project Ga0075428, IMG submission 75291) | Populus rhizosphere microbial communities from Tennessee, USA - Rhizosphere MetaG P. deltoides SRZDD2 | ecosystem: Host-associated > Plants > Roots > Rhizosphere > Soil | place: USA...
AATGGCGATGCGCGCCTGCTCGTCGGCACGCTCAGCAACGAGGCGAACTTTACGCCGGCGTCCTACCAGGGCTATGTCGCGCGCAATTCCTACGCTGACTATCGGATTAGCTACCACCGCCTCGGCGGCAGCTGGTTTGCCCTGTCGGGCGAAGGCAACGGCAAGATTTTCTACGAAAAGGCGATGTTCAGTTGCGGCGGCCAACGCATTAACAGTTTCGCGATGATCTATCGATCGGATCAACGCCATATCTTTGACCGCATTGTCGAGCGCATCGAGGACACCTTTCGTCCCGGTCCGAAGTGCTGATCGGTTGGGCCGCTAGGCTAAAACGCAACATCGCCGCGCCAAGACGGCGCTATCGCCGATCGGCTCCCGGGTGCCAGACCGTTGTCGGCGGCTCGCCCTTGGCTGTCGCTCTGGCGCAAGCAGCAGCAATTCCCCAGCGATCATTCATGGCGCCCCATCGCCGAGTGATGCTTGGTGTCACGCATTGTCAGATAGACCACCAGCGAGGTGGCGATAACGGCCGTCAGGTAGTAATAAAACCAGGTTTCATGACCAATCGATTTGAACCACAAGGCGATGGACTCGGCGGTACCGCCGAAGATCGAAACGGTGAGCGCGTAGGGCAACCCCACACCCGTTGCCCGCACCTTGGTCGGAAACAGTTCGGCTTTTACCACCGCATTGATCGAGGTATAGCCCGCGACGATGAGCCATGCGGCTGCAATCAGCAAGAACGCAACGAGGGCACTCTTGGTCCCCTGCAGCGCGTACAGGAGCGGAACCGTGAACAGCGTGCCGGTCACGCCAAACCAAATCAACAGGGTTTTGCGGCCGATCTTGTCCGATAGCGCTCCATAGACGGGCTGCAAAAAAAGCGCGAACACCAGCGAGGCTCCGGTCACCAGGGTGGTTTGCCCATCGCTGAGCCCGACCGAGAGCTTCAAAAACTTCTGCATATAGGTGGTATAGTATAAAAAGCGGTTGTGCCGCCCATGGTCAGGCCCACCACCAGCATCACCTCGCGCGGATAGTTGAGTAGAGCCTTCAGGGAGCTCTCGCGTCGCACCACCTTTTTGGCGGCGATGAAGTCCTCCGTTTCATGCAGATTGCGGCGCATGATCAAGGCTATGATGGCGAGCAGCGCACCGATCACAAAGGGGATGCGCCAACCCCAGGCCCGCAACTGGTCGGCGCTGAGAAAGACCTGCTGCAGCAACAGCAATACGACAATGGCCGCGAGCTGCCCGCCGATCAACGTCACGTACTGGAAGCTCGAGTAAAACCCGCGATGCTTCTCGTCGGCGACCTCGGTCAGGTACGTTGCACTGGTGCCGTATTCCCAAGGCTCAATCCCTGGATGACACGCGCCAAGCCCAGCAGCGCAGGCGCCGCGACGCCGATGCTGGCATAGGTGGGGGTCACGGCAATCATCAGGGAACCGAAGCACATCAAGAGCACCGACAGCATGAGGGCATTGCGGCGCCCGTAATGGTCGGCGAGATGGCCGAAGAGCCAGCCTCCGATCGGTCGCACGATAAAGCCAATGGCAAAAAGGACGGCAGCGTTCAGCTGCTGCACCACCGGGTCTTCCCCCGGGAAGAACGAGCTCGCGAAATAAAGCGCAAAGGCGGCATAGGCATAAAAGTCATACCATTCCACCAGGTTGCCAACCGAGCCGATGAAGATCGCCTTCAGGCGACGCTGCACATCGTGTACCTGGTCGAGGTGATCGTCGCCGAGCGTGGTCGATGTCGTGGCCATCTGTTAGACTTCCCAGCCGATGCGAAGGGGATGTGGCAAGCTGACAACGCCTTCGAAGCGTGAGCGTTTCAGGCTTGCGAACAGCGGCACGCGCCGGCGGCGCCGGGACACCTCGTCGAGAAGCAAAGGCAGGGCTCGCGCACTGAGACGCGATTGCCGTCTCGCGCTCGCGGCGCGCCAGGGGGTCGCGCTGGGCGCCGGCGACAAGCCTCGATCCCTGTCCCCTGGAACCGGGCTTTCCGGTCGACGTTGCCTTTGCGGTAGGTCCAGATCGAGCATCGCCTACCGGCCCTGGCAAATCCTCCCGAGCCTGGACGGGGCCGATCGTTTTTGCGCGGGCGCCACGCCAACCCGTCAGGTCACGGTCGCCCTTTGGTCGTGTCGAGACGCGACGGCAAGCCCGCCCGGCCGAGCCGCGCGCGGGGCGCGAAGGGCGCCGGACGCGCGCGGAGTTTGTGCATGGCTGGTATTCGACGCGTGCTAGGGCTTCTTCTTGCGCTCACGACGACCCTGCAACCGGCTGGCGCCGATCCGCTGCTCGCCGACTTCGACTACCCGCACCCGGTTCAACACTACGACTTCCAATCCCAGGGCCAGTCGCTGACGATGGCCTTCATGGATGTGCGGCCCCAGCAGCCAAACGGTCGGACCATCGTCCTGTTGCATGGCAAGAATTTCTGCGCCGCCACCTGGGAGGCCAGCATTGGACCGCTGCGCGATGAGGGCTATCGCGTCGTCGTTCCCGATCAAATTGGTTTCTGCAAATCCAGCAAGCCGCAAGCTTATCAGTTCAGCCTGCATCAGCTGGCCGCAAATACACACGCCCTCCTCGCCAGCATTGGCGTCGAGCGCCCGATCGTGCTGGGGCATTCGATGGGTGGCATGCTGGCCTTTCGATATGCGTTGATGTACCCGCTGGACATGAGGGGCTTGATCGTGGTCAACCCGATCGGGCTCGAAGATTGGAAAGCCAAGGGCGTACCGCTCGTCGGCGTGGATCAGCTCTATGAGCGGGAGCGCAAGACCTCCGTTGAGAGCATCAAACGCTACCAGGAGACCACCTACTATGCCGGTACCTGGAAGCCGGCTTACGACCGCTGGGTGCAGATGCTTGCCGGCATGTACGCCGGCGATGCCGGCAAGCTCGTTGCTTGGAACCAGGCCCTGACGTCGGACATGATTATGAGCCAACCCGTCGTCTATGAATTCGACCGCATTGCGGTGCCGACCACACTGCTGATCGGCCAGAAGGACACCACGGCGATCGGCAAGGATCGTGCGCCGGCCGAGACGGCAAGCGCACTTGGCAACTATCCCGAGCTGGGCCAGCTCGCCCAGCAGCGGATCAAGGGGTCCGCGCTCCTCACTTTTCCAGAGCTTGGCCACTCGCCGCAGGTGCAAGACCCGGTGCAGTTCAACAAGGCCTTGCTGCAACAGCTCGCTCGCCTCCGGTGAGGCGGGCCGCCGCCCGATCGGGCCGACCCAGCCCGGTTTGGAACAAGCGGGCAGCTTGATCGTTGTGGTGGCGTTGATAGTGGCAGCCCCTTGGCGGGGCCCTTGCGTGCGAGTCGAGAATGCGGCTGAGGCGCGCGCTATTGGGGGTTCTCAGCGTCGTCCTGCTCGGGGCCGTCGGTTTTATCTTTTTTAGCCGACAACCGGCCTTACCGGCGATGCAACCGCCGTCGGCTGCCGGCTTCGATCGGGCCCTCGTCGCCAAAGGGGCCGAGCTTGCCCTGATCGGCAATTGCAACGTCTGCCATACCAAACAGGATGGAGCCCCCTATGCGGGGGCCCGGCCGCTCAAGACGCCGTTTGGCACGATTTATGCCACCAACATCACACCCGATGCCGATACGGGCATAGGGTCTTGGTCGGAGACGGCCTTCGTGCGGGCCATGCGCGAGGGCGTGCGGCGCGACGGCGCGCACCTCTATCCGGCCTTTCCCTACGATCATTTCACCAAGGCATCGGTCGACGACCTGCGCGCGCTCTATGCCTTCCTGATGACACGCGAACCGGTGCGGGCCGAAACACCCAACAATGAGCTGCCCTTCCCCTGGTCTGAGCGGGCCTTGATCGCGGGCTGGAAACTTCTCTATTTCAAAGCCGGCGAGCTCAAGCCCGATCCGACCCTCAGCGCCGAACTCAACCGTGGCGCCTACTTGGTGGAAGGTCTCGCCCATTGCGGGGCCTGTCACACCCCGCGCAATCGGTTGGGCGCGGAAGCGAACGATCGCTACCTCGGCGGCGGGGAAATCGATGGCTGGCACGCCCCGGCCTTGAACGCGGCCTCGCCAGCACCGGTGCCGTGGACAAGTGAGCAGCTCTTTCGCTACCTGCGCAACGGCTTTGTGCCGCCACACGGCGTCGCCGCCGGCCCCATGCTGCCCGTGGCCAACAACTTGGGCACGGTCACCGAGCAAGATGTGAAAGCTATCGCCGCTTACATTGGCGCCATGCTTGGTCCGGTCACGGCCAGTCGGCGGCACGCAGCGGGCACCTCAATGGCGCAAGCCACGCCCCGACCGCCATCGCCCGATGCAGGTGCTCCAGGCAGCGCCGATGGTGCGGTCATCTACGCGGGAGCTTGCGCGCTCTGTCACGAGCCGACCGGGCAGGCGTTCTCCGCCCATGGTATTCCCCTGACGTCCAGCAAGGTGGTGGCGATGCCGGACGCACGCAATCTCACCCACGTCATTCTCGAGGGCATCGACCCGCCCAAGGCCTCTCCCGCCGCCCTGATGCCAGGGTTTGGCGCGGCGTTTACCGACCGTCAAATCGCCGCGCTCATGGCTTACCTGCGCGGCACCTTCAGCGACCAACCGGCGTGGAGCGGGCTCGAGGACACGGTGCGTGAGGCGCGGCAGTCGGCTCGGGAGCCTTGATCGCGATCGCGACCCTGCTTTTTTGCGCATAACCAGGAGGTTCCATGCTCACGCTCAACATCAACGGTCGACCGCATCCGGTCGAGGCAGAGGCGGTAACACCGCTGCTCTATGTGTTGCGCGATGAGATCGGCCTCAATGGCGCCAAGTTCGGCTGTGGCCTCGGCCAGTGTGGCGCCTGCACCGTGCTATTGGACGACAGGCCCGTACTATCCTGTATCACGCCGATCGCCGTGACCCAGGGCCGTCAGATCACGACCTTGGAGGGACTTGGCGGCATCGACAATCCGGGTCCTGTGCAGCGCGCCTTCATCGCCGAGCAGGCGGCGCAGTGCGGCTTCTGTATTGCCGGCATGATCATGCGCGCCGAGGGCCTGCTTCGCCGCAATTCTCAACCCTCCGACAAGGAGATCCGCACGCACATGAGCGCGAACCTGTGCCGCTGCGGCACGCACATGCGTATTCTGGCGGCTGTGCGTCGCGCCGCGCGGGCCGAGCGATCCGCCAGAGTTGATGCTCCACCCTCACAGGATGCACGCCGATGAGTAGGCTTCCGACCATGCTGTCGCGACGTTCGCTGCTCGGGGCAGGCTCAGCCTTGGTGGTGAGTTTCACGCTGGCTCGCCCGCCGTTTCCCAGCGCCGCGGCCCAGACGGCACCGCCCCGATTGCCGGGCAGTCTTCGCACCACACCCATGCTCGATGCCTGGATTCGCATCGACGCCAATGGCATCAGCGTCTTCACCGGTAAGGCCGAGCTCGGCCAGGGCATCAAGACCGCGCTGTTGCAGGTCGCGGCCGAGGAACTTAGCGTCGAACCGACGGACATCACCTTCATCACGGCGGACACGGCCAGAACCCCCAACGAGGGCTACACCTCCGGCAGCCAGTCGATGCAGGACAGCGCCACGGCCATCCGCCACGCTGCGGCGCAAGCGCGCGAGCTGCTGATCGCCGCCGCCGCCGCGCGCTTGAGCATCCCGGCCGAGCAGCTGACGGCACAAGCTGGCGTCATCGGCGGCCCCGACGGCCGCCGCGCCGACTATCGCGAGCTTGCCACGACCGAGGTCCTGCACCTAGAAGCACGCCCGCAATCCAAGCTCAAAGAGCCCGGCAGCTACCGCTGGATCGGCAAGCCGATGGCGCGCGTCGACATCCCCGCCAAGGTGACGGGTGAGACCGCCTATGTGCAGGATTTGCGCCTACCCGGCATGGTACACGCGCGGGTCGTGCGTCCGCCGAGCTATGGTGCACGCCTACGCTCCGTCGAGGTTTCTGCTGTTGAACGCATGTCGGGGGTGCTTAAGGTCGTGCGCGACGGCCGCTTTCTCGCCGTCGCGGCCCAACGCGAATTCCAGGCTGTGCAGGCGATGGACGCGCTGGCACTGGCCAGTCAGTGGGACGAAGACAAGGTACTCCCCAACCCGAATGGGCTCTACGATTGGGTGCGCAACGCTCCCTCTAAGGAGTACGTCATCGCCTCGGTCGGCAATGTTGCCGAGACTGATGGGCGCTCGCTGGAGGCGGTCTACCACCGACCCTATCAGTTACACGGGTCAATTGGACCCTCCTGCGCCGTGGCGCAGGTCGAGGCCGGCGCCCTAACAGTATGGACGCATGCGCAAGGCGTCTACCCGCTCCGCGCGGCGCTCGCCGAGATGCTGGGCCTGGCGCAAGACAAGATCCGCTGCATCCATATGGAAGGCTCCGGCTGCTACGGTCACAATGGGGCCGACGACGTCGCCGCCGACGCCGCCCTTGTGGCAATGGCACTCCCCGGCCGTCCCGTCCGCCTGCAATGGATGCGCGACCAGGAGCACGCCTGGGAGCCTTTCGGCGCGGCGATGGTGACGCGCGCGCGTGCCAGCCTCGATAACCGCGGCAGCGTCGCGAGCTGGCAATACGAGGTGTGGAGCAACGCCCACTCGACGCGTCCGGGCGGCGCCGGCAACCTGATGCCGGCTTGGCATTTGCAGCGGGCCTTCACCCAGCCTGTGCCGGAGCCCATCCCGCAGCCCACGGGCGGCGGCGACCGCAATGCCATCCCGCTCTATCAGTTCGCCAATATGCGCATTGTGCACCGCTTTATCCCCGAGATGCCGCTGCGGGTCTCCGCCCTGCGCGGCCTCGGTGCCTACATGAACGTGTTTTCGCTCGAGAGTTTCATGGATGAACTGGCGCTTGCCGCCGGCGCCGACCCGGTCGAATTCCGTTTGCGGCACTTGCAAGACGCCCGCGCCCGCGCGGTCGTTGAGCTCGCGGCCGAGAAATTCGGCTGGGGTGACGCTCACAAACCACGCATGGGATACGGCCGTGGCTTCGCGTTTGCCAAATACAAGAACCTGGCGGCCTATACCGCGGTGGCCACCGAGCTCGAGGTCGAGCGCGAAAGCGGACAGATACGGCTGCTGCGGTTCGTGGCTGCCGACGACAGCGGCGAGATCGTCAATCCGGACGGCGTGCGCAACCAGATCGAAGGTGGAATTGTGCAGTCGACGAGCTGGACATTGCGCGAGGCGGTGGCCTTTGATGAAACCCGCATCAGGAGCCGAGATTGGAGCACCTACCCGATTTTGCGCTTCGCCGATCTGCCCGACCATGTCGAGGTGCACCTCATCGACCGACCGGGTCAACCGTTCCTCGGCACCGGCGAATCGGCACAAGGTCCGACCGCGGCCGCAATTGCCAACGCCGTTGCCAATGCGACGGGGGTTCGCATCCGGGAGCTGCCGCTCACACCCGCGCGCGTGAAAGCCGCCATCGGCGCATGACTTGGGCATGACTTGAGCGCAGGCTGGCGGCGAGGCCCAAAGGGATCAAGGGGGTCAAGGGGACCAAAAGGTTGAGCCCTCTAATCTGTAGCACGCCCGCTGGCGCTGGATGGTAAGAGACCTATCCCCGTCGCGGATTGATCGGTCTCGTCACACGGCGCGACCTGAGCCGCGAGAGCCCGGGGGTTCGCCGAGGCGTCCCGGGACCCCGCGTGTGTCGCCGCCGCCAGGGCCTCCGCTATTTGCGGTGCAGCCACGGCGCGATCAGCGCGCTTAGATGGGGACGTTATGCGGAAAGCACCGCTCGAGGCTAAGGTCGACGAGCTCTTGCTATGCCGTAGCCGCTGGCGCTGGCGCAGGTGTTAGGAGCTGGCGAGGCCCCCGCGTGCAACGGAGAGAGGAGGATGGCGTTTCACCAGCGAACGAACGCCGTTCTCGTCAAGATCGCCAAGAAGTCGTCGCGCCATGCAAGCCATTCGCAATAACGCCGCGCTCAACCGCTACGAGCTTGAGACCGAGGCCGGCTTTGCCGTTGCCAACTATCGACCGGTGCCCGGCGCCATTGCCATTTTCCACACCGAAGTCCCCCTTCCTTTGCGCGGTCGCGACATCGGCGTGCGGCTTGTGCGCGGCGTTCTCGAGGACGTCCGACGACAGGGGCTTAAAGTGGTGCCGCAATGCTCGTTCGTGCGCACCTTTATGGCTCGCCATCCCGAGTACCAGGACTTGCTTGCCGCCGAAGCCGTCGCGGCACGCTAGCCGGTTGCCGGCGCGGCGACGATGGTGTGGAGCAACTCGCGCGGCTCAGGCGGAAGGTGCAAGCCATTTACCTAATGTTGCGTGAAGCATTGAACTGAGCGAGCCCTTGCGAAGAGGCTTGCGCAAACAGCGTTCCGCAAAGGAGAGGTTGTGATGCGCCGCCACTTGCCGACGATCCTGCTCCTGCTCGTGCTTTTGGGGCTTCTTGCCCTGGCGCTCACTTTTATGGTCAGTGCTTGGCGGGGCAGCACCGCACACATGAGCGTCCATGGCTGGATCGCACTCAGTTTGGGCGTCTTTTTTTCGGTTCTGATCGGGTGTGGCCTAATGGCGCTGATGTTTTACAGCAGTCGGCAGGGCTACGACGACCGTGCGAGCGGCGGCGAGCCACCTCCGGACGACGGCTAAACGGCCGATGTTTCAAGTCACCTTCACACCTGGGGATCGCTAGGATGCTTCCGAATCGGGCCCCGATCGCCCCGTCCCCTTGCCGCCGCTGCCGCCATAGCCTTTGCTTCGGCCTTCCCCGCCATGGCCCTTCTCACCGCGCGTCCAGCTCCCGTCCTTTTCCGTGGCGCGATCGTCTGTCGCCTCGCGCTCGGAGTCGCGCACACCGTAGTCGCTCGGCCAACGAATCCTGTTTGCCAAGTTGCGGGGCATTGGCGCCTTTTTGCGTTCTCACCATGTCATGCTCCTTTCGGGTCATCCATCGATGCTTGCCGATATCTCATGCGTCTGCCGGCGGAGCTACAGGCCGAACGGGTAAGTATCGGCAGCACCAGCCGTGTTCTGTTTCGCAGCCAACGGAGTGAGAGCGCAACTTTCGTCGAACCAGACGAAGGCATCAAACTGCCGGGACAACGAAGCTTCCGCATAGTGGCTGGCGAGCTCGGTCTCAGGTCGGTAGACGACACCGATGTAGCGCTGCAGCCGTGGCTCGGCTAAGCGGCGCCGCAGTGCGTCGTCGGACCTCAGATCAAGCAGGAAGCGGGGCACCCGCGCATCGTGACAAAGGCGCTCGTAGCTATCGGCGTGTGACGGGCGCACCCGCTTAACTTCCATCGCACCATCCCAATCGCTCGCCGCCGCGACCGTTCCCGTGTGCGTGCCAAAGCCGATGAGAGTTGCATTGCCTGCGAAGCGCTCACGACAAAGCTGACCAAGGTTGAGCTCCTCGCGCACTATTCCCATCTCGGTGTGGCGTGCATCACCGATGTGGGAGTTGTGTGCCCAGACCACGGCCTTGGCAGCGGCACCACGCGCCTCGAGCACATGGGCGAGCGTCTCGAACATGTGCGTGTCGCGCAGGTTCCAGGCCTCCGCGCCGCCGTAGTACATAGCCCGGTAGTAGCGCGGCGCAGCGGCCACCAGCCGGGCATTCTGCGCCGCATCCAGAAACCTGCCGCCGTCGGTTCGGGAGTATTGAAGCCGACGCTGCAACAGGTCGCGGCATTGTTCCACGACGGCGGCCTCGCATTTACGGTATCCCGCGGAGAGACCGACCCGAGCATAGGTCGAGGGCTCCTTCTGCCAAGGCGTGAGGCACCCGTAGCGCTCCCTGGCGACCTTCGCCGCCTCCGGATCGACTTTGTCCAGATAGCCGAGCACCGCCGCGATCGAACCACGCAGGTTGTAGATGTCGAGACCGTAGAACCCCGCCTGGCGTTCGGCAGCCTGGTTTTGGTTATGGGCGCGCATCCATTCCACCAGCTCAAGGACCTCGACATTGCGCCACATCCAGGTTGGAAACCTCTGGAATGGCCTAGCGACACCGAGCTGCTGCGGCAGCTGGCGCACGTAACGGTCGATGGCCGCCGCATCCGGCCAATCCGCCTCGACGGCGACAACCGTAAAGCCATGCTGCGCGATGAGGTGCCGCGTGATTGCCGCCCGGGCTCTGTAGAATTCCGAGGTGCCATGACTCGCTTCACCGACCAGCACGACCCGCTGGTCTGCGAAACGATCAAACAACCTCCCAAACAATGCCTCTTTGAAGGCGGGCAAGGCTTCGGCCCGACCGGCAATCAGCTCGGGCAGGTCCTGCCGGCGGACCCGGCGTCGCTGCCGATCTGCCGGGCCACCGCCTTCCGGCCAACCGCCCTTGCCGATCAGCGGCACGAACTTCACCGAGCCGAGGTTTTCCTCCTCGAAAGCGGCCTCAGCTGTGCGCGTGACCCTCAGCAAATTCTGTCTGCGTCCAAAGGCACCGACGGGGATCACCAGGCGGCCGCCGATGGCCAACTGCTGCTTTAGTGCCGGGGGCACTTTCGGGCCACCGGCCGAGACCAGAATGGCGTCGAAGGGCGCGGCGTGCGGCCAACCCAATGTCCCGTCCCCGACGCGGATCTCAACGTTATCGTAACCAAGCCGAGCGAAGCGCGCGCGGGCGGCTTCGACCAGCGAGGGATGGCGCTCGATTGCGTAGACCGCGTTGGCAATCTGGCTGAGAACGGCCGCGGCGTAGCCCGACCCGGCACCGACCTCGAGCACGCGGCCGCCCGGCCTGACCGCCGCTGCCTCGATCATCAGCGCGACGACGTAGGGTTGAGAGATGGTCTGTTCTTCGCCGATGGGTAGCGGTGTATCCGCATAGGCGAATTCCTCGAGGGCCGCGGCGACAAAAGCCTCGCGCGGGACCTTGCCCATCGCCGCAATGACGTAGCGATCTTGGATGCCGCGGCGAGCGAGTTGGGCATCGACCATGCGCTCCCTCAGGGGGGAGAGGTCAGGCATGGTCCGTGCTCCAAAATCGGCCCGCGTCACGGCTTGCCGCGCCTAGTTGAGCGCGTTTTCAAGCTGCCGTTTGCTCATCCGGGACCGCCCGGGAATGGCGCGGGCCCTGGCCCGGCGGTAGAGCTGCGCCTTGGATGCGCCGCCGCTGCGGCGGGCTCTTGAACGCGCAGCCTTCGTGCCCCGGCGCGTCAGTTTCTTGGCATTGCGACCGCCCACGGCGCGCGAGCTCTCGCGCCGACCGCGCGCACCGACATGTGATCTGCCTTCCCGCTCCTGCTGCCCCGTCGCACCGCGCGCCTCCTTGCGCTTGGACCTGCTGTAATGCCTCCTATTCTCGGCGGCACTCTCGTATTTCGAAGCGCCGGCTTCACTGAGCGCGATGGCGATGGCCTGTCGCCGGTTCCTGACCTTTCCGCCCCTACCACCCGGACCGCTTTTCAATTCGCCATGCTTGAATTCGTGCATGACGCGTCCCGTGGTCTTGCGCTGGCCTAGTGATGTTCGAGCCATGTGTGTTCTCCTCAAATCGCGCTACGTCGGCAGCTTGGCGTGTGCTCAGCCTCGCCCTCACATCTGACCCGTTGGCCTAGGGATCACCCGAATGGCTGAGGCGGCAAAGAGCCATGCCTTGCGGCAGACGTGCTTTGTCTCGACGAGGCCGATGTCCAATCGGCATCGCCAGGGGTGACCGTGCTTTCGGCAAAAGCACGAACTTGGCCGGGCCGGGCGGGTGGTGAGGCCACATTGACTGTAGGCATTCGTACCATGTCGCGGGCCGATGGCAGTGGCCCACATCTCGTGAGCACAACATCGCAAGGGGCAATCCGGTTCAAACAAATGACATTTTGGCGCGTCGAACGCGGCTCGACGCGCCGACACGGCAAGAACCACCGCGGTGTCCTGCGGCCTGTCTCCTGGCGACGACCTTGCTGGCGACGTCTACCCCATCTTGCCCGCCGCCTTTGTTCGTCGTGCGCCGGGCTGATGATAAGGGCCGCTCGCGCGGCGCAAATTTTTGGCGCGCATCGGTGTTTTCCTGACCCGGAAAGGTCAGGCGAAAACCTGCCAATTCCGAAGCTGGGCGCGGAAAGCCCTGATCGCTACCTTCTCTTCCATGAGCTCGCAGGCAATGAGCTCAAGAGATCACAGGAGAGACAGTCATGCAGACCATCACATCCGCCCTTGTTGCCCTGGTCTTGCTCACGGGGATCGCGAGTTCGGCCCAGGCCCTCGACGCCAGGAGCTTCTACGAGCAGGTTGATCGCAATCACAACTAGCAGGCACGCCGGATCTCAGAACGGCCATTGCAAAAAAGACTTGCCGATCGCGAGCCGCCGCGCCGGAGAAAACCAGATCGCGGGCTGCGCGGGGAGGAGTGAGACATCGTCGTCTCACTCCTTAAGTCTTCAGGAAGCCCCGCGACATCTGCAGGGCCTGGACGCGGTTGTGCACCTTTAGCTTCTTGAAGATGTGCGCCAAATAGTACCTGATCGTACTCGGTTTGATATGGAGCTTGTCGGCAATTTCCTTGTCGGTCAGCCCCTTGCAGACGCCAGCCAGGACCTGCTGCTCTCGATGGGAGAGTTCGGCATGACCGCTGACCTGCGGCTGGGTATCGAGGCTCGAAGATACCAGAAGTTGGGCGCTCAGCGCCGGGGCGATATACGGCTCGCCGGCCTGCACAGCCCTGATTATTTCGACCAATTCGCTGCCGCTTATTCCCTTCAAAACATAGCCCCGCACACCGGCGCGCAGAGCGTGTGTCAGGTGCACCTCGTCATCTGACGCGGTTAAAACCAGCACTTTGGTTTTGCGGTGCGCTGAAAGAATCGCGCGCGCTGCCGCGATGCCTCCGCCGCGAATTAAGATCTCTAGGATAAGAATATCGGGCTTCTGCAAAGCCGCAATGCGACGCGCATCAGCGGCCGTTTCCCCTTCGGCAACGCAGATCAGGCCTTCCGCGCGCTGCAAGGATTGAATTAGCCCTTGCCGAAAGAGAGGGTGTTCGTCGACCGCCGCGAACGTAATCGTTTCAACCATGCGCAGCACCCAGTTCGGTAAAGGCAAAACGGGCAATGATTGAGGCACCCCTGGCGGGGTCGGTCTTTACTTCGAATGTTCCGCCCCACGATTCTACGCGATCGCGCAGACTGGTGACACTGCGCAAAAAGGCCTCTTGCTGCCCGCTCTGGTTTGGTTGCCCCGTAATCACTTCGATGCCGATCGCTTCGCCATCGCGACTGGCGCGCACCACATGCTCACCGCCCGTCGCATAATGCGACGCCCTATCGAGCCCCTCTTGGGCAAAACGGTAAAGACAGGTCTTCAACTGCCCATGCACGTCCGCCGTGGCGACACCGCCTGCGTCACAGCGAACGGGCCGACCGGTTTTGCGTGCATGGCGGCGGGCGGCCATGCACACCGAATCGGCCAGCGAAAGGTTTTCGATTTCGAACAGGATCAGCTCGGAGGAAACGTTACGCATCTCGTCCAAGGTTTTGCCCAGCGCCTGGCGAATGATTTCGATGTCCTCAACGTGCGCGGGAGGCACCTGATGCCCGCCGGTGAACGCCGATGCACAAACGGCCTCGATCTTCAGGAGCGCGAGACTGATCAGTTGCACCGGCCCTGAGTAGAGCTCGGTGCCGATGCGGCGAAGATTGTGCTCATTGTTTTCATTGGCGCCACGCGCGGCACGCCGAAGGCGCCGTTGCTCCCCCTCGACGTCCGCCTTCATGCGTAGCAACTCGCCGATTTGGCTAGCGAGCGAATTTTGCTTGCGCCGCGCACTGCGCATTACCCCTAGGAGCAGCAGACCGATGCCCAGTGTCGAGGCGCCGATCAGAAGCCAGGCGAAGGCCTGCGCGGTTAGGATGCGCGTCTCGAGCTCGGCGGCAGCCTCATAGGTCTCGATCAGGGCAATGATACGCCCCGTGCCACGCTCGCGGACCGGAGCGTAGACTTCCAGAATGGGCAGTGGAACATCGAAGATCTGCTCATCGTCCTCGTCGATTTGGTTGAATTCCCCGGTCACATGGCCGGACCACGCAAGTTCGCTCTCTGGGGTACTGGGAAAGGACTTGCCGATGGCCGTCTTGTCGTTGCTGAAAACGATGGTCTGCCCCACCCAGATGCGAACACCGACCAGAGGTCGCCCTGCCGCGGCCGGCGACAGCAGCTTGCTCATTTCGGCTTGGGTGGCCGCCGAAAGCGTTGTGCGCGTGGCCAGCTCCTGCGCCAACGGCGCAACGAAGCTGTCCATGTACAAGGCCGTCGCCGCCGCAGCCTTGTGTACGAGGTTATCCTTGATGTGGGCGGCAACGAATAGCCCGAGACACCCCATGCCGCAGACGAGCGCCGCGATGGTCGCCCCCGCGAGCGTGCGGTCCGAGACAAACGTGTTCCAACACCCGCGCAGGGGCGTTTGGCGCAAACGCACTGCCATAGAACCCAACGACTGCATCGGTGCCTCCGGCTTACCTGACACGAGAGTGAACTCGCGTTAGCAACCCGCCTAGGGCCTTGGGTGCCTCACAAAAGGTCCCATCGGGAAAGCGCGAACGGCGATCGGCATTTACGCCTTTTGCTTTTGCCGCGCCACCCGGCCTTTAGGACTAGCTCGGGCGGCAAGGCAAGCCCGGACCTATTGTCATCGTGGACGGAACGCGTTGG
>Ga0075428_100005108_pt1 | contig 14588 bp, 18 predicted proteins | sample RhiMetdeltSRZDD2_FD_75291 | JGI IMG/M metagenome (GOLD analysis project Ga0075428, IMG submission 75291) | Populus rhizosphere microbial communities from Tennessee, USA - Rhizosphere MetaG P. deltoides SRZDD2 | ecosystem: Host-associated > Plants > Roots > Rhizosphere > Soil | place: USA...
CCGCCAGCGCCGACGAGGAACTGTCGACCGAACACGTACCCGCCGTATGCGCCAAGGAGTTGGGCCGTATGGTTATTGATCTCGGTCACCCGAAAATCCGGAGCGATCATGAATCCATCCTCACCGGTCGTGACGCGGATGTTGCTTTCGGAACCGCGCGGAGATCGCGGCCCGGACTCCGGTGGTGCCGGCGCGGGCTCGGATGTCGCCGGCTGCGGCAGCGAAACGTTCAGCGGCGTTGTTTCTCCCGCGCGGATTGTGACGTTTGCCGAGAACGTCTGCCGGCCGGGCGATCGCATCTCGACACGGTGAATGCCGGGAGAAAGCTGGACTTGAAGCGGCGCGTTGGGTTCCGAGCCGGTCCATCGTTCGCCGTCAATAAAAATGTCGGCGTCCGGCGGACGGACCTGAATCGACAGAGTTCCGAAGTCTGTTCGTTGCTGGGCGGTCGCGATTGTGGCAGTGAAGGCGAGGAAAGCAATGGTGAAACAGACACGGGCAGGGACCGGGAACGAAGCCATGATTCATCTCCGATGTGAAATCGGAGACTAAGGTGCAATTGAAGTACCACGCGATCGGTCATGCCGGCCGTGATTCTTTGAACGGACGCCGTCATCGAACGAGTCCGTCGTGTCCTCGCCGGACGACATCGAACTATCATGAAGTGGTTCGTCATGACGATGCAGCACTGGGTGAACGCGGGCCTGGCGATTCTCTTATCTGCCACGACGGCTGGGGGTGTGCAATTCGGTGCCGCACAACAGTCGCAACGAGGCGATCTCGAGTACGACGGCCGCTTCACGTTCGTGCGGCTTCGATGGGGATCGGACCTCGGATTCAGCCGGCGAGGAGGATTCGGCTCGGCATGGAATCACGATTACCCGCGGGCCGAACGACACCTGTCCCTCATCCTCGAGGAACTGACCGCGCTCGACATCCACACCGACGGCAGCCTGATTCTCCCGCTCGACGATCCGGAGCTGTTCAGGTATCCGGTTGCGTTCATGTGGGAGCCCGGTTTCTGGAACCTGTCGGACCGGGAAGCCGCCGCATTCCGAGCCTACCTGTTGAAAGGAGGCTTTGCGGTGTTCGAAGACTTCGACGGCCAGGACCAGTGGGCGCATTTCGAAGCCCAGATGCGCCGCGTGCTTCCTGACGGCCGGTTCGTGCGCCTCGATAGCACACATTACATCTTCAACTCGTTTTTCGTGGTGAAGGATATAGACGCCATCGTGCATCCAATGACAGGGATTCGGCCGAGTTATTACGGCATCTTCGAGGACAACGATCCCGCCAAGCGGCTGATGGTGATCGCGAACTTCGACAACGATGTGCCCGAGTACTGGGAATGGTCTGGTGAAGGCTTGTATCCGTTCGACGCCTCCAACGAAGCGTACAAGCTCGGTGTGAATTACATCATCTACGGTCTGACGCATTGAATCCTCTGCATCGTCCATGATCGAACGACTGATTCCACCGGTGAGCGATCGCGACGTGCGGGCGCTCGGCGAGCTTCTTGTGGACGCGGTGGATTCCGGCGCCGCGGTGAGCTTTCTTGCCCCGCTCACACAGGATCGCGCCGAACAGTGGTGGAGAAGAGCCCTCACCGCGATCGAGGGCGGTGCGATCTTTCTCGTCGCGCGCGACAGTGAGGGAATCCTTGGCACCGTTCAGATGACTCCCGCGTGGGCTCCGAACCAGCCACATCGCGCAGACGTGGCCAAACTCATCGTCCACCGGCGCGGCCGCCGCGCCGGTGTTGGCAGGCGGCTGATGCAATCGATTGAAGATGCCGCGCGCCGGGCGGGCTTCACTCTTTTGACGCTCGACGCGAAGGAGAACGGCGCCGCGGTGCAGTTGTATCGCCGGATTGGATGGACCGAGGTCGGCGTGATCCCGCGATATGCGCTCGATACTGACGGAAAGACTTCGCACGGGACCGTTATTTTTTATAAAGAGCTGAGCTCATGAATTACAACAGAGTTCGCCGAGTTCTTGTGTTCGTTGTGTTCCTGGTCGTGACGCCAGTTGCCAGCGCCCTCGCGCAAGTCAATCCAGAGTGGATCGAACCATTTCCGCCCTTCCGCATCGCGGGGAACCTTTACTATGTCGGCAGCAAGGGCCTCGCGAACTATCTGATTACGACGCCTCAAGGGCACATTCTGATCAACAGCGATCTGGAAGCGAGTGTGCCGCTCATTCGGGCGAGCGTCGAGAAACTGGGGTTCAAGTTCACCGACATCAAGATCCTGCTGATCAGCCACGCGCACTGGGATCACAATGCGGCAAGCGCATCGATTAAGAAACTGACCGGGGCGTCATACATGGTGATGGACGCCGATGTCGCCAACGTCGAGAGTGGAGGCAAGACCGACTTTCAGTACGGTAATGATCCGGCCAGTCTCTATCCACCCACTAAAGTGGATCGGGTGCTGCACGACGGCGATCAGGTGAAACTCGGCGACACTGTTCTCGTCGCGCATCTCACACCCGGTCACACGAAGGGATGCACCACCTGGACGATGAAGGTCAATGACTCCGGTCGGACATACAACGCCGTGATCGTCGGCAGTCCCAATGTGAATCCGGGATACAAACTCGTGAACAACGCCGCGTATCCCGCGATCGCCAGCGACTACGCACGCATGTTCACGGTCCTGAAGTCCTTGCCGGCAGATCTCTTCCTGGGAGCGCACGGGAGCTACTTCGGCATGGAAGCGAAGTACGCGCGGATGAAGCCGGGTGCACCAAACCCGTTCATCGATCCGGATGGCTACAAGAAGTTCGTGGTGCAACGACAGCAAGCATTCCGCGACGAGCTGGCGAAACAGAAGGCCGCATCAAGCAAAGGACATTGAGCGATGAGACCCTATCTGGTCACCACTGGTCTGTTATTTGCGCTTCTCGCAGTCGCTCATATTGCCCGGACGATCGCTGAATGGCCGCGGTTGGCAACCGATCCCGGGTTCATCCTCGAAGGACCTGGCATTGGACTGGTCGCAGCCGCACTTGGCCTCTGGGCCTTGCGTCTGCTTCGTCTGTCTACCGCGTCGTAGGCCCCGACGAGGTTCATTCCCATGCGCGAACGTTTTCCGCCGTCCATCGTGCGCGCGATCGACGAAAGCCAGATCCTCGGCATCCGCGCCGGACGTCGATCCACTCATCGATTCATCGGTGTATGGCCGGTCGTCGTCGATGGACGTGTGCTGGCGCGTTCCTGGACGCTGAAGCCGAACGGCTGGTATCAGACATTCCTGACCGATCCGTACGGCACGATTCAGGTTGGCGCGCGAAAGATTGCGGTCCGCGCGGTGCGGATCCGCAGCGAACGCATTCGGGATGCGGTCGAAGCGGCGTACGCGGTGAAGTATCCGACGCCGGGATCTCGCCAGTACGTTCGCGGTTTCCGCACCGCGCGGCGCCGCGAGGCGACCATGGAGTTCGTGCCGGCACAGCGTTGAGCCGCGTCGCCGGTTGCGCTAGGATTCCGCTTCAGGAGGGCCACCATGGCGCATACCTATCACGAGCTCAGGCAGATGACGGTCGTCCAGCTGCGCGAATTGGCGAAAGAGCTGAACCAGGAAGCGGTCCAGGGCTTTTCCCAGATGAACAAGGACCATCTCCTCCCCGCGATCTGCCGCGCCTTGAACATCGATACACTCGAGCACCACACGGCCACCGGCGTCGACAAGCCGACAATCAAGGCGAAGATACGGCAGCTGAAACACGATCGGGACAGGGCTCTGGACGCTCACGATCACGTCCTGCTGAAGAACATTCGGCGGCAGATGCATGCCTTGAACCGACAGATTCGAGCGCACATGTCCTGACCGTTGACAAGGGCGGGATCTGATTTCCCGAGGTGGTGCGATGAGCCGAATCGATCGCCGCGATTTCCTGTCCAGTGTCGTCGCGGGAATTGCGGCGAGCGGCGCTCAGCGCTCCACGCCGCCGCGTCCTGCGAATTCAGTTGCGCAGAGCTCGCTCCGCAGTCCAGCGTTCCGCCCGCTTCCGCTGGCTGAGATTCGTCCGGACGGGTGGCTCGCTCGTCAGCTGCGGAGTCAAGCGGATGGGTTGAGCGGTCATCTCGATGAGTTCTGGCCTGATGTGAAGGACAGTCAGTGGTTTGGTGGCGCTGCTGAGGGATGGGAGCGCGCGCCGTATTGGCTGGACGGCGTGATTCCGCTCGCGTGGCTCCTCGAAGACCAATCGCTCAAATCGCGGATCACAAACCACATCAACTACATCGTCGATCACCAGCGCGCCGACGGGTGGTTCGCTCCGTATCCGATCGACGCGGTAGCGAAGCGGTACGACATGTGGGCCATCCTTCTCGTCAACAAAGTCCTCGCGCAATATCACGGCGCCACCGGTGATCGGCGCGCGCTCGACGCGAGTGTCAACAGTCTGCGCGCGATGTTCGATGGGCTCGACCGAACGCCCCTCTTCGAATGGGGAAAGTTCCGCTGGTTCGAAGGCCTGGTCGCGGTGTTTCACGCCTACGAGCACACGCGCGAACCCTGGCTTCTCGATCTCGCGCGTAAGCTTCGCGCGCAGGGCACCGATTACGAGGCGCTCTTTGAAACCGACGATGTCAAAGTGCCGACGCCGCGCCGCGGTCTCTGGAAATGGACGAAGCACGTCGTCAATATGGGAATGGCGCCAAAAGCTGCAGCACTGAGCTGGCGCCTGGATGGGAAAGACAGCGATCGCGCATTTGCGACCCGCATGCTCGAGACCCTCGATCGGTATCACGGTCAAGTCACTGGAATGTTCACGGGCGACGAATGCCTCTCCGGCCGTAATCCGGTTCAGGGGACAGAGCTCTGCGCCGTCGTCGAGTTCATGTTTTCACTGGAACAACTGTTCTCGGTATTCGGTGATGTGGCGTTTGCCGATCGGCTCGAACGCGTGGCGTTCAATGCGCTGCCCGCGTCGATTTCACCCGACATGTGGTCGCATCAATACGATCAACAGGTCAATCAAGTGCAGTGCACGATCAATCCGGAGCACGGTTGGTCAACCAATGGACCTGAGTCGAACCTTTTTGGTCTTGAACCGAACTACGGCTGCTGCACATCGAACATGCATCAGGGTTGGCCGAAATTTGCTGCGCATTTATGGATGAAGACGCCGGATGACGGGCTGGTCGCGGCGGCATGGGCACCGTGTCGCGTGCAGACAACGGTGAAGGGTGTGCCCGTGCGGATTACCGTTGCGACGGAATATCCATTCCGCGACGAGATCAAATTGCAGGTAGTGCCGTCGACCAGCGCAAGATTCCCTCTTCTTCTTCGCGTCCCGGCGTGGGCACAGGGTGCGACTGTTCGTGTCGCCGGCTCGCCTGAGTCGCGGATGATTCCGGGCACACTCCACCGCCTCGAGCGTGCGTGGACGTCTCCGACGGAGATCACCATTCGGTTTCCAATGCGAGGGCGCGTGTCAGTTCGATATAACGAGGCGGTCGCTGTCGAGCGAGGGCCGCTGGTGTATGCGCTGAAAATCGGCGAACAATGGACGCGCGTGAACATCGACAAGCCTCATCGCGATCTCCCGCACGCTGATTTCGAGGTCCGACCGACGACACCATGGAACTACGGCCTCGTGCTCGACGATCGGCGACCTGAAGAATCGGTTCAGTTCGAAGAACGCCCGCTGGGAGAACGACCGTTCTCGCCCGAGGGAAGCGGTGTCGTTGCCAAAGCTCGTGGACGACAGATTCCAGGATGGAAGATTGTGCGCGGCTGGGCGGGCGAGTTTGCTCTCAGAGATAGTGACAGCGCCGATCCAGGGAAAACCGTTTCCGATCAGCCGCTGCAAGAACTGACCCTCATTCCCTACGGTTGCACCAACATTCGGGTCACGGAGTTTCCAAGGCTGAAGCCGGTTTCATCGTAATCCGTGCTCGCATTCCGATCCATCCTGTTTGTGTTTCTGATTCCTGGAACCGTCGCCGGATATATCCCGTTCCTGATTCTGCAATCCTCGGCCGATCAGCTCCGCCCGCGCGCCTCGATCGGCAGCGGTCTCGCCGCGTGCTTGATTGCGCTCGGCACCGCCGTGCTTTTGCGATGCGTGTGGGACTTCTTTGGCGCCGGCCGAGGCACGCTTGCGCCGTTCGATCCGCCGCGACACCTGGTGGTGAGCGGCCTCTATCGCTTTACACGGAATCCCATGTACAACGGCGTAGCGCTCCTCTTGATTGGCGAGGCCTGGTTGTTCCAGAGCCTCGCATTGTGGAAGTATGCGGCACTCGTTTTTGTCATGTTTAATGTCATGGTGATGGCCTACGAAGAGCCGACGCTCGAGTCGCAATTTGGCGAGAGCTTCCGCATCTACAAACGCGCTGTTCCGCGTTGGGGGTTCACAACGCGCGCGTTTCCGGAGTCGCGAAAATGACTGCTGCCACTCGTGCCGTCGTGGTGATACTTGGCACGTGCGCACTGAGTGTGACGGCCGCACGCGTCCCGCCGCCGCTGCGAAGCGCGTCGCTCCGCGTCGACTCGCGGATGGCAGCTCCTCGTTGGGCCACGCTCGAACGCCAGCTGCTCGCCGAAAACGTTCCCGCCTGCCGTGAGTTCTTCCGCAAATACTTCGACGACCGCGGCTACCTGCAATGTGTCGTGCGGTGGGGCGCCAACGACGGCCCGGACGATGCGTTTGAGAACTTCAATCGATGGCCGGAGCTGCATGCGCTCGGCGCCAGCGACGAGATCAGTCAGATGTTCATGAAGGGGCACGAGGGGCTCCTGAAGCAGTACACGGAAGCGCGCACGACGGTAGTCCCGATCGCCCGCGCCGGGATGTATTACAAGGAATTCATCGTTCAGTCCGACTGGATGCATCACGGCGAAGGACTGCAGCTCTTCAATCGGATGGGACTCTCCATTCCGGGTGATCGGAAATATCGAGAACGCGCGCAACGGTTTGCCGGCCTCTATATGGGTGAAGACCCGGAGGCGCCCAACTACGATCCGGTCCACAAGATCATCCGGAGCATGCAGAACGGCAGTCGCGGTCCGATGCTTCGCAAGGCGACGCCGATCGACTGGGTTGGCGATCCGCTCGACGTCACCGGGTTCAATGCGCTGCACGGCGAATCGACGTTCGATCAGTTCCTCGCCCACTACAAGGAGTACACCGACGTCGTCGGCGACCACTTCCTCAATCTCGTCGCGACGACGTTGCCGATGGATGCGTATCTCATCGACAACGAACCCAGGTACAAGAAGTGGATCGTCGACTATATGGACGCCTGGCTGGATCGGATGAAACAGAACGCCGGTATCATCCCCAGCTTCGTCGATCTCGACGGCCGCATTGGTGGCGCCGAACGGCAATGGTGGAAGAACGCTTACGGATGGGGATTCAGCCCAATCAATCCCGTAACCGGCCGTCGTGAGGATCGGAATCGTATTCCGCGCGCGCTGGTCGGGTTCAACAACGCGCTCCTTGTAACTGGCGACCGCAAGTACATCGACGCGTGGAGAACAATGATCGAGGCCGTGAACTCGCACGCTCGCGACAATGGCGGACGAAAAGAGTATCCGACGATGCACGGCGCCGGCGGTTGGTACGGATGGCGTGATACGCCATGGAACGTGGGAGCACTCGAAGTCTGGTATTGGTCTCAACAAGGTGGCGATCGCGAGAGAGTTGGCCGGAACGAGTGGGTGCAATATCTCGATGGACAGACTCCGAGCTATCCGGAGCAGGCGATCGAACGCGATCTTCTGGGCATTCAACAGCGTGTGAGCGCGATGCGAAACGACGCCACACCGGCGGCCAAACGTCTCGCGGACAACATGCTCGATTACAATCCGGCGGCAACAGAGTCCCTCGTGCAGTTGATGTGGGGAGGGTTACTCCCGGGCCGGGAAGGGGGGCTTGTCAACGCGCGGCTTCGCTATTTCGATCTTGACCGCCGGCGGGCCGGATTGCCCGAGGACGTGGCGGCGCTCGTCTCGCGTCTCGGGGACACGCAAACGACGGTGACGCTGATCAATTTGAATCAGTCCCAACGACGAACCGTCGTGGTACAAGGCGGCGCGTATGGTGAACATCGAGTAGTGAGCGTCGCGAACGGAACGGCCACGACCGATGTGGATGCACCGGTGTTGACGGTCGAGCTCGAGCCCGGCTGCGGAGCGACTCTGGAGTTGCAGATGAAGCGATACGCGAACACTCCGACGATCAAGCATCCGTGGCAGAGGAGCGATTGGTGATTGTTGATGAGTGCGGGGATCCGTTGTCAGGGATCCGGGATCCGGGCCGATTGACGCGGCAAATAGTCCGATGCGTTCGATGGAGAGGCACCCCTGTGAAAAATCGTTGCAGCGTCTGCCTGTTGCTTTTCCTCTTCAGTGCTATTTGTTTCCCATCGCGGTCCGCCACTCAAGGATCAACGCCCGGTGAAGAGTTTGCCGGTGTGTGGTCCGGGTCGTGGGCAGGGGCTGGAGGTTCCGGAGGATTCGAACTCACGCTCGAGAAGGGCAAGGACGGCGTGACTGGCCGGGTCTCGGTGACCGGAGAGCCCACCTACAAGGCATCATTCAAGGCTCTTTCGTTTGATGGAAAGAAGATGAACGCCAAGTACGATTTCCCGCCGAACGAGGCTTCCGCTGAAGTCTGGCTGACGGCGACGTTTGAGGACGCCAAGGCAGCTGGCACCTGGTCATTGCGCGTGAAGCAAGACGGCTCCGAGGTTGCCGCCGGCACGTGGTCGGTGACGAAGAAGTAGGAGGAACGATGGCTCGCTCGAACCTGGTTTTCGTCGGCATCAAGGGAACCGTTGTCGCGATCGATCGGGATACCGGTGAGACACTGTGGAATACTGAGCTGAAAGGATCGGAATTCGTGAACGTGTCGCTCGACGGAGGCGACTTGTTCGCCGCCTCACGAGGCCGGTTGTATCGTCTCGATCCATCAACCGGCGACATCAAATGGTGTAATGAACTGCCGGGACTGGGCTATGGATTGGTGAGCGTCGCTGGGTCGTCGCAGATGACCGCGGCAGCGGCGGAGACGCAGCGGCGCGCGGCCGCCGCCGCTGCTGCCAACGCAGCGACCTAAGCGGATATGATGTGAGGCATCTTGTGAGGACGCGATGAAACGATTTGTTCTGCTTGGCACTCTGGTGATTGCAGGCGCATTGTCGATGACGCTCGCGGCTTTTCAGCAGCCTGCGCAGTCGACACCGAATGTCGTCACCGTCGACAAAGTGAAGGACAACCTCTATGTACTCAAGGGCGGTGGAGGAAACACGGCCGTGTTCATTACCGCCACAGGAGTCGTCGTCGTAGACACGAAGAATCCAGGATGGGGCCAGCCGATCCTCGATGCAATCAAACCGCTCACCGACAAGCCCGTCACGACGATCATCAACACGCACACGCACGGCGATCACGTCAGCGGCAACGTCGAGTTCCCTGCGACCGTCGACGTCATCGTGCAGGAGAACACCAAGAAGTACATGGAGCAAACCAGCCCCGTGTACGGGCTCCAGACAACTCCGCCGGAGAACATCTTCAAGAAAAACGAGGGTCGTGGTCTGCCGAAGCGCACGTTCAAAGACACGTTGACGATGGGCAGTGGAGACGATCAGATCGATCTTCGTTTCTTCGGCCCGGCGCACACAGGCGGCGATGCCTTCGTGATTTTCACAAAGCATCGTGTGATGCACGCTGGGGACACGTTCCCCACTCGCGATCTGCCGATTATGGACAAGAACAACGGCGGTTCGGGGCTGAGCTACGCCGGCACGCTCGCCAGGGCTGCCGCGGCGCAGAACGTCGAGACCATCATCAACGGCCACAACGCGACCACGATGGTGACAGCCGATCTCAAGCTGTACTCGGAGTTCATTGGCGATTTCGTCAAATTTGTGCAGGACGCGAAGAAGGCCGGCAAGACGGTCGACGATGTCGTCAACACGTGGGCGGTGCCGGCAAAGTACACCGGCTACAACAAACCCAATCCCGACCGCGTTCGTGCCGATGCGCAAGTGATCTGGGAAGAGACCAAGTAGCGTGCCGTGAGGTCGACGTCGACCCATACCGACGATGCGATCGCGGGGGCGGTTCGCGTCGAAGTGCCACCGCTTTGGCTACTGCGCGATCAGAATCGCACCGGCAGCGTCACGATTACCGTTCCGATTGTCAGGGAAGAGGACCTGTTCAGCCGCGTGCGCTGTCCGCTCTGCGGGTGGCGGCCCGACTCGTCGTGTCGCTGGTGCTGTGATCCGTCAGCGTCGCCAGAACCGCTCTTTCCGGGGTGCGGCACGATCTGGAATACGTTCTCGACACGCGGGCAATGTCCGGGGTGCGATCACCGTTGGCGGTGGACGTCGTGTCTCAGCTGCGACGGGTGGTCGCCGCACGAGGATTGGTACGAGACTGCAACGTAGGAGGAATCGATGCTGTCCCGGCGCGAGGTCTTAATGATGGCTCCACTCTCAGCCGCAGCCTTGCGTCAATCGGCACGCAGTTCAGCCCAAGCCTCCCAACCCTCGACGGCTGTCACGTTTGACGTACCGGCTGGCGCATGCGACTGCCATACGCACGTGTTCGGCGATCGACGCCGGTTTCCGTTCACGCCGAACCGAACCTACACGCCCGAGTCTGCGTCGGTCGAGGAAATGCGCGCGCTCCATCACGCGCTTCACACGACTCGCGTCGTCATTGTTCAACCCAGCGTCTACGGGACGGATAACGCCTGTACGCTCGACGGAATCAAACAACTGGGGCCCAACGCTCGTGGTATCGCCGTCATCGACGACCAGACGCCGGATGCGGCGCTCGATGACATGGAGCACGGAGGCATGCGAGGGATTCGCATCAATCTGGCGACCGCCGGCCAGACGGATCCGGAGTTGGGAAGGCGTCGATTTGAAACGGCGGTGACACGCATCGGCAAGCGAAAGTGGCACGTGCAGATGTATACGCAGTTGTCGGTGATCGAGGCGATGCAGAAAGAACTGGCAGCGTCGCCAGTGCCGGTCGTCTTCGATCATTTTGGCGGCGCGCAGGCTTCGGCTGGTCCATCACAGCGCGGCTTTGATGTGCTGCTGGATCTCGTGCGATCGGGACGAGCCTACGTAAAAGTATCGGCGCCCTATCGGGGTTCGACTTCAGCCCCGGATTTCGCCGACATGGCACCGCTCGCCAAGGCACTGGTTGCCGCAAACGTCCGTCGCATCCTCTGGGGCACCGACTGGCCACATCCTGATACCACGCCGGGTCGCGCACCCACAGAGATCTCGCCACTCCGTCAGATCGATGACGGGCGCGTGTTCAATCAATTTGCATCGTGGACGACGGCGGCGGAACGGAAGAGCATCCTGGTGGACAATCCGAAGGAGTTGTATGGGTTCTGATCGTCAATCGTAAATGATGGGTGTGGCTACCGGATAAACGGCAGATATGCCGGCACCCGACGTTGATACTCCCGGAAGTCTTCCCCGAAGCGTGACGCTAACAACGCATCCTCGATCCGAATCCGGATCTCCACGCCAATAAAGAAGAGTACGAGCGAAACCAGCAGCACCAGCGCCGGAGCGACGAGCAACCCGGTCCCGAGCAGCATGCACAACATGGATGCGTAGATCGGATGTCGCACAAATCGATATGCACCTGACCGAACCAGTTCGTGATCCGCATTCAACCCGGCGTCGAAACGCCATTGCCGGCCAAGCGTCATGGCGCTCGTCCAGGACAAGACGCCGCCGAGGATCAGAAGGCAGACGGCGGGGAGTGTTCGCAGAATCGATGGTGTGCGGTTCCAGTAGCTGTTCATCCAAAGAATGGCGAATCCGATGCCCTGGATAAAGATGCCCCAGCGAGCCCGGCGATCGACCGTCTGAGCGCGCCCGCCACGTCGTGCCAGAAAGAACGGGATCATCCAGGCGAGCCACCCGGCGGCGAGGATTCCGAAGATGTAAGCCGGCATGCGCCGATTGTAAGACAGCGACGGCCTGACAATCCCCCAGACGCACGCTTCCGCCTTCCGGCGGAACTTTCCTCCGCAGGCACATTCTTCGCAACATGCGGCGGCATGAGCTGGTTTCGGGTCTCATCCAGCCGCCTGGAATATCGTGGGCGCATCACGCGGGAGCCATTCACCCGATGGACCCAGACCGAGGAAGGGACTGCGGCAATCACGCGTGTCGCCGCCGGGCTCCGTTTCAGCTTGTTCGGTCGGCGCCATGCTGCGCGCCGTCATTTGTGGCGCTCGCTGGATGCCGCCGCTCGCGACCACTCGGTCGCCGCCGCGATTGCGGCCGAGGCTCCGCGCTTCATGCAGGTGGTCGCGCGGCTCGCCTACTCAGAGGGACTGCCGCGAGCGGTCATCGCGCTCCATCGACTGGTCGTGGTGCCGCGCGCGATGATCGCCGGCCACGCCCGTGTGGGACTGTCCAAGCGGCTGGCCGACATCCCGGAGGTGGCGGCGCTCGATGACGCCATTCAGATTTTCCTGGCCGATCAACTGGTGATCGAAATGGATGCCGCGCTGCAAAAAGCCTCGGCATCGCCAAAGAATCCGGTGTTAGCCCACGACGAGTGGTCGTGCGTCGGCGTCAGTAAAGGGCTGGTCTGGGTCGATCCGATGTGGGCCGGCCCCGACGGGACGGGACATATCTTCATGTATGAGTTTCCTCGCGCGGGATTGTCGCGGCGCGATCGGAAGGCGCTCGACAGCGCGATCGAGGAAATGTCGGCCAGCGTATCGTCGCTGACAAACCTTCAGCGGTATGCGATGGTCCGCGCGGCCTCGGCGCGGTCTTGAGCCGTGTCTTCTTCCGGCTAAAGCCGGAAGCGACAACAAGTCACAGACTTGTCAGGCTGATACCAATTTCGCTGGCATTTCGGAGCGGAAAGCCAGGGTTGCGGCCTAGAGTGGGCGCTATCCCGGCTGGTACGCGGCTTGCCGCGACGAACGGTCGCTCGCCATGCGCGCGAGCATCATTCTGTCAGGAGCAAGCGCGTGAAACGCTGTGCATCGTGCGGACGGGAAGTTCCTGAGACGGCGACCGTTTGCGATCTATGCGAGCGGTGGGCGGCCGATCAAATCCACTCCACGCCGGCTCATTCGGCGCCGCACGTTCGACCGGCGGCGACCGAACCGCGGTCGGCTCCGCCCGCTGCACCGCAAGCGTTCACGCCTGCGCCGCAGACGGTCGTTTCAGCGCCCCACGCACCGTCCACACCGTCACCCGCTGCGTCGCCGGCCGCACTACCCCGCGCGCGGGCGCTTCGTCTCGGCCGCCGCGAGCTGATGATCATCGCGGGCGGCGTTCTCGCGATTGGCAGCGTCATGACCTTCGCCCTCGGCGGCTCGCGCGACGGCGCATCGACAAGTGTGGCGGGATCAAACCCGACGGCGTCGAAGAGGACTGCGGCCGCCGCGGCACCAGCCCCTGAGTTCACCCAGACCTGGAGCAGTGCCCGCCGCGCCTACTGGACCGCAAATCAACGTCACGCGGCGGCATTCGAAGTACCGGCGGAAAAAACCGTCGCTATCTGGATGAACTACGTCCGCCCCATCCTCGTGGTCCGGTGCATGAACAAGCGCGTCGAAACATTTGTCTACACCGGTTCGGCGCTGAAGATCGAGCCGAACACAGAAGATCACACGGTGAATTTCAGTTTCAACGATGAGGCGGGCCGCAGCGAACATTGGGCGGACTCGTCCGAGCACGACGCGCTTTTTGCCCCCGACGGCGCCGCGTTCGCGCGGCAGCTGCTCTCGGCGAAGTCTTTCCGCTTCGGATACACGCCGCATAACGCCGAACCTGTAGAGGCGCAGTTCCATGTGGATGGGCTCGAGGAACTGATCGTGCCGGCGGCCAAAGACTGCGGCTGGCAAAAGTAACACCCGCCATGACACGATGCCGTGTCAATCCGTGTTGTTCCGTGGCACGATACGCCGGATGGCCAACCTCCGGTGGTTCTGGATTGTCCTCGAACTAACCGTCACACCCCTCCTGGCCCTGCTCGTTGCGCTTCCCTTTTGGCGCAAGGGCGGGATGATTTTCGGCAACATCGCCGGCACCGTCATCATCTTCGGCTCGGCCTTCGCGTTGATCATGCGCGAGTACGTCGAGATCGATCGCATGGTCCGCGAGTGCCTCGACGCTGGAGATGTGTGCTTTCCTGTGCCAAGCGCGTTTACCCGTTTTTCAGTTTATGCCTTCATCGGTCTCGCCGAAGTGTTCGCGCTGTTCACGCTGAGCCTGCGGGCCGAAAAGAAGCGGCGCGATCAAGACTACGCGCCGGAATGGCGCTATTAAGGTTTGTCATGCCGTTCAAGAGCCAGGCGCAGCGCCGGAAATTCGCCGAGCTTCTGGTCGAAGGAAAGATCTCGCCTGAGACATTCGAGGAATGGAATCGTGAGACCGGAGGCCGAAAGCTGCCGGAGCGCGTGAAGGGTGCCAAGGGTGCCAGGGGTGCCAAGAGTGCCAGGGGTACCAAGAGTGCCAGGGGTGCCAGGGGTGCCAAGAGTGCCAGGGGTGCTAAGCGCCGCTGATTCCTTTTCCCTTTTTCCTTTTCCCTTTTCGTATATGTTCTCCCAATGCGCTTGTCTCTTTTCCT
>Ga0075428_100005109_pt1 | contig 14585 bp, 10 predicted proteins | sample RhiMetdeltSRZDD2_FD_75291 | JGI IMG/M metagenome (GOLD analysis project Ga0075428, IMG submission 75291) | Populus rhizosphere microbial communities from Tennessee, USA - Rhizosphere MetaG P. deltoides SRZDD2 | ecosystem: Host-associated > Plants > Roots > Rhizosphere > Soil | place: USA...
GCGGGCGTGGCCCAGCCGCCGAGGTAATGCCGGGAATAATCGCCGCGGAAAACTTCGACGATCGACCGCAGCACCGCGTACCCAATCAGGTAGGCCGCGAAGACCTGGCCGTCGAAGCGCTTGCGCCGGAACAGCCATTCCAGGAACAGCCACAGGCCGAGGCTGAGCAACGCGTCGTAAAGCTGCGTCGGGTGTACGGGGACTCCACCGGTGCCCTCGTGTTCCTTCGGGAATCGAATAGCCCACGGAAGGTCGCAGGGCTTGCCGTAGCAACAGCCATTCATCAGGCAGCCAATGCGGCCAAGCACGTAGCCGACCGGAATGCTGGGGGCGAGCACGTCGCCGAATTTCCACATTGGGAGTTTTTTCCAGACAAGATAGACGATCCCCGCGAGCGTCGCGCCAATAAGGCCACCGTAGTAAACGAGACCGCCTTTGTGGACCATAAAGACCTCCGTCCATGGCTTGCCGGCGAATTCGGCGTCCCAGTAGGAAATGACGTGCAACGTCCGCGCGCCAATGATCGTGCCCACAATCAGCCACGGGCCAATGTCCATGATCTTCTCCGGCGAAATCCCTTCCCGCAGCGCGCGGCGCCCCGCCATCCACAGGCCAATAAGAAAGCCAAGGGCGACCAGCACACCATACCAGTGGATGGTTAGCGGACCGATTTTGAATGCGACGGGATCCACGTTTCATGGAAGGTAGCGGAGGATGGCTAAGTGACAAGGGCGGGCTGCCGGGTGAGGGTCGAATGACAAATGACGAATCCAGAAATGACGAAAGAATGACGAAAGTACGAATCGGCGAAATCGGCGAATGCCGATTTTGATTTGTTGTAAGTGCTTGGTACAGCGTGGTCGCATCGGTCGGAAATCGGCGAGTTCGCCGATTTTGTACCGTTCGCCTGTTCCGGAAATCGGAATCGGAATTCCGGAAAATTCCGGTTTTCTCCGGGTTGGTACGGAGGGTTAAGCGAAGGACCGGGAGCCTAAATGGGCGGACGCTCCACGGTGCCGCCGGAAGCCCGCGATACGCCGAGACAGAGGCATAGTTCTTCCTCATGTGCGGATTGTATCATGGGTTTTTGCGGCAACCGCGTTGCGGCCAATATGAATGTGACAGGAGCGGACACGAGAGGACACGAGAGGACACCAGCGGACATTTTTTGATGAAAAAAGTGCTTGACCGAATTTGCTCCTCGTTGAGGAACGATCCGCTGAGGTTTTAAAAGCCTCGCCTAATCCTGCGCTTGCGCTCCAAATCAGAATCTAAAGGTCAAATTCAGCCCGCCGCCGGCGTCGAGGCGCCGGTAGTCCGGAATGTTGGGGTTGCTCGTTTCGAGCATGTCGTAGCCGGCAAAGGCTCGCAGACCGACCTGCTGGGTGAAGAAGCAGTGCACCGCCACGCCGAAGGAGTGCAGGTAATCGTCGCGTTCATCGCCTTCGGTGAACCTGGTGTACTTGAACCGATAATACGGTTGCACCACGGCGTGTTTGCAGAGCGATTGCGTGAAGGCAATGTTCAGGCTGTGATCGGTGCGGCTGTTGAAGTCTTCGTTGAACTGCGGCGGAGGCATGTCCGTGTCCGCGAAGCGATAGTCGCCCGCGTAGCCCAGTGAAAGCGCGCCTGATTCGTAGAGCGGGAAAACGCGCTGCACGCCCCAGCGCGGCACGTACTCCTGATAAAACTGATCGTAGTCATCTGACTCCATCAACCGCGTGTATTCGAATCCCAGATCAACCCCCCAATTGCCCATTGTCCACCGTCCGTCGGTAAACAGCGTCTGCGCGTTGAAGTCGAATTTTCTCAGTTCGACCTCCCGAACGCTGAGCGTTTCGAAATCGAAAACCTGGACGGTGTCATCGTTCAGCAGGCCGAACATGTACCACTGATGGCGGTAACCGATGCGCGGCGCCAGTTTGCCCGGGCCCAGATCGTAAGCCGTAGGAGCCAGCGCAATTTGCGCCGTGCCGACGAAGACATCCGCCTCCTGTTTGTCCTCCTCATTCAGGAACATGTTGTCCGTATAGAAATACTGCCCGTCCACCATCGCTTCGACGTAGCTCTTGCGCGGTTTGTATTTGATGATGGACTGCGGGCCGATATCGGTGACCTCGCCCGGATACAATTCCGGCGCCGTCTCGCCTGGTTGGATTTCGCGCGCGGCGCGTTCCAACTGCCGGCGCTGCTGGTCGGACTCCACTTGCCGAATGGCCCCTGGAGTTTGTGCCGCGACAGTGCAAATCGTTAACACCAGGCATGCGCCTGGAAGAATCAATTTTAGTTTTCTCATGTTTAGGGTGCTCTCTGAAATACGGCCTGGCTCACGGCCGCCCCGGCTGCGGCTGCGGCTGCGACACGCGGCGCTCTATCTTTATCGGAACGACTCCAAGCCCGCCCGGACCGCCACTGACTTTGAGTTGTCCGGTCGGATCCGGGACAAGAAGTTGACGTATTTGCTCAGGTGTCAGCGCAGGATGAACGCCCGTCTTGTACGAATTGTGATCGATCGCGTTGAGGCCATTTGCGACCGCCGTTGCGGAGGATGCCGCCGCGAATTGCTCCGCCGAAATCCCCGTGTCAACCGCGCGGCCCTTTTCAATTTGCGCGCTCTGTTTCTTGACCGCAGTGTTAATGCGTTCGACGGAAGGGAGTTGGCGCGAAAAGCCTTTCACGAGGAGCGAGCCTGCGACCAGTCGACCGAGGTTGACGTTCAGCACCGGACTGAAACCCCCGCCCGCCGGCAGCACAAATACCATCTGGCCCTCGTCCAGGTTCGACGTTCTTCCGTTGGGCAACGTTATCCGCGCGCTTCCTTCGAGGACGATCACTTTGAACCCGCCGTTCTCGGTCGCAGCGACAATGAGCGTCGTGCCGAGGATAGCCGCGGACGCGCCGCCGGACTTGATTGTCCCGCCGCCCGCGCCTTTGGGCGAGTGAAGCAAAATGCTGCCGCGCTCGAGGTTGATGACGCGGCCGCTCGTTTCAAACGAGAAGACGGTGTTCGCGCCGATGCGCGTGATGGTGCGGTCCGACGCGGTGAGTTCGGTGCGCGATTCGGCGCCAGTCCGCACCCGCTCGGGCGCCTTGACCAGCGCATCGAGCTTCGCCGCAGAAGGCGCCGCGGTGCCGGGGGCAAGCACGTTCACTTCTTTGATGATCTCGGTGACGGTGCTTTCGGTAAGAGGCGCCGCATACACGGAAGGCAGGCACGCGGCGAATACTGCCGCGAGAACAGTTATTGTTTTCATGCTGGTCAACGGGCTAGACTCGCGCACTGTTTACGCGAGCCCCATCGCCTTGTCAAATGCCCTTACCGGCCCGGTCAATTGGGCCGTTGCATGGCTGAAGCTTTTTCCATCAAATCGCCCAAACGGCGCGGTCCTCTTCTCGGGATCTGCGCATCGATCACGTTGGTTCTTTTCGGCGCTCACGTCCTGAACTTTCCCGCGCTCATCGACGCGGAGAACTACGCGCAAGACTGGTTCATGCGGTCCGGCCGCAGGGTTCCGCCTGATCCGCGGTTGGTTCTCGTCGGCATCGACCGGCCTTCGTATGCCCAGGACATCCTTCCCGCCGAAGCTGAGGCCGATCCCGTGCTGGCCGCCCTTCGCAGGAACTTCCCATGGTCGCGTAATGTCTGGGCCGTATTGATCGAGAAACTCGCCAACGCAGGCGCGAAAGCGATCGTCATTGATCTCGTCTTCGCGAACCCCGGCGATGGCGATGAGGCACTGCAACAGGCGTTGGAGAAACACAAGGACAAGGTCGTCATCGCCTGGAACCGCAGCGTCGAACTGACGGACAGAGGCAGCAACTGGGTCATGACGGCTCCATACCCCGGAATTATCCCGGCGCCGCAGGAAAGGCCCGTTGCCCTCGATGACCGAGTGGGCCTCGTCAATGTGTGGCCTGACGCGGATGGGGTACTCCGCCGCGCCGATTTTCAAATACAGAACAGGCAACTGGGCGACATTGTCAACGCCCCTCCCGACGCGGTCGTCGAAACGCTGGCCGCGCGCGCATTGCGCAAGCTGGGCGAAGGCGCGCGTGTTCCAGCGGGGTTTCAGTCGCGCCGCTTTCGCTACACCGCGCCGCCTGGACGCGGCTACGAGTTGTTCCCAATCGGCGACGTGCTCTCGGCAAAGGCATGGAAGGAAAATTATAAAAACGGGGAGTTTTTTCGCGACAAGCTGGTGCTCCTCGGTCCCACCGCGAATCTCTTTCAGGATTTTCACCTCACTCCCTTCAGGGCGGAGATGGCCGGTCCGGAAATTCATCTCAATATCATCAATGCAGCGCTTCGCGGGGAATTCTTTCGCGAACTCGCACTGTGGGCACGCGGGGCTCTCGTGGTGCTGACCGGCCTGCTGTCCGCTGCCCTCTGTCGCTTGATACGCCAGCCGGTGAAGCGGCTCGGAGTCGCCGTGGCGCTCGGCGCCGTTTACCTGCTTCTGACTTACGCGTTGTTCAACAACGCAAACGTTGTTGTGCCTCCGGTCACGCCGTTGCTCGTGCTGATCACGTGCGCACTCGCGGCGCTCGCGTACGACTTCATCGTGGAGCGGCTCGAGCGGATGAAACTCCGGCACACGATGGGCCTCTATTTCTCGCCGCGCGTGCTGGAGGCGGTGCTGGCCGATCCCGGTTCGATGAACCCGCGCCGCGCCGACGTCACGTTGTTGCTCACCGACCTGCGCAACTCCACGCCGCTCGCCGAGAAGCTCGCCCCGAAGGGAATGTTCGATTTGCTCAATCGTGTCTTCGAAGCGCAGACCACCGCGATCATGAGCGAGGAAGGGAACCTCGAGCATTTTCTCGGCGATCAGTTTCTTAGTTACTGGGGCGCGCCGCAGTCGCAACCCGACGCGGTTCCTCGCGCGGTACGTGCCGCACAAAAACTGATCACCGCGATGGAACAGCTTCGCGCTTCGCTTCCGGAGGATGTAAAGGCGCTGTTCGGATATGGCGTCGCGCTCCACAGCGGTGGTGTGCTCGTCGGCAACAAAGGTTCGGCGCTGCGGCTGGATTACGGGCTCGTCGGCGACACTGTGAACGAAGCGGCCCGGATCGAGGCGCTCACGAAAGAATACGGCGTGAAGCTCCTCATCTCCGGCGACACCTTCGCGGAGCTTGATGGCGGGGGCACGCATCGCCTCGTCGATCGCGTGATCGTGAAAGGCAAGACTGAGCCGGTCGAACTTTTCGAGCGCGAAAATCCCTGTGTGCCTCCAAATTACCGGGACCTCTGCCAGGCTTACAAAGCCGCTTTCGAGGAATACAACGCGGGCCACTTCTCCGAGGCGAAGGTCCTTTTCGAAACCCTCGTCAACGAATTCGCCGATGGCCCAAGCCGCGTCCTCGCCGCCCGCTGCGCGCGGCTGATTGCCTCCCCGCCCGCGGACTGGAAGGGCATTTGGAAAATGGAGTCCAAGTAAAGGGGTTGGCCGCGCTGTCTAAGCGCGCCGCCTCTCGTGGTAACCAACTCCAACGCCGTCTCTGAAAGCGAACCCCTGAAAGTCAAGGTAGACGAGCGAATGCTCTCCCCGCTCCCTGCGCGAGAGGGGTCAGGGTGAGGGAACAAATCAGTATTCCCTTCGTTCTCTTCGCTTCCTTCGGGAAAGATCTTCTGTGGAATTCGTGTCCACTCGACGGTTGACGTAGTACCCATGCTCATTATGCTCAGTGTCTTACCAGTACGTAACGGCAGAGTCTTTGCGCTTTTGTTTTTCCAGCTGGCAAATGAGCGGATTCGTTTTTGATTTTGATGGCCCAATCTTCGACGGTCGCAAGGCCGCGCGGCTGGCGCTGGCAGAGACAGCTAAGCAGTTCAGCGATCGATTCAAGCTTCCGATCGACCTTTTTGAGCGGCTGCCATTGTTTCCACCAAAGTCGTTGATTCCATTGCTTTGCTCAGAATTAAGCATGTCCCCGTCCGAAATAGAGGACGTTGAAACGCATTATCGGGCGAACCTCGTCAAAATTGAAGAGACCATGGACATGAGAGCGGACATCAAACAGCTTTTTAGAAATCTCAAGGATGCAGGCAGCAAAATCGCGGTTCTGTCATCTCGCCGCAAGGAAGACTTGCAACGCCGATTGAATCAAATTGGGATCGGTAGGTTGATCGATGTTGCACACGGTCGGGACTCATTGACGTACCCCAAGCCGCATCCGGCTGCGCTCACGCAGATTGCCGAGGAGCTCCAGTTGGAGCCTCGCGCGCTGGTATTTCTAGGGGACTCAGATAGTGATTTTCAGTGCGCCCGAGATGCGAAGGTTATTTATTACCACGTCGCATGGTCTGGAGAGCCGAGCTATGAGGCAGCTCGTAATGCCGTAGTTACGTTTAGAACCTCGACAGATTTGCTGCAGGCGCTTGGTCCGCGTGCGGCAAGCTTTGCGATGATGGAAGATCCTGCTTTACCCCACGATCTGGTGGAAGCGATTGAGAATGGGGACCTGTGTTTTTATGCAGGCTCCGGCGTGTCGGTGCCTTCTGGTATTGGAGACTGGAATGGCCATTATGGCAAGGTTCTGCAGTCGCTAGGGGCAGGATATCTCGTCGATGATGGAGTGGACATGCCGGAACTATTACAGTTGCTGGCGGCTCGGCCAGGCGGTGCGAAGCAGGTATTCGATTATTTCCAGGAGAGCTTTGATAAACCTGACCTCGACCCTAATGCCTATCATTTTGGCCTTCTGAGGGCACAACCAGGCAGGATCTGGACATCGAACTACGATCAACTACTTGAAAAGGCGAACGTAGCCTGCGGCTTTGGGTATCATGTTATCACAAGTGACAAGGCGCTGCTGGAACACTTCCGCAGCAGGAAACTGGTAATAAAAATGAACGGCGATTTCGCGGCGGCCTCTTACTCGGACGACTTGAACTGGGGGCTGGTTTTTACTCAGGAGCAGTTTGACCTGGTCGAACGGGAAAGGCCGGAAATCTGGCGCTTGTTCGAGGATGACTACCGCAATCGTTGCATATTGTTCCTGGGAGTTTCCTTTCGCGATGCAGCCCTCCGTCGTATTGTGTCCATAGCACGGCAGAAGATCCCTCGCACACGATATAACCACTATTTGCTGGCGAGAGCCTCCCCGGATCCAGTGAAACGATCAAAGGAGGAACTACATGCGAGTAATTTACGAAGGCATTACATTGAGACCCGCTTTGTTGGGGATTTTGCAGCGGTGAGGCGATTTGTCGCTGAAGTCGCCATCACCGCGCGGCGTCCGATCATTGGCTTCAGCGGAAGTTTTCGTGACTTGGAGAAAGCCTCAGAGGAGGAGATTAAAACAAGCCAGCTAAGGCTCGACGACGGATCGCTGACAGCAGCTCAGGTTTGCCAATTGGGTGCGGCTCTCGGCAAGGCTCTGGCAGAGCACGGTTATCGCGTTACTTCGGGCTGTTCTCCGGTAGTTGGAATCCCGCCTGTGAGCGCCGCATTCGATGCAGAGCCAACCCGCGCACGATTCTACTTGCGAACTCGAGGTGGCACCAAGTATTCGGGTACCGCTCCCGCTATCGTCATTCCGCCAGAACCCGGCGAGGGGGCGCAGGACGTATACGGACCCATGCGCAAACGATTTGTCTCTGAACTGAGTCTGCTTATCGCATACGGGGGGACTGTCTCCCACGGCGGGCGGCGATCAGGAGCGCTGGATGAAATTGAAGCCGCAATGACACGGCACATTCCAGTGCTAATTATCCCGCAAGTCGGCGGTGCGGTGCGAGCATACCGGGAAACATATATGCAAGGCATCGATCGCTTTTATCCTGATCCGGGCCTGGCAGGTGAGATCCGACAGCTGAACGAGTTGGTCAGCAACATTTCTGCAGAAAAGCTTGTCGCATTTGCTCGTACTGACCTGCCCCATCGCATTCACGACTTGATGATGGAATTGATGTGCTGCTCCCTCCGGGTGGGAATGCGCGAGTCAATCGCGACCGATTGGTGATGACCATTGCAAGTCCAACGACAGCGAGTATAAATGAAGAAAATCTTCGGCAAGCGATTACCATCACACAGCAAAACTTCCGTGCGGGTGTTGGCCAGGCCGGTATCCTGGATGTTGGTTTCATCGGCAATACCAGTGAGGTTTATCCCTGGGAGCCCAGTCTGATCGTCGATATTGACATCTGTTTGTTCGTGCGACGAAAGGATGTGGAGCTGGGCTCGTGGTTGATCGGTGTGCGTGAGGATCTACAGCGCCAGCTCAACAAATTGGGTGCTGATTTCGAACTGAAGGTAACCCGGGGTCCCTATAAGCCGGCTTCCTGGCGCTTGCCAAGACCGGTGGCGATTGCGCACGTTGCTGTCTTCACCGAGGAGGGTTATGCGCAGCAGCCTCTCTTGTTACGTTGGTCATGGCGAAAATACCGCTGCGTGATGGAACCGGCGCGGCTGTCTAATTGCGCCGGGCAGCCTCCTGACTGGCCCGACCTTAAGGAGCTGGTGAAGCGCAAACTGGCGCGAATCCAAAATGAGCAAGTTGAAATGACTGAATGGGAATTACCCGCTTTCGTTGAAGTTACGCGGCAATTCGATTGTCATCATCCAGTATTTGCCGAGTACTGCCTGGCTGGATCATTGCTTTGTGCCCGAACGCACGCGCGTGTTTTACGCCGAACGGAAGCGGATCGCCTGCCAAACCGGATATTTGTTGAGTGGTACAGACAGCAAGTGCTGGATATCGCCGCCTTGACCGACTTAATGCGGCTCAAGGATCAAACACACGAGTTGGGCTACGACGGCCTCATGCCCGCGGTGAGGGATAAAGCTCTACAGTATCTCGGCGAGTTATTCACGCATGTCTAGACGGGTCCCGTGTCGCGGCCGCTCGTCTTTGTGTTGACAGGACTGGCAGTGTCCGCTCTGCAGCTGTAGAATGGCTTCTTCGCATCACACTCTTGGCGTTGAAATCGAAATTAGCTATCAGGTAAGGCCGTGTCGTTCGGGGTCGGGCGAGCGCCGCATGCGTTCACCGGCTGGAACCAACGTAGCTTTTGGACTGTACCAACGCTTTAACCATCCGCTCAATCCATCCAATCCGGGGAACAGCACACGTTCTGTTATATTGGCCTGGTCGAGTTTGTCGCGAACTTCCCATTTCAGGCTCTTATCAATGATGATCTTTTTGCATACCCCCGGGTTATTGGCTGATACGCGAGTAAGCCATTCGTCCAGTTGCAGGTCGGGTCGGGAGAGAAAAGAGAAAAGTGCAACCTGATTGACGATGCGCCCATCAAGGGAAGGTGGCTCGAAAAAAAGCATGAAGTCTGCATTCACGTCGGGGTTGTCGAACTTTGAAAACTCCTGGAATCGTTCCGCTAGCATCTCGATGGAAAAGACGCTGAGACGCTTATCGTGAAGGGCCTGCCGTAAGTCATCGGGCAGCCACCGCTGCACTTCCCAGAAATTCACGCACCAAATGACTCCATCGCAATCCATCTTCGTAAGGTCATTGGTGGCGAAATGTAGAGCCACAAATGGAGAATACGTCCAGTCGAGCAACCGTGTCGGTAAGCCGTGGTGCTGACCAACGCTGATCCAGTGCCAAATGGAGAGCTTATCATCGAACTGGCCATATGCATACTTCTTGAAATTTTCCAGAAGGCGGGCCTCAATAAATCTAATTTCATCGGTTGTGGAGTGACCGAGCCGCACGAGAGTCGTCTCCAGCTTGTAGTTGAGATCGGTTATTCCGCGGAAGGCATACGGAGAGCGAAAACGGTCAAGCGTCTCGTTGTAGGAGTTGTCGTATAATTCAGAAACAAGCTCTGACCAGGTCTTGACGGTAAGTTCACGGATCGAGCTTGTGGACGTGCTCATAGCGACTAGGTAACAGTGACTTTGGCTTCATTGGACACTTGCTTGTCGGGATTCACGACTACGAGCGTGAGCGTGCCGGGGTTGGCGATATCTTGTGACGTTAGATTCAGTTTTATTTCCGTCGACGTAACTGAAGCAGGCTGGCGATCAGTATTGTTAACGCGGACGACGCATCCTTTTACAAAGTTCGATCCGGAGATGGTCAGGCTCGGAGGCGGGTTCGTCCCGCTGGCGACTGTAGCAGGGGCGACGGACGCGATCTGCGGAGCGGGCGCCGTGGTTTGATTGGCGGTATCCAGTTTGTCTTTCCGTGGATCGGCATCTTTTGCACCTTTTTGAGCACTGGCTGGGAACAGGGCCGAAACCAACCCTGCGAGCCACATCAGCGCCTGATCCGAAAACAACCCCGCCAAAGCCGCAATAGCGGCGACGCGAACGATATTGGCGTTCGACTCGCCAGTTAAAAATCCTCCGCCAACCAGAACGAACAAGACCAGTGCCAAAGCGCCGCCGATGAAGGGGCGATAAACGTACCACCAGAACCAGCTGGCAACGAACTGCCGGTTACCAACGTAGTTTACTAACGATGCCATGCCGTGAAGGAGACCTCCAATCGCCCCCAGAACGATGACAAAGCAGAACTTAAACGCCGCGTCGGACGCGCATGAGTCCCCACCAACGAGCTTAACCACAGCCGCGGCCTGAATCTCCGGAGATGACAAAAGCTTCGCGACCACCGTCACCGTCTTGCTTTCGGTAAGCGGGTCGGGCGCCACATACAACCCTTGTGGGGAGATATGCCCACTGCCGGAGGGCGCGATAAACCACTCAAAAGATGGTTGGCTGGCGTTGGTTGATGACGGGCTGGTAACGAGTTCCGCGTGGAATTGGACGGGTTGGGCTTCGGTTACTGTGACAAACTGGGGCGAAATGCTTAGCTTCGTGTGCGGCGAAAACTGGACAATAGCGTTTCCAGCGAGCTTTGGGTCTCTGGTGGTGACGGCATTGACGGTCGCAGCCTTTGAGACCAGCGATGTTGGAGCGAAGTACATGCCGGAAGAGTCAATCCTGCCGACCGACGCCGACCATTCAACTTTAGCTTGGGCTTGATTGGTGCCGCTGGACCCAACCGCGCTGAACTGTTGTTGGTTTCCGGGCGCAAGCGTTACGAGTCGTGGAGTAACATATAACGCATTGGCTTCTTTGCGCTGGCACACGCGCGGCCAGAGCCAACCGACAAGACAGAAAAGGATCACGGCCACGCCCATCAAGTAAAAGACCAGGACTCGAATACGGAATGGGCTATCGGAGAGCGTAATAGTGGCACTACTATGAACGGCTGGATCCTTTTTGCTCGTGGCCGTGACAATGACAGAGCGCCTGGAGAAAACCCGGCGCGGAGCCGTGTAGACACCCGTCGCGGAAAGTTGGCCGACCGGCTCACTTTCCAACTTCCAAGTGACGTCTTCAGGCGGCTCAACACTGAATTGCTGCTGTTGTGTCGCAGTGAGTTCAATGGTTTCAGGGGACACTTTCATAATGAACGAGCGCGCCTCAAAAATTGAGCTTTAACCCCGCCAGCAATGCGTGAACGTCGTTGAACGTCGGCGCCGCTTTACCGCGCTCCCAGCTCAGAGAATATACGATTCGCAGGTTGCTGGCGGTTCTCGGCGAGAAGTTGAGGGACACACGACTTTGATCCAAAAACTCATCGACACGAAAGTCATAAATGCCCTGCAACTCCAATAAAAGATCCGCATCAATCCGGCGGTTGATGCCCAAAAAGCCAATGTCCACATTTCTGCCCAATGGCCAGGACCAAACCAGTATTGCCCGCGCACGATGATTGCCGGCGTGAGTGTCTAGCTTATCGACGCTGTCGCCATCGTCGTCGCTCTTCAGTTCGCTTACGTAATCATACCCGACAACCAATAACGGGGACACGCTTGCTTCATCAGCTTTACTGAAGCCGTTCAGAATGTGATACGAGCTTAGCCACCTGGAGATAGGATCTTTGAGGTACGTGCCAAGGCTGGTGCCGATGACCTTGTCGGCATTCTCAAACGTCTGGTCGCTGTCCACGCGGGCATGCACGTCCCATTCCGAGAAGCGCGCGCGCGCCTGCCGCTGATTGGCCGGTGTTCCAGGAAAGTTCCACCGAAAGGGAGTAAACAGTTTCAATTCACCAACCAGGCTGTTGAAGTACTTCTCCTTGTTCTCGCTCAAAAAATTGAAATCACCCTTTAAATTCAGCTCGGCGTTAAGCCAGTTTCTCGCGCGGACCTCATCGAACCGACGAGCATACCGAAACGACGCATTTCCGCCGCCCGTGCCGCCCAGCAGTTCCAGTTTGTTCTGGACTGATTTGGGATACGCGAACGTTTGATCCAAGGCGAGGCGGTCATTATCGAGCGCCACGTCGAAATCTCGCCCGGTATTAAAGGAAACGGTCTGTCCACCTTCCTTCAGAAAAAGAGTGCCGGCCCGAACGTGGAGAACATACTGATTGGTTGTCGAAAAGATGTGCGCAGGGTCCACCCGGAAAATCAGCCGGGACGCGTAACCTTGCTCGACACCAGTCGCATGCACCGTCACCGGCACGGCACTGTCCGAACCGTCCGTCCGAGCGCGTAATTCATAGGATTGCGGTTCGAGAGGCGTGCCTTCACCGAGACGGATGACTGCTTCTACAGGTTCGCCTTCGGCATCCAGGAACTCCAGTTGAATGACATGCTGCGGAGGACGCGCTTTGCGATGCTCAAGGCTGAATGTGGCTCGTGGCTGAAACGGCGCGGCGCAAAGCGTTAACGCGAAGCACACCAGGCATGAAAGTGATATGAACGTTTTCACGGCGGTGCATCTCCTCATTCGGCCGGGGTAGATCCCGTGCGCAGAGCCTTCGCCAGGGCCCGAATCGTGGGGTAATCGCCCTTGACGAGGTTTCCTTTGCCAAGCACGACGTTGAAACCTTCGTCCAGGCACGCGTCTACCAGGTTCCGGAGAATATCGTCTACGACGTGATGACCAAATCTCTTGTCCTGCTCGCTAAGATTGAAGAACAGATCGCCAATTTTGATCTTTTCTACATCGGGCTTGGGCGTCTTGTCATCGATCAGCAGATCAAAGGTGACAAATGGGTTGATTGTTCTACAGACAATCAGCAGCGCGGTTTCATATTTTAGCATACGCAACTTTCATTCGACATAAACTCATGTGGAATTGCTTCGGCCCATTCCACGGCGGCCGGCTCATTTGGATAGGGCTACCTGCTAATACGCGTTCACTGCAGGTTGTCTTTCAATCTTGTTAATTCCGGTGAACCGGCGATCAGGATAGACGCGGCCCGGCGGAGGTCGTCGATCGCTGCATCGGACAGATGATAAGTCGTTCCTAGTTTGATAATTCGCTCCCGCAATGCTGTTTCTCTCTCGGGCAAGTCCTGGAAGTTGACCTCGATGTGGTAGAATTGAACTTCATTGCGCATGGGCAGCTTCGCTTCGGGAACAGCCTCGTTGTATTTTCGCGCCACGCTGTTCTCCTGGCGCCACGTTTCAAATGTCTCGCCAAGGTATTGCACTGTTTCATCGGAGTAGCGCCCCATTGGGCCGGTCGTCACCACCCCGAACACACCGGCGACTCCCGGTGCGTTGTGACGTCGGTCCCACCTTCGCGGTTCACCGTTCTTTGCGTTCACCGTGATCACCAACAAATGCTTGATTCTGGTGTTGAGAAGATGCTTCAGCGACCACAAGCCCTGGATCGACGTCATCGCGTAGGTAACGCCGCGCAGCCCAAGGTTGTCGCCGATCCCTCCGTCCAAAAGGTGGATGAATGGACGATTCGTCGCGTCGAAATACGATTTAGTGGCTTTAGCGTGTGCATACTCGCGCGGGGCCAGTTGCCGGTCCTCCAACGCGTCACTGATCCATTGCGGCGCGGCGTAGCCATTGGAAGTCAGCCCATAGTTATGGAGCGTAATGGGGCTGAGCAGGATCGGAAATGCCGACGATGCGGCAACGGCACGAGAGACAGGGAACTGACCAAGGTCTGACGAAATTATATCAAATTGTTCCTGGATGAATTCAAACTGTGTTACCAGGGACATGTCAGTAGCGTTCAGGATGATAAACGGCCGCGCGCGATGCCCTGCAATGTCCGCATAGGTTGCTCGAGAGAAGACTTGTTTATCGAAATACTCCGCTGCCATATCGATGCGGTCGAAGTCGCGTGAGCAGAGGCGGAACCAGTTAACCGGATTGAGTAAGCGCAAGGCGAGCGCCAGCGTGACATTCTTGCGGAGGAAACGCTTCTCAAAGTCAGGCCATCGCGAATCGCGATGCAGGCCGTAATAGGCAGCCGTAAAACTGCCCCCGGAAATCGAGGAGATTATGTCTACTTCATCGAGCAACCTCCGGTCGGCGCCATTAATGCGCATGGTGGTTCTCCCGAGTTCCTCCAAAGCGCCGTACGCCAGGGCCGCAGCGCGCGTGCCGCCGCCCGAAAACGCGAGAACAACAAACAACTCATCGGAGTTGCTCGCGCTCGGAGGCGTGTTCGTGAAACGATATCCAAGTCCCGGATCGTAGCGGTCCAACTTAACATTGGTCGGATGGTGCGCGCAGCCAACCAAAGCCAAACAACCAAATAGCCATAGGCATAAAAGCTTCTGAAATGTGATCTTCAGCGGCTCAATGGGCGAGGTGTTGGCGACCTTGCGGCGGTGGGATTTGGGTTCATAATCCT
>Ga0075428_100005111_pt1 | contig 14576 bp, 8 predicted proteins | sample RhiMetdeltSRZDD2_FD_75291 | JGI IMG/M metagenome (GOLD analysis project Ga0075428, IMG submission 75291) | Populus rhizosphere microbial communities from Tennessee, USA - Rhizosphere MetaG P. deltoides SRZDD2 | ecosystem: Host-associated > Plants > Roots > Rhizosphere > Soil | place: USA...
CACCTTCGGACCGCCCGCCCGCTCGATCCAGACCCAGTCCAGCCCGCACACCGGAACCACGATGGTCTCCTCCTCGAGCCGGCGTTCCGCCCACTCCACATCGAAGGCGGGCAGCGGATTCCGGGCCAGCAGCCAGGCGTCGAACTCGCGGGTCCGCCACCCGGTCCGGTAGGCGCCGACCGCGGGTCCGCGCATCGGCAGCACCGCCGGTGCGATCACTCCGATCGGACCGGCGACCAGTCCCTGCTCCTCCACCAGCAAGGCCTGGGCCTGGCCGAGCAGGGCCTCGCGGGACCACGCCGCCCCCCGCAGCGGCACGAGATCGGCCGACAGACCCGACCGCGCGAGGTCGCCCTGGAGCGCCCGGGCCAGGCTCGCGCCCGCCCCGTCGGCGTCGAAGGCGAGCCGCACATGGAAGGAACGGCCGAGCTTCCCGCGCTCGAGCCAGTCCTGGACCGCCATGCGATCCAGTCCCGGAAGCTCGGCCCGGCCGCTGCCCGGCAGCCACTCCACGATCTCCCGGGCGCCGGGCCCGATCTGGCGCACCAGCTCCGCGCGCGCGATGCCGTGCGCGAACGCCCGCCGCGCGGCCAGCCGTGTGGTCGGCGGCACGTCCGCGCGCAGCACCAGGGTGACGTGCCGCGCCGGGCGCGCCGCACTCGAGCGGGCGGCGAACGCCGCCGGCAACGCCTGATCGAGCATCCCCGGCGGCAGCGGCCACACCAGGTCGACGGCGCCGCCGCGCAGTGCGGCGCGGGCCCGCGCGGCGTTGAGGCCGAATCGGATCGCGACCGTGTCGGGGCCGTCACCCCGCGCGCGCACCAGGGTCACCGCGCGCGCCGAGACCGTCCCGATCCGATAGGGCCCGAGGCCGACGGCGTTCGTCCACGAACCTTCGGCCTCGCGCGATTTCCAGGCGCTCGTCGCACCCGGCGACGCCAGCTTGCTCAGGAAAGAAGTGTCAGGCCGGACCAGCTCGAACACCACCGTGGCTGGATCGGGTGCCTCTACCGCCACCTCCGGCAGCGGACGCCGCGGGCGGATCTGATCCACGCCGCGCACCGCGGCGAGCAGCCAGGCGCGTGTCGCGTGATCGCTGCGGCCGAGCCCGGCCCGCACGCCGTCGCGAAAGTGCGCCGCCCCGCAGGGAGTGCCGTCGGTGAAGCGCAGGTCCCGCTTGAGCCGGAACGTGTAGCGCAGGCCGTTCTCCGACACCTCGACCCGCTCGGCCGCGTCGAGCGCGGGACGGCCGAGCGAATCCTCGCTCACCAGCGCGCGCGTCAGCAGGCGCTCGATCGCATACCGGAGCGCCTCGGGCGGACCCTCGGGGTCGAACCCGGGAGCCTCGTGCGCCGCCCACCAGCGGAACGTCACCGGGGCGGAGCGCGGCCTGGCACAGCCGGCGAGCACGCCGAGCGCCAGCAGCGGCAGAAGAAGAAGGAGTCCTGCGGAACGGAGTCGCATGGGGGCGGCAGTCTAGTGCGAAGCTCGGGGCGCTGCACGAACCGCGTGCGCTTGCGGCGCGAGAGACGCACGGGCTAGCGTGCCCCATGCTCCGCTCCCGGTTCCCGTTCCGCACGCGCCCCGCCATGTGCGGGGGTCGGGCGTGAGCGCGATCGAGTCGGCCCGGCGCCCGGCGGCCCCGGAGGCGGGCGAGATCCTCGCCGGGCTCAACGACGAACAGCTCGAGGCCGTCACCCACGGCGAAGGCCCGCTCCTGATCGTGGCGGGCGCCGGCACCGGCAAGACCCAGGTCATCACGCGGCGGATCGCGTGGCTGATCGCCACGCGGCGGGCCCGCCCCGAGCAGATCCTCGCCCTCACTTTCACCGACCGGGCCGCCGCCGAGATGGAGTCGCGCGTCGACCTGCTGGTGCCCTACGGCCAGGTGGGCGCCACCATGGCCACCTTCAACGCGTTCTGCGACCGGCTGGTGCGCGATCACGCCATCGAGTTGGGGCTCACTTCGCAGCTCAGGGTCGAGAGCAAGGCCGAGATCCTGGTCTTCCTGCGCGAGCGCCTCTTCGCGCTCGGGCTCGATCGCTTCCTGCCGCTCGGCAATCCGGATTCCCACGTGCTCGAGCTGCACGCCGTCTTCGACCGCGCCCGCAACGAGGACGTGAGCCCGGAGCGCTGGGCCGAATTCGCGGCCTCGCTCCGCGCGGCGGCCGGCGACGACCCGGCGCGGCTCGACCGGGCCGAGGCCCAGGTGGAGATCGCGCGCGCGTACGGGCGCTTTCTCGATCTGCTGCTCCAGTCGGGGCGCGTCGACTTCGGGGCCCAGCTGAGCCTCGCGCTCCGCCTGCTGCGGGAACGCGCGCACCTGAGGCGCGAGTACCAGGAGCGCTTCCGCTGGATCCTGGTGGACGAGTTCCAGGACACCAACCACGTCCAGTTCGAGCTGATCCGCCTGCTGGCGGGCCCCACCCGCAACGTCACGGTGGTGGGCGACGACGACCAGAGCATCTATCGATTCCGCGGCGCGCGCGTGGAGAACCTCCTCGACTTCACCGGCGCCTTCCCGAACGCCCGCACCGTGCTGCTGCGCCGCAACTATCGCTCGGGACAGGCCATCCTCGACCGGGCCTACACCCTGATCCAGCACAACAACCCGGAGCGCCTCGAGGTGCGGCAGGGCATCGACAAGCGGCTGGTCACCGAGCGCACCACGCCGTCCGCCCAGGTGTTCGCCGGCGAGGTGCGTCACCGGCACTTCCAGACCGGCAGCGATCAGGCCGACGCGATCGCCGACGAGATCGCGGTGGCCCTCGAAGCGGGCACCGCCTCCCCCACCGACTTCGCCGTCCTGGCGCGCGCCCACGACCACCTCGACGCCGTGGCCCTGGCGCTCAGGGCGCGCGGCGTGCGCTTCCGGCGGGTGGGCTCGCAGCTCCTCTACTCGCGGCCCGAGGTGCTGCTGTGTCTCCACATGCTGCGCGCGGTCGCCAACCCGGACGAGGGGCCGGCGGTGTACGCGCTGCTCGGCGACCCCCTGTTCGGAGCCGACCCCGTCGACCTGGCACGACTCGGTGCGCGATCCCGGGACCGCCACCGCCCGCTGCTCAAGACTTCGGTGGAGGCGGCCGAGCGCGACGCGGAGCTGGCCGAATCCACGCGCGGAGCGGTGCGCCGCTTCGCCGCCCTGCTCGGCGCGTTGTGCGATCTCGCGGTGCGCCGCCCGACCTCGGAGGTGCTCTACGCCTTCATCCACGACAGCGGACTGCTGGCGACGCTGGTCGCCGTGGACCGTCCCGAGAACCTCGAGAAGGTCCAGAACCTGAACAAGCTGTTCGGCATCGCGTCACGGGTCGGGCGGCTCCTCACCCACGACCGGGTGAACCAGTTCATCCCCCACCTCGATCTTCTGATCGAGCTGGGCGACGACCCGCACGCGGTGGAGCTGGAGGGCGACGAGTCGGCCGTCAGCCTGCTGAGTGCGCACGGCGCCAAGGGTCTCGAGTTCCCGGTGGTCTACATGGTGGATCTCACCGAGCAGCGGTTTCCGCAATACCCCAAGGGCGAGCGGCTCGAGTTCCCGCCCGAGCTGCGACATGCGACCGGGGATCCGCACGACGAGCACTACCGCGAGGAACGGCGGCTCTTCTACGTCGGCATGACGCGGGCCCGCGACCGGCTCCACCTGTGTCACGCGCGCGACCAGGGAGGCAAGCGCCCGGCCCGCGCCAGCCGCTTCGTGCGCGAGGCGCTCGAACTGCCCGAGGCGCCGCGCGGTGCCCGGGGCGCGAGCGCGCTCGAGTCGATCGCGCGCTTCGCCCCCGCGCCCGAGCCCGTGGTGAGCGCGCCGGGGCGGCTGGCCGAGGGCGAGACGCTCACGGTGTCCCATTCGCAGATCCAGTCCTGGCTGCGCTGCCCGCTCCAGCACCACTACGCGCACGTGGCGCGCGTGCCGTTGCCGGTCCGGCCGGCTCAGATGTTCGGCAACGCCATCCATCACGCGATCCGGGTCTGGCACCAGCACCGCATGAAGGGCCTGCCGATCGAGGCCCGGCACGTGGTGGCCGCCTACGAGGAGGCCTGGTCCAGCGAGGGCTTCCACTCGCTCGCCCACGAGGAGCGGATGCGGGCCCAGGGGCGCGAGGTGGTGGAGCGCTTCGTGCGCAACGACCTCGCCTCCGGGAAGACGCCGCTGGCGATCGAGATGGAGTTCCGCTTCCGGATCGGCACCACCCAGGTGATCGGGCGCTGGGACCGGATCGACGAGCGCCAGGGCGGGATCGTGCTGGTGGACTACAAGACCTCCGAGCGCGACGACGAGCAGAAGGCGGCCGACGCGGCCGAGCACAGCGCCCGCGAGGGCCAGCTCGGGCTCTACGCCCTCGCCTACCAGCGCACCCGCGACGTGCTCCCGCGCCGCGTCGAGCTCCACTTCGTCGGCTCGGGCACCGTGGGCGGCGTGGACATCGAAGCCGAGCACCTCGAGCGCGCCGAAGCGCGCGTCACCACCGCCGCCGAGGGGATTCGCGCCGGCCACTCCGAGGCCACCCCCGATCCGCGCACCTGCTCGCGCTGCGACTTCCGCCAGATCTGTCGCTTCAGCGTGGCGCGGCGCACCCCGTGACGCCGGTCCCGGACGCCGGAGCGCTGCGGGAGGCGGCGGTCGCCATGGCCGAGGAGGCCGGCGCGATCCTGCTCGAAGGCTACGGGCGCGCGCACGTCCCGGAGCGCAAGGGACGGATCGATCTGGTGACCGAGTACGACCGCCGCTCCGAGGCTCTGGTGCTGGGCCGGATCGCCGAGCGCTTCCCCGGCGCCGCGGTGCTGGCCGAGGAATCGGGCATCCACGGCGGGCGAGGGAGCGTCCCGCTGCGCTGGATCGTCGACCCGCTCGACGGCACCACCAACTTCGCCCACAACTACCCGTTCTTCGCGGTCTCGATCGCCGCCGAGTGCGACGGGGAGATCAGCGCCGGCGCGGTGTTCGATCCGGTCCGCCGCGAGATGTTCGCGGCTGCCCGCGGGCAGGGCGCCACCTTGAACGGCGCGCCGATACGCTGCTCGGACATCACCGAGCTGGAGGCGGCGTTGCTGGTCACGGGCTTTCCCTACGACGTGCGCGAACATCCGCAGGGAGCGCTGCCCGCCTTCCACGCATTCCTCAGCCGCGCCCAGGGCATCCGCCGCGACGGCTCCGCGACCCTCAATCTCTGCTACACCGCGATGGGGCGCTTCGACGGCTTCTGGGAGCCGCGGCTCTCCCCGTGGGACGTCGCGGCCGGAGCGCTGATCGTGCAGGAGGCGGGCGGGCGCGTCACCGACTACCCGGGCGGCCGCTTCGATCCGGCGGGCGGCGAGGTGCTCGCGAGCAACGGATTGCTTCACGACGTGATGCGGGAGGTGCTGGCGGAGGTCGGCGCGCGCGGCGGACGGCGCGAGGCGAAGGGCTAGGCGGCGCGCTTCGCGGCTTCCTGGAGCTTCATTCGGATCTTGCCGACCAGCACGTTCATCTCGTAGGGCTTGGTCATGAAGAGATCCGCGCCCATGTCGAGGGCGAGCCGCCGGTCCTGATCCCCCGAGCGCGCACTCAGGATGATGATCGGAAGGTTGCGGAAGCGCTCGTCGAACTTGAGGGCTCGGCACACCTTGTAGCCGTCCATCTTGGGCAGCATCAGGTCGAGCACCATCAGGTCGGGCCGATCCTGCCGGGCGCGGCGCAGACCCTCCTCGCCATCCATGGCGTCGATGACCTCGAAGCCCTGGATTTCGAGCCCCATGCGCAGCACGGAGACCAGGTCGAGTTCGTCGTCCACCACGAGAATGCGCGGCTTGCTCTCGGTCATGCGTCTCCCCTGGGGCTCGTACGGGCCACCGGTGGTATCGGACGAGGAGAGTGCGAACCTGAGGGGAATCTGGGCGGCGGCCGTCTAGCGCGTCACCGCGGCCCCGACCTTTCCGGACCGCGGCTCGGGGGCGGCCTCGTAGTCGAAGTCGGTGAAGACTCCGTCGCTCCGGCCGCTCACCAGGTCGCGCACCCGGACCTCGAGCCGATAGCGCCCGGCGGGCATCGCCTGCAGCGGGACGCTCACGAACTGGCGGCGCAGCGACCCCATCTGCTGCTCGGTGCGGGTGGTGAGCAGCGGAGCCGGCACCGGCCGCGGTGCCAGCAGGCGCTGCACCCAGATCCGCGCGTCGCGCTGCATGGAGCGCACCGAGTACTCGAGCTCGAAGCGGGCCAGCCCCTCGGCGTCGGGGCGCAGGTGCCCGATCTCGAAGTAGGCGGTCAGCGGCTGTCCGGCCCGCACCCGCGCGGAAGGATTCGGCTCGATTCGCACCGCGGGATGGACGGGATCGATGGAGGCGGCGTCCTGGACGCCGCACGAGACCACGAGATCGCTGAGGGCCAGCCCCGAGTCCGCGGTCGCCACCTCCAGGCGCTCGCCGAACACGCCGCGCTGGCCGCCGCTCCCCACCACCGTGAGTCCCACCCGGTAGCGACCGGGCGGCAGGTCGGCCGTGAACTCGGCCACCTGGGCCTCGGTCGGCGCGCACGCCGAGGGCGAGAACATCCGGCTGGAGCGGGCCAGCTCGAAGTCGTTCGAGTCGCGCACCACCCAGGTCGCCCGCAGCGAGTCGCCGGGGCCCCCCGCCACCTCGAATCCCGCCAGCAGCCGCGGGCCCGACTCCGACTCGAAGCGCGCGATCGCGCCCTCGACCGGGATCAGCCGGCTTCCGGGCGGAACGCGCCGGAACACTCCGCGCCCGCCGCCCACGTCCATCAGGTCCGGCCGGCGCGCCAGCGAGTCGGGATTCGGCTGGGGATCCGAGGTGGTGGCGTGGATCAGGCCGACCGTGAGCTCGGGCAGGTAGAAGCCGTTGAGCATGCGGTCCTGCATCGGCACCCGCATGCCGAGCTCGGGGTACTCCCACACCAGCACGTTCATCGGGAACCGCGATCCGGGCGTCAGGTTCAGGTCCAGATCCTCGCCGATGCCGTTGTAGATCCGGCGCGCGGGCGCGCCGTAGCGGACGTAGATCTCGCCGCGCTCGTCCCAGGCGGAACGCCGCGAGTCGTAGTAGAGCAGGTAGGCATGCGCGACCCGCGACCAGTACTCGAGCTGGGCTTCGTTCTCGGTGCTGGCCAGATCCGGGTCCTGCTGGCGCCAGAAGCGGCGGGTGAAGGCGGCCGCCTGATTCGGCCACAGCTGCCGGATCGCGACGGTGTCGCGCGGGCTCGCCACCGGCCGGATGTCCTCGAAGCGGGCGCGCAGCGCGCGCGGCAGCCGCGGGATGGCGCGGGTGAAGGCGCTGTCGGCGCGACCCAGCAGTCCGAGCCGGTACGAGACATAGGCGTCGGCGAGCTGGGCGTCGAGGCGGCCCGGATCGGCGTGCAGCGCGGCGCGCGCCGCCTCGGCGGCGGCCGGAAGGTCGCCCCGCTCGACCAGCAGCGGCACCGTCATGATCGACGCATCGGCCTTGCGCGGCGCCAGTCGGGCGGCGGCGCGGAACTGCTCGATCGCCTGGTCGAGCGACGAGGTCTCCAGGTACTTGAGCCAGTCGTGACGCCAGGTCTGGCCCAGTCCGAAGCGCGCGTCGGGATCGTCGGGCGCCATGCGGCGCACCCGCTCGAACCGATTTCGCGCGAGCCCCAGGTAGCCCGCGCGCATGTAGGTGCGCGCCAGCAGCAGGTGCCACTCGGGCTCGGACGGCACCAGCAGTGTGGCTTCCTCGAGCTGGAGGATCGCGGCGCGGCGGTCGTCGAAGCTCTCGATCTCGAGGTGGCGGCGGGCGCTGGCCACCAGCCGCTCCGCCTGGCGGGCCCGGGGGGTGGCGGCTTCCGCCTGGGGAACGACCGGGAGCAGGGTGAGTGCGGCGGCGAAAAACGCGATGACGGCGGGTTGCGTCACGAATGGTCCCCGAGGCCCCGGTGGACCGCGAGTATCCCGGGGCGCGCGTGCAGGGTCAACGACGACCCGCGGCGGTCGCCCGATTCCCGAGCGCGGTTGACGGGCGCGCGGCCACCGGGGCAGGGTGCCGGCCCCATGGACGCGCCCTTCCCTCCCGCCGCCGTCCCGCTCGATCCGCAGGGGCTGCTGGCCCTCCGCGCCGGATCGGCCCCCGGCTCCGGCGTGGCGCTCCTCGATGTGCGCGAAGACCTCGACTTCCACGCCGGGCATCTCGCGAGCAGCGGGCACGTGCCGGTGGCGGACCTCTCCCGGCGCCGCACCGAGCTGCCGCCCCGCGACCATCCGGTGATCGTGCTGGCCGACTCGGCCGAGCGCGCCCGCGATGCGGCCGGCTCGCTGCGTGATCTCGGCTACGCCTCGGTCGCCTGGCTCGACGCACCGCTCGCCACCCTCGGGCCGCTGGCGGCCGATCGCGGTCCGGCCGCGCGGCTGTGGCGGCCGGCCGCGTTCCTGGCCCAGATCGTCGACCAGATTCCGCGCGGCCCGGCCGCCGACCTGGCGGCGGGCTCCGGTCGCGACGCCGCGTTCCTCGCCCTTCACGGCTTCGACGTCGAGGCCTGGGATGAGTCGCCGGAAGCGCTGGCGATGGCACGGGCGCTGGCGGAGCGCTCGGGAGTGCGCGTCACGACCCGCGAAGCCGACCTCGAATCACGCGCCTTCGCGCTGCCCGAAGCGGCCTACCGGCTGGTCACCTGCTTTCGCTTCCTGCATCGGCCGCTGTTCGCGACCATGGTGCGGGCGCTGGTTCCGGGTGGACATCTGGTCTACGAGACCTACCGCGTCGGGCAGGAGCGCTTCGGCCGCCCGCGGCGCCGGCGGTTCCTGCTCGATCGGGGCGAGCTGCGCCGCGAGTTCGAAACGCGCGGCCTCGAGGTGCTGCGCTTCGAGGAGCCCGACCCCGAAGGCGGCCCGATCACTTCGCGCCTGTGGGGACGGCGGCCACCCGGACCCACGGCCGCGCCCGGCCTCTGAATTGCCGCACCCGTCACACCGAAATCACGGCCATCGCGCCGGGATGTGATGCATCGGAATCGACGCCCGCAGCGAACCTCGAGGCCGCGCGCTCGACGGTTGGCCTGATCGCCCATCGCCGGAGTATCGTCCCCTCATGAACTCTCTCCCCCTGCTGCCCCGCTCGCCGTACGCCGTCCCCGCGTCATTCCTCGTCGCACTCTCGCTGCTCGCCACCGGCTGCGCCCCCAAGGGCGGCGGTGCGGGCGGCTTCCAGATGCCTCCCACTCCGGTCGAAATCGCCGAAGTGCGCCCGCAGACCGTGCGCGATCAGTTCCGCGCGCTCGGCGGCATCGCCTCGGTCGACCAGATCGAGGTCGTCAGCGAGCTGAGCGCCAGCGTGGCCGAGCTGCCCTTCGACGAGGGCCAGGCGCTCGAAACCGGCGGGCTGATCGCCCGGCTCGACGACCGCGAGTTCGCGGCCGAGAGCCAGCGCGCCGAAGCCCAGCGCGACCAGGCCAAGGCCAACTTCGATCGCGCGCAGAAGCTGGTCGAGACCAACGCCATCTCGCAGCAGGGCATGGACGACGCCCGCACCGCGCTCAAGGTGGCCGAAGCCAACGCGGCGCTGGCCAAGGCGCGCTTCGACAAGACCCGCATCCGTGCGCCGTTCCCGGGGCTGGCCGGCCGCCGTCGCGTCTCGCGCGGCGCCTATCTCAGCTCGGGAGACGTCATCACCGACCTCGCGCGCGTGGACGAGATGAAGGTCACCTTCGCCGCACCCGAGCGCTACTCCTCCCAGCTCAAGGTCGGTGTGCCGGTCGACGTCACCACCCCCGCCTTCCCCGACGACCACTTCCCGGGCCGGATCCGGGTGGTGGACCCGGTGATCGATCCGCAGACCCGCACCGTGCAGCTGGTGGCCCGCATCCCGAACACGTCGCGCAAGCTGCGCCCCGGCATGTCGGCCAACGTCTCGGTCACGTTCTCCGAGCGGACCGGAGCCCTGGTGGTGCCGGACGAGGCGGTGTTCGCCGAGGGCAACCAGAGCTTCGTGTTCGTCGTCACCGACAGCAACAGCGTCGACCGCACGCCGGTGCGCCTCGGCACCCGTGACTCGATGCAGGTCGAGATCCTCGAAGGGCTCAAGGCCGGCCAGCGCGTGGTGCGCGCCGGCCACCAGAAGCTCTATCCGGGCGCCAAGGTCGCGCCGGTCGGCGCGGGCGGCCCCGGAGGACCGGCCGCGGGAGGCGGGAAATGAAGCTCAGCGAAGCCTCGATCGAGCGCCCCGTCCTCGCGACGGTGATGAGTCTCGCCATCGTGCTGTTCGGCGTGCTCTCGTACACCTTCCTGCCGGTCCGCGAGTACCCGGACATCGAGTCGCCGATCGTCTCGGTCACCACCTTCTATCGCGGCGCCAACCCCCAGGTGGTGGAAACCGAGATCACCGACGTGCTCGAGGAGCAGCTCTCGACGCTCGAGGGCGTCAAGCTCCTCACCTCGTCCTCGGCCGAGCAGGTCTCCAACATCACCATCGAGTTCAATCTCGGCCGCGACGTCGACAAGGCCGCGAACGACGTGCGCGACCGCGTCTCGCGGGTGCGGGGCGAGCTTCCGGCCACCGCCGAGGATCCGACCGTCGCCAAGCAGGACGTGAACGCGCAGCCGATCATCTGGCTGGCGCTCTACGGCGAGCGCTACAACACGCTCGACCTCTCGGAGTTCGCGCGCAACGAGCTGGCCGAGAAGCTCCAGCGCCTCGAGGGCGTGGGCGCGGTGATCGTGGGCGGCGAGCGCCGCTACGCGATGCGCATCTGGCTCGACGCCCAGCGCCTGGCGGCCTACGGACTCACCGTCGCCGACGTGTCGCAGGCCCTGCGCTCCGGCAATGCCGAGATCCCGTCGGGACGCGTCGAGGGCAAGGGTCGCGAGTTCGCGGTGCGCACGCGCGGCGACCTCGACCGGCCCGAGCAGTTCGCCTCGATCGTGCTGACCTCGGACGGCGACCGCACCGTCAAGCTCGGGGACGTGGCGCGCATCGAGCTGGGCCCCGAGGACGACCGCAGTGCCGCGCGCTTCAACTCGCTGCCCGCGGTCGGACTCGGCATCGTCAAGCAGCAGAAGGCCAGCACCGTGGACGTGGCCAACGAAACCCGCGCCGCCATCCCGGGGCTGCGCGAGCTGCTGCCGGCCGGCATGCAGCTCGATGTGGCCTACGACTCGGCGACCTTCATCGAGGACTCGATCCACGAAGTGGTGGTCTCGCTCGGCGTCGCCGTGCTGCTGGTGTTCGTCGTGATCTTCGTGTTCCTCGGGTCGATCCGCGCCACCCTGATCCCGGCGGTCGCGATCCCGGTGTCGGTGATCGGCACCTTCACCGTGACCTACGCCCTCGGCTACAGCATCAACATCCTCACCCTGCTGGCACTGGTGCTGGCCATCGGACTGGTCGTGGATGACGCGATCGTCATGCTCGAGAACATTCACCGCCACATGGAAATGGGCAAGCCCCGCCGCCGCGCCGCCATCGAGGCCTCGCGCGAGATCGGCTTCGCCATCGTCGCCACCACCATCACGCTGGTCGCGGTGTTCGTGCCGGTGGCGTTCCTGCAGGGCCAGGTCGGCCGCCTGTTCAGCGAGTTCGGCGTGGCGGTCGCGGTCTCGGTGCTGATCTCCGGGTTCGTGGCCCTCACCCTGACGCCGATGCTGTGCTCGCGCTTCCTGAGTGCGCCGCACGGCCATGCCGACGAGAGCGGCACCGGAGCGGTGGCGCCCCCGCCGCGGGGCTTCCGGGCCATGTTCGACCGCGGGTTCGACAACCTGTCGCGGGGCTACGACTGGACGCTCCGCTTCGCCATCGGCCGGCGCTGGCTGGTGATGGGCGTCACCGCCGTGCTGGTGGTCGCGATCGGAGTGCTGTTCCGCTTCCTGCCCAGCGAGACCGTGCCGACCGAGGACCGCGGCTGGATCTTCAACGTGATCCGCGCTCCGGAAGGCGCCACGCTCGAGTACACCGACCGCTACGTGCGGGTCGTCGAGGGCATGTACGACAAGCTGCCCGCCAAGGACCGCATGTTCACGGCGGTGGGCCTGTTCGGACCGGTGACCGACGGCTTCATGTTCGTCGGCCTCAAGCCGAAGGGGCAGCGCCCGCCGGCCCAGGCGCTGGCCGGACAGATGTTCCCGCAGCTCTTCAGCATTCCCGGCGTCATGGCGTTCGCGTTCAATCCGCCCAGCCTTTCGGGCGGCTTCGGACAGCCGGTGCAGTTCGTGCTCAAGGCCGACAGCTATGACGAGCTCACGCGCAGCGTGGGCCTGATGACGGCCGAGGCCCAGAAGCTCGGCTACCTCGTCAACATGGACAGCGACCTCAAGCTCAACAAGCCGCAGCTCGAGATCCAGATCGACCGCGAGCGCGCCTCCGAGCTGGGCGTGTCGGTCTCGGACATCGGCAACACGCTCCAGGTGCTGCTGGGCGGCAGCGAGGTGACCCGGTTCAAGCGCGGCAATCACCAGTACGAGGTGATGCTCCAGCTTCCCAAGGCGGATCGCTCGAGTCCGACCGCGATCAACGACCTGTACGTGCGGGGCCCGCACGGTCTGGTCCAGCTGGCCAGCGTGGTGCGCGTGGAGGAGAAGGTCTCGGCGCGCGAGCTGAACCACTTCAACCGCGTGCGCGCCGCCACCCTGTCGGCCAGCCTCGCCCCCGGCGTCACCATCGGCAAGGCCATCACCGACCTCACCGCCATTTCCCGCCGCGTGCTGCCGCCGGGCGTGCAGACCGACCTGGCCGGGGAGTCCCGCGAATACGCCGAGTCGAGCAGCGGCCTCAACTTCCTGTTCGTGATCGCCCTGGTGTTCATCTTCCTGGTGCTGGCGGCGCAGTTCGAGAGCTTCATCCACCCGATGACGATCCTGTTCTCGGTGCCGCTGGCAGTGTTCGGCGCGCTCATGACGCTGTTCATCTTCCGGATGACGATCAACATCTTCTCCCAGGTCGGGCTGATCATGCTGATCGGGCTGGTGACCAAGAACGCCATCCTGATCGTCGAGTACGCCAATCAGCGGCGCGAGGCGGGCGAGTCGGTGGTGGATGCCGTCATCAGCGCCTCTCGCATCCGGCTGCGCCCGATCCTCATGACCACGCTCGCCACCATTTTCGGCATCCTCCCGATCGCGCTCGGACTCGGCGCCGGCGCCGAGTCGCGCCAGCCGCTCGGCATGTCGGTGGTGGGCGGCATGCTGTTCTCGACCTTCCTCACCCTGGTGGTGGTGCCGGTGGTCTACACGATGCTCGCGCGCTTCTCGCCGGCCCGGGCCAAGGCGACCGTGGACGACACCGTGGTCTACGAGGGCGCCCCGGCGCACGCCGCGGTGCGGGGCGCGGAGAGTTCGAGCTAGAAGCTAGGCTCCCGGCGAAGGCGCCGGGCCGGCGGGGCGCCGGCCGATCATTCCGGCGTCAGGGGCTGGTGCTTCAGACGCTTGCCGATCAGGTCCACGCCCACGTAGAGCGCGAGCATCACCACGGCCGCGATCACGAACCACAGCAGCTTCTCCTTGAGCACGTGCGCCAGGGCTTCCGGGTCCTGCAGCAGTCGCGGCTGGTCGGCCAGCACCCGCGCCCCGAACCACGCCAGCACCGTGCTCCACACGAACGAGCCCACCAGGGTCATCACCGAGAACAGCGTGAAGTCCATGCGCGCGGCACCCGCCGGCAGCGACACCAGATGGCGGACCACCGGCAGCAGGCGGGCGAAGAAGATGCCCCCCGCCGAATAGTGCTGAATCCACTTCTCGGCCAGCAGCCACTTCTTCTCGGGCACGAACAGGTACTTGCCGTAGCGCAGGATGATCGGACGCCCCACCGAGCGGGCCACCCCGTACGAGAGGGCCGAGCCGGCCCACGAGCCCAGCGTGGCCGCAGCGACCACGCCCCAGAAGTGGAAGCGCCCCTGCTGCGCCCAGTAGGCCGCCGGCGGAATCACCACCTCGCTCGGCAGCGGGAACACGGTCGATTCGATCGCCATCATCACGAACACCCCGGCGTAGCCCCATTCGAGCGACAGGCGGAACCAGGTGGCCATCAGGTCGTGCAGCATCGGTCAGCGGCCTCCGGGGGGTGCAGCAGCGCCGGCCGGCCGGGCCGCGGGGGCCATCTCCGCCGCGGCCACCGTCTCGGCCCAGCGGAAGTCCTCCCCGTCGGCCGCCGGGCGGCCCATCGCGATCTCGGGGTCGTGCTCGAGAAAAACCCAGGCGCCCTCGCCGCTCGCCCGCTCGAGCAGCGAGCGCTTCTCCTGCATGGTCTCGATCGCCGCGACGTCGTAGCCCATCACGAACGGGATCCGCACGTGGGCCGCGGTCGGGATCAGATCGGCGACGAAGTAGAGCGTGGCCTCCCCCCCGGCGACGCGCACCAGCTGCTGGCCGCGGGTGTGACCGTGGGCGGGAATCAGCTCGAAGCCCGGCCACGGCGAGCCCGCGCCGTCGCGCGCTTCGAGCACGCCGGCCTCGGCCAGCGGCTCGAAGTTCTCCGCCATGTACGAGGCCCGCTCGCGCAGGTTGGGGCGGCGGGCGTTCTCGAGGTTGCGGGTCTGGACGTGATAGCGGGCACGCGGGAAGGTCGGCACCAGCCGGTCGCCTTCGCGCCGCGTCGAGCCGCCGGCGTGATCGAAGTGCAGGTGGGTGAGCACCACGTCGGTGATG
>Ga0075428_100005112_pt1 | contig 14574 bp, 14 predicted proteins | sample RhiMetdeltSRZDD2_FD_75291 | JGI IMG/M metagenome (GOLD analysis project Ga0075428, IMG submission 75291) | Populus rhizosphere microbial communities from Tennessee, USA - Rhizosphere MetaG P. deltoides SRZDD2 | ecosystem: Host-associated > Plants > Roots > Rhizosphere > Soil | place: USA...
CGGGCTGCAGGTCGGTGAGGCTGCGCCGGCTGGTGACCAGCGCCAGACACCCTGGCGTGTCCGGCAGTAGCGGGCGGACTTGCGCGGCGTCGGCGGCGTTGTCCAGCACGACCAGGGTGCGGGTGCCGGCCAGGCGGTCCCGGTAGGCAGTTGTGCGGGCCTCCAGATCCTGCGGGATCTGCTGGCCCGGCACCCCGAGCAAACGCAGGAAGCCGTCAAGGACGGCGGCCGGGTCGGCCGGTGGCTGGGCCGGGTCGGGGTGGAACCCGCGCAGATTGACGAACAGCACCCTGGTGAGAGCGTTCTCGCGCGTGAGCAAGTGTCCGGCGTGGATGGCCAGCTGGGTCTTGCCGACGCCGGCCATCCCGGCGATCGCGGAGATCACCACGGGACCGCCGCCCTGCTTCGTGGGACGCAGCGCCCGGCGAAGCTGCTCCAGTTCCGCACTGCGGCCGGTAAAAGCGGCCAGGTCCTGCGGAAGCCTGTCCTGAACCAGGACTTGGGACGCGGCCTGGGTCTCCCCGCCGACGACCCGCAAGGCTTGGCGCCATTGGGCCACATAACCCACGTCCGGGTGAAGCGCCTGCACTGTCGCGATGACCAGATCGGTGTTGAGCCGCCGCCGACCGCTCTTGAAGCAGTCCACGACGGTGGACCTCCTGGTCAGCTCAGCGTCCGGACGGCCGGCCGCCCTCCAGACGGCGTTGATGCGATCGGTGATGACCGCGTAGGACGGGTCGCCGGCCCAGGTCCTCAGCGCTCGCAGCCGCTCGATGAGCTCATCGAGTGAGCTTGCCCGGCCCGGGTCCGGCAACACGGCGTGCGTGCCATTCGGTGGGGACAAGGTCATGGTCTCAATTTAGCCGCGCACGACCGGTGGTGTCCTACCCGTATCCACATCCACCCTTACTCCCACAATCAGGACATGTCGATCTTTCGCGGCGTGCGGAATCGTACGGGATTCCCCAACCGGGCCGGCCGGGCCGGTTAGGTACCAAGTAATGACACCGGCCATCAGATTCCGGGGCGTGGCCAAGACCTATGCGGGCCCGCCGTCCGTCAACGCGCTGCGAAGAAGTGACCTCGACATCATGCCGGGCGAATACGTCACTGTGGTCGGCCCGTCCGGCTCGGGAAAGTCCACACTCCTCAACATTGCCGGCATGCTGGACCACCCGTCCGAGGGGACATACGAGTTGGACGGCATCGACGTGGGCCCACTTGGCGAGCGAAGCCGCACCGCCATCCGCGGTCAACGCATCGGCTTTGTCTTCCAATCCTTTCACCTCATGCCTTTCCGCACCGCGCTGGACAACGTGGCCCGGTCACAGCTCTACCGGGGGGCCAGGCGGAGGCAGCGGATCGCGGCGGCCAGACAGGCTCTGGGCGATGTGGGGGTCGGGCACCGGGCGGATGCCATCGCCAATACGTTGTCGGGCGGCGAGAAGCAACGTGTCGCCATCGCCCGGGCGGTGGTCCACCACCCCAGCCTGTTGTTGTGCGACGAACCGACAGGCAACCTCGACGGCGAGACCGGCGCCGGGATTCTCGAACTGCTCGACGAGCTACACGGCGCGGGGATGACGTTGGTGATGATCACGCACGACCCCGGCGTCGCCGGTCGAGGTAAGAGGACAATCACCTTGCGGGATGGGCAGTTGTACGACTGAATCACCGGAACTCGGCGGCCAGCAAACCGAAGAGAACGTCGTCGGTCCACTCACCTTTGGCCCACGTATGCTGGCGGCGCAGCCCTTCACGCTGGAAGCCCACGCGTTCCAGTAACCGCGCCGACGCGGTGTTGCGGGCATCGCACTCGGCCGAGACCCGCCGCAGCTTCAACTCCGTGAACAGGTACTCAAGCATCGCCCGCACGGCCTCCGTGGCATAGCCGTGGCCCTGATACCTCCGGTTGAGGCTGAACCCGATCTCGGCCTGCATCAGGTTCTGGTGCAGCAGCACGCCGACGTCCCCGATCAGGACATCGGGCGCCTCGCGCAGCGCGATGGCGTACTGATACCAGCCGGCGACCGTCGGATCGCCGGAGGCGAACTCCCCCACCAACTCGGCCGCCCGGCCCGGGGGGAGCGGGGGAATCCACGACTGGTATCGCGCCACGTCGGGATCGGAGCGGTAGGCCGCGAACGCCGGCGCGTCCTCGGCCCGGAACCGCCGGATGACCAGGCGCTGCGTCTCAGCGAAAGGCACGGTTCACCACCCTACACCGGCTTGGCATTAGGATGATTCGATGGATCGTTTGGGGTACGACCGTTACGACTCGGAGTTCGAGGCCGTGACCGCTCAGCTCGCCGCGGCGGCGGGTGCCTGCGCACCGGACGATCCGGTGCCCAGCTGTCCGGAGTGGACAGTGCGCGACGTGCTGACCCATGTCGGCACCGGGCACCGGTGGGTGGCCGACATCATCGAGCGCCGGGTGCAGGACCCGGTGCGCCAGATCCCCGCGCCGGCCCCCGAGCAGCCGGAGCAGTGGCCGGACTACCTGCTCGACGGTGCCCGCCGCCTGCGCGCGGCGGTCCGCGACGCCGGGCCGGACCAGCCGGTGTGGACCTGGCAGGCCGACAACACCGCCGGTTTCTGGCTGCGCCGCATGCTGCACGACGAACTCGTGCACCGCTTCGACGTCGAGCTGGCCGCCGGCCGCATCGGCGACGTGGCACCGGACCTGGCCGCCGATGGGGTGACCGACCTGCTCGAGTGCATCGCGACACTGTCGCAGCCCATGTTTCGCAACCAGGGCGGCTTCGGTGCGCTCGCCGGCGATGGTCAGGCCCTGCGGTTCGAGGCGACGGATCCGGGTCTCGACCGGAGCGGGTGGTTCGTGGAGCGCACCGCGGCCGGCGTTCGATGGCGGCATGGCGACGATCCGGCCGGCGTCACGGTGCGAGCGCCGGCCCGCGAATTGTTGCTGGTACTGAATAGGCGCCTCGATCCGGAGAAAGCCGGAGTGGAGGTCTCCGGCGATGGCACACTCCTCACTCACTGGCTGGCGAATGGAACTTTCTGAACCGCCGCCGCTTGCGGCGTTGCGGGACGAGACCGAGGCATTGTCTTCGGTACTGGGTGCGCTCGATCCCGGGCAGTTTGCGTTGCCGACGAACTGCCCGCCATGGGATTTGCGGGAACTGGTCGTGCACACGGCGGCCAGCGTCGCCGTCAGAGCCCCGCTTCCCCCGGCCGATCCGGAATCGGTGCTATTCAGCGCCGCCGACTACTACCGCCGCGCGGAACGCGAAACCAGCGAATACCGGCAGGAGAATGTGGATCGGACCAGACAACTGGCCCGGCAGGTGCTCGCCGGCACGTCGCCGGCGCGGTGGTTCGACCAGGTCACGCAGGACGCGGTGAGCAAGCTCGGCCACGACGACCTGGACCGGATCGTGCTGATCTCCCAACGTGCCATGAGGCTGGCCGACTGGGTACTCACCAGGGTCATCTCCGTCGCCGCCCACGGCCTCGACGTCGCCCTCACCCTGGGCCGCCCGCCTTGGACCACAGCCCAGGCCCTGGCCGTGATCCGGCCCGTGTTCGTCGAACTCATCGGCGCCCCACCACCGGCGTCACTGGGCTGGGACGACCAAGCGCTACTGGCAACAGCGACCGGACGCCGAGCCCTGACCGCCGAGGAACAAAAGCACCTGGGCCCCTTCGCAGAACGCTTTCCCGTGCTGTCCTAGCGCCGAAATAATGGCCACAGCCCTGACCGCCCTGGGCCAAACTCGGCGGCGTCGCTGGGGGAGGATGAGCGGATGCGTCCCTTTCGTTTCTTCGGCGTCGCGGCCGCCGGACCGGTCGGCCTCCGCGAGATAGTCGATACCGCCCGCCGGGCCGAGGCGGCCGGTTTCACCGGGCTGGTGCTGCCGGACCATCTTCTTGAACAGCACGCCCCGATACCGGCGTTGGCAACGGTGGCCGCCGCGACCGAACGGCTGCGGATCATGCCGTTCGTGCTCAACGCCGGCCTGCGCCACCCGGCCGTGGTGGCCCAGGATCTGGCCAGCCTCGACGTCCTGTCCGGCGGCCGGCTGGAGATCGGTCTCGGTGCCGGCTGGAATCACTTGGAGCACAACGCGATCGGCATACCGTTCGAGCCGGCCGCCCGGCGCGTCGACCGGTTCGCCGAGACCCTCGACGTCCTCAAGGGCTGCTTCGCTCCCGGGCCATTCTCGTATCGGGGGGCGTTCTACACATTGGACCAGCATGACGGGTACCCCAAACCGGTGCAGCAGCCCCATCCCCCGCTGTTCATCGGCGGCGGCGGGCGGCGGATACTCACGTTGGCTGCCCGGCACGCCGACACCGTCGGGCTGGCCCCGCGTGTGCTATCCGGCGGCGACGGATTGCCGGCGCCGGATCCGCACAGTCTTACCCTTGCCGCGGCCGAGGAGAAGGTCGCCTGGATCCGCGCGGCCGCGGGTGAGCGCTTCGACCGGCTCGAGCTTAACCTCTACCCCGGCGGTGGGCCGCTTCTGGTCACCGCCGACAGCATTTCACCGGCCCGGCAACAGGCCGACAAGCTGCACCGGCTCACCGGCGTCAAATTCACCACGACCGAGATCCTGGAATCCCCGCATGTGTTCATCGGATCGGTGGCGGAGCTTGTCGAGAAAATCCGGTCGCTTCGGGAGAGGCTCGGGGTCAGTTCATTCATGCTCGGAGACGTCAACACGGCCGCCCCGATCGTGGAACACCTTGCCGGGCAATAGATCGGGCCGACGTGAACGCTTTGATGCTCGTCCTCATGTTGCTCATTGTGCCGTCGGTGACACCTGGATGCCGGCAGCGCTGCCACCGTGCTCGACGCCTCGCTGGCGGCCAAGCCGGCCTACCATCAGCTCGCCTGTGTCCTAAATGGATCGTCCGGGCCGCCGGCGTTGATGGCGGACAAGCAATCTCTTGAGGCTCTTTGCCTGAGTGTATAGGCCGGCGGGCGGAGCCGGTTCGACTCCGCCCGCCTCGTGTTCGGATCCGTCCATCAACGCGGGAGGGGTCGAGCACCCTTCTCCCGCAACCGGTCGTTGGTGTAGCGCGTGGTGAGATCGGCCTCAAGGTGACCGAACTGCTGGCGCAGTATGGTCAGAGTGTCCATGGCCGGGACAGGCGATGACGGGAATTGGGTCAGCGCCTTTCTGTACGCGGACTCATAGCCGGCGCCGAGCTTGTCGGAGTTGAAGTGTTGCACCACGTGCTCGCGGCATTGCTCCGGGTCAATCTTGTGAGCATGGACAATCGCGTCGGGTAGTTCGTCGGGGTGGTCGCAGATGATGCCGGTGACGCCGTCCACCACTACCTCCGGCACGGAGCCCGCGCGCAACGCGACCACGGGCGTCCCGCAGGCCATCGCCTCGATCATCACCATGCCGAAGGGCTCCTCCCACTGTACTGGAAAAAGCAGACACCGAGCATTGACAAGCAGTTCGCGTTTTTGCTTGGCATCGGCGAGTCCGAATACATGGTCGCTGGGAGTCAGGCGCGGTCGAATCTCCTGCTCGAAATACGCACGCTCGCCTGGCTCGGCGCACTTTCCCGCCAACACCAGTCGCATGCCGGCGGCGTGCGCGGCTTCCAGCGCAAGGTGTGGTCCCTTGTGCGAGTGATACCGTCCGAGAAACAGCGCGTAGTCACTCTTGTCGCGGCTGAACGGCCAGCTGTCCACCCGAAGGGCATTGTGGACCATCGCCACCCAGTTCAGGTCGGGTGCGAGTTCGCGCTGCCGTTGACTGATCGCCACTAGCGAGATGTCTTCCCCCAGAGTCCCGTAGTAGCGGTAAAGATCGTGGTCGACGGGACCGTGCATCGTCACCACCGTCGGCAACCCGATCGCCGCGTAAGCCGGGGCATTGAGCGGGCCGGTGAGAGTGTGATCGTGGACGACGTCGACTCCGCCGGAGTTGGCGAGTTCGGCCACGGCCTTGCGGGTCAGGGCCGCGTGGACCGCCTCGGGGAACGGCTCGCCCAGGCGCTCCGGGATGGTGCTGTCCCAGACCGGGACGAAGCGTGCCGCCGTGCCCGGCCGTCCGGCGCCGATAAGGGTCACCGAGTGGCCGCGATCGACCAGTGCGTCGGCGAGGTCGGCGACCACGGCCTCCACACCGCCGTAGGCGGGCGGCGGAACATCAAAGTACGGGGGTGCGACCAACACAATCCGTAACGGGCCGGTGTCATCAGATGCTTGACTCGTGGCCGAACCTGCTGACAACTCGCCATTTCCTAGACCAACGACTTGTACCGCTGGACTATCCATGTGTCCTCCATTCGGCATCATTGCGCGAAGTCTTACTATCACGAGTCGGGACACTTGTGGGGGTAGACACCAAAACAGCCACTGATGGCGTAACCGGTGCCAGCGTGGATAGCCTAGAGAATTTTGGGCATTACTCAGAGTTTCTGCGAACCGCGAGGAATACTCGTGATTGGACCGGTCGTGAGCGTTTGGCTTTGACGGGTTGGTGGGCGCACCCGCCGACGTGTGTCGGGTTCCTCGCCGGGAGTCGCTCTCAGGAGCGCCCAATGTCCATGCGATTCAGGAGCCTCAGCGCGGCCGTGATGGTCACGTTGGCCGCGGCAGTGGCGGTCATCGCCGTGCCCACGCCCGCGACCGCCGGCCCTCAGCTCGGTGCCAGCGAGCCGATCCTGCCACCCGGCACGGATCAGCCTTTCTCGCTGCGCGCGACCAGTCCCGGCTCGACTAACCGGTACGTCACCACGGTGAGGGGATTCGGGGTGATCGCTGTCATAACGGACAGCAGCACCACGGCCCAGAAACAGGCGGCCACGTTCATCGCGCGCCGCGGCCTGGCCACCTCCGAGTGCTACTCGTTCGAGTCAAGCACCAGTCCCGGACAGTTCTTGCGGCACAGCCGTTTCCGGATCCGGCTCGATGCCAATGACGGCAGTGTCCTGTTCGCTGCCGACGCCACGTTCTGCGCGGTCGGCGGCCACACTCCGCGTGGTCTGTCCTGGCAGTCGTTCAACCACCCCACGCGGTACCTAAGGCACTACAACAAGGAGCTCTGGATCGCCAGCAACGGTGGCCGGCTGCCCTCCGACAACCCCATCAACTTGGCCAACGACACCACCTGGTTCACCGCCGCGCCCCGGGCGCCCTAACCTAGCCGGGACAGCAACGACCGGGCGGTTCCGCAGTCGCGGGCCGCCCGGTCGGACAGGGTGGGTCAGCCCACCGGGCTCACGGGCCAGCACCTCCTGGGCGAGATCGTCGCCGGCATGCGGGTCGTGCGCGAGCAGGCGGGCCAGGCGCACCAGCGCGGGCCCGCGTAGCCGAACGTACTCCTCGAACGTCATCACCAGACAACACGCGGGCCGCGGCCGGCGCGCTGACGTCAGTCCTCGATGAAAAGCTTATGACCCCAGTTCGGAGCGGCGGAGCAGGCCGCGCACATAGGCCGCCTGGCCAATGTGTTGGCCGTCGTCGTTCAGCACACTGACCAACCGCACGCCGAGGGTCACCGGCGGATCCCAGCTCTCGTCGACAACCCGGTCGAGATCCTTGGCCCTCAGACCGCGCAACAACTCCCGGGTGCGCGCGGCCACCGCGTCGTAGTACTCGACGAGCACTTGCGCGCTGTCCGGCCGGACCTTGGCGACCTGCGCCGGTGTGTGACCGTACCCGGTATTGGCCGGATCGGGGTCAAGCCCGAAGCGGTCGGCCCAGCCGTCCCGCACCCAAACCTGTTCCTGCTCAAGAATCTCGGCGATGTGGCCGTCCTGGACCCGGGTAAGGTGCCAGACGAGCCAGCCGATCGAGTTGGCCCGGGCCGCCGGTGCCCAGCGCAGTTGGTCCGGGGTCAGCCCCTTCACCGCCGACCGGACAAGGTCGGGAAGTCGATCAAACGCCTCGGTCAGCACACCGCTCACATCCACGCCTCCTACTATCCATCGCCGCAGCGGCTGACCGATCAATTGGGCAGGTGTGTTGTCGCGGTCGAATAATCCTTCAGCTGTACCGAGTCGTGCAGCCGCACGCCGCTGTTGCTGAGCCGGGTCAGGGCGCGCGTCAGCGCTAGTGGCAGGTGCGTGACGGCCTTGCTGATCGCGACGAGTGCCCACAGGTCGCTCCGGTTGGCGGGGATGAGCTTCTTGACCGCGCCCATGGCGAAGGCTCGGCTGCGCCTTACGTAGTCGCCGATCTCGCGTTCATAGGCGGGGAAGGCACGGGTGTGGTCGCCGCCGGCCGTGGCCAGCTCCCCCGCGAGCGCGTAGGCGCCCACGACCGCCAGGCTGGTGCTGCCGCCGACCGCCGGCCCGGGGCAGTAACCCGCGTCGCCGACCAACGTCACCCGGCCACGCGACCAGGTGTCCATGCGCAGCTGGGTGATGGAATCGAAGTAGAACGTGGGCGTGTGGTCCAGCTCGGACAGCAGGCGCGGGACCTCGCCGCCCATGCCGTCGTAAGCCTCGCGCAGCAACTGTTTCTGCCGGGCCACATCGCGATGGTGGTAGTCGAGCGGCCCGGGCGGGCGGAACAGGAACACCGCCCGGGCGCCGGCCAGGCCCGGCTCCGCGCCGAAGCCGACCATCCGGTTCACGCCGCAGACGGCCTCCGAGGTACCGTCAAGATCTGAATAGTGAGACAGAGAGATGACGCACAGATAACCCCCGATCCAGGTCGCGAACCGCGATTCCTCACCGAAGACGAGCCGCCTGACGTTGGAGTGTAGGCCGTCCGCCCCGATCACCAGGTCGAACCGCTGCGGTGACCCTTGCTCGAAGGTCACATCGACACCGTCGGGATCCTCGTTGATCGACGCGATCGAGTCACCGAACCGGTAGTCGGTGCTTTCGCGGGTCACGTCGTAGAAGATCTCACTCAGGTCGTCGCGCATGATCTCGACGTGACGGTCCGACACCGCGCCTATCAAGCGGCTGATTTGAAGCTCATAATGGCGATCCAGCCGGTGCTCGAGCCGGAACCCGAGCCGCTCGATGCCGGTCGCCTTGGCCTGGATCGGCTGGAGGACGCCCATCATCTCGACGATGTCCATGGCCGGGCGGAACAGGTCCACCGCGTGCCCACCCGACTTGCGCAACGTAGCCGACCGCTCCACGACCGTGACCTCGAACCCGTACTTGTGCAGCCAGTACGCCAGCACGGGCCCCGCGATGCTCGCTCCCGACACCAGGATCCGCATGGTCCTCACCTCCTTACTTAACGGATGGTAAGTAACATCGAGGGCCGGCGCAATCCACTTACCGACCGATAAGTCAGTCATACTTGAGCCGTGGCCAGACCTTCCGGTACCAAGCAGCGCATCCAGGCCGTGGCGCGAGAGCTGTTCGTGGCGCAGGGCATCAAGAACACCAGCCTGCGCCAGATCTCCGACCGGTTGGGCATCACCAAACCCGCGCTCTACTACCACTTCGCCTCGCGCGATGAGTTGGTCCGCAGCATCGTCACACCACTCATTGAGGACACGGAGGCGTTCCTAGCCGCAACAACCGGCCGTACCCCTGGTAATGCCCGCAGGATCCTGGAGGACTACTTCGACCTGTTGTGGCGGCACCGGGACGTGCTCACAATGATCATCAGTGATCCGTCCACTTTGGCCACTCTCGAGCTCGCCGACCGGGCGTTCCAGTGGCGGCGGGAACTCATCACGCTTCTTCTGGGCGCCAGCCCCGATCCGGCCGCCCGCATCCACGCGACCGTCGCGCTGGGTGGCATGTCCGACTGCGCGGTCGAGTACGCCGAAATGCCACTGGAGACCGTCAAGCCGGCCGCGGTCAACGCCGCGCTCGCCGCGCTGCGCACCCGAAAGCCGGCTCAGGGAGCTGTTGCCTGAAGTTTCCAGCCGGAGCTCGTTGCCTCCCACACCGTGATTTCGGGCTGATCGAGTTCCCCGCCGGTGCCCCAGTGATAGGTGACATTCGTTGCCGTACCCCGCTTGTTGTATTTGGCCAGAAACTGCAGCATCGCGCTACGCGTGGTGCTGCCGGCATCGATACCTTCGAGAACAATCTTCGCCAGATCGTAAGCCACGGCATCATACCGGGGCGAGCCGGCGAACGAGCCGTTCGCGTTGGGGCAGGGGCAGGTGGCCAGCGCACCGACGCCGGATGCGCTTGCCCTGGAAAGAAAGTCGCTGTCCAGAATCCCATCGGGACCCATAAATACAGCGGTCATGCCGGCCACGCGCAGCTGCCTGACAAAGCCGGCCGCCTCCGCGGTGGGACCGCCATAGTAGATTGCCTTGGCCCCACTGGCCTTGGCCTTGGTGATCGTGGCGGTGAATTCCGTCTGCTTCGGCTGCACCTTGTCCGTTCCGCCGACCGCACTGCCCAGGACTTGCTTGATCTCGTTCGTGAGCCTTGTGCTATAAGCCGAGCCGTCATCGATGACGAAGACCGGCTGAGCCCGCATGACATCACGGAGGTACCGGCCGGCGGCGCGGCCTTGGGAGGTATCGGTTCCCACCCCGCGGAAGAAGGTTTTGTACCCGCCCGGGTTGAGGTCCGGAGCGGTCGCGCTCGGGGTGAGCGCGGCCAGGCCGGCGTTGTTGAAGACCGGCAAGGCCGATCTGGCCTCGTTGCTGTGGGTCGGGCCGATGACGGCGATGACTCTCGTATCACCCGCCGCCGCTTGGGCCTTGGTGGCCGCCTTCGCCGCGTCGCTTTGGGTGTCGTACTCGGTCAGCGTCACCGTGCAGGAGTGGCTGCCCTGGCCGTACTCCTGAAGGGCACGCCCGACCGCCTCGCGCATCGGTTTCGCCACCGAGGCGTTGCCGCCGGACAACCCGCCCAGGAACCCGATAGAAACCTGGCAGTTGGGCGTGGTCGGGCCGATGCTCGGGGGTGTGGTGGTGATCAGCTCGCTGGGCAAGGTGGGATCGTGCGCCTCCAAGTCGGCCCGCGGGATGAACTGGAGGCCGAGGCTGGCCGCCGCGATGAGCAGGGCCAGGCCCGCGGTGACGAGTGAGGGGACATGCCAGCGTCGAGATGACTTGCCTCCCGGCTGCGGTTGCACGGCGGGCCGCAGCAAGGACCGGCCCGCGGCATAGGTCTGGCAACGCTGGATGATCTGGTCGACCGAGGGGCGCCCGGCCGGATTCTTGGCCAGACAATCGGCGATGAGCTGGCGCAGTCCACCGGTGATTCCGGTCAGATCCGGTGGCTGGTGGATCACCCGGAACAGCATGGCGTCGCTGGCCCCCTCGCCGAAGGGGGTCCGGCCGGTCGTCGCGTAGGCGAGGATGGCGCCCAGGGCGAACACGTCCGCCGCCGGTCCGGCATCCTGGCCCAGCGCCTGTTCCGGGGCCATGAACGCCGGAGTCCCGGGGCGGTGCATGGTCGCGGTCAGTTGCGACGCGTCGCGGGCGCGGGCGATGCCGAAGTCGATGACCCGCGGCCCGTCCTTGTCCAGCAAGATGTTGCTGGGCTTGAGATCCCGGTGTACCACGCCGGCCGCATGCACGGCCCGCAGCCCCTGCGCCACGCCCTCGGCCAACCCCCATACCGCGTCCTCGGGCCACACCCCACCTTCGTCGATGACCTGCTGCAGGGACGGCCCGCGCACCAAGGATGTGGCCATCCAGGGCTGCTCGGCGGTGAGATTGGCATCCAGCAACGCCGTCGTGAACGGGCTGCGGATGTGCTCGATCGCCTTGATCTCGCGGGTGAATCGGCGGCGAAACTCCGGAATATCGGCGTACTCGGGCCGGATCACCTTCAGCGCCACCAGTTCGTGGCTGCCGGAGCGCCGGGCGAGGTAGACCCGGCCCATGGCGCCGGCGCCCAGGCGGCCGACGATCCGATACGGACCGATGCGGCGCGGATCCGTCGTGCGCAGCGGCTCCGACTGCGGGGCCGGGTCGGACTTCTGTACCAAGGCCCCGGCAACCAGTTGCCAAGCCGCCACCAGGCCGGTCATGAGCCCGCCGATGAGGACATACGGCCGCCATGCCGCTTGCGACCCGATGACCTGAATGTTTTGCAGCACAGTCGACGCGGTCACCACCAGGCCCAGCCCGATGACGATCGGCAGATTCACTCGCGCCCGCACCACTCCATCCTGAGTGAGCCAATCAACGCGACGCTTCGGTAAGTCCGCTTCTCGACATGCTCGGGAGGGTATCCGAGGGTGTAGAGGTTACGACAGTTGCCGCCATATCGGTTGTGATCGGTGCCCGGCAGTGGTGTGGTGGTCCCGCTGCCGTCTTTCCGGCAGGCGCTGCGGATTCTGAATTAGGCTGCGGCGCCTTGGCCTTTGCCGACCCGGAAGCGAAGGTGGGTCACGGCTCGGTGACCGGCACTATCACATCCTTGTCTCCCGCAGCCTGCTTGGCGCGCCGGGCCGCGGCCTGTATCCCGTCGAAGGCGAAACGTCCCGCCGTTGTCGCCGAGGAGGTCCTGCCTCGCCCGGTGGGTGACCACGAAACTGGGGACGCCGGGCCAAGGCGTGCCGCCCCACGGGACGAGGCCGAGATCGAAGGTGCGCCGCCCAACCTCCTGCACCTGGCCTACCCATGATCGGGTGCCTTTACTCTACGGGTCTTCAGGAAAGCCAGAACGGTGACGACCCCGAGGACGGCCGCGGTCGACCACGGCCGCGCCAGTGCCACCCCGATCGCGACGATCCCCACTGTCCCCGCAGCGACAAAGTGATTTGTGGCAACGGTTTTGGTGGAGGGAAGCAGCGTCCCGGACACCAGCAGGGCAATGGCGAAAACCATTAATAGCCATAGGGTTGGTGCCCATCCCAGCCCCAGCGACGCGGGAGCCGCCAGCGCGAGCAGTGCCGCGCCCGCCACTACTCCCCGCCGCTGAAGGATCGGCGGCAGAGCGAGCGCCGACGCGGCCCCCAGCAAACCGATCGTCATCATCAGCTCCCACCCGGCCAAACTGGACTGCGCTGCCACGCCGTCCGCAAACCCGGCGAGGTCCGCGCGCCACACCGGAAGCGATTGAAGGATAGGAGCGACGGCGGCCTTCACCACGTACCCGGAGAGAAAAACCGTCAACACGCCAACCGCGACCGCCATGGCGAACTGCGGGCCCCGCCTCGCATCGAAGGGCAGCGTCCGCACCGCAAGTCCGGTCCCAAAGACCACGACGGCGGTTACCATGACCGCATTGGATGGGACGGCGATGAAGGCGACGCGGGCCGCCGAGCCGATCACGGCAAGCGTGAACGCTCCCGCGGCAAGGTCGCCCAGCGGGCGGCGGCGCAACGTCGGCGAGCCGAGCATGGCGACCACCGAAACAAGAAGCAGGGTCATCGCGGCGCGTAAGCCTGCGGCCGGGGTGGTCGAGGTCAGCAGCGCGGACAGGGAGTAGACGGCGGCGGCGCCGACCGCCAGTGCGTGCAACACCCAAGTGATCTCCCACAGGTAGATCTCTGACTGGTTACGCGTCGTGGCGCCCGGCCGTGTCGTCATCGGACGGTGAAACCGCTCCAAAGTCCTTGCTGTCAAAGCGTTTTGCTCCGCAACCAAGGCGAGTACGAGCGCCCACCCGACCGGGCTCCTGACATACCCGAAGGCGAGTAGCGGCAACGCCGGCTGGCTGGACAGCACGGCCACGTATCGGGCCGCAGTCATTCCTTGTGATCGATATCTACTGTCGGCCACCGCCCGGCGCTGCCAGTTCCAGACCGCGCCGAGCGCGAACCTTAGAGCGGTGAAAAGCTTGAGCAGCTTGCCCGGGCAAGCCTCGATCACCGCCACCCACTCTTCCGCATAGCACAGGGCAAGCTGGCTATCGCTGGTCCATAGCCGTGCCGCCCAGCGGACCAAACCGCGGGCCATCCACGGACATAGTTCGGTGAACTCGTTGACCAGGAGGCCAAGGAGGACGGCGCTCACGGTGGCACACACCAAATTGGTCACAGGTCACCGCCGAGAGAGGGGCGCAACCTTGGTATCGGCCCGGCCGCGGGCCGACGTTCAGACAGGAGCGCCCGCGCAGCCGGCACGATCGCCGGGGTCAACCGGTAAAAACGCCGACGCGGTTTGCCCGGCTCGGGATGCATCGCCTCCCACTTGGCATCGACCCAGCCGGCTTCGGTCAGCCTCTCCAGGACCTGATACACGGTCGGTCCGGACCGCGCCGTCGCCTTCATGATGGCCCAGCCGTGCAGCTCGCCAGGTGCGTCGAGCAGCACCTCCAGGACATCCAGCAAGGGTCCGGTGACCCGAAATGATCGATCCACGTGCTTATTTTACCTAGGTTGGACAAGGGGTCTGGCGATCACGCGCGATACTTGATGGTGATGACCCCCGAACCCACCTTCCACATCGGTCAACGCGTTCGCGTCGTACCCAACGACCACAACCGGACCGCCCACCGCGGCACGGTCCGGGATCATATCTGGCATTACAAGGACGAATGCTGGTATTACTACCTCAGCGGCGAGACCGGCCGGAAGATCAGCAAACGCTACGCGGCGGAGGATCTTCTCGTCGAGCCTTGAAGTCTAGCCCGAAGTTACCGGTGATTTGAGGCTCGATTTGGTGGGTGGCCTGGAGGTACGGCAGAAATTGATGCCGATTTGTAGCCAGTAACGGTAGTGACATCGGCTGATGGGTCGGCTAGGTTCTG
>Ga0075428_100005113_pt1 | contig 14573 bp, 11 predicted proteins | sample RhiMetdeltSRZDD2_FD_75291 | JGI IMG/M metagenome (GOLD analysis project Ga0075428, IMG submission 75291) | Populus rhizosphere microbial communities from Tennessee, USA - Rhizosphere MetaG P. deltoides SRZDD2 | ecosystem: Host-associated > Plants > Roots > Rhizosphere > Soil | place: USA...
ACAACTGCCCGTCGATCCCCAACGCCAGTCAGTCGAACGGGGACGGTGACTCGTTCGGAGACGCCTGCGACGTCTGCCCCGGTGACGCGGCGAACGACGCCGATGGCGACGGCGTCTGCGGCGATCTCGACAACTGCCCGTCGCTCGCCAACGGCGATCAGGCGGACGGCGACGGCGACGCGTTGGGGGATGCGTGCGATCCGTGCGCGCTGGATCTATCGAACGACGGCGACGGCGACGGGATCTGCGCGAGCGTGGACAACTGCGCGACGGTCTTCAACCCCGGACAGGGGAACACCGATGGGGACGCTTACGGCGACGCGTGCGACCCGTGCCCCGCCGACGGGCTCAACGACATCGACGACGACGGGATCTGCGGGAACCTCGACAACTGTCCGGTGATCGTGAACGCCTCTCAAGCGAACGCGGACGGCGACGCTTTGGGCGACGCGTGCGATGTCTGTCCCCTCGACGCGGGGAACGATGCGGACCACGACGGCGTCTGCGGGAACGTGGACAACTGCCCCGCCGTATCCAATGCCGCACAGTCGGATGCCGATGACGACGGCCAAGGCGACGCATGCGATCCCTGCACTTCGGGAGGTCCCGACGATTCGGACGGCGACGGCGCCTGCGGGACCGCAGACAACTGCCCGGCCGTCTCCAACGCGTCGCAGACCGATTTCGACGAGGACGGGATCGGCGATGCGTGCGAGAGCGGCGCGGCCCTGATCGATCAGGACCACTCGGGCCGGATCGACGGATACGATCTCGCCGCGCTCGGGCGCGCCTTCGCGTCGTCGGTCGGGATGTCGCGATACGATGCGAAAGTGGACTTCGATCGCAACGGAATCGTGGACGGCGACGACCTCGCCCTTCTCGCGGCGAGATTCGGCAACGACTCCTAGCCCGGTCGATTCGACGAGGAGGCCCAGGATGAGTCGCGTCACGATTCTCGCGCTGTCCGCCGCGCTCGCGCTCGCGCCCCCCGGCGCGGCCGCCGAGCCCACCCCCGATGCCGCCTACACGCTCGCCGTTCGAACCCCCTGGATGCGCGATCCCGCCCCCGGTCCGGAGGCCTTGAGCGCGGCCCGGAAGGTGCTGGAGAGCCAGGCGACGCGCGAGCCGTCGAACGCGCGCTGGCCGTACGCTCTCGGATACGCGGCCTCGATCGAGGCGGACCGCGCGTCGGGGGATGCGGCGGAGGCCAAGCGGAAGGAGGCCTTGGAGCGCTTCCAGAAGGCGGCGAGCCTTCAGCCCGGAAACGCGGACTACCAGTACTGCGTCGGGACCGCGTCGTTCGAGCGGATAGATGACGTGGGGATGCTGTCGAAGATGTCGCTCGCCTCCGACGGCAGGAAAGCGTTCGAGAAGGCGGTCGAGCTCGATCCCAATCACGTGGCGGCGCGGGTCGGCCTCGCCCAGTTCTTCCTCGGCGCGCCCGGGATCGCGGGCGGGAGCGTGGACAAGGCGAGGGCCCAGGGGACGGCGCTGCTCGCGCTTCCGGGAAAGCGCGGGGAGTTCCAGGGACGGATGGTCCTCGGCGGGATCGCGGCGCGGGAGAAGAACTGGGCCGAGATGTCGCGCCAGCTCACCGCCGCCGAGACCGCTGGGGGCGAGGGGGCCGATCCGGTGGCGGCGATGCGCTCGCACGCCTGGTACCTGATCACCGACAAGAACGACGTCCCCGCCGCCGTCCCCGTCGTGGAGCGCTACGTCAAGATCGCGCCGGCGGACGACCTCTCGGCGATCTACCTCGACGGCGAGGTCAAGCGGTTGTCCGGGCGTTGCGCCGACGCGCTTCCGCGCTACGACCTGGTGCTCGCGAAGTACGAGCAGGCGCGCGGCTCGCGCTGGGGAGCGGCGGTCTGCCACGAGCAGCTCGGGCACAAGGATCTCGCGCGCCGGGACTTCGAGGAGTACGCCCGCAGGTTCCCCAACGATCCGCGCGCCAAGGAAGCGAAGGCCTCCGCCAAGCGGCTCACCGGGTCGTGATGGGCCGCCTTCTCGCGACGACCGCGCTCATCCTCCTCTCCTTCACGCCGGTCGGCGCCAAGACGTTCGCCGACGCCGACCGCCGTATCGCGGTCGATTCGCGGCGCGGGGCCGATCGCCGCGTGGACTACGCCTCCCTGCTTCGCTACGGACCTTGGGACGACAGGAACTACACGTTGACGCTCGAGGACCTGGCGCTCCTCGCCCCGAACGAATCCGAGCAGCGCGATCCCATCCCGGCGTTCTTCCGCGTGGAGATGCGCCGGGCCTGGCCCGAGCTCCGCCGCAGCGGCCCCGCCGAGTACCCCCGCCACGCGCTCCCGATCTTTCGCCAGATCTACGGCGGATACCTCGTCGACGGGAAGCTCTACCGGGAGCTGCGGCGGGTCGGCGCTCACCTTGCGGTCGTCCTCGACGACGGGATCGAGGCCGGGGACGCCCCGGAGCAGATCGAGTCGCTCTCGGGAGAGGCCCGCGTCTCCTCGCCGACCGGCGGCTCCGAATCGGCGATCAAGATCCACCCCACCAATCCCGATCGGGTGATCGCAGGCACGAACGGTCCGATCTCCGGTCAGACGATGTGGTACTCGACGAACGGCGGTGTCTCGTGGACGCAGGTGTCGCTCCCTCTGGGAGGCACCGGAGGCGATCCGGCGGTGGACTGGTCCTCCACCGGGTCGTTCGGCTACGCGACCACGCTGGGCTCGTGCAGCTTCAACGGCTGCCGCGTCTGGCTCTACCGCTCGAACGACGGTGGTGTGAGCTGGAACGGGCTGGAGTCCGTCACTCCGGGGAGCCCGCGACGCGACGTCACGTCCGGGGGGAGCGACAAGGAGTACGTGCACGTGGACAAGTATCCCGGGTCGCCGTTCAAGGACCGGATCTACGTGACCTGGCACGACAACAACGTCATGAAGATCGCCGTCTCGTCGGACTTCGGCAACACCTTCGTGAAGCAGGCGTTCTCGTCCAACTCCTCGGAGCTCGGGATCGGGAGCGACATCGCCACCGGGAAGAACGGCGAGGTCTACTACGTCTGGGCGGCGTTCAACAGCAGGACGATCCGCATGAGGAAGTCGACCGACGGCGGCGCCACGTTCGGGACCTCGGTCGTCATCGCCGGCACGCAGGCATCGTTCACCTTTCCGATCCCGTCCATCGAGGTCCGCGAGGCCTTCGTCTACGCGTCCGTGGACGCCGATCTCGGCAACGGACCCTTCGCCGGAAGCGTCTACGTCGCCTGGACGGACTCGACCGGCCCGACCTCGAGCACGCCGTCGGCCAACCACGCGCGCATCCAGGTCGCCGCGTCGCACGACGGCGGCGCGAATTGGACCGTGACGACGCCCCATGAGGTCGCGGACGCGCTGACGGTCGACCGATGGCATCCCTGGATCGCGGTCGGCCCCGACGGCACCGTTCACGTCGTGTACTACGACACGCGGCAGAGTCCCGGCCGGACCGCCGTGGACCTGTACTACGCGTTCTCCACCGACGGCGCGGCGACCTGGTCGGCCCCCCGCCGCGTGACAACCGTGACCTCGCCCAACATCACGGACAGCTTCGAGTTCGGCGACTACAACGGTCTTGACACCGTGCTCGCGTCGCTGATCGCCATCTTCACCGACAACCGCGACGAGACCGGCGGTGCCGCCCGCTCCGTGGACGTCTACGCATCCGGCATCGCGCCCGGGAGCGGGAGCGGCCGGGTCCCCGACGGCGGGCTCGTCCCGGGGGTTCCGCTCCACGTCGACAAGAACGGCGCGAGCCTCTTCCTGTCCTGGTCCCCCGCTTGCGGCCCCGTGTCGGACTACGCGGTCTATGAAGGCTCGCTCGGCACGCCGGGAAGCCACGTGCCGCTCCAGTGCGCAACCGGAGGGGCGACGACCGCGACGGTCCCGCCGTCGCTCGGGGACCGGTACTACCTCGTCGTGCCGTCGAGCGGCGGCAACGAAGGGTCCTACGGCCGCACGAGCGACGGGACCGAGCGCGCGCCCTCTGCCGCCGCGTGCGCGCCCCAGCAGATCGTCGGCTGTCCCTGAGGCCTCATTCCGGCTTCCAGTCGGGAAGGCGACCGGGGGTCCAGGGCGCGCCGGCCGCCTCGGCGGACTGCTCGAGCTTCGCCAGATCGACGAGGATCAACGAGCGGAGCGACGCGAGCACGGGCGCGAACTCCTTCGCCGCGATCTCGTAGTTGCGCCGGTGCGTCGCGGTCGGGGACGAAGTCGCGTCCCAGTGGCCGCCCACGATCTGCTGGATTCGATCCACGATCGACGGCGGTGTCGGCTCGTTCCGCGCGGCGCGGGTCGCGTCGCCGCTCAGTGCGATCTTGAGATCGCGCAGCCGTGAGCCGATCGCCCGCGCCTGGGTCTGCAGCTCCGGAGCGGCCGACGGAGCATCGGCGAGCGCCTTCTTCAGGTGGTCGATCCGGGTCTGCGCCTCTTCGATGGTGCGCGTCGCGCCCAGCACCGCCCGCTGGAGGCGACCGGTCTTCTCCTGGAACGCGAGGAGAGCGGGGCGGTCGGCCGGCGGAAGCGACGACATCCCGAGCGGAACGGCGGAGAACGTCTGCGGCTCGCCGAGCGGGGTGACCACGCCGTCGACGCGCTTTGCCATCGAGACCCTGTAGCGCCCCGGCGCGGCGAGAGGCCCCCCCGGTACGCGGTCCCAAGGATCGACGTCCGGAGGGGACAGGCTCGTCGGATCGAACTGCGGGTAGCGGAGATCCCAGGCAACCCGGTTGAAACCCGCGGCCACCGGTCCGGTGAGCCTCCGGACGACGGTCCCGTCCTCGGCCGTGACCGTGAGCAGGATCGCGGGATCTTCCTCCCGGTCCTCCGCGGCCAGCGCCTCCCAGGCGGGATACGCGGTGTCCTCCCCCTTCTTCTGTTTGTCCTTCTCCGCCGCCTGCCGTGTCTTCCGGCGCGTCTTGATCTCGTCCTTCAGGTAGTAGGTGAAGACCGCGCCGAAGGCCGGATTGGGCGCGGTGAAATAGCGGTCGCCGAAGAACCCCTTGTCGCGGAGGCCGTTCGGGCTGCTGGGAACGAACGTCCATGCATCGCGCACCGGGAAGAGCGTCGCCTCGCGCGCGAGCGTGTCCTTGGTCGTCGCGCGAAGGGGGGAATAGTCGTCGAGCACGTAGAAGCCTCGGCCGAACGTCGCCAGGACCAGATCGTCGGCCCGGCCCTGGATCGCGAGATCGCGCACCTGGATCGTCGGCAGGTTTCCGGTGAGGCGCACCCAGTGCGCGCCGCGGTCCCGGGTGACGAACGCCCCGAACTCGGTGCCGGCGAAGAGGAGATCGGGGTCCTTCGGGTCGCAGGCGAGCGCGTACACGGTCCCACGCTCCGGCAGGTCCCCGGCGATCGACTTCCACGAACGGCCGGTGTCGCCGCTGACCAGCACGTACGGCTTGAAGTCCCCCTTCTTGTGATTGTCGAAGGTGGCGAAGACCGTCGCCGCGTCGTGGGGGAGAAGACCACCCTCGACACGTAGCTCGCATCCGGGACGGCGGGGAACCTGTCGATCGAGCGCCAGGCGCCGCCGCCGTCCTCGGTGATACGGATCAGGCCGTCGTCCGTCCCCGCGGCGAGGAGCCCCTCCTTCTTCGGGCTCTCCGCCAGCGCCACGATGTTCCCGTAGAATGACGTGGATGCGTTCTTGGCCACGGCGTCTACGCTCCACACGCGCCCCATGACCTTCAGCTGGTTGCGATCGATCTGCCTCGTGAGGTCGGGGGAGACCGGACGCCAGGTATCGCCGCGATCGTCGCTCCGGAACACTCGGTTGGCCGCGAAGTAGAGGCGCTTCGCTGCGTGCGGGCTGATGATGAGCGGCGAGTCCCAGTTCCAGCGGAGCCCCGGCTCCCCCGCGTCGGCCTGCGGCTGGATGTCGATGGTCTCCCCCGTTCGCCGGTCGAGGCGCACCAGCGCGCCGTGCTGCGCCTGCGAGTAGACGATGTTCGGATCATCCGGGTCGACGACGGTCTGGAAGCCGTCCCCACCGGTCGTGACGAACCAATCGGCGTTGACGATGCCGTTGACCGTCCGCGTCCGCGCAGGCCCTCCGACCGTGAAGTTGTCCTGCGTCCCGCCGTACACGTTGTAGAACGGCGTCGCGTTGTCGAGGGCGACCTTGTAGAACTGCGCGAGAGGGAGGTTCTCCGACCAGGTCCAGGTCGCGCCCCGGTCGTGCGACTCGTACAGGCCGCCGTCGCACCCCGCGATCAGGTGCTCGGTGTCGCCGGGGTCGATCCAGAGGACGTGGTTGTCCACGTGCTTGAACGCCTCTCCGACCTTGTGGAACGTCTTTCCTCCGTCCTCCGTGACCTGCATCCAGGTGTCCATGGAATAGACGCGGGTCTCGATCTTCGGGTCGACGAAGATCTCCTGGTAGTACTGCGGGCTCGTCGGGACGTAGTCGCTCCGCTTCTCCCACGACCCTCCCTGATCGGTCGATCGGTAGAACCCCCCGGCCTTGTTGGCGGCCTCGATGACGGCGTAGACGACGTCGGGGCGCGACGCCGCGACGGCGAGGCCGATCCGTCCCATGTCCTCCTTGGGTAGGCCGTTCTCCAGCTTCTTCCAGGTCGCGCCCCCGTCCGTTGTCCTCCAGATCCCCGAGCCCGGACCGCCGTCGATCAGCGTCCAGACGTGCCGGCGCCGCTGGTACGACGCCGCGTACATGACGTCCGGATTCCGCGGGTCCATGACCACGTCGGTGATCCCGGTGTTCTCGTCCACGGTCAGGATCGGCTTCCAGGCCTTTCCGCCGTCCCGGGTCTCGTAGAGCCCGCGCTCGCCGCCGGGGGACCACAGCGGCCCTTGCGCGGCGACGAGCACGCGGCTGGACTCCCGCGGATCGACGAGGATCTTCGCGATGTGCTCGGAGGTCTTCAGGCCGAGGTTCTCCCACGAAGCCCCGCCGTCGGTCGAGCGGTAGACGCCGTCGCCGTAGGAGACGCTGCGCTGCGAGTTGTTCTCTCCGGAGCCCACCCACAGCGTCAACGGGTTCCGCGGGTCGATCGTGATGCAACCGATCGAGTAGGACCCCTGGTCGTCGAAGATCGGGGTCCAGGTCGTCCCCGCGTTCACCGTCTTCCAGACACCCCCGGACGCGGCCGTGACGTAGCGGATCGAGGAGTCGCGCGGATCGATCGCCACGTCGGTGATCCTCCCCGAGATCATCGCCGGACCGATGCCCCGGAAGGCGAGGCCCTTGAAGGTGTCGGACTTGTACGGGGAGGGTTCGGCGGCGACGGCAACGCCTGCGAGCAGGGCGGCCGCGACGACGGCGCGAGAGCGAGAGCGACGTGGGTTCACGGGAGCCTCCGCCACCGCGTCAGCGGTGGAGAAACCAATGAAGGAGCGTGGGGAGGACGTCCAGAGCGTCTTGGGAGGGATCGACCCCGATGGCGAGCGACGCCTGCCCGTCCTTCGGCACGCGGGGCTCGACCTTGAATCGCGCGTGCGACGCTCGCGCGCGCTCCTCGTCGCGTCCGCGCTCGTCGGAGAGGCGCTCGCCGCCGAGCCGGATCCAACGAAGGACGGCGTCGAGCTCGGTCGCGTCGAACCAGATCCCGTGCTCCTTGCAGCGATCGACGAGGATGCCGCTCGTCCGCTCGAAGTTCAGGCGCGTCATGCGTCCGCTGCACGCGGGGCAGGGGCGATAGAACGCGCCCGGAGCCTGGCGGGGCCGCGGCCGTGCGGCGACCTCGGCGCGCAGCACCGCGGGATCCGGCACCGACGGCGCGCTCGATCGCGCGCGCTCCTCGAGCGCCCGGAACACCTCGGCCCCGATCCACAACCCGGCGCACACGGCGCACTCGAGCGTGGTGAATCCGCTCCCCCCCAGGGGCCGGCTGCGAAGGAGCCTCCCCTCCCCGCAAGCCGGGCACACTCGATCCGTGCCGTCGCCCGCGATCTCCTCGGGAGCGATCCGGGTACCGCAGTGGTGGCAGAAGCGGGCGGTGTTGCTGATCCGCGCCAGGCATGACGGGCAGATGGTCTCGAGGTCCTGCTCGTGCAGCGTGAAGTCCGAGCCGCAATAGCGGCACGCGAGGGCGCCCTCTTCCCGGGCCGCGCCGCACGAAGCGCAACGCACGACCGCCGCGTCGCGCGATGCGGGCTCCGCGATCGTGATCGCCGTCCCGCATCGGCAGCGGAAGCGGCTTCCGACGGCGAGACCGGTGCCGTCGAACTGACGCTTGCACGAGGGGCAGCCGACGAGCAGGCGCACTCAGGCTCGCTTGACGATTGCGGCGAGGACCAGCCCCGCCAGGAACGCGCCCACGATCTGATCGATCGCCTGCGCGGCGAAGTACGAGGCGGGGAACTTGTACCAGTTCCAGTAGGAGGCCTCGATCGAGAGCGTCGCGAACGCGCCGAAGGCCGCGACGACCGCGGCCCGCTCGAGGAAGCCGGTGGCCGGCGCGATGCGGAGCAGCACCCAAGCGGCGACGAGGCACGACAGGATGTTCGTCAACAGCTCCATCAGCAGGAGGCCGGGACCGAACACCGCCCCCGGTCCCGGGTTGTAGACGACGAGGCCCGTCGGCCCTTTGCTGAGCTTCGCGGCGTAGGCGTCGGTCTCGGCCTGGGTCATGGGACGGTCGGGATCGAAGCTGGGGAACATGTAGATCGCCCTGTCGGTCATCGCCCCTTTCATCGCGTCGACGACGGCGACCTCGCGGTCCGCCGGAACGCCGCGCATGCCCATCGTTCCCAGCGGCAGAGCCATGTGTGAGATCGCCCCCCAGGTGAACATCGCCAGTCCGGCGAGCACCGAGCCCACGATCCATCTCATGCGGCCTCCTCGCGGTTCGAGCGTCCCGCGGATTCTAGAAGAAAAACACGCCGCTCCCCCTAGAATGCCGGGGCATGCGCGTCCGGCGGATCGAGGTCCTTCTGTTCGCGCTCGCGTGGCTGTCCTACGCCTCCTTTCACCAAGGCGGGGGGTGGAACCAGAACGGCCGGTTCGCGCTGACCCGGGCGCTCGTGGAGTCGCGCCGCCCTTGGATCGACGACTACCTCGTGTACGCACCGCGCGGGGGGGCGGGATCCGAAGCCCTCAGGCGCGTGCCCGTGAAGGACGGCGTTTTCACCGAGGGCGGGCACACGTACGTGCTCGCCTGGTACGCCGGGCCCGGTCCTTTGATTCCGCTCTCCCCCGACCATCCCCCCGACGCCCGCCCGATCGTCATCGATACCGCCGCGGTCACGGGAGACCTCGCCTTCGCACGCGGCCACGCGCATCCCAACAAGGCCCCGGGGGCTTCCTTCGCCGCGGCTCCCGCCTACGCGGCGATCTGGGGGATCGAGCGCGCGGCAGGCCTGGATCCCGACGATGCCTGGGTCATGACCGCCAATGCGTGGCTCGCCGGCGCCGCGGGGATCGGGCTCCTCGCCGCGGTCGGCGTGGTCGCCTTCTGGCGCCTCGCGCTGCGACTCTCGCAGGGGGATGCGCGCGCCAGCCTCTACGCCACCGTCGCGCTCGCGTTCGGCACGCTCTACTTCCCCTACGCCACGATGCTCTACGATCACGACCTGGTCGCGGTCGCGCTCACGGCGTCGTTCCTGCTCGCGTCCGGCGAGCCGACCGGGCGCCGGCTCTTCGGCGCCGGGTTGTGCGCGGGCGCCGCCGTCGTCGCGAGCTATCTGTCGGTCATCGGCCTGGCGATCCTCGGCGCCTACGTGTGGCATCGCGCGCGCCCGCGGTCGCGCGTCGCCGTCTTCCTCGCGGGAACAATCCCCCCGCTCGCGATTCTCGGGCTGTACAACATCGCCTGCTTCGGCCGCCTGGTGACGACCAACTACGCCTGGCAGAACCCGTACTTCCGGGACGCGCAGGGCGGGTTCCTGGAGATCTTCGGCGGGCCGGACCTCGGTGTCCTCGCCGCCCTCCTCGTCTCCCCGGCGCGCGGGCTGTTCCCGATCTCTCCGGTCCTGCTCATCGGGGGGGTCGGCCTCGTGCGCATGATCCGGTCGCGAAGCCTGCGCGCGGAAGGATGGGTGTGCGCGGCGATGATCGCGCACCTCCTGGCGTTCAACATCACGTTCAAGGCCTGGCACGGTGGCTGGGCCTGCGGCCCGCGGTACCTGATCCCCGCGCTCCCGTTCCTCGCGCTTCCGATGATCTCGGTCGCGGCGGGTCGCGGGCGCTGGATCCGGCGCCTGCTGCTCGCGGTGTCGGTCCTCGGTATGGCGATCGTGACGGTGGTGGACCCGCAGCCACCCTTCGGATATCGCGTCGATCCTCCGATCATGTGGAGCCCGATCTGGAACATCGACCTTCCGCAATTCGCTCACGGCCGGCCGGGCCGTTACGGGACACAGGAGTGGCCCAAGGACATCGTGGCGCGCTACCGCGAGCCGGTCTCGGTGAACCCCGGCGGGATCTATGAAGGAATGCCCGGGCGGTTCTTCGGCCTGGGCTCGGCCTCGGCGCGGTGGAGCTCGTTCAACGTGGGCGAATTCGCGCTGCCGGGGAGCCGGCTGAGCGTCCTCTCGCTCGCGCTCGCCGCGGCGGCGCTCGCGCTCCTCGTGCGACGCGAGGCTCAGCGCGGCGCCGCGTAATAGCTTCGGATCACGGAGAGCGCCGGCTTCCCCTGCGGCGTGAAGTCCCGGCCGTGGCGCGCGAGCGCGGCCGGAGACGGGTGCCACTTCCAGACGAACGTCCCCCCGAACCAGGCCCGTCCCCAGAGCGTCTCGAACATCGCGGCGAAGGCGTCCCGCTGGAGCGTGTCGTTGGCGGCGCCGTCGGCGGTCCAGCTCCAGGGCTCGATCAGGGCGCCCCCGCACGACTTGTAGCCGATCTCCGTGAACACGACCCGCTTGCGCGTTCGCCCGGCGAGCACCTCCAGGCGTCCGGCGATCGGCCCCCACGCCTCGAGGATCCGCTCGCGCGAGGGAGCGGGCTCCGTCGAGAGCGGGTAGTAGGCCTGGATCCCGATGAAATCGAGATCGTCCCAGAACGCGATCCGCTCGGGCTCGTCGTTCCAGTTCGCGCAGTAGGTCAGGCTGCCGTGGTAGACGGCGCGGATGCGCGCGATGAGGCGCCGCCAGTCGGCCGTCCGTCGCGTGGTCTTGCCGAGCTCCGTTCCGATCGCCAATGCCTCGAAACCCCGCGCCTCGGCGAGCTCGGCGTAGTGAACGATGAACGCCTCGTAGGAGGCAAACCACCGCGTCCAGGCCTCCTCCGACCGCATCTCGATGTCCCCCGACCACTCCCCGCGCCGCACCCACAGGTGTGGCTTGAGGAGCGTCTTGATGCCGAGCTCGCGGCCCCACGCCGCGGTCTGCGCGAGCCCCGCGTCGGTCTCGCCCCACATCCCCGCCTCCGGCCCGAACCGGATCTCGGGCGCGTCGAGGGACGGCGCCCACCCGAACGGGGTCTGCGCGATCCAGTCCGCCCCGAGGTCGCGGAGAGGCGCGAGATGGCGCCGCTCGATCGGACCGGAGGCTTCCCAGCAGACGCCGCGCATGAGCGGTCGAGGGGCGGGGGACGCAGTTCCCGCGAGGATCGAGATAAGGACAAGGGCGGAGGCGGCGACGGGCCTCATCGCTCGGCGTCAGCTAGGAACGACGCCGGCAGTGTCTTGCTCGCGTCGAGAACTTCGATGCCGAGAAGTCGACCGTCTGCGTCGAAAGCGAGGTTGATCTGGCCGTTCACAGCTTCCTCATTCCTTGCCTGGCGACTCGCGAACCTTACTCAGGACAGCCCGACCCGGCATTATCCCGCCTTGCCGCGATTCCAGGGTCGGCGCAGACTCGGGGCATGAGACGTCTTCTCTTGACCCTCGCGATCGTCGCCGCGCCCGGGGTCGCGCTCGCCTCGGCCTCTCTCGTCCTGACCGACGGGCGCGTGATCGCGGGGACGGACGTCGTGCGGCAGGGGGACGCTTTTGTCCTCACTCTCGTTGACGGCAGCACCGCCAGCTTCCCGGTCGAGCTGGTCAAGGAAATGCGGTTCGAGGACGGGGACTCGCCGAAGTCCCCGCCGATTTTCGACTACGGTCCTCCAAAGACGCTCGCCGGCCCGACGAAGATGCCCTCCCAAGATCAAAGAGATCAGCTCCGCAATCTGGGCCCGTCCACGCGATGGTCGAAGGACGCGGTGGACACGACCTGGACACCGACCCACGCGTTCGACCCGGACGTGGACGTCCTCGGGCCGAGCCGGTCGCGCTGGGCCCAGAGCGTGGTCGACACCACGTGGGTCCCCAAATCGGTCTTCGACCTCTCCAAGGACGTGCTCGCGCCGAGCCGATCGACCTGGGTGAAGGACGTCCTCTCCACGACGTGGGCACCGGCCGACAGCTTCGGCTTCAAGCCCCTATGGGCGCCGGCGCCGCCGCGCTCCGCCGTACCGCCTCCCGTCGTTCCGGCGTACGCACCGCCGGCCGTCCCTTCGATCGAGCCCGAGACCACCGAGATCACACCCTGGTCGTGCGCCGAGACGATCATGGGGGGCGACGGAGCGACGCCCGGCTCGCTCGAGGTCCATCCTCTCGCCGGCGATACGTACGCGCCGCTCGGCGTGAAGCTCTACGAAGCGATCGGCGGCGACCACCGCGCGATCTTCACGCTCGCCGGAGGGACGTGCAGGCTGGTCGGCGGGGACAGCGACGCGATCCGAGGTCTCAATCTGACCACGGAGCACGCGATCGACCAGGACGTCACGGCCCTCGACGCGGCGTCCGGAAGATCCGGGCCCTTGCCCGGCGCGAATCGGGTCGATTACGCGATGTCCCTCGTGACGTTGACCGACCCTCAGGTCTCGGGCGCTCGCGCCGCGATGCTGAAGCTGCTGCGGAAGCCGGAGGAGCTTCGCGTGATCGCGGCCAAGGCGCCGATCAGCTGCTCGGCGACCCGCTCGCAGAGGCGGAAGGAAGAGCGCGCCGCCACGGCGGCCTTCTACCCGCCGAAGACGACGAAGGAGCCCGAGGGCGAGACCGTCACTTTCCTGACGTGGTCGAGCGCGCGCGGGGTCGTCTACCGGAACACGGTCGTCTACGGCCGGTCGGGCGGGACGTCGACGAAGCGACAGGCCGTCGCCTCCCACATCGGGGAGCACAAGGACTGATCGATCAGCGGACCGGCACGCCGATCGGACAGCTCACGCCCGTCCCGCCCAGCCCGCAGTAGCCGTTCGGGTTCTTGTGCAGGTACTGCTGGTGGTAATCCTCCGCGTACCAGAACTCCGGCGCCTCGCGGACCTCGGTGGTGATCGGTCCGTAGCCGGCGGCGGCGAGCTTCGCGCCGAAGGTGTCCCGCGAGGCGGCGGCCGCCTTCGCCTGGTCCTCGGAGTAGGTGTAGATCGCCGAGCGGTACTGCGTGCCGGTGTCGTTCCCCTGGCGCATCCCCTGGGTCGGGTCGTGGCTCTCCCAGAAGATCTTGAGGAGCTGCTCGTATCCGATCCGCTTGGGGTCGTAGACGACGCGGACGACCTCCGCATGACCCGTGCGCCCGGTGCAGACCTCCTCGTAATAGGGGTTCGGCGTCGAGCCGCCCGCGTAGCCGACTTGCGTGGAGACGACCCCGGAAGCCTGCCAGAACTTCTTCTCGGCGCCCCAGAAGCACCCCATGCCGAACTGAGCCAGCTCGGTTCCCTCGGGGAAGGGCGGCTCCATCGGCGTACCGAGGACCGCGTGCGTCGGCGGAACGGGAAACGGACGCCGCGCGCGCCCCGGGAGCGCGTCCGCGGCGGACACCATGCGCGTCTTGTCCGGCTTGGATACGAGCATCGTGAGCCTCCGATCCGGCGACTCTAGCCTATCCTTCCGCGAACGCAAGGAGACGCCCGTGTTGGTGCTCGCGCTCGCCTTCTCGGTCTTGTTCGCGCCCAAGACGATGCGGCTGGACTACTTCCACACGGGGGACCGCGGCCGGGAGATCGTGGCGCTGGACCGGATCGTCTCCGACGGCCCCTGGGCGGGGAGCACAACCCGTCTCCTGGACGAGCTCAACCTCGGCACCTACTTCTTCGAGATCGTCGATCCGGAGAGCAATCGCGTCGTCTACTCGCGCGGCTTCGCGTCGCTCTACGGGGAATGGGAAGCGACCGACGAGTTCAAGATCACGGCCCGGACGTTCCACGAGTCGTTCCGCTTCCCCTGGCCCAAGACCCCGGTCCAGGTTGTCCTGAAGAAGCGCGGCCCCGACGGCACCTTCCACGAGATCTGGTCGACCCGCGTCGACCCGTCCTCGCCCGCAGCGAACGCCGCGGACGCGCCGCCGACGGGAAAGGTCTGGACGGTGTTCGAGAGCGGCCCGGCGACGGAGAAGGTCGATCTCCTGATCGTCGGGGAGGGGTACACGGCCGCGGAGCTTCCCAAGTTCCACGCCGACGTCCGGCGCCTGACCGGCAAGCTCTTCGCGACCGAGCCGTTCAAGTCCCGGAAATCCGACTTCAACGTGCGCGCGATCGACCTGCCCGCCGCGCGGTCGGGCGTCAACCGTCCCCACGTCGGCAAGTTCCGCCGCACTCCCGTCTCGGCGGAGTACTACGTCTTCGAGTCCGAGCGGTACATGCTGACCTACGACAACCGCGCGCTCCGCGACACGCTCTCACAAGCTCCG
>Ga0075428_100005114_pt1 | contig 14572 bp, 7 predicted proteins | sample RhiMetdeltSRZDD2_FD_75291 | JGI IMG/M metagenome (GOLD analysis project Ga0075428, IMG submission 75291) | Populus rhizosphere microbial communities from Tennessee, USA - Rhizosphere MetaG P. deltoides SRZDD2 | ecosystem: Host-associated > Plants > Roots > Rhizosphere > Soil | place: USA...
CGCGGGCGCTCCGGCCTATCCGGGAACCGCGCCCGGTGTGGCTATGCCTCCGGCGGGAACGGCTCCAACGGGCACGCCTCCCGGAGCCGCACCAACTGACCCGTTGGCACGCATTCCCGAGACCGGTACGCTCGCCTCGCCGACCTTCAATCCCAACTTCTTCGGCGATCTGATCGGCGTGTCCGCGATGCGACGATTGCCCAGCGGATTGACGCTGGCCCAGGTGCCGGTCCTGCCGCGCTACGCGGGGCTCAAGGCATCGGACAACGACGGGCCGCGGCCGTCGGACCGCGTCTTCTTCTCGTACAACCAGTACTCCGGCGTGAACGGCGACGTCAACCCGCCGGGCAGCCCGGACGTCACATTGCGCCGGCAGATCGTCGGCTTCGAAACCCTAGTAGGGGACGACGCCTCGTTCGGCGTTCGCCTGCCGTTCCTGCAAATGGGCGGGTCGCCGGAAATCGAAGACCGGGTGATGGGCGACCTGACGCTGGTGGGCAAGTACGCGGTCATCAACGACCCGTGGACCGGAAACGTTGCCACGCTGGGACTGACGGTGACGCTGCCGACGGGCGACCGCGACACCGGGCTGGGCGCGCTGGCGTCCGGCCAGCCGGCGCCGCGGGCGGTGTTCGTACAGCCCTGGGCCGGCGTCGCCTGGAGCGCAGGGGATGTCTTCTTCGAGGCGCTGTCCTCGGTCGTGCTACCGACCGACCCGGTGTACCCGGTGATGGCCTTCAACAGTGTGGGCGTCGGTTACTGGGTATACCGCAACGGTAATGACGGCCTCCTTCGCGGCGTGGCCCCGGTGGCTGAACTGCACATCAACACCCCGCTCAACCACCGCGGCGACGACAACCTGATCTTCCTGGACGACCAGGTGAACCTGACGACGGGCGTGTACTTGCAGTTCCCGCGGCTGACGCTGGGCGGGTCGATCTGTGTCCCCTTGATTTCGCCGAAGCCGTATGACCTGGAAGCAATGGTGAGTCTGAACTACCAGTTCTGAGGCTCGCAAGACGGAGACTCGCATGAGGCGGTTGCATTGGGCTAGCGCGGTGGCGGTCGTCTGCGGTACGACGATCGCAGGGCGTGCGGAAGAGCCGATTGTCCCGGCGGAGTCCCGCGAGTGCCTCCCGGCCGTCATCCTTCCGTTCTGTCCGCCGCACGGCCGGCCGGTGCCGCCGCCGGCAGCGCCGTACCTGCCGGTCGATCCCACGCGACCGCCAACACCCGGAGCGCCCCCGTCCGCGATGCCGCCATCGGCGATGCCGCCTTCCGCCGCGCCGCCGTCGGCCGCGCCGACCGAGCCGCTGACGCGGGCCCCGGAAGCCGGGACCCTGGCTGCCACCACGTTCAACCCGAACATGTTCGGCGACTTGATGTCCAGCTCACCGCTGGCGCTGAGCACGACTTCGTCCCGGTTCAAGACGTTCGTCCTGAGCGGATTTGTTCCGTCGCCGGCGCGGCAACCCCAGCAGCCGATCCCGTATTTCCCGACCGGCTTCTCAGCGCCTTCCGACGTCCTGGTGCCATCGACGGGCAGTATCGTGTTTCTCGAAGACAACGGCGGCGTGGTGTCCTTCCTGGCCCCGCAATTCCGGACGGTTACGCCGATCAATGCAGGCTCGCCTCCCGCGGTGGTGCCGCTTCAGGAAAATGGTCAGGTGACCAACGGGTTGCGCACGCTGAACCCGGGCACCGCGGTGGTGTTCTTGCCCGCCGGGAGCGTCGGTAACCTGGTGAACACGGACCCCTCGGTGTATTTCCTCACCCAGGCCTACCGAATTGACAGCACACAGGTGGCAACCGTCCTGGTACCGCTGCCGGCCGGTGGCGGGGTCGTCGGCCGAACGAAGATCGCGGAGGATAACAGCCCGCTGCCGCGCGACCGCGTGATCTTCAACGTCGACTATTACGCCAACACGGTCCTGACGCCGAACGGCTTCGACGTCACTCGGTTCTCCCCGGGCATCGAAAAGACGTTCTTCGACGGCTGGACGTCGGTCGAGGCGCGGTTCCCATTCGCCTCGACGGTGGACAACGTCGTCGGCGTCGGCGGCCTGACGAGCCGCGCCGCTGAGTTTGGCAACATCAACCTGACGTTCAAAGCTCTCGTGGCCCGAAGCAGCGATTTCGCTGTGGCCACCGGGTTCGGCCTGAGCCTGCCGACGGGACCGGACGCGATCGTTCACACCGCCGGCGGGGGGGAGCTTCTTCGGGTCAATAACGACTCGTGGATCGTGACGCCGTACGTCGCGGGGCTTTATGCCCCGAACGATCGGGTATTCGCTCAGGCCTGGGTCCAGGTCGGCTTCGACACGACGGGCAGCCCGGTCCTGTTCAGCCCCGGCGGCACCGGGCTGGTTGGCGTCGGGCGGCTGCACGACCAGACACTCTTGTCCACGGATTTGCAACTCGGGTACTGGCTGGTGCGGAACCCATACAGCTCCGGACTGACGGGCCTCGCGCCCTTTGTGGAGCTGCACTACAACACGCCTCTCAACGACGCGGGGCTCATTCGCGCCAACGGTTTGACGATCGGCAGTCTCATCAACCGGTACGACGAGGTGAACCTGACCCTGGGCGTCGCGGCGGTGGTGGGCGACAATCTGCTCGTGAGCGCGGGCTTTGTCACGCCGCTGCGCAGTGCACCGGACCGATTCTTCGATTATCAATTCGGGATCCGGGCGAACTGGCTGTTCGGCCCGGCGGGGCCGCCGCCCGCGTGTGCCGGCATGCCAGTCGCGGGAGCGATGCCCGGCACGCCGGGCATGCCGGCGATGCCAGGCGCGCCCGGAACGCCTGCGACGCCGGGCACCCCGGCCGAGCCGATGGCGCCCGGGGCGGAACCGCTCACCCGCGTCCCGGAGACTGGCACGCTCGCCTCCACCACCTTCAACCCGAACTTCTTCGGCGACCAGCCAGGGGTCCCGCAGGGGCGGCGGACCGTTTCGCCGCTGCCGACGACGACCGTGGGCGGTCGTGAAGCCGTCCGCATCCCGGTGATGCCGCGGTACGGCGGCCTCAAGCCGGTGGAGAACGACGGCCCGCGGCCACTGGACCGCGTGTACTTCTCCTACAACCGGTACGACGGCATGAACAGCTCGGTGATGCCGGCCGGCATGGCTGAGATCTGGATGAACCGAGAGGTCATTGGAGTCGAAACCCTGATTGGACCGGACGCCTCAATTGGCGCTCGCCTGCCGTTCTTCCAGAGCGGCGGCGACCCGACATTCGAGGCGCGGGACATCGGCGACCTGAGCCTGGTGGGCAAGTATGCCCTCGTCAACGACGCGGCCGGGAACGTCATCTCCGTGGGCATGACGCTCACCCTGCCGACCGGCGGCCGGGCCGAGAACCTCTGGCTGCTCAACGACGGCACAGTCGCCCCGCGGACAATATTCGTCCAGCCGTGGGGCGGGGCGGTGCTGAACTTCGGCGACTGGTTCGCCCAGGGGATAACTTCGGTCGTGCTGCCGGCGGATCCGGTGTACCCGATCGTGTGGTTCAACAGCGCCGGCGTCGGATACTGGTTGTACCGCAACCCGGCGGACGGCCTTCTTCAGGCGGTGGTGCCAGTCGCCGAATTGCACGTGAACACGCCGCTGACCAATCGCGGCGACGAGGCGCCGATCTTCTTCGCCGACCAGGTGAACCTGACGACGGGCCTGTACCTGCAGTTCCCGCGTCTGACCGTGGGCGGCGCCGTGTGCGTCCCGCTGGCGCACCCGAAGCCGTACGACCTGGAGTGGATGGTGAGCGTGAACTACCGGTTCTGATCGGTAGCGAGGAGTTTACGCAGCGGCCAGCCGATTGGCTGGCCGCTATTTTTTCGGTGTGATTTCGATCGGAATCGTCTTGCGGACGATTTTGACATCGTCGGTCGAAACGATGACTTTGCCGTCCATCTGTTTGAACGCAAAAAACGGGTGGACGTAGCGCTCGATTTTCGAGCTCCGCGCTCGCCAGAGTTGCCCGTCCGCGAATTTGTGCGGCGAGGCGTAGACCCAGAACTTCTCTTTGCCGTTGCCTTCAAAGATCAGCCCCCGGCGGGTGTCCGGCAGGGTCTTTTCTCCCTGTGTCTTGGGCGGTTGGCGGCCCACGTCGCTCGGCGTGATCATGTTCGTCGCGTCAATCCAAAGGTACTGAAAGTACGCTTCCGGGTCGGCCATGTATCGCAGCCGAAGTTGACCACCGTCCTCGAATACTCGGCGGACCTGGTTCAGCGATTGGTGGTAGGTGTCGGCCGTGAAGCCGGGCGCTGCTCCCGGCTGGGCCGCGGGGTCGGGACCGTACCACGCGTCGAGGGCGGGCAACGCGACGACGTCCGGCGCGGCGGCGACGGGCTCCGTCCGGCGCGCGATTGGCGGCTTCGGGGCGGACAGCCCTGGCGGGACCGGTACAACCCTTTTCATGAGTTCATGCAAGTCGTCCGCCAGCGGAGCGGTGGTCACCGTGTCCACGAACCAGTCGCCGCGGACGAAGGCGAATGGCCGGACCTGTTCCGCCTTCGCAAGGAACAGCGGCACGAGTTCGCTAAACGCGGCGGACTGATGGGGAACGACGCCGTGCGGGTATTCGAGCAGTACGACGTCGTACAGATTGCCGAGTGGATCGCCGGTCGGGTCGCCGGTCTTGTCGTCCACGCGGGTGAATCGCTTGTGGGCCCAGTCCGACTTCTCAATGTCGAGCCGAAAGACCGTCTCGGCCGAATCAAGGGCTTCTGGCCCGGGCGCATCTTTCTTGATCACGGACTTGACGCCCGCGAGGAATTCAGCGCGCACCGTCTTGAAGTCGGCATTTGCCCCGTCGGCGGCCCGATGGTGCAGCGTCAGGTAGCGCATTTTCTTCAGGTCGGCGGCCGGCAGCTTCTTGACGTCCGCGAGAATGGTCTGGTACGCGAACTCGTCGTCAAACCGGATCGGAAACGCCTTGGCGCCGGATTCGATCCAGGCGCGGAGGATCTTCGCGTCCGCGGGGGACACCTTGGCGCGGTCGCCGGGCGGCATGGAGCCTTCTTCGATCAGGTCGATGACTTGCGAGGCCGATGTGTCGCCGGCTCGAACGAAGGACACCGGTTCCTTTGCCCGAGTCAACTGGGCGTGGTCGAGGACCCCCAGCGTAGACGGCGCTGGCTTTTCCCCGTGACACTCGGCGCAGTGCTTGACGAGGATCTGCCGCGCGCGAAAGACCAGGTCGGCGGTCGTCGCGGACTGGGCGCCGGCCGTCGAGCCGACCACTAGCACGACGGCCAAAGCGAAACGTTGAGACCTCATGTTGCCCCCGCGATCGAGTTTCGGAAGGGTCCGAGTGAACAACTACCCCTTCTTGGGCGTGTAGAACCGCAGCGTGATATCCGCCACACCGACGTTCGGCAGCGTCCTAGACCGCACGCGCTGGAGCGCTGACGGGTGGCCGCTATTTTTTGGGTGCGATCTCGATCGGGACGGTCTTCCGGGCAATGCGCAGGTCCTCCTTGGAGATGCCGCCCTCCTGTTTGATCTTGAAGAACGGGTGGACATAGCGCTCCGTTGTCCCGCCGATCGCTCGCCAGACGGCGCCCTCCGCGAATTTGTGTGGCGCTGCGTAAACCAGGAACCGCTCTTTTCCGGTCCCCTCGAAACGAAGGACGTCGGTCTTCTCGTCCGGCAAGAACTTGACGCCCCGCTTCCCGGCCAAAGTCTGCTCGACCAAAGAAGGGGTGATCGTGTTGGACCCGTCGATCCAGACGAACTGGAAATAGGCGTCCGCGTCGGCGCCGAAGCGGAGGCTGAGTTGGTCGCCGGGGACGAATTGGCGACGGACCCGGTCGCCCGGCCGGTCGTAAGTGTCGGTCGTGAACCCGGGCGGCGACTTGGGGTGTGCCGCCGGGTCCAGGCCGTACCAGGCGTCGAGGGCGGGGATCGGGTCAGCGCCCTCCGGGGCCGGCGCCGCGTCTGTCTTCCGGGCGACGCGAGGCTTCGGGTGCGACAAGCCCGGTGGAATCGGGGCGATGAGTTCGCGCAGATCGTCCGCCAACGGGGCGGTGGTCACAGTGCTGACGAACCAGTCGCCCCGGACGAACACGAATGGCCGGACCTGCTCCACCTTCGCGAGAAAGCGCTGCGTCAGTTGGTCGAACGCGTCGGACCGACGGGGAATGACCGCGTATGGGTATTCGAGCAGCACAACATCGAACAAATCGCCGAGCGGGTCGTCGACCGCTTTTGCTCTGTTGTCGAGCCGCGTAAACCGCTTTTGACCCCAGTCCGCCTTGCCGATGTCGAGCCGAAAGACAGTGTGGGTCGGATCTAGGGGGACGGGGCCAGGCGCCCCGCGGTTGATGACCGACTTCACGCCTGCGACGAAGTCGGTCCGCGCCGTCATCAGGTCGGCGTTCGACCCGTCGGCGGCCAGGTGGTGCAGCGTCAGATAGCGGGTATTCTTGAGATCGGCGGCCGGCAGCTTCTCCACGTCTGCCAGGATGGTCGCGTACGCGAACTCGTCGTCAAACCGGATTGGGTACGCCTTGGCGCCGTCTTCAATCCAGGCGCGGAGGATTTTGGCGTCCGCCGGGGATACCTTGGCGCGGTCACCCGGCGGCATCGAGCCTTCTTCGATCAGGTCGAGTACTTGCGATGCCGACGCCTCCCTGGCCCGGACGAGTGGCACCGGGTTGGTCTTTGCAAGCAACTGGGCGTGGTCAAGCAGGCCCAGGGTGGACGGCGTCGGCTTTTCCCCGTGACACTCGGCGCAGTGCTTGACGAGAATCTGCCGAGCGCGGAAAACCAGCTCGGCAGTCGTTGCGGGCTGAGCACCGGCCGTCGAGCCGACCAAAAGGACGAGGACCGGGCAGAGGCGTTGAGCGGTCATTCGGCATCGCCGATTGAAGACTCTGGACCTATCGGATCGGAGCCTGACGCGCAAGCGAAAGAGTGACACCTTCGCTTGCGCGTCAGGCTCCGCCGATCGCTGCAATCTCGTGAAGCCCGCTCTACCCCTTTTTCGGTGTGTAGTAGCGCAGCGTGATGTCGGCCACGCCGACGGACGGCAGTGACTTGAACGGCACGCGTTGGAGCGGGCTCGCCTCTTTCTTGCTCCCCTTATCGATAACCCCGCGTGCCCCCTCGCCGTCGGCGTCCACTCCCTTGAGCATCGCTTGCAGCCGCGCGAGCGAGCCCGGCCGGCTGCCGTTGGACTTCGTCTGGGCGCCGCGAGAGACCGCGGCCAGCACGACCTGACGATTCTCCGGCTCGACCTCCTCGACGGGGGTCACGTCGCCGGTCGAGAGTTCGCCGCGGTACACGACCATGCGCATCATCCCGACCAGGTCGCCATAGCGAACCTGGCCCTTCTCCGACTCCCTGGTCGAGAGGATCTTGAACGGCACAAGCTCCATGTCGTCTTCCTGGAATCCGCGAATCAGGTGCGTCGCCCCGGGGGCCAGGATCCACTTCAGGCACCGATCGGCGTCCAACTCCTCGGAGAGGAGGGTGTTCTTGCCGTTGACCTTGAGGACGACCCCGTAGGTCCGCTTCTTGTCCGTGTTGGTCAGCCGGAACGTAACGTTGTCGGTTTCCGCCGGCTCACGGATGCCGTCGCGCTCGATGGGCACCTCCGTCCCGTTGTAAAGGACCGTCAGCTTCACGGGACACTCGCGGAGCGCCTCCTCGGCGGTGGACTTGACGCCCTCCGTCTTGGTCGGGTCGTTCATGGCCAGGGCCTGGCCGAGGCTGGCGACCTCGTCTTCGTCCTTGGCCTTCTGGCGAACGCCCTTGCTGCCCCCGCCGCGAGAGCCGTCGAAAATCTGTGGCGCCGCCTTCTCGGTGAGCACGTAGCTGTAGCTCGCCTCAACGAGCGTTCGCCGGGAGGTGGCGACCGACAACGGCTTGCCGATCGGCTTCGACTCCCCGTCGGGTCCGAAGGCTTCCAGGTCGATCGTCACCGACCGGAGGTCTTTGCTGATGGTCGCCTTGCCGGTGATGAACATGGCCGGCTTCACTTTGTCGCTGGCGGAGCCCCACGCGAGACTGTACTTGTCCCCGAAAAAGGCTTGCCGGCCCTCGGGAGTCAGATGGTTGGCCCACCGGTTGTTGTTTTCGACGACCGCGGCGCTGGCCCGGCCAATGATGCCGAACGTGCGGTCCTTGTTTTCCAGGATGAGAGCCGCCTCGAGCCGGTCGGCCAGGCTCTGGTTGAGTTCGCCGACGGCGTCGTCCAGCTTGCAATCCGGGCGCTGGACGAGGAACTTCAGCACCCCGACGTTGTTGGCCTTGCAGTCGCGGACGTGCTTGATGACCTCGGGCGCGGCCTTGAGAAAGGCCTCGTCAATGGTGTCGTGGTCGGCCCGCACCGGGAGGGCGCAGATAGCGACGGCCAAGGCGGCAACGAGCGGACGGGAGAACATCGCAAACTCCTTTGGCCGTGAGGGGCGGCCGAAACACCGGTCTTACTTCTGGGCGATTGCAAACCGCCCCGGTTCGAGCGGGAATATCTGTGGATGCTGACTTTCGGACGACTTGCCGGATGCCTTCAGCAGTCGCGGCAGCCGGCCGGTGACGTAGTCGTACAGTTCTTGCGGGTCGAGCTTCTTGTCGTCGTTACCGTCGGCGATGGCGAGTTGGTCGCCAAGGGCTTCGAGTACGGCCTTGGTGAACAGACCGTGCTTGACGTCGGGGTCTTCATAGGACCGTTCGGCCTGGTCGCACGCCGCGATCACCACCGGGCCCTGGCCCGCCGGGACCAACCGGCGGATGACGCCTTCGCTCGTGGCGTTCCCGGAGTGACACGCGTCGATGAGCACGACCTTGCGCGCCGGGCAGTCGGCTAACCGCTTGAAGATCTCGTCCCCGGTCAGGCCGGTGCTCTGATACTTGTTCCGGTCATATTGCGGTCCGCAATAGACAAACATTTTGTCGTCGGACCCCTTCTTGGCTTTGGGAATGTCGAGGAAGTCGCCGTGGCCGGCCAGGAAGACGATAACCCGGTCGTCCGTCTTCGCCTCCTTGACGAGTATGTCAAGCTGCTTGAGGATTTCTTCCGGCTGGGCGTTTCGGTCTACTCGGAGGATCCGACGTTCCCCGGAGTACAGCTTCCCCTTGGCGGCTTGCGCCTCCCAGGCCTTGTTCAGTTTCTCGGCATCGTTCACGGCACTCGTGAGCCGGCCGAATTCGCGGGTCCCGTCCGACTTCGCGGCCGTCTGCGAATAGTCGTTGATGCCGACCAGGAGCGCGAGGACGCGCGGCTCCGATTCCTTCCGGTTTGAAGCCACAATGCTCTTTTCCTCCCCGCGTCCACCGGCCGAGTTGAACGTCAGAACCGTCACCTGGTTTTCGCCGTTGCGGAAGACCGATTCGGGTATCGCTTCCGATGTCGAGAAGGTCTTGTGGTTGGCGTTCCAGGTTTTCACCCGGTAGTCGTTGACCCAGAGTTCAACCCGCTCCGGCAAGTTGTCCGGATTGGTTCCGTGACCGGCGACGCGGATTCCGAGATCGAGGCCGTTCTTGCCCACGACCGCGCCACCGACGCTCAACTGCACGCGGCCGGGTTCCAGGTAGCCCAGATTCAAGTCCTTGCGGTTTTCGCCAGACACTTCCTGGTAGGCCGTGGGAAAATCGCGCGTCAGCATGAGGCGCAACACGGTGATGCGATCGTGACGCTGCTCCTTGAATCGCTCGGCCTCATAGAACTCCGGCTTCTTCCGGATGATCGTGTCGGCGTCGTTGAGCTGCCAGCCGACGAGCCGGTCGCCGTGGGTGGACGTGGCATAGTGCCCCGTTTTCCACATCCACGCGACCCACTGGTCGAAGTGATTGTTGGCATCGAACGATGGGAAGAACTTCCAAAGCGGCCGCTGGCGGACGGTTGAGAGCCCTTCCGTGTGCCGCTTGGTGTTTGGCTTTCGCCAGGCCATGTAGTGCTCGATCCCCGGAGTCGGCCTGGTCAGTGCGGCCAGGGCGTCATCCACGGAGCCGACCGGCTCGTTCGGTTCATATTTCTTCTTCATGTTGTCGCCGTATTTGCCGGGCAGAGCGTATACCGCGGGCGTGATGCCGCTTTTGATCAAGAGGATAATCTCATCCCCCTTGCTCAGGCCCATTTCCCACGCCGGCCCGCCGATGTCCACGCTTTCGACGAGAAGCTTGCCTTCAACCTTTTGCAGCGCCGCCCCGAACCGCCCGTTCGGCCACGGGTCCACGGACCACCCAGCGACCGTTTGGTCCAGCCCGCACGTGACGACCCAGGAGTTCTTCGCGTCCACCGCGATGGACGTCACATCACCCCAATGTCCCGTGGTCAGCGCCACGGGCGTAGCGGCTTTCGGAGTCAGTTCGAACAAGGTGTAACCGTGATAGTGGCCGACCAGGACACGCGTCGGTTGCGTCGCGGTCTTGGGCAGGAAGCAATAGCACCGCGGCTGTTCGTCGCGGCCCAGGTCGATCGTCAGGTCGTGGCGTATGACTTCACCCCGCTCGCGGAGCACGGCTTGCCAGATCCAGGATTTGTCCGTCGGCTCAACGGTCCAGCCGTCGGCCGTCAGCCGGGGAGCCACTCCCTCGTTTGCTTCGATCCGTGTGCCGCCGAGGAACTTGAAGGCGTGCCAATCGCCCTTGCCGCGGGCGTTCGGGTCGGGCGAATTGGTATCACGCGCGGCCTGGAACTGGATGGATTCGCCGTCGGCGCCCACGCGGACGCTCCAAAGGCCGCGGCCCCGGCCGCGGACGACCTGCATCGGCGCCTGCGGCTTGGTCGGATTCCACAGCGTGATTTCATGATTGTCCCCGCCCGCCACGGCCAAATACCCGTGCTGCTTGTTCCAGGCCATCGCCTCGGCCCGGAAGGAGTGGTTCAGCGTGATGACCGGCTTTGCATTGGCAACGGTGGGGTTGGCGTAGATCAGGATGCTGTCATCGCCTTCGACCATGAACTTCTGACCGTTCTGCTGTTTCTGGTTGTGCGAGATGGACGCGACCGCCAGCCGCCCGTCCGGGTCGAAGGCCAGGGAGCGGACGCCGTCACCGACCCGGATCACGTTGGCCGCGCCGCCGTCCAACGGACAAACCGCGAGGAATTTCGGTTGCAGCGAGCAGGCCAGCCACTTGCCGTCCGCGGACACGTCGGCCCGGTACATCGAGAGTGCATGCGCCGGGCCTGCTTCGCGCTTGGCCTTGAAGAACTCATGCAACCGGTCGATGGCCGAGAATAGACGATCGGAATTCCATTTGTCCCCGGCCCGGGTCAATTTGCGGACTGCCCCGCTTTCCCAGGCGCAGATGAACGTGTTTTCATCCAGGAACCGAATCAGGCGCGGCCGATTGGCCAGGACCTTGTCGCCAGCCTTGATCAACTCGTTCCAGTCGATCGGCTTGTTGGTCGAATTGAAGTCCCAGTACCAGAGGATGCCCTCGGCGCTGCCATAAACAATGAACTTGCCATTCGGGTCAAAGGCCGAGGCCATCACGTTCGTCGCGGGCATATCGACGTCGAGAATGTCGTTGACCGCCTCGACTTCACCTTTGGAATCGAGCAGGGTCACGAGTCCATTTTTCATACCGTACCCGGCGATGCCGACGCGACGGTCGCCGGCATTGCGGGGCAGGGCCAGGGTCTTGATTCCGCCCCGTTGATCCCGCCAGCCGGGCCAGCGCAACGTCTCACGGCGGCCGGTTTGCAGGCCGTCGGCACCCGCAGGCCACACGTGGACGACCTTGTCATCGCCCGCGGCATAGAGGTAGCGGCCGTCGGAACTGAAGCCGAGGAAGTCGCACGTGCCGGTGCGGCCGCCGGCCTCAATGGTCATCTCCGGCTCCTCCCGGGAGCGGCGGTTAATCTGGGCCGCGGCGGCATCGACCAGGGAGAGAATCAGGGCGGCGGGTAACAGCAAACGGACCATGCGGACGGCTCCATACGGGCCCGCACCGGCGGCGCGGCCCTACCAGATAATGCGTAACCGGACAAAAAACCGGACAGGAATGCCGCGAGTCGCGCCGTGCCGCTCACATATCGGACGCCCCGAGGTCCCGTTCTTCCTTTTGAACGATCGCCTTCACCCGTTCCAGTACCCGTCGCACCTTCCGGTCGTACGAGTTGATCTGGCCGGCGATTTCCTCCGTCGAGTACCCCTGAAGCCGGAGCGTCAGGATTTGCTGTTCCTCCGGCGACAGGCGGCCGAGGAAGTGATCCAGCTGGTCCATGAACGTCACAACCGTAACCGGAGTCGGCTCTTTCGCCATCACCTGCATGATGTCGTGCTGCGAGAGTTCCCCCTGAGGCGCTTCCTGGCCCGGGTTGCGGCGGGCGGCGCGGTGGTAGGCAATCTGCCGGAGCGTCTTGTGCAGCGTGATCCGAACCAGCAGCTTCGACAGGTCGTCGTCGTCCGCGAACTCGAACTGGTCGTTTTTCAGGCGGGTAAAGAACGTTCGAAAGACGGATTGAACCACGTCCTCCGGGTCCAGCCGGCTGTTCATCCGCTCGCCGATCCGCTTGCGGGCAACCCCGAGCAGACGGCTGACGTAGCGGTTGAAGAGTTCGGCCGCGGCGCTTTCGCTGCCAGTGCGAACCTTCTCGACAAGCTGTTGATCGGTATGCGGATCGGATGAGTCCGGCACGGGCGAGCCTCCCGTGAACAAGTCGTTGTCATCATATCCGACGGACGCGCCGGCACAATCGTTTCTCCCCGCACAATCGCTCTGACTCGGTTTCCCCTTGCCTCCGCCCCGGTCCGCTCGGACAATTCCTGCAATTCCCAACGACGACCGATGATCGACGTCCCACCCCCTGGTCCGTCGTCCCGCGAATCTTTACCGTTCCACGAAAGGACCGAAATGAGCACCGAACCCGCCGTCCCGACGCGGCGCGACGCCCTGAAAGCGTCCGGCGGCCTGGCCGTCGCCGCGACCCTGACGGCCGGCCTGCCCGCCCTGTACGCCGGCCAGAGCAACGTGATCAATATCGCCCTTGTCGGATGCGGGGGCCGCGGAAAGGGGGCAGCGGCCAATGCCCTCGAGACCAAGCAGGGGCCGGTCAAGCTCGTGGCGCTGGCGGACGTCTTCCAGGACCGACTGGACGACGGCTTTAACACGTTCAACAAACCACGTCTGAAGGACCGAGTATCCGTCACCAAGGAAACGCAATTCCTCGGCTTCGACGCGTACAAGAAGGCGATTGACGTTCTCGAGCCCGGAGACGTGGTCATCCTGGCCACGCCGCCGGCGTTTCGGTGGCCGATGTTCACCTACGCGATCGAGAAGCGCGTCAACGTGTTCATGGAGAAGCCGGTCACGGTCGACGGCCCGACGTCGAAAAAGATGTTTGAACTGGGCGAGGAGTCGGTCAAGAAGAACCTGAAGGTCGGCGTCGGTCTCATGTGCCGGCACTGCGAGGCGCGAGGCGAGATGTGGAAGCGAATCCGCGATGGGCAGATCGGTGACATCACGCTACTGCGCGCGTACCGCCTGGCCGGTCCGACCGGGCGGATGCCCGTCAAGCCGCGAAAGCCGGACATGAACGAGCTGGAATTCCAGATCCGCGAATTCCACGGGTTCTTGTGGGCGTCGGGGGGCGCCTACAGCGATTTCCTGATCCACAACATCGACGAGTGCTGCTGGATGAAGGACGCGTGGCCCATCTCGGCCAAGTCGTCCGGCGGCCGGCAATATCGGGAGGGATACGTCGACCAGAACTTCGATACCTACTCAACCGAGTTCACGTTCGACGATGGAACGAAGCTGTTCCTGGAAGGTCGCACGATTCCGGGATGCCACCAGGAGTTCGCCAGCTACTGCCACGGGACCAAGGGATCCGGTGTGATCTCCGATAAAGGGCACTGGGAATCCCACGCGCGGCTGTTCAAGAGCCACAACATGGTCGAAAAGGAGATCATCTGGCAGTTTGGTGAGGAAAAGAACAATCCGTACCAGGACGAATGGGAACACCTGATGAAGGCGATCCGCGACGACAAGCCCTACAACGAGGTGAAGCGCGGCGTCGAAGCGAGTCTCGTGACATCCATGGGCCGGATGGCCGCGCACACGGGGCTGGTCATCACTCGCGACAAGATCCTGGATTCCGATCACGAGTTTGCCCCCGAGGTGGACAAGCTCGTGCTCGGCGGCGACGCGCCGCTCAAGGAAGGCAAGGATGGGAAATACCCGCAGCCACTGCCGGGGCGGAAGAAGCGCGAGTTTTGATTCCTTTCGATTTCGCAAAGGCTGAGAGTGCCAACCTAAGGGCGCCAGTGGGGACGTGGTTGGCGCTCTCAGCTTTTTCATTTCGCCATATCTTATTTGCAGGATATTGGTTCCGTCGAAAACAATGTCGCAAACATATGGCGCACGGAGGCGCGCAAATGGCCATATGGAGGTTTGCACGATATTTGTCTAGACAATTATATCGGCGTCGGTTATCATCTGCCTTCAGCCCGTTCGAAGGCCCCGGTCAGGGAATTGCGCTATGTCCGTTTCTTTACCGCGCGAAACCGACGTCATTGTCATCGGCGGCGGCCCCGCCGGGTCGACTGCTTCCACTCTGATCGCTCAACGCGGCCGCCGCGTCCACTTGTTTGAGCGCGAGAAGTTCCCGCGCTTCCACA
>Ga0075428_100005115_pt1 | contig 14572 bp, 9 predicted proteins | sample RhiMetdeltSRZDD2_FD_75291 | JGI IMG/M metagenome (GOLD analysis project Ga0075428, IMG submission 75291) | Populus rhizosphere microbial communities from Tennessee, USA - Rhizosphere MetaG P. deltoides SRZDD2 | ecosystem: Host-associated > Plants > Roots > Rhizosphere > Soil | place: USA...
GTGCCGCTATCCGAGCACGAGCAGCGGCTGTTCGAGCAGATCGAACGCTCGCTGTCAGAGGACCCTAAGTTCGCCTCCGCGGTCCGCCACAGCGATCCAAAGTTTCACGCTCGGCGGCGGTTGGTCCTAGCGGGTGTGGCGATCGTTGCCGGGCTGGCATTGCTGGTCTACGGCACGGTCGCGAAGGAGTCGCTCCTGGGCGTCGCCGGCTTCGTCGTCATGCTCGGCGCGGCCGCGTTCGCCATCCTCTCGCATCGCAAGGCGAGCGCGATCTCCAGTGGCCAACTGCGTTCGGTGGGCGGCACAGCCACCCGTCGCACGAGGCGGGGCATGGGCATCATCGATCGGCTGGAACAACGTTGGCGTGATCGCGGCGATTATTATTGATCGCCGCCTACTTTGGACTGTCTTTGTTGATCGTTGCGGTTTTCACAGTGGTTTCGAGGCTCCTTTCCACTGTGAAAACCGCAACGATCAAGCCGTCCTAGCGGACCCGGCGTAGTCGCAGCGGACGGAGGGCTCGGGCGATGCTGCCGCGGAAGGCGGCGGCCCGCTCCGACGTCCTCATCCCGAACGCGGCTGTCGCCGCCCGCCACCGCTGGGTCACCGACGGCGGGAAGACCACCGCGGTGAATCGCACCCAGCGCCCGGCCTGTACGGCGAAGACCTTGCGGATCTCGCGCACCGCCGCGACCAGGCCGTGCGGCGAGACGGGCTGCTGCGAGTAGCGCGCCCTCTCCTCCGCGTGCCCGAGCTTGCGCGCCTGCTCCGCCGTTGAGGTGGGCAGGCCCTCGGCCCGGATGAGCCGTTCAGCCGTGGTCCGTGGGGTCTCGGCCGGGTCGATGGCGATGCGGTAGTCCACCATGGTGTCCATCAGCTCGTCCCACGCGGCGTGGGCCTCGCGGCGGGCCGTGGCGCCGTCCGTGACGACCACCATCTCGGGCGCGCCCGGCCTCAGGTCGGTCGCGGCCACCTGCACCGCGTACCCCCGGCTTCGCTTGCGCCGCAACACTTGCCGCCGCATGGCCGGCATCATCAGCAGGATCAGCGCGAGCGCGCCGCCGCCGATCGACCACCACACCCAGGCCGGGGTGGGGGTCTGGACGTCAGCGCCCGGCTGCGGGCACTCGGGGCACTCCTGCTCGCGGTTCTTGTCGACCTCCTCGGCCGGGTCGAACCCGGCGCCGGCCGAAGGGTTGGCCGACGGGTTGGCGGACGGGTCGCCCTCCTCGGGCGCGTCCGGGTTGGGGGCCCAGGCGGAGGTCACCGAGCCGGCCACCGACGCGCTCGGGGTGGCGTCGAAGGGTACCCAACCGAAGGCTTCGAAATAGACCTCGGTCCACGCGTGCAGGTTTCGGGTCGTGAGGGTGTAGTTGCCGCCGGAATACTTGCTGCCCTTGGTGAACCCGAAGGCGACCCGGGCCGGGATGCCGGCCGCCCGCACCATCCAGGTCAGGGCCGCGGCGTACTGCTCGCAGAATCCGCGCTTGCCCTCCAGGAAGTCGGTGATGTCCTGGCCCGTGGTGCCCTGCTTGGTGGTGAGGTCGTAGACGAAGTCGTTCTTGGCCGAGAAGTAGTCGTACAGGGCGCGAACCTTGTCGTAGACCGTGGTCTTGCCCCTCGTCAGCTCTTCGACCTTGTCGGCCACCGCCGGGATGTCCGGAACCTTGGAGAAGTCCCGCTGGATCGGGTTGCTCTCCGGCAGCAGCCGGGCGAGGCGCAGCTGGTCGGGCTCGAAGGTGGGGTGAACGAACTCGATGTTGTACTTCTTGCCCGGCGAGCGGGACCGCGGCGAGTAGATGATCTGCTGCTGCAGGTCGTAGTTCCAGCTCGCGTCGAGGTTCCTGGTGCCCACCGTGATCGAGTACGTCGGCAGCATCGGCATGTCGAAGGCCTTGAAGATCTCGATCTCGGCTCTGTACCGCGGGCTGCCCGCCTGGCGGTCGTAGCCCGGCACGGCGGGAAGTGTGGCGCTGACCGGGCGACCGCTGGGGGTGCGGTGCTTGAAGCCGTTGGGCTGTACCTCATCGGCGACCCCGAAGCGGAGGTAGAAAGGTGCCGGGTCGTCAGTGGTGACCTTGATCATGTCAAGCTCGTTGGGCTGCAACAGCTTTCCGTGCAAATTGGCGAACAGGTCGACGGTACCGCCCCGGCCGGTGCCGCCGACGCCCTGCCCCTGGCCACCACCCTGCCCGAACTGGGAGAGGAAGCCACTTGTCATGCCTGGAATGAGCAGCGGCAGCAGCACCGCGACGATCACGCCGGCGATCGCCAGCCGGCGGCCGGTCGCGGCGAGCGGCGACGGCTCCCAGAGGTCGACGCCGCGTCCCTCGCCGGTGAAGCGCCGCCCGAACCGGCGCACCTTGTCGACGTTGTCACTGACCAGCAGCCACAGGTAACCGGCGGCGCCGATGACGAAGGGGATGGGGTTGACCGAGTCGGTGTAGACGGCGACCGGCACCGAGTAGATCGCGAGCATGGGCAGGCCGGTCAGGGCCGGGCGCCGCAGGCCGACCGCGAACAGGTCGACGAAGATGGCGACGCCGCCGATGCCGAGCGTGGTGAGGAACAGGATGCTCTCGATGTCGACCGGGACTGGTACGAAAGCGGTCTGAATGTCCGAGCCGGAGGAGGCGAGCAGCTCCTGGAAGCGGGCGAAGGTCGCGAACGAGGGGATGAGGCCCAGGATGGAGGTGCCGCCGTTGTAGAACATCGTAAGCGCCACGAGCAGTGCGCCGGCCATCGCGGCCACCTGTGCCCACAACCGTCCGCGGATCGAGCGCACGCCGATCGCCGCACCGGCGATCATCCCGACGGTGATGAGGGCGCGCAGGAACCAGCCCAGGCTGTCGAAGATCGCGGAGATGGGCGCGGCCGCCATCAGCGTCGCCGCCGCGGCGACCAGGGTGAGGTGGCGTCGGGAGGTCATCTGCTTCCTCCAATGGAGACCGTCTCGGCCATCGCGGCCCGCAGTGCGAAGCCTTGCTGCCCGCGGGCGGCCCGGGGCCACAGCGTCGCCAGCTGCTCGCCGTGCTTGACCGGCACGACCCGCCAGCCGCTCTGCAGCAGCGCGAGCGTGGCGGCGGCGTGTTCTTTGTCCGCCTCGGCGCGGGCGTTGGCGGGAAGGTTCAGCCAGCTGTGTGAGTCCATCGCGAACGCGATGCAGGTGACGCCATTGGTGCGCAGGTTGGCCAGCAGCCGCGCCTCGGTGGCGGTGAGCAGCCCCATCACGGCGATTACCAGGCCACCGTCGGCGCGGCGCCGCACCTGCTCGACCAGGGACGAGATGTCGCCGATCGTCGATGTCTTCACCTCGGCCAGGTGGTCGAGGAGCAGGCCGTCGCCGCCCGCCTCGTTGGCCTCGATGTCGGCTCCCGCGTCGGTCACCAGGCGCATCTTGTACCCGGCTTGGCGCAGGTGCACGGCGATGCTCGCAGCGGCGGACACCGCCCACTCGAAGCTGCCGGTCGGGCCCTCGCCACGGTGGCCGTACGAGCGGGTGTCGAGCAGGACCGTGGCCCGGCTCTCCCACGGCTGCTCCTCGCGCCGCACCATCAGCTCGCCGACGTGCGCGGTGGAGCGCCAGTGGACCCGGCGCAGGTCGTCGCCGCGCCTGTACTCGCGCGTGGCCGCGTCGTCCTCGCCGTGCACCGCCACCGACCGCGCCCGGCTGTCGCCGGTGCCCACGTATTCACCCGCCAGCCGCACCAGCGGCAGCTGGGTGATCTGCGGGATGACGGTGAGGCGGTCGTGCGACGGGAACGAGCGGGTCATCTCGCACAGCCCGAACGGATCGGTCATGCGCAGCGTCAGCGGGCCCACCTCGTAACGGCCGCGCAGCTCGGCCCGCACGGTGTACGCCACCGAGCTTGCCTGCTGGGCGCCGAGCCGGTCGAGCACCAGCCGCGGCCGGCTGCCCAGTGCGTAGGGCAGCTTGTCCTCCAACAGCAGCGTGCCGGTGGGAAGGCGCGACACGTTCTGAAGGCGCAGCAGGACGCGGGCCGTGCCTCCGGCCTGGACCCGGTAGGGGTCGAGACTGCGCGCGCAGGCCAGCTTGTAACGGGCTCGGCCGACGTGAAGCGCGGCCAGCACGGGCAGAGCCATCAGGAGGATGGCGACCCGCAGCAGATCCTTCTCACCGAGCACCAGGGCCGAAAGGGCCGCGGCCAACCCGGCGGCGATGAAGCTGCGCCCCCGCGTCGTCAAACCCCGGAATGCCTCACCCATGATTTACCGTCCGTAGTACGTGCTGGGTGGGGACGGCGGGCGGGTGTCGCGGGTGTCGCGGGTGTCGTAGGGCGAGCGGCGGTCGTGCGGCACCGGCAGGCGGTGCACCAGCTCGGACAGGATCGCGTCGGTGGTGCGCCGGGCGAGCTGGGCGTCGGCCGTGGGGATGATCCGGTGGGCGAGCACCGGCACCGCGAGGGTCTGAAGGTCATCGGGGACGACATAGTCGCGGCCGTCGAGCGCGGCGATCGCCTTGGCGGTGCGGATGAACTGGAGGGTGGAGCGGGGGGACGCGCCCAGGCGAAGCTCCGGCGCCTCGCGGGTGGCGGTGACCAGATCGATCGCATACTGCTTGACCGCTTGCGCCACATGGACATTGCGGACCGTCGCGATGCACCGGCGGACCTGCGCGCCATCGGTGACCGCAACGAGGTCCTCGAGCGGATCGTGCGACTGGTGACCGTCGAGCATCGCCAGCTCGGCGGCGGAGTCGGGGTACCCCATCGCGATGCGCGCGGTGAAACGGTCGCGCTGCGCCTCGGGCAGCGGGTAGGTGCCCTCCATCTCGATCGGGTTCTGCGTCGCCACGACCATGAAGGGCAGCTGCATCTGATATGTCACGCCGTCGACGGTGACCTGGTGCTCCTCCATACATTCGAGGAGGGCGGACTGGGTCTTGGGCGAGGCCCGGTTGATCTCGTCGCCGACCACCAGGTTGGCGAAGACCGAGCCCGGCTTGAACTCGAACTCGCGCGTCTCTTGGTTGTAGACACTGACGCCGGTCACGTCGCTGGGCAGCAGGTCGGGAGTGAACTGGATGCGGCGCACCGAGCAGTCGATCGATCGGGCCAGAGCCTTGGCGAGCTTGGTCTTGCCGACACCCGGCACATCCTCGATGAGCAGGTGACCCTCGGCCAGCAGCACCGCCAGGGCCAACCGGACCGTGGCAGTCTTGCCCTCGATCACTTGCTCAATGTTGGCCACTATGGATTCTGTCGTGGAGCGGAACTCGTCGGCTGGGAGAGGTTCGCCGAGCTCACTTGCTCCGCGTTGGGTGGTGGTCAAAGGAGTGCCTCCTAGTTCGTCATGACCCAAGCTCGCAGGATGGACGCTCGGACCTGTACAGAAGGTTGCCTCGGGCTTGTATCCTCGAGGCTTCGAGTCTTGCCCAGCTCGCGCCGTTCCGGCAATCATCACCCCCATCCAGGAATGCGATATGACGGCCGGCGCGGGGTGGGGGTATTATGCGGTCTATGGCTCGGGGCTTCCTGCTCCTTACGAAGCCGTGCTGACGCCCGGATGACGGCGTAAGCACGGCGACCCCTTCTGCGCATCGCGCGAAGGGTTTTTTTATGCGATCAGACAGGAGGAAACGGCAATGGAGCAGGTTGATATGCCACAGTTCCGTTATACGGCGGAGATGGCCAATCGAATTGAGGCGCGCTGGCAGGACTTCTGGGAGAAAAAAGGCACTTTTCATGCGCCAAATCCCGTCGGTCCGATGGCGGATACGCGGCACCCCCGATACGGCGCCCCGAAACTGTTTGTCTTGGATATGTTCCCCTACCCCTCGGGTGCGGGTCTACACGTTGGCCATCCCCTGGGGTTCATAGGCACCGATGTCTTCGCCCGCTTCCACCGGATGGCGGGCCACAATGTATTGCACACCATGGGTTTTGACGCCTTCGGCCTGCCGGCCGAACAGTATGCGGTGCAGACCGGGACACACCCCAGAAAAACCACAGAAGAAAACAGTGTGCGGTACCGGGAACAGCTGCGCATGCTGGGTCTGGCCCATGATTCCCGCCGTTCGGTGGCGACGACCGACGTGGGTTACTACCGCTGGACCCAGTGGATCTTCCTGCAGATCTTCAACTCCTGGTATGACGAGTCGCAGAACAAGGCCCGCCCGATCAGCGAGCTGGAGGAGCAGCTGGTCCACCTGCCCGCGGACGAGCGGCGCAAGATAGTGGACTCGAAGCGTCTGGCCTATGTCAGCGAGGCACCGGTGAACTGGTGCCCGGGGCTGGGCACGGTGCTGGCCAACGAAGAGGTGACGGCCGACGGTCGCAGCGAGCGCGGCAACTTCCCGGTCTTCAAGCGCAACCTGAAGCAGTGGATGATGCGCATCACCGCCTACGCCGACCGGCTGATCGACGACCTGGAGACGCTGGACTGGCCTGATTCGATAAAACTGATGCAGCGCAACTGGATCGGGCGGTCCAAGGGTGCCTACATCGACTTCTCCGGTATCCGGGTCTTCACGACGAGGCCGGACACCATGTTCGGGGCGACCTACATGGTTCTGGCGCCCGAGCACGAGATGGTCGACGGGTTGGTGCCCGCGCGGTGGCCCGATGGCGTTCCGGAGATCTGGAAGGGCGGGCACGACACCCCGGCGCAAGCCGTTGCGGCGTATAGAGAGTTCGCGGCGTCCAAGTCGGAGGTGGAGCGGCAGGCCGACGCCAAGGAGAAGACGGGCGTCTTCATCGGGGCGTTTGTCGAGAACCCGGCCAACGGCGCCCAGATCCCGATCTTCATCGCCGACTATGTGCTGGCGGGGTACGGGACCGGGGCGATCATGGCCGTGCCCGGCCAGGACGAGCGCGACTGGGAGTTCGCCGAGGTCTTCGAGCTGCCGATCATCCGGACCGTGCAGCCGCATGAGGGCTTCGAGGGCAAGGCATACACCGGGGAAGGGCCGGCGATCAACTCAGGGTTCCTGGACGGGCTGCATGTGGCGGCGGCCAAGGAGCAGATCACCTCCTGGCTGGAGAGCAACGGCCACGGCGAGGGAGCGGTCACTTACCGGCTGCGGGACTGGCTGTTCAGCCGGCAAAGGTACTGGGGCGAGCCGTTCCCGATCGTCTACGACGAGGCCGGACACGCGATCTCCGTCCCCGAGTCGATGCTGCCCGTCGAGCTGCCCGACGTCGCGGACTTCTCGCCCAAGACGTTCGACGTCGACGACGCGGAGTCGGAGCCGGAAACGCCCCTGTCGAGGGCGAAGGAGTGGGTGGAAGTAGAGCTGGATCTGGGCGATGGGCCGCGGACGTATCACCGGGAAACCAATGTGATGCCGCAATGGGCCGGCTCGTGCTGGTACCAGTTGAGGTATATCGACCCGATGAACGAGGAGGGCTTCGTCGATCCGGAGAACGAGGAGTACTGGGTCGGCCAGCAGGCCTACGCGGTGTCGGGCGGGGTGGATCTGTACGTCGGCGGAGTCGAGCATGCCGTGCTGCACCTGCTGTACGCGCGCTTCTGGCACAAGGTGCTGTTCGACCTGGGGCACGTGTCGTCCTTCGAGCCCTACCACAGGCTGTACAACCAGGGCTATATCCAGGCGTACGCCTACCGCGACGCCCGGGGCGTGATCGTGCCCGCCGAGGAGGTCACCGAGGAGCAGGCGGGCATTTACGTGTGGAACGGCGAGAAGGTCGACCGCGAGTACGGCAAGATGGGCAAGTCCCTGAAGAATGTCGTGACGCCGGACGAGATGTGCGAGCGTTTCGGCGCCGACACCTTCCGGGTCTACCTGATGTCCACCGGCCCGCTGGATGTGTCCCGCCCGTGGGAAACCCGGGCTATCGTTGGGGCGCAACGGTTCCTGCAGCGGGTGTGGCGGATCGTAGTCAACGAGGAGACCGGCGAGTCCGTGGTGTCCAACGCCCCGGCGCCCGACGACGTCAAGCGCCTGCTGCACAGGGTGATCGCCGGGGTGCGCGAGGACCTGGCCGAACTGAGATTCAACACCGCCATCTCCAAGTTGATCGAGCTGACCAATGCCCTGACCAAACTGGACGCCGGCCCGCGCGAGATCGTCGAGCCGCTGATCCTGATGCTGGCGCCCTTCGCCCCCCACATCGCCGAGGAACTGTGGCAGAAGCTGGGCCACTCGGAGTCGCTGGCCTACACCGACTTCCCAGTCGCCGACCCCGCCTACCTGGTCGAGGAGACGGTGACCTACCCGGTGCAGGTCAACGGCAAGGTGCGCGGCCGGGTCGAAGTGGCGGCGAGCGCGGATGAGGCCACGGTAAAGGCGGCGGCGCTGGGCGCGGTGTCCATTTCGGACCCGAAGAAGGTCATCGTGATACCGGGAAGGCTGGTCTCGATTGTCAACTAGCGAGATCGTTGTGACGCTGACAGCGCGATCAAGGCTTCAGGGCGCTGTCAGGGTCACAACGATCACCAGCCGTTAAATGTGTTGCGGCAGGAGGATTGCATGGCTTGAATCAGGGCATGATCAAGCCGTGGATGATTGACGAGCTGGCGTTTGCGGGGCCTGAGCACTTGGACGCCGATTTCGTCGCGGGATACGACCGCAAGCAGGGGATGCCGGATCCGTCCGAGGACATCGCCGAGCTTCAGCGTTACCACGTGCGGACGGTCGTGGACATGGGTGCGGGCACGGGCCGGTTTGCTCTCGCGGCCGCGCAGGTCTTCGAAAGCGTTACTGCGGTGGATGTTTCACCCGCCATGCTGGCGCGCATAGAGGAAAACGCGCCGCCCAGCCTGACCACCGCCAATGCGGGATTCCTTACCTACCAAGGGGAACCGGTCGATGCGGTCTACACCCGCAACGCGCTGCACCAGCTGCCCGACTTCTTCAAGGTGCTGGCGCTGCAACGCATCCACGATCTTCTCAAGCCCAAAGGCGTCCTGAGACTTCGCGACCTGATATACGACTTCCCACCGTCCGAAGTGGACGCCAAGTTCGAAGAATGGTTCGACAAGGCCAGCGCCGACCCCGAGAAGGGTTACACCGCCGAGGATTACGCCACCCACATCCGCACCGAGTTCAGCACCTTCCGCTTCCTCCTCGAGAAGATGCTCGACGCAACCGGATTCGACATCCTAAGCGTCGCTTACGAAAGGGGCCTATACGGCGCCTACACTTGCGTGCGACGCCAGTAAAGGGCGGCCCCGGAACTGAGTAGCACGCCGATCGCAGCCGGCAGGAATGTCATCCAGCTGATCGTGCCCGGGGACACGGCGGCGGCTCCGATGGTGGCGTAGCTCATCGACGAGGGTAAACCGCCGATCGCGGTACCAAGGATAAAATCCCTGAATCGCGTGGATGACGCTCCATAGGCGTAACTGACCAGCCCGAACGGCGCCACCGGCAGCAGCCGCACCACAATCACGGCCAGCAGACCCCGGCGAGCCAGCCAGCCATCGACCGCCCTCAGCCGCGGCCCGGCCTTTTTCATCAGAAGCGCATGCCCGGCCCAGCCGCCCGCCACGAAACAGACTGACGCCGCGAGCAGGGCCGCCGCCAGCGACAGGCCAGCCCCGAGAAACGTCCCGAACATGGCGCCCAAAGCCAGCGAGATGGCCGTCCGCGGCATCAACGCGCACAACAGCAGCGCCGCCACCGGGACCATCATCAGCGGGTTGATCTGCGCCGCCCACTCCCGCACCGGCAGGTTCCAGGCGGCCATGCCCAGCAAGCCAACCGCGGCAACGAGGAGCAGCGGCCTGCGCCAGGAGGTCATTGCATGCCGACCGCGTGCAATCGTTCCCCGCGCAGCTTGGCGGTCCACGACTCATCGAAGGGCGCGAGATTGTCTTCGCCGGTTGCCCAGCGCAGCAACAGATCCGCCAGCGCCGGGTTACGCGAGAGCGCCGGACCGTGGCTGTAGGTCCCGAGCACGGTGCCCGACCAAGCACCTTCGCTGAGGCCGTCGTTGCCGATGCCGGCCCGCACCCTCGCCAGCGGCCTGACGCGGGGGCCGAGATGCGTTCGCCCGCCATGGTTTTCGAACCCGGTCAGGGTCGGCAGGCCGAGTTTGGGGTCGACCTCCCCGGCCAGCTCGCCCACCGCGCGGGTTTCACCCCGGTTCGAAAAGATATCGAGCAACTCCAGGCCGCGGCATTTCTCACCCTTGGCGAAGAAACTGCTTCCCAGCAATTGGTACCCGGCACAGACGGCGAACACGACGGCCCGCCGATCGACCGCCCGGTGCAACCCCTGATCCCGCAAAAGCCGTTGCGCGGCAAGGGCTTGGGGACCGTCCTCGCCCCCGCCCAGCAGGTAGATGTCACCCTGCGGGATGGGATCGTTGGCGAATACCTCGACCGTCCGCACGGGGATGCCGCGGGCCTGCGCCCGGTGCGCGAGGATCAGCATGTTGCCCCGATCCCCATAGGTGGACAGCAGATCCGGATAGACCCAGACGATGGTCAGTTCGCTAGAGGACACGGTCAAGCTCCGCTCTGATGTCCTGGAAGGCGCTGTAGTTGGCGATCACCTCAAGCCGGCCCGGCGGCACCGCCTCGACGGCCTTGGCGAACGTGCCGACGTACTCGAACGGCACCCCGTTCACCTGCAGCCGCACCGCCAGGTCATAGGCCCGCTCCCCGGCGATCAGCACTCTCTTGCCCCTGACCGGGGAGAAGTCCACGTCGAACAGCCAGCTCGTGTCGTACCCGTCGGGGTCCCGTGCGTTGATCACCAGCAGGGTCGGCGCGTCCTCGGCCATGTCGAACGCCTCGAGCCAGCTCGCCGGGTTCTTCGCCAGCAGCAGCCTGATCTGCCGCCCCCTGCGCTCCACCTGGGCGTAACGCCCGGCGACGCTCGCGACCTCGCCCAGCTTGGGCGCGGCATCGGCCGGCGAAACCCCGAACCAGTGGGCGACCGCCAGCGCCGTCGCCCCGTTGCCCACGTTGACCGTGCCCGGCAGCTGGAGCTTGAGCTCGTGCTTCCGGCCGGAGGGATCGATCACCGCGCTGCCGTCGATGGTCCACTGCGGGTCGGGGCGGGACAGGTCGCCGCTGGTGCAGTGCCAGCCGTGGCCCACCTCGTCCCGCACGATGTGCGAGCCGCACTTCGGGCAGACATGGGCGTCGTCGCGCCACCGCTGCCCGGCCGAGAACCAGGTCACCTGCGCGGCGCTCGACGCCGCGTAGACCACCATCGGGTCGTCGGCATTGGCCACGACATGGATGTCCGGATAGTTCGCCATGGTGTCGCGCCATAACTGGGCGATCATGGCGACCTCCTTGGCCCGGTCGAGCTGGTCGCGCGAGAGGTTCAGCAGCGCGACCACGAGCGGGTTCGTGGCCTTTATGACCTTGGGCAGCCAGTGCTCGTCCACCTCGAGCACCGCGAACGGAGTCCGCCCCGCGCGGGCCAGCGCGCTCGTGTGCCCGGTGGGCATATTGGCGCCGAACGAGTTCGTGGCCACGTCGCCCAGCACGCCCAACGCGGCCGCGGTGAACCTGGTCGTCGTGGTCTTGCCGTTGGTGCCCGAGACCAGGGCGATCCGTCGTCCCGCCGCCAGGTGCGCCAGCAGCTCGGGATCGATCATCATGCCGAGCTTGCCGCCGATCACCGAGCCGTCGCCCCGGCCGGTGGCCCTGGACAGCGCCGCCGCCGTCCTGGAAACCCCCGCCGCGATCGCCGCGCGCAGCGGCAGCTTCTGGTCATCACCTGCCGAGGAAGTCACGCGACCGAGGTTACAGGGTCCGCCGCCGGCACCGTGGCGATCAACCCCGCCGCATCGATACGATCCGATATGGCCACTCTCTTGCGCCGGTTGACGCGCATTATGTCCGCCATCATCCTTCTTCCACCCCTGACAGTCGTGGGTAGTCCGGCGCTCGCCGACGTGGCGCCGCCGTGGTGCGGGGTTCCGGTTCCCGACGCCGCGGCCAACTTGCCGGACGGCTCGCGACCCACCGATCCGGTGGGAAGCTTCCCGCACATCCCTTACTACGCAATCGGTTGCACGCTCGACGCGATCGCGGCCCGCAGCCACGGCCGCATGACCGTCGACGTCATCGGCCGGTCCGCTCTCGGCCGCGACATGTACCAGGTGACGATCAACGCCTTGGACACGCCCCGGCAGCGCCAGGACTTCCACGCCTGGCAGCAGGTGCGCAAGGTGGCGATGACCGACCCGGTCGCCGGCCAGAACCTTATGGCCCGCTACGGCGACGACATCAAGGTGCCGCTGTTCATCCAGGCGGGCATCCACGGTAACGAATACGAGGGCGTCGAGGCGTCGTTCCAGATCATCGAGCGGCTGGCCACGACACCGTACGGCGCCGACCCTCAGGTCGACACCGTCCTCGACCACGCCGTAGTGCTGTTCAACGTGATTCAGAACCCGGACGGCCGGGTCGCCGGCACCCGGGCCAACGGCAACGGCTTCGACCTGAACCGGGACTACCTCACGCAATCACAGTCCGAGACCCGCGCCTCGGTCGGGATCATGCAGGAGTGGCTGCCGCCGGACGTGCTGGACCTGCACGGGTATGTGACGCCGACGCTCGTCGAGGCGACCACCAAGCCGCACAATCCGAGCATCGAGTACGACCTGTGGCTGCGGTGGAACCAGGCGCGCATCGACGCCAATGAGGCCGCGCTCGCCTCCGTCGGCATGGGCATCACCCGGCCCATCAACGATTGGTGCTCCAACGGCGAACCGCCCGGCCCGAGCGGCATATGCCCCGATGGCCGCCCGCCGGGACCGGCGGTGGCCGAGGGATGGGACGACTGGGGTCCGTTCTACACCGCGATGTACGCGCAGCACGTGGGCCTCAACGCCTCCACGGTCGAGATGTGCAACCAGACCAGCCAGGCCTGCGCCCTGCCGGGTACGACGTTGCCGGCGGAGAAGCTTGGCCGGCTCGGCTCCCGTCTCGCCCAGTACACCGTCTCGTGGTCGACGTTGCTGTACGACATCGCCCACAGGCACGACCTGATCGTGGACCAGCTCGAGTTCTACCGCCGCGGCGTGGTCAACGCCCCCCGCCCGGAGTGCTGCCCGCCGCCCTTCGACGAGGCGAACAACTGGATGCACGAGTACCCTACGGCCTTCGTCATCCCGATGGGCGGCATCGATGGCAGCGCGCAGCGCAGCGAGCCGGAGGCGAACCGCCTCGTCGACTGGCTGCTCGCCAACGGTGTGATCGTGGAGGAGATGAAGCAGGCCTACGGCGACTACCCGAAGGGCTCCTACGTCATACCCATGACCCAGGCCCGGCGCGGCCTGGTCGACACGGCCCTCGCTATCGGCGTGGACATCTCCGACGACATCGGCCAGCTCTACGCTCCTCCGGCGGCTTGGAGCCACGGGTACCTGTGGGGCGCCAACGTCGACCTCATCCCGCGAGGCGCGTCGTTCACCCCGCAAACCAACCGGGTGACCAGGCCGAGCCATCTCACCGGCGGGGTCGAGCCCGGACCGGCGAGCGCCTACGCCCTGGTCGTCGACTCCCCGACGGCGGTGCGGACGCTGAACCAGCTCGTGGGCGAGGGTGTCCGGGCGCGCCTGGCCACGGCGGCCTTCACCACCGCGACCGGCCGGCCGGTGCCGGCTGGATCGATGGTCTTCGACGCCGATGCTGCGACCAAGGTCCGCCTGGCCGCCGCGGGACGCGCCAACGACGTGTGGTTCCAGCGCCTCTCGGAGACCTCGGCGCCGCCCGGGTCGGAGGAGGTCGATCGGGTGCCGCGGGTGCTGGTGCTGACCGGAACGGCCAATCAGGACGTCTGGTCGCTGCGCGATCTCGGGTTCCCGACCGACTTCATGTCCACGGCCGCGCTCAACTCCGCGCCCGCGGATCCGCTGCCCGGCTACGACCTGATCTGGAACGCCGGAGCATACCCGTCGGCGGCGAATCCCGTTGCCCGCCAACGGTTGCAGGCGTTCTTCGGTGCGGGCGGAGGGTACCTGGGCGCCGGCGTCAACGGCGCGAACTTCCTCACCGCCGGTTCCCTGGTGGGCGGCCTGACCGCGGCGTCGAGATCGGGCAACGGGCGCAGCGCCATCGTGAACTGGATCAACAGTTCCGGCCCCGGCGGCCAGATCACCGGCGCCTACCCGGCCCAGGACACGGCGATCATGGATCCGCCGACCTGGCTCACCGCCGTGCCGTCCGCCTGGGCTGTCGACGGCCGGCTGCCCGGCCTGCCGTGGTCGAACCTTGTCGCCGCGGGTTTCTGGGCGCAGGATGCCCAGTCGGCGACGGCGCCCGGCTCGGCGGTGATCGTGCACGGCCTGAGCAGCGCGGGCACCTCCCGGATGGTGGTGTTCGCCATGAACCCGCTCTACCGCGCCGATCCGGAGCGGGAGTGGGCGATGGTGGCCACCGCCGCCTACTGGGCCGACAGATAATTCAGCAGCGGGTGGGGTTTGAACGCTTCGCGCTCAACCCCAACGCCGCCCAAAAGCACGGCTGCACTGTATCTCCAAGGCAGTCGTTGGGGTTGAACGCTCCGCGCTCAACCCCAACGCCGCCCAAAAGCACGGCTGCGCCTGAACGGGGTTAAACCCGACGCCTCACCGTTTAAGTCCTGACGCCCCGCCGGATTCCGGCGGGGCGGTCCTTTTCG
>Ga0075428_100005119_pt1 | contig 14569 bp, 12 predicted proteins | sample RhiMetdeltSRZDD2_FD_75291 | JGI IMG/M metagenome (GOLD analysis project Ga0075428, IMG submission 75291) | Populus rhizosphere microbial communities from Tennessee, USA - Rhizosphere MetaG P. deltoides SRZDD2 | ecosystem: Host-associated > Plants > Roots > Rhizosphere > Soil | place: USA...
GTTCAGATCGCCTTCACGGAGAATATTTTTCAGGCGCAGCTGGAGCGGGTCTATGCCCAAGCGCTGGGCGATCATGTCGACCTGCGACTCGATCGCCCAGGCGCCTTCGGGCACGCCCAGGCCACGCAGCTGGGTGCCGCGCATCTTATTGGTGTAGACCAAAGTCGAAGTCACGCGAATGTCATAAATATTGTAGGGACCGATGCCGTCTTTCATCGCCCGATTGCTCGGCGCCAAACCTTCGGCGTAGGCGCCCGTGTCCCAAAGAAATTCGATGTCACGAGCAACGAGAGTGCCGTCTTTCATTGCGCCGGTTCTAAGCTTCACCGTCGCCGGCGTCGACCCGGCGGCAGCGGTGAATTCATCGGTGCGCGTCATGACCATTTTCACCGGCCTATGGCTCTTCATCGCCAACGCAATCGCGACCGGCTCCAGACGCGGCTCGATCTTGCCGCCGAAACCGCCGCCGACTTTGGTGCAGATAATCCGCATCTTGCTTTCCGGCATACCAAATAGACTCGCCATCACCGTGCGCAACTCGAAGACTTCCTGGGAGCAGGTCCAGACCGTCACCATGCCGCCGACGACTGCGGCCGTAGTGGCGTGCGGTTCCATATAGCTGTGATGAATTTGGCTGGCGTGAAACTCGTCTTCGAAAACATAGTCGGCTTTTTTTAGTGCCGCTTCGACATCGCCACGTTCGTTGGAGGCGCGGTGAATAATGTTGGTGCCCTGCACCGGATACCAGGAAGCCAGGTACACTGAGCGGGCCTTCAAATCGGCGAGATTATCATGCACCAACGGCGCGCCGTCGCGCATTGCCTCCTCGGCGGTGAACACCGCCGGCATTTCTTCATACTCAACATCGATCAACGACAGCGCTTCTTCCGCTGTGTCCTCATCGACCGCCGCCACGGCGGCGACCGGTTGACCGACAAAGCGCACCTTTTCGATCGCAAAAATATGCTCGTCCTCGACGGCGTAGCCGTAGCGGCGCGCCGGCACATCTTTAGCCGCAATAACCGCCTTCACGCCGGGATGATTTCTCGCTTTCCCAACATCGACGCGCAAAACTTTTCCATGCGGAATGGGACTGCGCAGAACCTTGCCCCACAACATCCCCGGCAGCTTGACGTCCGGCCCGTATACCGCCTGACCGGTGAGCATCTCCGGCCCATCCACCCTCTCCACCGGTTTGCCAATCACCCGAAAATTAGCCATGACTTAAAGCCTCCTTGTCTGATTGAAGCGCGCTGAAATTGGCGATCGAGTCGAAGCGCGCCATGGCACGATCACTACCGCCCTTTGCCCAATTCCTTTCGCGCCCTTTCGACGAAGCTGTAATCAATCACCTGAGCGGCGCTGACTGGCTCTGCTACCTTGGCGTTTTCTCGCTGCTGGTCGACGAGCGCTTGAAGCCCACTCATATTGATCGAAGCATCGCGCAGCATCGCCTTGGTCATATAATCGTACATCTGGCTCGCCATCGGGCGGCTTTTAATGCCCCAGTTCTTCATGATCATGTCTAGACACGATTCCTTGTTTTTGCTTTCGGAAACAAACATCAGCCCGCGCAAAGTGGCGCGCACCATGCGGCTGACCTCGTCGGAATTCTCTTTGATTTTTTTCATAGACGTGCCGAAGCCGTTTTGGGGAAAATCCAGATGATCTGCGGATAGCGCCAATTCGTTGAAGCCTTTTTGATGCGCGAGAATGTTTTCCGGCACCGACAGCATTGCGGCGTCGAGAACTCCCGTTTCGAGCGCGGCGAGCCGGCCCGACTCTGTCGCAACGTACACGATTGAATAGTCGCGGCCAAACTCCAATCCTTGTTTCCTTAAGATATGCCGCGTCGCCAAATCGGTTGTCGCTCCGGGCGAGCTGACGCCGATCTTTCTCCCTTTCAGCTGCTGCAGGTCTTTGATCTCCGGTTTAGCCATTAATCCTTGCACCGGCGAGCGCATTGTGAAAATGACCGCTTTGATCGGTTGGCCTTTGACAGCTGCGGCAACAACACCCGTAACCGCGCCGTTGTAATCGATGTCTCCGGTCAGAACCGCAGTGCTTGCGAGATTGGCCGGCATCAAGATAAATTCAACGTCAATCCCTTCCTCTCTGTAGTAGCCTTTGTCCTTGGCGGCATAAAAAGGGAGGTACGTGACGTTTGCCCCTGGGATCGAGACGCGAACTTTCTTACTGTCCGTCTGGGCGATTGCGTGCGTCGCGCTGATCAGGAGAATTCCACTCAGAGCCGATAGCCAAACAACTCGTATTGTCATGCGATCGTTAGACATGAACAACCCCTCTTTGACTCTTGAACGCCAATAAATTTGCCGCAGCATAGTCGGTCGTTCTCACAATAGCTTCTCGTGGCTAACCCGCTCAAGGAAACAGAGGAATTTTTCCGCTGGACATCTGCCTGTCCCAACGTGCTTCGAGTCCTGCGAGATATTTCCACACACGATGGGAGCGGCGCTGCAAGCCAGTCTCCGCGTCGAACGCTCGACATTCTTCGAGACTGATCGTCCCGACGTTTCCCAAAGCGGCGGCTTGAGCGGTCTTGCACGCGTCGTCCTCCAACACAAGCGCGCAGAAAAGGACTTCTTCCAAATCCAGCCCCGCCACCACAGCGCCATGGCCGCGCATGAGAACCGCCCGCTGGTTGCCGATCGCTTCCGCCAGCTGCCGGCCCTGCTCCGGCGTTTTGACAAGATTAGCCTCGCGATAAAGTGGAATGCCTTCGGCGAACAGTGCTCCTTGCAGCGTGACTGGGCGGAAAGGCCGGTCCACTATGCTAAACAGCGTCGCATAAGGAGAATGCAGATGCGCTACGGCGAGCGCATTGGAACGTGCGGCATGGAGCGTCGTATGGATTGGCCATTCGATCGGAACCTCGCCTTCCCCCGCTTTGAGAATTTTTCCCGACGGTTCCAGAACGAAAATATCGTCGGGCTTGGTTGTGGATCGGTCCGCGCCCATGCCCGGCGAAAGAAACACGCGCTTGCTACCGGGATCATAAGCGCTCACATGCCCGAAAACGCCGATGAGCCCCTGCATAGCAAGGATACGTGTAGAAGCTGCGAGTTTTTCCCGTAGAACCGTGTCGGTGTCCATTGAACCTCCTACTCCAATAAGACATAGCCTTCGAAGCCCGTAGAGTTGCAAACATCCCAACTCTGCACGCCGGCTTGGCTCTCGGTTTGAATCCGGGCGATCAGCGCCGATCCGCGCGCGCGAACGTGCGTCGCTTTGATAAACGGATACCGTTTTTCAAAGGCCGCCAGCAGCGCCTCGGTGTCTTGCACGATCATCCCGGAAAAGAAAACTACCAGGCCTTCTTTTTCAGCGGCTTGGATTCTGTCTAACGTTTGGCCTCTGGCTATAGCGGGTCGGAGGATGGCTACGGTGAGCAATAAGAAGCCCGTAAAGACGCGCGTCATGAACATCAGTGAGGAACCTTTAGCTCAGAAGCTTTCGTTCAGTGTTTCCAATCGAACAGCCGCAGCGCGTTGCCGCCGAGAATCGCCTCTTGAGCGCTCGGCGGCAGATCGTCGCGTCCTCTGATTACCTCGATCGTGTGTGGCCAGCTGCCCATGGTATCGGCGTGGGGATAATCGGTGCCGACGACCCAGTTACGCTCCCCATAGCGTTCGACCAAAACACCGAGCAAAGTCTCGGTCGGTCGTATGGCAAAATAGAGCCGATCCATATATTCAATCGGCTCGCGCTTGGGCCGCGCCTTGAGACGATCGTAATCGCCTTCGCCTTGATACACGGCGGTGAGACTGTCCATCAGATGCGGCACCTGCGTCCCACCGCCTTCCATGAAGCAGAAGCGCAACGTAGGAAACGCGTCGAGCACGCCGCCGAACATGAGATTGGCAAGCGCGATGGAGTTCTCGATTGGGTTTCCCATAGCGCTCCAGAAGCCGTAGCCGCGCGTGGCGAAATGGCGCGTCAGCCGCCAGCCGCCCGCAATCGGACCTGTGTTAACGGGGTGAACGATAATCGGCACGTTGAGCTCCTCGGCCTTAGCGTAGAAAGGCCAGAGCTCATCGACGTCGATGTCTTTGTCGTTAACGGAGGTGTAGCAAACGGGCGCGTGCAGACCCAAATCGCGCACCGCCCGATCAAGCTCTTGCACAGCGAGTGCGGGAGCTTGCAACGGAAGCGTGACCAGACCGAAGAATTTGCCGGGAAATTTCTTAACAATGCGGCCTAGTGAATTATTGTAAGATCGGCAAACGCTCAGTGCCATTGCCGGATCGACGTCGTAATAAAAAGGACCATTGTTGGGGACCAACACCTGCCTATCGAACTTTGACATGGCCATGTCAGTCACGCGCTGCGCGGGATCGTCTCCTGGAACGCGCGGTCGCGGGTTAAAGGGATTGGGAATATGGCGCGCGTAGTCGGGAATATTCTTCTGCCGGGCTTCATAGACAACTCGAACGCCTTTCTCGTCCGCAACCAGGCTGGGCCCGCGAGCGCGAAATTCCGGCGCCACTTCATCGAAAGCATCTTCCGGCAAGATATGCGAATCACAATCCACATAGAGCATAGAAATCCCTCTTTTTGGTTCATCCGTTGCGAACCGGCGCCAAGAAATCTTATTTGTATGCCACGGGTTCGCGAATGACGTTGTTCACGCCTTGGAAGAGCTTGTCGATAAAACCTGCACTATCCAATTCTTTTACAAAGCTATTATCGTAGGTATCCTCCCATTTGATGGTGATCGGTTGTTTCGTTTCCACCCGCGCGAACTCGTAAATCAGCTCCGCATCACGCGGCACATAGGGCTTCATGTAACTATTCTCCGAGGTGGTCTTATGAACATAATCGACCAGTTCTTTGTCCTTGATCCGCAGCCGCTTGGCGATGATCTCGGTCGCCTCGACTTTGTTGGTCGCATAAAACTTGAGCGATTCGAGATATCCTTTAACAAAGCCGCGAATGACGTCCGGGCGCTCTTTCACATACTTGCGGGTCGTTACCAAATTTAAGTAAGGATAAATCACGCCTTGATCGGAGAGTTTCGCGAGCAATCGCAGCGTTGACTCCTTTGCCAACTTCACCGGCTCCGGCGGCGAGAAGAGCGATGCTTGCACGACATTATTCATCAACGCTAAGGCTCGCTCCGAGCCGCCGCCCACCTGGACGAAGGTCATATCTTTGTACGGGTCCAATCCGAGGTTTTTCAGCATGATGCGTGACATCGATTCAGCGGTGGCGCCGAACCGGTTGATACCTATCTTCTTTCCTTTCAGATCTTGCGCCGTTTTGATTTCGCTGCGCACGAACATCTCGAAAAGGATGGTTTTTTGATAGTTCATGAGATTGACGAAATTGGCGCCGTTCTGATTGGCGATCAGGCCTGCGACAGTCTCCGGATTTCCCAATTGCGCTTCGCCTGCCAACATCGACTGAATGCAAGGAACAGTGGACTGCGCGGTCGAGATGGTAACGTCCAAACCATTTTTCTTGAAGATACCGGCATCGACGCCCACCCAGACCACAGAGAACGATGGAACCAGGCCGCAATCCGCATGGGTGATCTGTTCCAGTGCGCTAGCCTTTGCGCCCAACAACCCGACCGCAAGGGAAAGAACAAAAATGAGTAAAACGTGGATAGACTTTCGCGTCATGATTCCTCCTCGTTTCGTTGCCATGGTTCCACCGGATCGTGGCTGTTGTCCTATCCAATTCCCGAGAGTTGCGGCTTTCTGCGATACCACCCCGCCGCCTCCTCATACCTGGCGGCGACTTGCAGGACCGTGCTTTCCTCGAATGGGCGGCCGACAATTTGCAGTCCAACCGGTTGTCCCGCGCCAGTAAATCCACAGCAAACGCTGATAGCCGGATGGCCGGTTACGTTAAACGGAACCGTGCTCAAACCCCAGGTACTACCGCGGGCGTCGCGCAATGAGACCTTTTCACCGTCGACATCGGTCACTCCGCGACCACACTCCTCGATCTTCGGCGCGGGGATCGATACCGGCGTAACGATCACATCGACTCGCTCGAACGCGCGCTCAAATTCCTCGGCGAGCAGACGGCGCACGCGCTGGGCAGTGACATAACTTCCAGCCGGAAACATGAGAGCGTGGATATGCCGGTATAGCAGCTCGGGACTGTAGTCGCGCGCCCGAGTTCTCAAGTAGTGATCATGATCGGAGACAAGCTCAGCGCGACTCACCACCGTATGCACGGCTGGCGCCAAATCCATATGCGGGATCGACAACTGCTCGGTTTTTATGCCAAGCAGTTCAAGCTGTCTCAGCGCCGCAGCAAAAATCTGCTCGACCTTTCCGAACATCAGCTTATCGTAGTAGCTGCCGATCAATCCCGCTTTGAGGTAACCGATCTCTCGCCCAATCTTAGCCGAATAAACATCGGTCGGTTCGGCGGCGCTGAGGGGGTCTTTGGGGTCGTAACCCGCAATCTCTTGCAGCACCAAAGCACAATCTTTCACCGTCCTGGTCAAAACACCGAAGTGATTTGTGGAGTAAGCGCCGGTGCCCGGCACGCCACCGAAACAACTGACCCTCCCATAGGTCGGTTTCAGGCCAACAATGCCGCACATTGCCGCCGGATTGCGTACCGATCCCGCGCTATCGGTACCGATCGATGCCAAGCACATCGCCGCCGCGACGGCGGCGGCAGAACCGCCGCTCGATCCACCGGGCACCCGCGCTAGATCCCAGGGATTGCGCGTGGTGCCAAAAAAAGGGTTGATCGTTGTGCCGCCGAGTGCCCATTCATGCATATTGGTCTTGCCCAAGGTGATGACGCCGGCAGCCTTTAATTTTGCGACCACAGTGGCGTCAAAATCCGGCTTCCAATCGGCCAAAATTTTACTTCCGCCTGTGGTGGGAACCCCGATAGTTGCGAGATTGTCCTTGATGGAAATTGGAATGCCATGCAGCACGCTTCGATAATTGCCGCTGCGAATTTCCTGCTCTGCGACTTTGGCTTCGGCCCTGGCTGAGTCCGCGAGCACGGTCGTATAGGCATTCACAGACCGGTTGAGGCGCGCAATGCGCTGCAGAAACAAATCGGTCAGCTCTACCGGTGAGAGCTCACCACTCTTTATGCGCTCTGAGCTCTCCGCAATGGTCAAGTTCTCCAACTCCGATTCCGTCATTTTTTGGGTCCTTTGACATCGAGCCGGACGAAGGGAGTTTTGCCCCTGACATCGACCGCGTTAAGCTGTTCAAAGAGCGGCTCAGCCGCAGTGACTTCGTTCAGGATTCTATCCATTTCTGCTTCGGTCAATTGAAAGCCGTATTCCCGGTCAAGTTTTTGCAACCACGTCTTCATTCGCGCCTCCGTCGGGTCAATTTATTTTCAGAATTTTTTGCAGTTCCTTTTTATCCGCTGCGGGCATATCCAGCCACAGCAATGCGACTTCCTGGATGCGCTCGACCGGTATGCGGCGCAGGACGACTCTCGCCTTGTCGATATCCGCCTGAAACTCCGGATCATTGAACGTTGCATCGAACGCCTTGCGCATTGCCGTTACCCGGTCGGCGGGAACGCCCGGCGGAAGCGTGAATAATCGGTTGATATCGTTCGGACCGATGACGGCGACGCGGAGCAGCCATTTGTTGCGCTCGCTCTTGGCGAAATCGATCGCGTTGGGTACGTTTTCCAGACCCGGCCACGGCTTCTCGCCGATCTGCGCAATCACTCTGATGTCGCCGGCCTTGAGCTCCTTGGGAAACGAACGAAACACGCCCTCATACGATGAGCAGGAACCGTCGACCTCGCCGCTCTCGGTGGCGAGACGGATTTCGGTGACGCCCTTGAAGCCATCGACGATTTTAATATTGATGCCGAGCGCGACTTGGAGCGTCCGCGCATTATCGGACGGGAAGGTTCCCGGCGCGAGACCGCCCATCTTCAATTCTTTCGAGCCGCTAAACGCCTCGGTGATACTATGCCAACTGCTCTGTCTGCCGACCCAACAGACTTGAATATCGGGCCCGGGCGAAGGCAGCCAGTTGAATTGGCGCGCGTCGAATTTGGCCGCCGGATTGCCGAGTGCCTGGAGCCGCAGCAGCGCGCCGTCGAGATTCAACAGCACCGAGCCGTCACGCGGCGCGCTGTTCGCGAGATAATTAGTCGCAATCAAACCGCCGGCGCCGGTCATGTTGTCCACCCAAACATTCGGTTTGCCCGGGATAAACTTGCCGATGTGACGAGAAAAAATCCGCGTCGCGGTGTCGAATAGTCCGCCCGGAGAGTAGGCGGTAATGAAGCGCACCTGCTTGCCGCGGTAAAAATCTTCCACCGGATCAGCGCGACAATTTGCCGCGGCCGTGACCACAAGCATCAATGAGAGAACGATCGAGGTTGAATACTCGCGGATGTTCCTATTCCACATAATCGCTCCTTTTCTACTTGCTATTGTCCTCCGTGAATTCACAGTAGTTTCTCGGCGAGCATAAGCTCACGAATCATTCCTAAAAAGAGCACGGCGCGGATCTTTGTCGGCGCAATTCATGAATCGCCCTCCAACGGCGGCTCGGCGGCGACGTTCAGTCCGACCATGCGGCCGAGCCCCAGACATTCACCCAGATTGCCGCCGCTCTGGTAGAGAAATCCCCAGATGGAACCGAGTTCGCCGGCACCGTAGAGCCGTTTGATCACGTTGCCGCGCGCATCGACGATTTCGCCGCGCGCGTTTCTGCGCGGGCCGCCTTGCGTATTGAGCAAACAAGGCCAGAGCGCAATGCCGTAAAGCTTCCGATCCAAGCCAACCAGCGTCTTTTGAGCCCTGGCGAATTTTTCGTCGGTGCCCGCGGAGCAGGCGCGCCGATAGGACTCCACCGTTTCGTGCAAACGCGCGCCGTTGTTGATACCGAGCTTACTCGCCAGATCGACGGCGTTCTCGCTCGTCGCTATCCAGCCCTTGCGAATTTCTTCGGCGTTATCCTCGCTCCAGCGATAGCCGCGATTGGCGCCATGACCGACGCGCGTAATCGGCCCCTTCAGCCGCGTCGGCTCGTCGAAAATGACGAATGACGGGATGCGCGAGAAGCGCACCGATTCCATGTCGAAGGCGGTGACCGCCATCCACATGCTGTAATGCTCAAGACCGGTCTCGTTGCAGAAACGCTCGCCGTTTTGATCGACGATAATGTAACCGTCGCCTAACAGGCGCATGCTGAACGCGGATTGAAACTCGGGGACTTTGTAGCCCATCGGCGCGGCGACGGCGCGCATATGCCATAAATCGGCGCCTAGCTCCTGGGCCATCTTGATCCCGTCGCCGGTATTGCCCGGATTGCCGTAAGCAAATGTCGGATAGCCGCTGAGATATTCCCGCTTCAACTCTTCGTTGTACTCAAATCCGCCGGTCGCCAGCACGACGCCGCGGCGCCCGCGGAGGCGCAACAGTCGCCCGTCGTTTTCCACCGCGGCGCCGACCACATGATCGCCGCGAGCAAGAATCTTTATCGCGGTTGTCCGGCGCAGGACGGGAATGTTTCGTCGCGCCAAATTCTCCGCGAGCAGATTCCACAGCGAAGCGCCGCCCAACTCATCGGCGGTTTTCCCTTTGACCCGGAAGCGCAGCATGGTCTCGGCGCCCACCACCTGAGGAAACGAAGCGCCGGGAAAACTGCTTTCCACTTCGCCGCCCAGCTGCTTGATATAGTCGTTGTTGCGCGCGGTCCAGCGGACGTAAACATCGATGATCTCATCGGGCACCATGTCGAAAGAGATCGCCTTGATATGCTCGCGCGCGGCGGCGTTGTCAGGCGGACAGACATAGGCATTGGTCGCAAGCCGCGTGTTGCCGCCGCCGTCACCTTTCTCGACGATCATCACTTTGGCGCCGGCATCCCAGGCCGTGAGCGCGGCCACGGCGCCCGCACCGCCACCGCCCAAGACGACGACATCGGTTTCCTCATCCCAACGAGGCTCTTCGACATTAGCCATGACTTCTGCCTGTGCTTACTTGCGGCCGTCCTTGGAAGCAGCGACTTTTTTATAGAAGCCCTCTCGTTCCAATTCATCGAGCAAACTCTCGTCGAGAAATCGCTTCAGCTCGTAGTCACTCTTTGAGCCGCCGCTCTGTTGCTGCATCTGTTCGAGCACGCCGATCAAACCGGTACGGCCAACCCGCGGTGGGAAACTGAAGGCGGTGCTGTAGATGTTGAGATTCTCCTCGATCACTTTGTTGTCTTTGATGCCCAACCGTTTGCGTAGAATTCCCGCGGCGACTTCACGATTGCCGCTGACTTGGCCGACTGCTTCCGCCAGCGCCTGCAGATATTTTTTGGCGTGATCGCGCTCCCTATCCAGATAGGAGCGGCGCATCGTGATTACCTTGTCGGGAAAAGACGGAACCAGCTCGGGAATGTCGGCCATGACCTTCATTCCCATGCGCGCCGCTACCAGAGCATGATCGTAGGGCAATACCGTGGCATCGAGGGCGCGCTTTTCCAGAGCGGCTAGCCGAAGCGCGCTGCCGCCGGCGGCGACCAAGGTCACCGCCTCCTTCGGGATGTTCCATTCTTTCAGCGCCAGCAGCACCGCGAATTCGTTGGAGCCGCCAAAATTCGCGACACCGATCTTCTTATTGCGCAGCTGCGCCGGCGCCGCAATCTCTTTCTGCGCGACAAACTTGAACAAGGATTTGTTGATCAACCCGGCGACAATCACCAGGTCGCCGCCGCGCAGGATCGCGTTGATCGGCCCAATGCCATCCGAATCCACCGCCTGTACGCTGCCGCCGAGCAGCGCTTGCATGCCGCGGGCGCTCCCGGAAATAAAAACCAAATCGGCATCCAACCCATACTTGGCGAAGATCCCGAGATCCTTGGCAGCCCAAATTGTCAGCTGGGCGCTGCTCGTGCCTGAATAGGCATGGATAAAACGCGTTTGCGCCGCGAGCGGCGCCGCCATACCAAGCTCAACTGCGATCAGCAGGCCGAGACCTAGGAGTTTCATCACCACACTCAAGCGCTCTTTTGGCATAGGCTTTTGATCGCCGCCAAAACTTCTTGATAGGTGCCGCAGCGGCAGATATTTCCCGACAAATAATCGCGCACCTCCTCTTCGGTCGGATCGGGATTGCTTGCGAGCAGCGCCTTGGTCGCCATGATCATGCCACTGGTGCAGTAGCCGCACTGAAACGCCGACTGCTCCAAGAATGCCTGCTGCACCGGATCGAGCTCGTCGCCTGGCGCGAGACCTTCGATCGTGCGAATCTCCTTTTCATCCGCGTTGGTCGCGAGCATCAGGCAAGAACTGACCGGCCGGCCATCGACCAACACTGTGCAGGAGCCGCACACGCCGACGCCGCAGCCCTCTCGGCTGCCGCGCAAACGCAGATCGTCGCGCAGCCATTCCAGCAAAGTCTGGTTCGGTTTCACCGCCGCGTCTATTTCCCGCCCATTGATAATTGTACGGATCGCGATCTTCATGGTTGTTGTCCTTTGGCCGACCTACGTATCACAAACATTTTCGGCTATTGCTCCCGCCAAGGCGCCAAGTTTGGAAACGATTTATCGTTGTTAACCTTTGGGTCTTAGCGCCTTTGCGCGAGATCATCTTCGCCGATTCCCTCCCTACGCTTTCCCCTCTTGCACCGCCTTCAACACTCGATCCGGCCGCATCGGTAAATCTTTGATCCGTCTGCCCCCCAACGCATTCGCTATCGCATTGCCGATCGCTGGCTCCACCGGCCCCAATGCCGCCTCTCCCACCCCCTTGGCCCCATACGGCCCCTCAGGATGCGGCGTCTCGACCAAAACCGATTCAAACCGCTTCGGCTGATCCTCCATCGACGGCGGCATGTACTCCAAAAATGTCGCATTGATCGGCTGCCCACCGTCGAACACCATCTCCTCAAACAGCGCCGACCCCAACGACATAATCATCGATCCTTCATTCTGCATCTGACACTGCTTGGGGTTGATCGCCTTGCCCGCATCCACCGCCGAGACGATCTTCTCGATCGTCACCTTCCCCGTCTCGGTGTCCACTTCCACTTCCGCCGCGCACGCCGATAAAAAGAAAAATGCCGATGCCTTCCCTTTCCCTGTCTGCGGATCGACTCCTCCCCGCGTCTGGTTGTCGTAGCTCCCTGCCATGCTCCCCACCGCCGCTCCGTAGTGCGCCTGAAATAACTGCGAGATCGTTCGTCGCTTCTCCGGCGCTCCTCTGACCTGGAGAGCCCCCTCCCGTATTTCCAAGTCGTCGACATGCGCCTCTAATACCCGACTGCCGATCTCCAATAGCTGCTCGCGTATCTGTTGCGCTGCCTGCCGCGCTGCGCTCCCCATCGTAAATATCGTCCGGCTCGAACTCGTCGACTGATCAAACGGCGTCACATCGGTATCGGGAAACGTTACGCTGACTCGCTCCGCCGATATCCCTAACTCTTCGGCCACGATCTGCGCCAGCGATGTCTGCGTCCCCTGCCCAATCTCGACGCTGCTCGTCAATAACACTGCCGAGCCGTCGGCGTTGAGCCGCACCAGCGCCGATGAGTTCGACGGCGTCATCGTCGTCTTGATCATCACCGCCAGCCCCTTGCCCCGAACTTTTCCTTTTAGCTCCCGATCCTTCTGCTCTTGTTTCTCCTCCCACCCCACCGCTTCGGATGCTCCCTTCAGACACTCGCTGATCCCTACCGCTACCAGCGTGTCGCCCGTGACAAACTGATCCTCTTCCTGAACCAAATTCTTCAACCGCAGCTCCAATGGATCCATCCCCAGCCGCCGCGCGATGTCGTCCATCTGCGATTCATACGCCCAGCATACCTGCGGTACCCCAAACCCACGATACGGCCCCGTCGGCGGCGTGTTCGTGTACACGCAGTACGTCGTCAAATCCTGATGCGCTATCCGATACGGCCCCCCAGACACTTCCCCTCCGTTGCGTCCGGTGTTGGTAGAAGTGAGTGCATAGGCGCCAATGTCGTAGACCGCTTCAACTTGACGCGCGATGATTCGGCCGTCCTTCTTTACCCCGGTTTTGATCCGCACGGTCGCGGCCTGGCAATGAGCCGTGAGAAAAACTTCTTCGCGCGTCAACACCCACTGCACGGGTCGATGCGCCTTGCGCGCCAACGTCGCTGTGAGTGGTTCCAAACGGGGGTGAGTTTTCGCGCCATAGCCGCCGCCGACATACGGCACGATCAAACGGACTTTGGATTGAGGCAAGCCAAACAGCTCGGCCAGCTGCGCTCTGACCAGCGAAGGATTCTGCGTCGAGGTATAGATAACCAGCTTGCCCGATGGCTCCCAGTAGGCCAGCGCCGCGTGCGGCTCGATATGCGCATGCTGAATTTTTTGTGACCCATAGACATCTTCGAAAACTTCATCAGCCTCGGCGAAGCCAACCGCAACATCGCCTTTGTCGACATGATACATGCTGAGAACATTGCCGCCGGTCTCGAGTCGAAAGCCGCTTTTTGCCGGAAACGACTGCGCCTTCACACGCTCCGCGTGAATAATCACCGCATCGGTCTTCATCGCATCGCGCAGATCGAAGACCGCGGGCAACGGCTCGTACTCGACCTCGATCCATTCCAGCGCTTCTTCCGCGATATCCTTTTCCTCCGCTGCCACAGCCGCGATGATGTCGCCGACGTAGCGCACGCGGTCGATGGCCACTATCGGCTGATCTTTCACCACCGGCCCGAAGTGGCTGTTCATCCCCTTGAGATCATCGCGCGTCAGCACCGCTACCACACCGGGGAGCTTCGCCGCTTTGCTGGCGTCGACGCGCAGCAACCGCGCATGGGTATGCGTGCTGCGTAAAACTTTGGCGTAAACCATGCCCGGCATCTCGATGTCGGCGGTGAACTGCGCCCAGCCGCGCAGTTTCGCCGGCCCATCGACGCGCGCAAAATTTTCGCCCAAACCAGTCATGTCAGTTCTTAACGTTGACCAATAATGACATTTCGTCCCGAGCTGAAAACGGTCCGCGTCCTCTTTTCACGTACGTGAGAGGGCGAGGTGAGGGATATTCATGCGCATTCGTTTAACGCGCGCCGCACCAACACTTGCACAAGTTGCCGTTTGTAGTCCGCCGGACCGCGTAGATCATCGATGGGGTCGACTTGGGCTGCGGCTTGGCGAGAAAGGTCCGAGATCATGTCGGCCGTCAGACTTTGACCGGCGGCGAGCGGCGCCGACAAAACCACTGGAGCGGGCGATACCGCGCCAACGACGACGCGCGCTTCGCCGGCAGTGCCGTTTGGCCGGCGCACCCACGCCGCGACTCCGGCGCAAGGACGATCTTCCGAAGAACGCGTGGTGAATTTGAGGTAGGTACCCGTGAGACCGGGGCGCGGCGGCGGCACCAGCACCGCAGTCAGGATTTCATCGCGCGCGAGAGCGGTTTCGTAACTGCCGAGCAAAAACTCTTTAAGCTGGACGGTTCGCTTGCCATCGCTCCTGCTGAGTTCGACCCTGGCATCAAGAGCCACCAAGGCCGCCGGTGGATCTGATTGGGAGTCGGCGTGCGCCAAATTGCCGCCGATCGTTGCCATATTGCGGATGCGGATGTTCGCCACTACATGACAAGCCTTGGCAAGCAACGGATAGTG
>Ga0075428_100005124_pt1 | contig 14562 bp, 12 predicted proteins | sample RhiMetdeltSRZDD2_FD_75291 | JGI IMG/M metagenome (GOLD analysis project Ga0075428, IMG submission 75291) | Populus rhizosphere microbial communities from Tennessee, USA - Rhizosphere MetaG P. deltoides SRZDD2 | ecosystem: Host-associated > Plants > Roots > Rhizosphere > Soil | place: USA...
GCGCCGGTCCACAATCGTTTGATCGACGTGTTCGCCTGGATCAGTCCGTCGAACGCCGGATCGATGGTCAAGATATCCGGATCGGCGAAGTAGGTGGTCGGCGGCGCATCCGGTCCGAAATCGCGCGGTGGGTTGGAGATCACCGTTGGGGCAGATTGCGCCGCGGGGACGGTCTTGCTCTGCGCATTCTGGCCGAACGACCGATGGGGCACCGCGAGTGCCACGCCGGTTGCCGCACCAATGGTGATGAGCGCACGACGTCTCGTGATCACTGTTGTCATGGCGCAAATCGTATATCACACGCAGGCATTCTCTTTGCGTAAGAAATGGCGAGCGCAATGACTCACACCGCCGGATACAGCGTGATTATGAACGAGCGTTCCGGCGTTGCTCGCAATCCGGACGTGGGCGTTCAGGTTCAATCTCTGTTTGCCAAATACGGATTGTCTGCGCGACTTGAGCGGGTGCGCGAGCCGGGGGACCTTCCGGCGCGGGCGCGGCAGGCGGCGTCGCGCGGTGATGTGCTTGTGGCCGCCGGCGGCGACGGGACGGTCAGCGCCGTGGCCGGAGTCGCGGTTGAGACGCACGCCACGATGGGCGTCCTGCCCATGGGTACGCTGAATCACTTCGCAAAGGATCTTGGGCTTCCAATCGACCTCGAACAGGCGGTTGCCACGATAGCTGCGGGTCAGGCACGCGACGTCGACGTCGGCGAGGTCAACGGGCGCGTGTTCGTCAACAATTCGAGCGTCGGTCTCTATCCGCACATGGTGTGGGAACGCGAGGTCGAGCAGCGGCGCGGTCGTACCAAATGGACGGCGTTCGCAATCGCGATGCTGCGAACCTGGCGCAACTACCGCACGATTACTGCGCACCTGCTCGTCGCAGGGAAGGCCGCCGTCGTCCGCACTCCGTTCATCTTCGTCGGCAACAATCACTACATCGCCGAAGGGCTGCAATTGGGCGGACGGTCGCGCCTCGATGAAGGACGGCTGTCCATCTACATGGCGCCGGAATGCGGCCGGTTCGAGATTCTGGCGCTGCCGGTGCGAGCGCTGATGCGCCGGCTGGGATCGGCGGCGCCGTTTGTTGAATTTCAAGCAGAGGCGCTGACAGTCGATGTCCCGTCGCAGCGGGTGAGTGTCGCGCTCGACGGCGAGGTGGCGCTCACGAAGTCGCCGCTGGAGTATCGTGTCCGCCTGCGCGCGTTGAAGGCGATCGTGTCATAGGTCAGCGATTATGCGCGTTGTCGTGCATCTGTCGGACATTCACTTCGGGCGCGTCGATCGGGCAACGATCGGTCCGCTTACCGAAGCCATTTGTCGCGTTTCACCACATCTCGTTGCTGTTTCGGGCGACCTGACGCAGCGGGCACGACGGCGTGAGTTTGCCGCGGCGCGGGCGTTTCTGGACAGCCTGACATTTCCGCAACTCGTCGTTCCCGGCAATCACGACGTGCCGCTCTACAACGTGTTCACACGTTTTCTCATGCCGCTCGCGCGTTACAAGCATGCGATCAGCGACAATCTTGCGCCCGTTCACCGCGACGATGAAATGATCGTGGTCGGTGTCAACACGGCGAGATCGTGGACGTGGGGAGAAGGACGCATTAACGAATCGCAAGTGGAGCAACTCGTGACGCACCTCTCGGGCGTCCCTCGCGAGGTCATCCGCATCGTCGTCACGCACCATCCGTTCGATTTGCCGGAAGGGGTAAGGGAGGAGCGGTTGCTTGGGCGAGCGGAGATGGCGATGAAGAAGCTGTCAGCCGCCGGTGCTGATCTGTTTCTCGCAGGACATCTCCATATCAGTCACATCGGTCATGCGGCGGAGCGTTATGACATCGGCAATCACTCTGCCCTGGTCGTTCAGGCCGGCACCCTGTCGATACGGTCGCGCGGCGAGGAGCCATCGTTCAATGTCTTACGCATTGAACGCCCGCATATTTCTGTTGAGCGCATGGTGTGGAGCCCGGCGCGCGCCGGATATGAGGCAGCCGGCGAAGCGCGCTACCGGCACGGCGATCGAGGTTGGATGAAGGACGACGCTAGCGTTCCGATGGTGCCGCCTCCACCATGATCGCCAGGCGCCCGCGAAGAACCTGAGCGCATCTCCACAACGCATTGGCGAGAATGACGACGACACAAACCATCATGATGACCGTCAGGATGGTGTCGAGATAGCCCTGGAAGTGCTTTGCAGGATCAGGACCGTTCGCCATCGGCCAGAAGTTGTCGCGGACGCTCAGCACGCCGGCGGACAATGTCGTCACCGACACGAAAGCGAGCGGAACTGCCGTGATCCACGCGTAGCGCGCGCGGCCCATGTTGATGACGATCGTCGTTGCCACCGCCAGCGCCACGGCTGCGAGAAGCTGGTTGGCGATCCCGAACATCGGCCAGATCGTATTGATACTGCCGTTCCAGATGAAATAGGACCACGAGGTCACGATGATGGCACTCGAGATGACCGAGCCTGGCAGCCACTCCTTGCGCCCCAACGGCTCGTAGAAGCGGCCGACGAATTCCTGCAACAAGAATCGGCCGACCCGTGTTCCGGCGTCGATCGTCGTCAGGATGAAGAGCGCTTCGAACATGATCGCGAAGTGATACCAGTAGTCCATCAATCCGCGCATACCTGGCAAGCCGCTGAACATTTGCGCGATGCCAACGGCCAACGACACCGCACCGCCGGGGCGGCCGGCAACCGTCTCGCCGACTGCGAGTTCGAGATTCTGCAGATTGACTTGTGGAATTCCGAGTTGAGCGAAGACGGCGGGCGACGTGTTAATCGCGAAGTAGTCGCCAGGAAACATGGCCGCGGCAGCGAGGAGCGCCATGATGCCGACAAGCCCTTCCATCAACATCGCTCCATAGCCGATCGGCCGGATATCCGATTCGCGATCGATCATCTTCGGCGTCGTGCCGGACGAGATCAGCGAGTGAAATCCTGAAATCGCGCCGCACGCGATCGTGATGAACGCGAATGGAAAGAGCGGGCCTGGAATGATCGGACCGCCACCGCCGGTGAACTGGCTGAAAGCAGGCATCTCCAGGTACGGATTGACGATGACGACGGCAAGGACCAGCACCGCGATCGTCCCAATCTTCATATAAGAGCTGAGGTAATCGCGCGGCACCAGCAGCAGCCACACCGGCAGCACGGATGCGAGGAACCCGTATATCGCCATCGCGACGATGATTTCCTGCCGCGACAGGAGAAACCAATGGCCAATCGCCGATGACGCGACGGGCTTGCCCAGGACGACAGCGAGCACCATTCCAATGACACCGAGGATGGTCGCCTCTGCGATTCGTCCGGGCCGCAACCGGTGCATGTAGAGACCCATTGCGATCGCGAGAGGAATCGATACGCCGATTGTGAATGTGCCCCATGCACTCTGTTGCAGCGCGTTGACGACGGCAAATCCCAACCCGGCGAGTGCGATGACAACGATAAACAGGATCGCGACAGCTGCCGTGATTCCCGCAATCGGGCTGATCTCCGCGCGCGCCATGTCGGCCAGCGAACGTCCCTGTCGGCGTACCGACGCCCAGAGAATGACGAAGTCGTGAACCGCGCCGGCCAGACACACGCCGGCGACGAGCCAGATGAGGCCCGGCGCGTAACCAAATTGAGCGGCGAGAACCGGTCCGATGAGCGGTCCGGCTCCGGCGATTGCGGCGAAGTGATGACCGAACAGAACCAGCCGATGCGTTGGAAGGAAGTTTCGCCCGTCGTTCAGCTGATGGGCAGGCGTGACCCGCGTATCGTCGAGCACCATCAACCGCGCGGCGATGAAAGCGCTGTAGTAACGATACGCAATGGCAAGAATGCCGAGCACCGGGAGGATGAGGTAGAGCGCGCGCATTTTTCCGGAGTTTAGCAGAACGGCTCAGACCGTACTGGGGTCTGACCCCCGTTTGACCCCAGTCTGACCCCGGTACATCGGTTGCAACGACCGACAGAGCTTGCCAGCGTGCTGCGGCGGCGTTTTTGGACGCCGAGCGAAATCCTCGTCCCAGGTATCACCATGCGATTCCCACTGCGCCTCCGTTTTTCAATTCTGGTTCTTACACTGATCACTCTTGCGAGCCCGACATGGGTTTCGGCCCAGGGCTCATACTTCGGACGCAATAAGGTCCAGTACCAGGAATTCAAGTTCAAGGTTCTGAAAACCGATCATTTCGACGTCTACTTCTATCCCGAAGAAGAGGAAGCCGCGCGCATGGCCTCGCGCATGGCAGAGCGCTGGTATACACGGCTTTCGACGCTCCTGAACCATCAACTGCGTGGCCGTCAGCCGCTGATCCTTTATGCAAGCGGTCCGCACTTCCGCCAGACGAACGTCATCGAAGGTGAGCTCGGTGAGGGTACCGGCGGCGTAACCGAAGCGATCCGGCGTCGCATCGTCTTGCCGTTCGCCGGTCCGATTGAATCGACCGATCACGTCATCGGCCACGAGCTGGTCCACGCATTTCAGTACGACATGACCAACACCAATGCGAGCTCGGGCAACAGTGGCGCGATGTCACTGCCGTTATGGTTCATCGAAGGCATGGCGGAGTATCTGTCAATCGGGCCGGTCGATCCGCATACCGCGATGTGGATGCGCGAAGCGGTGCGACGCGAGAAGTTCCCGGAGATCAAGGACCTCGATGATCCTCAATACTTCCCGTATCGATACGGGCAGGCGTTGTGGGCGTTCATCGGCGGCAAATATGGCGATCGCACGATCGGTGATCTGCTGAGTGTCGCAGCCGGACGGAATGGTTACGACGGCGCGTTCAAGCAGCTGCTTGGTGTCGATTCGAAGGAACTGTCGAGAGAGTGGCACGAAGCGGAGCTGGCCGTATATCGGCCGGTTGCCGAAGCGACCAAGATGCCGGCGTCGTTTGCGCAACCGCTCATCACGAAGGAGCACAGCAGCGGTGGGATGAACGTCAGCCCCGAATTGAGCCCTGATGGAACCCGGATGATGTTCTTCTCGGAGCGCGACCTGTTTTCGATCGATCTCTATCTTGCCGATGCGCGTACCGGAAAGGTCATTCGGAAGATCACTGATACGGCAACGGATCCTCACTTCGAGAGTTTGCAGTTCCTCACATCGGCTGGGGCCTGGGACGGTGCGGGCAAACGATTTGTGTTTCCGGGGATCAGTAAGGGCGAGCCTGTTCTGACCATCGTCGATGCCGACAACGGCAAGCGGGTCCGGGAGATCGCACTCAAAGAACTGGACGAAGTGCTGAATCCTGCGTGGTCGCCCGACGGCAATCTGATCGCATTCTCGGGCCTCGTCGGCGGGTTCAACGATCTGTTCGTCTACGATCTCTCCGCGAATTCACTGCGGCGACTGACCAACGATGGCTTCGCCGAACTTGATCCGGCATGGTCGCCTGACAGCCGGCAGATCGCTTTCAGCACTGACCGGTTCTCAACGACGATGTCGCGGCTGGAAACGGGCAATCTGAAACTCGCGATTATGGAGGTCCCGTCCGGTCAGGTACGCGAGGTCGGTGGCTTCGACGGCGCCAAGAACATCGATCCGCAGTGGTCGGTAGATGGCCGATCAATTTACTTCCTCTCCGATCGGCAGGGCATCACGAATATCTACCGGCTGCCTATCGCCGGAGGCACGCCTGTCCAAGTGACGAATATTCTCACCGGCGTGAGCGGGATCACTTCGCTCAGCCCGGCGCTCTCCGCGGCTGATGGACGGCTGGTGTTCAGTGCCTACGAAGACGATGGCTACAACATCTATGCGATGGACGCCGAGCGAGCAGCCGCTGGAACAGAGCCGATAGCATTGCCGCTCAACGCCGGCGTTCTTCCGCCTCGACGCGAGGGCAGCGGTCCGGTTTACGCGTCATTGCAAAACGAATCGGCCGGCTTACCGGCCGTCGCCCCAATCGAGCCCGAGCCGTACAAGTCTGGCCTCTCGCTCGATTACGCGGGACAGCCGATGTTCGGCGTTGGCACCGATCCGTTCGGAACGTATGCGGCGGGTGGTGTGTCGTTCCTCTTCAGCGACATGCTCGGCAATCACATCCTTGCCACGTCGGTGCAGGTGACGAATCGGTTCGACGAATTCGGCGGTCAACTGTTCTACCTGAATCGGACCCACCGATGGAACTGGGGCGTTGGCGTCGACCAGACTCCGTACATCTCGAGTGCGTTCGCCACCGGCTTCGACACGGTGAACGGCCAGAACGTTTACATCGAGCGCGAGTTCCGCATCAAGCAAATCGATCGCGGGTTCTCAGGGTTGATTTCATACCCGTTCAATGCGGCCCGGCGGGTAGAGTTCTCTGGAGCCTTGCGTCAACTCACGCTTGCCGAGGATGTGACCGATCGAACGTTCGATCTTTTCGGCAATCAGCTGTCGCAAGACCGAACGAACCTCGCGACATTTCCGACGCTGAACCTTGGTCAGGCCGCGGCTGCGCTTGTGGGCGACACGTCGATCAGCGGTATCACCAGTCCGATCAAGGGCAGCCGATATCGTCTCGAGTTGTCACAGAGCGGTGGTTCGCTTACCTACACCGGGGCGCTCGTCGATTACCGGACGTATCTCATGCCGATCCGGCCGTACACGTTCGCGTTGCGCGGCTTGTATTTCGGTCGCTATGGTCGTGATGCCGAGGATCAGCGCCTGCCAACCTTGTATCTCGGCTATCCCGGTCTCGTGCGCGGGTACGATCCAGGATCGATTGAAGCCGGCGAATGCGGCACACAAATCAACGGATCGTGTCCGACGTTCGATCGCATGATCGGCAGCCGCGTCGCGGTCGCCAATGCCGAGTTTCGTTTCCCGTTGTGGGGCGCTTTCGGCGGCGACCGCTTTTACGGACCCCTTCCCATCGAAGTTGGCGTCTTCGGCGATACCGGTGTCGCTTGGGGGAGCACGACGCGTCCGGCGTTTGCCGGCGGCGATCAGAAACCGATATCGAGCTTCGGCGCCGTGATGCGCATCAATCTACTGGGATTCGCGGTCGCGGAGATCGATTACGTGCGGCCGCTCAATCGACCCGGGCGCGGATGGATGTGGCAATTTAATTTGATGCCGGGATTTTGATGCTGTCGATCGCCGGGATCCGTGGTCCGGTGTCCGCATCCCGGATCCCGGATCCCCCGGATCCCCGCGTTAGCGCACCAGCTCAATCTGCTTCAAATGATGAATATCATGTCCCGCAAGTTGATTGGCAACCCACCATACGGTCAGCTGTCCGTACTCGGGATGCGTGAACGTGCGCTCGCGTTCGGCGGCCGTGAGATTGCGGAACATGGCTACGTTGAAGCGGCGGAGCGTCGTGTAGGCATCGAGTGCCGTACGCGCGTCAGCCTTCTCGTCGACCGGCAGCCAGTCGTCTTGTGAAAACGCCTGAGCGGTATAGCCCTGCTGACTGAGCGCAAATCGCACGCGAGTGGGGAGCGCAAGCTCGGTTTGTGCCAGATGGATCAGCACCTTGCGAATGCTCCACTTTCCGGGTGCGTACGACCGTTCGAAATCGGCCTCACTCCATCGTTCGACAATTGAGCGGATGCGTTGCGGCGTGTCGTTCAGCGCCTCGAGCGGCTCACGAGTGCCGAGATCTGCAGCATAAGGGTTTGGTGTCGTCATCAGTTGCCATGCATAATCGCGCAAGTCTCCATCAATGCCAAGTGATCCGGATTCCCAGATCAAGCCGCAGCGCCGCCGGCTGCCACTCCGATATCTAGTTATCACTGTTGTGGCGCTGTTCGCGCTGCCAATCGTCGTTTGGCTCCTCTGGGGATGGATTGAAGCCGCGCGTTTGGATCGCGCGCTGGATGCACTCGAGGCGCGTAACCAGCCGCTCGACATCGCCGACTTCGACGTCAAACCTGCTACCCCGGAGCAACGGGAGGCGTCGCACCTGTATGCGCAGGCCGGCAAACTCGTCGACGATCGCCCCATCTCGATGGAGAAGGCGGCTGCGCTGTCGAAGGCGATTGAGGCGGCGTGTTCGCAAGATGTCGAGCCGGCCGCTCGAAGCCAGCAGGCGCGTGTTCTGCGGCAATTCGAGGACAGCTATCAGCCAGTCTTCGATCTGCTGGAGCGCGCGAGTCAACTCGACGCGGCGGGTTGGGACGACGCAGATCGACCCGAGCCGCGATCGATGCAGATGCGTCCGATCACTCTCGCGCGAGTCAACGTGGTTCGAATCGCGAGACTGGCGTGCGCCGGTGACGGAGATGCCGCTGCACGCGCACTTCTCGCGTCGCTGCGGTTGCGGCGGGTCTGGATCGGCGCGCTGATTGGACCGATTGCTCTGCAGACCGCGCACAGCCTTGAGTCGCTGCTGACGCTCACCCCACCATCGTCCACCCTGCTTGAAGCGCTTCAACACGAGTACATCGTTGCGGCAGACGAAAAGAGGTTTCAAGACCGGATGGCCCGCGAACGTGCCATGTGGCTGTCGTATGTGATGCCGGGCGCATTCAGCGACGCGCCGCTTGGATATGACACACGACGAATGACACCGCTGGAAGCTGTGGCCACACGAGCGGTGCGTCCGCTGCGCGATCGCAGGCTCGTGGAGGAGTTGAATGAATTTGATGCCGCGCTCGCGATTGCGGAACAGCCCTGGCCAGGCAAACTCGATGCGATTGCGGAATTTGGTAAGACACATCAGGCACAACGGTCACAATCCATGCGCCGCGGCCTGCTCGACACGTTGAGCCGTCCGCTCGGTGCGCACATGGCGAGTAACGCATTGACTGGCTACATCGGCGGGATGACTGAGACCCTCGCCCGTAATCGCGCCGGCGCGACGGCGATTGCGGTGGCGAGATATCGCGGTGACCATGGCGGGCGGTGCCCCGAGACGTTTCAGCAGCTCATTCCGCAGTACTTGCCTGCGTCACTGATGGATCCGTACTCCGGCGGCGGGTTGAAGTATCGATGCGACGCCCGCGGATATGTCGTCTACAGCGTCGGTGCGAATCGAAAAGACGACGGAGGGACCTGGGAGCAGCATTCCGATCTGCAGCTATCTCGTCGCGGCAATCCGCCGGACGTCGGAGTTGCCGTGAAGTCGATTTCGACACGAAGGTCGAACTGACGCATGCTGGACACCCACGAACTTCCGAGCCTGTACCTCGGGCTCACTCGCAGGTTGACGGTCTGGATTCCGCCGCGGTCGCGCACGAAACGCGTCGATCGATATCCGGTCCTGTATCTCAACGACGGACAGAATCTGTTCGATCCCGCGCGCGCCTTTGCCGGCAATACGTGGCGCGTCGCGGAAACCGCGAAACGTCTCGTCCGCACCGGCCGCATCCCGCCCCTCCTCATCGTCGGCATCGATCACGGCGGAGCGCGGCGCGGACGTGAGTATCTGCCGGTCGCGGATTCGCAGAATCCAACCGCGACCGAGCCGCTCGGCCGCGAGTATGCGGAGTTCGTCACGCGTGAGGTGATGCCGTTCATCGCGCGCACGTATCCGATCGCGCGCGGCCCGTCGAATACGGGGTTCGGTGGATCGTCTTACGGCGCCGTCGCCGCGCTGAACACCGCGATCGTCAAGCCTGGGAAATTCGGAAAGCTGTTGATTGAGAGTCCGTCGCTCTACGTTGGGAACAAGTATCTGCTTCGTCGTGCCACTTTAGTCGGGCGGTGGCCGTCGCGAGTATTTCTCGGCGTCGGTACCGCGGAGACGAGGAGCGCCGAGCGCAATCACGAGACCGTGGCGCATGTGCTCGAGCTCGAACAGATCCTCCGCCAATCCGGACTTGGTCCGCGCCGTCTGCGCGTCGTGGTCGAGCCAGGAGGAACGCACTCAGAAGGCGCATGGGCGAATCGGCTGCCGCGGGCGCTTGAATTTTTGTATGGGGAATAGCTCCTGGCTGCCGGCTGTTGGCTGCTGGGTAGGACCGAATGAATAAGCTACTTCTTGCCACAACCAACCCCGGCAAGCTCAGGGAGATCACGGGGATCCTGGAAGGCGTTCCGATCGAACTCGTCACGCTGAACGATCTGGATCCGATCGTGGAACCCGACGAAACCGGCGCCACCTTCGCGGAGAATGCGCGGTTGAAAGCGCGTTATTACTCGAAAGCGACCGGGCTGGTCAGCGTGGCGGATGATTCGGGCATCGAAATTGACGCCCTCGATAAAGCACCGGGTGTGCACTCCGCCCGCTGGCACGGCACCGATTACCCGACCAAGTTTCGCAAGATCCAGGAATTCTTTCGCGAGCGTGGTGTATCCGGCAGCACCGCGCGATTCGTCTGCTGTGTGGCAATGGCGGATGGTGACAGGATTCTGGCTGAAACAACCGGCACCGTCGAAGGGGAGATTGTCGCCGAGCCGCGCGGCTCAAACGGCTTCGGCTATGACCCGATCTTCTATTACCCGCCGTTCGGCTGCACGCTCGCCGAACTGGATCGGGAGAAAAAGGCGGCGGTCAGTCACAGAGGCCAGGCATTTCGCGCGCTTCGCGAATATCTTGCCTGAGCGCCGGCCCCGAGCAGCCAGGAGCCAGGAGCCAGCAGCCAGGAGCTAGAGGACCCGATCAGCCACGGATGTCGCCAATGATTGTCCGCTGCAACGCGACGAGCTCCTTGATGCCCTGGTCCGCAAGGCCGAGAAGATCATCGAGCGCTCGGCGTTCGAATGGCGGGCCTTCGGCGGTGCCTTGCACCTCGATGAACCGGCCGTCGCCGGTCTTCACGACGTTCATGTCGACTTCGGCGCGAAAGTCTTCGTCGTACGCGAGATCGAGCAGCGGGGTGTTTTCGACGACGCCGACGCTGATGGCGGCGACGTGATCGACGACGGGAAGGGCCTTGAGCTGGCCGCCCGACCGCATCTTCTGCAGCGCCAGCACTAACGCCACGAAGCCGCCGGTGATCGACGCGGTGCGCGTGCCGCCGTCAGCCTGGATGACATCGCAGTCGATCCAGACGGTGCGCTCACCAAGTTCTGAAAGCTTCGTGACCGATCTGAGCGACCGCCCGATGAGCCGTTGGATCTCCTGCGTCCGTCCGCCAACTTTTCCCGCCGACGCTTCGCGTTGTGTCCGTGTCGAGGTTGCCCGCGGCAGCATGCCATATTCGGCAGTGACCCATCCCTTTCCAGTGTTGCGAAGAAAGGGCGGTACGCGATCCTCGATACTGGCGGTGCAAATCACGCGTGTTCGTCCGGACTCAATCAGCACCGAACCTTCGGCGTGCATCGTGTACGAGGGGGTCATACGCGTCGGCCGGAGCTGTCCCGCCGCGCGTCCATCAGTGCGCGCAAGTGTCATTTGTCGTTGTCCGTTTGCAGCTCAGTCCACTTGAGGTTTTTTTGGAGAGGATGACGGAGATCGACGTGCCCGGCGAGTGTCTCCACTTCCTTCCCATCGATCAGGATTTGCACGCGCGTAATGGCCGGCAGATTGACGGTCAGCGCGTCGACAACCGCGTAGATCGTGAACAGCTCGTAGAGCGCGCCGCCCGGATGTTTGGTCCGCACTTCGCCGCCGAGATCGACGAACGCCTCGCCGCGCTGTCCGATGAAGAGAGCGCGCAGAGATGTTCCCGCGGGTACGGGGGACGCGTACGGAGCCGGTGCATCGCCCAACTGCGCTTCGACAATGCGCCGTGCCTGCTCCTCGATCGAATCCGCGAACGGAACCTCGCGCTGCACCCCAGGAAGAGAGAGGCCATCTTCGGAAATGTAATAGAGCGTCGCCTTGATTTTGCGCTCTGGTCCAGCCGGCGCGGCGGCCGCGGGAGAAGCAGCCGCAGGTGTGCTGCGCAAAGGAGTGCGGGGCGCGATTGCGGCGATCATCCACGCGAGCGCGACGATCACCAGGACCACGAGCGATCCGATCGCCGTCTTCCGGATCATCAGCGGCTCCCCGGCGGACGTTCGCCAGCGTGCGTATCCCGGAATCGAGAAATGCTTTCGACCAGCGCCTGCACGATCTGATTCTGAAACTCATCGGACTGGAGTTGCTTCTCCTGCCCGGGATTGCTGATGAACCCCATCTCGACGAGGACCGCGGGCATGTTGGCGCCGACGAGCACGCGAAACGGCGCCTGCTGAATCGCGCGCGGACTCATCGGCACGCGCTGACGCAGCGACGCTTCGACCGTTTGCGCCAGCGCTGCTGATTCCTTGATGTAGCGCGCCTGCGCCATGTCCCAGAGGATCAGTTCGATGTCGCGGGTGCCGCCGCCAAAGACCGGTAAGGGATCGCTGTCGGTATGCGCCACGCGCTCGGCCGCATCACCGTACTCGTCGAGACTCAGGTAGAAAACCTCCGCTCCTGAGGTCGTGGTTCTCGGCGCTGCATTCGCGTGCAGGCTGACGAACAGGTCCGCCTTGTTGTTGTTGGCGATCGCGGCGCGTTCGTCCAGCCCAACGGTGGTGTCGCCGTCGCGCGTGAGAATGACGCGCAGTCCAAGGCGCCCTTCGAGCGCGGCTTTCAGCCGGCGCGCGACGCTGAGCGTGACCTGCTTCTCCAGCCCACCGCTCGGTCCTTTCGCGCCAATCTCATCGCCGCCATGCCCGGCGTCGATCACGATCGCGCGTAGGCCACCCGTAGGCGCGAGGTCGATGAGCGGTGGGGTTTCGGGAGTAGCCGGCGTCGCTGTCGGAGCGGGGGCCGGCTGCGCGTCGGTCGTCTGTGCCATGACGTCGATGACGAGCCGCGCGGCGCCGCGATCGGCCGGCGTATCAGTCGTTCGAAATGACGCAAACCGCGGCCCGAGATCGATCGCAATCGATGCCGCCCCGTCGCCTGGCCTCACATTCGTCACCAGATCAGGCGATGTCGTGGCGGGGAGCGCCGCATCGAGCATGTCTGCCTCAAAGCGAACGATCAGCTTTGTGCCTTCTTGAACGACGTTATGTGGCGTCGCTGGCGCGATGTCGAGCGTCAGTCGCGCGAGGCTGCCAAGCGACTCCATCCGTCCGACAATGCGAGGCGCGCGAAGGTCGCCGACGATGATTAACCGCGAGGGCTTCCGGAGGTCGACGCGGCCGGCAATTGCGAGTGCCAGCGCTCGCGAGACGAAATCCACCGGCACATACCACGTGCGTCCCTCACGGACTGGCGGCGCAGGCAGCGAAATCAGGCGCCCGTTGAGCGAGGCGAGACTCTGGCCGGACGTCAGGGCGATGGTTGCCGTTCCCGCCGTGACGGTGAGCCCCCCGGCCGCCGCATCCTCGCGCACCACGACATTAAAGAGCCGTGCCAGATCGTCCAGCGCAAACATCTCCTGTCCAGCCATCGTCCGCGCCGCGAGCGGACGCCGGCCTTCACGCGAGATGACGGTGTAAGGCGCCGCCGCACCTGCCGGAGGTTGCGCGGCCGAGGCGCTGTGCAACAGCGCGAGCAGCAAGGTTGCTGCAGCCGAGCAGAAACGACGGGAAATCACGACTTGATCATACTGAATCAAGTCAGTTTTGGGTTGAAAGGTCAGAGCCTCGGCAGCGACAGTCCCCCATCAACATGAATCACACTGCCGGTCGCGTAGGGCAGATCACCTCGCAGCAGCGCGCACACCGTTCGACCGACGTCCTCGGGCTGCCCCCATCGCGCTTCCGGCACCAGACCGTCAGCGATTCGGCGATCGTAGGTGTCCTTGACGGCAGAGGTCATGTCGGTGGCGATCACCCCGGGCCGCACGTCGTAGACGGGAATACCGTGAGGCGCGAGCCGCACGGCGAACAGACTGGCGGCCATGGCAAGACCCGCCTTGCTGATGCAGTAGTCACCACGATTGATCGAAATCATCTGTGCTGAGACGGACGTGATGAAGACGATTGCGGAACCGAAGGTGCGATCGGTGCGAACGCGCTCGAGCATGTCACGTGCGACTGCCTGCGTCAGGAAATACGGTCCTTGCAGGTTCGTGCGGAGCACTTCCTCGAAGCTCTCCTCGCTGGCGTCGACGATGTCCGCCCGCACCCGCGGTGCGCGTCCCGCGTTGTTGACGAGCGCGTTGATCGTTCCATAGCGGGTTCGAGCGCGGTCCAGAATTGCCGCTCGATCCTCCGGCTCGGCGATGTTGCCGGCGATGTAATCGACATTGACCCCGAGCCGGCCAAGCTCAGCAAGCACCGTCGCGACTTCATCGACTTTGCGCTGGCCGCTCAGCAGCAGATCCCATCCGTCGCGCGCGAGTGCCCGCGCGACGCCGAGACCAATGCCGCGGGTCCCGCCGGTTATCAATGCCGAGCGAGGTAAGGAACGATCAGACATTTGAAAGAGTCGGAGCGAAGAACGCGAGATACGGTTCGTCCTTGGCGATGCGCAGAAGGTACAACGCAACCTCGCGCGCGTGGTAGTCGCCCCATTGGCTCGACTCGCCACGCGGGATCGAAGCACCCGCCGGCACGTGATCCCAGCGATTCGGCCAGTGGTACACCGAGTGGAGCAGCAGTCCCTGATGCCCGGGATCGACGCTCAGATACGGGCCGGAGGCGTCCACCAGCGTGTCGACGACGCGGAGACCGGCCTGGAAGTAGGTGTCTGCGGCGGGATCGCCGCGCTTGCGGAGCAGGTGACCGAGGCGCAAGAGCCCCTGTGCACCGATGGCGGCCGC
>Ga0075428_100005125_pt1 | contig 14562 bp, 12 predicted proteins | sample RhiMetdeltSRZDD2_FD_75291 | JGI IMG/M metagenome (GOLD analysis project Ga0075428, IMG submission 75291) | Populus rhizosphere microbial communities from Tennessee, USA - Rhizosphere MetaG P. deltoides SRZDD2 | ecosystem: Host-associated > Plants > Roots > Rhizosphere > Soil | place: USA...
GTGCCGTGGCCAGGATCACCACTGTCTGCACTCCAGACACTGCGAAATCGAGGCAGATGACACCATAGCCAAACAGCCCGGCCAGAGCGACGATCTGATAGACACGCGGGTCCTGGGGTGGCCAGGAGGGCAGCACGATGGAGCGGAGATGGTCTCTCACACGGGTGTTACCTCAGGCGTCGCGGCAGCCGCATCGTGAGACAGCCCATAGGCGTCGAACATGCGACGGCAGTCCACCTCATTAATGAAACGGCCACGGCACACCACGACGCGTTTGCAAGCAGGGGAATTCAGGATGGGACAGGACGTACTTTAGGCGGTGTCGTAAAGCCTCTATTTCTTCAGGAAAAAGCAGCTCCGCCAGCTTTGGAGCAAGCCCGCGCTGCCTCTCGAGTTCCTTCAAGATACGCCGCAGGTCATGTAATAGCTCCTGCGGCATCGGTTCACCGCTAAAATCCCAGATGACCGTACGCAGCTTGGGATGCTCATGGAAGGTCAGTCCATGATCAATCCCCCAGATGTGGCCATCTTCCCCGCGCAGGCAGTGTCCAGCTTTGCGATCTGTATTGTTGGCAATCAAGTCAAAAAGCGCCATCTGCCGCACTTCGTGGGTATGCTGCTCCCGCAAACGAAAATAATCTGCGTCCTCCTGGCGGTGGTGGATATAGAGTTGCATCGTCCCGATGCCATTCGGCCCGTCGCGAATCACTGTGGGCGGGACGAGCTGCCAGCCCAGGGCTTCACTGAGGACAAAGGCGGCGCGCTCGCGTTTATAGAGCGTGCCATCGGGAAAATCCCACAGTGGCGCCTCACCACGACGGGGTTTATAGATGCTCAGCATGGGCATCCCCTGCCCGACGTCGATGGTAGCGAGAAACGTGTAATTCGAGCCCCAGGGAATCAGGCCACACTGGAGGACCTGGCCACGCCGCAGGAGCTCACAGATTTCGTCTGTCGCGTGGGTCTGCAAGGTGGCCTTGAAAAACGGTCCTGGACCGGGAAAGCGTTCTTTTGCCACGCCCCGGCCTCCTAGTACGCTGCTTCTGCGTCAGCGTAGACCTCCTCAGCTCTCATAACCGCCGCACCGCGGTCATGCTGGTGGCCCAGACGCGTCAGCACGCTATCAAAGGCGTGCAGGGCATGCAGGATGTTGCGGGGCGTCGCGGTCACTCCCATGTGGCCAACGCGTACGACGGTGGGGCGATAGTCCCCGATCCCTGGCAGGGTAGCCAGGCCATGATCCTGGCGAAAATGGTGTAAGAATGTCTGGGAGGAGATACCGTCTGGCAGGCAGACGCAGGTCACCGTCGGCGACGCCACTTCTGCTTTGGCGATCGTCTGGAGCCCTAAGGCCGTAATGCCAGCTCGGAACGCCGCGGCATTGAGCACATGCCGCGCAAAACGCTTGGGCAGCCCTTCTTCCAGAATCATGGCGAGGGCTTCGTGCAAGGCATAGAACAGATGCACCGCCGAAAACACTCCCTGGGGTCGCCTGAGAGTTCTCCCACCCGTGGCCGTTTCATCTGGTTGTGCCTTCCAGGTCAGCAGATTGCCGTATATGGTGCCGCATGGGGTCTGACGCTTTTCCATCACCTCCCAGGCACGGTCGCTCACCGCCACATAGGCATGCCCAATGGGAGCCCCAATAGCCTTATGGTTGCAACTCACCGCCAGATCCACGTCCCAGGTATCCATAGGAAGATCCGCTCCGCCCAGGGAGGACACCGCATCCAAGAGAAATAAGGCCCCATTCTGGTGTGCCAGCCGCGCGATTTCTCCAGCTTGATACACGGCCCCGGTCGACGTCTCATTGTGCACCATGGTGACCAGCTTGTAAGGTCCGCTGGCAAGCTTCTCGGCAAAGGCATCGAGATCAATGGGCGCCCCCCACGGACTCGAGAACGCCTCGGCTTTGCCCCCGATGCCATTGGCAATCCGCATGGCCAGCTCGCCAAACTGACCATTCGCAACCGTTAAAGTCCGCTCACCGCGCTCGACCACGCTGGTGATGGCACTTTCGAGGCCACTGCGGCCTGAGCCTGGGATGGGAATGGCCTGATTCGTGGTCTGGAATACCTGCGCCAGCATATCCAGGGTCTGCTCGTACAGCTCTTGAAATTCCTCGTACACTGGACACGCTGCCGGGTGCAGCATGGCCCGAATAACACGATCAGCAATTTCGTTAGGGCCGGGACACATCAGGATGTCTTCTGTTTCCATGCTTTTCCCCCACAGTACACGCTGCAGTCTGCCCTGACCAGGAACGCAATAATGGCGACCCAGGCACGTGCAGAGCATAGCAGAGTTGGTAGTACCCAAGCAACCACCCGAGCGCAAGAGGTCCTCTTACGTGGTGACACGGCAGTATAACTCTCCTTCCGGCGGTAAGAATTCCCCGAAAAGGTCAGGAGGGACAGGCCAGCGAGGATTTCCAGGCTGTCAACGATACGCGACCCAGGACGGTGGAAGTCACGGTATAGAATAACCCTGGCGTACGGCAGGGAGGTCATCCCGGCCTGGCAGCCCCTGCAACAGAGGGCGCCATGCGACTTGGGCGGAAGTTTGCTACAATGCCGAGCACACTGGCAGGAAAGTTCCCGCACATTCCCTGAAGCATTGACGTTTTAGCCTGGAGACAGAGAGCATGCGTGCCATCACCTTTACTACCCCGGGCGGACCTGAAGTGCTGCAGCTCACCGAGGTCCCTGATCCCACCCCTCGTCCTGAGCAATTACTGGTCCGGGTGCGAGCCACGGCCCTGAACCGTGCCGATACGCTGCAACGGCGCGGACAGTATCCACCACCATTAGGTGAATCGGACATCCTCGGCCTGGAACTCGCCGGGGAAGTCGAAGCCGTAGGCACCATGACCCAGGGCTTTCGCGTCGGCGACCGGGTGTTTGGCCTGGTGGGCGGCGGCGGCTATGCTGAGAAAGCCGTTATCGACTACCGCATGGCGATGCCCATCCCTGCCAGCTGGAGCTTTGTCGAAGCTGCGGCGGTACCGGAAGTCTTCTTTACGGCCAATGAGACCCTGTTCACGCTGGGGCAGCTGGCGCCTGGCGAGACGGTGTTGATTCACGCCGGTGCCAGCGGTGTGGGGACGGCCGGGATTCAAATGGCGCGCTATATCGGGGCGCGGGTCTTTGCCACCGCTGGTACGCCCGAGAAAGTGGAGCGGATCACCGCCCTGGGGGCCGAGGTCGGCATCAACTATAGGACCGAAGATTTTGCCGCGCGTGTGCGCGAACTCACGACCCGAGCTGGCGTTGAGCTGATCCAGGACTTTATTGGCGCGGCCTACTGGCAGCGCAATCTGCAATGCCTCAAAGTGGGTGGTCGCCTGGTGTTAGTGGGACTCATGGGGGGCGCCAAAGTCGAGGCGGATTTGGGCTTGATCCTGCGTCAACGCTTGCACATCATCGGCTCGGTGCTGCGTAGCCAGTCCCTGGAAAGTAAAATCGCCATCACGCAGCGCTTCCGGGAACGCTGGTTGCCACTGCTGACGCAAGGGCATATCCGCCCTATTATTGACACCTCTTTTGCACTGGCCGAAGCGGCTGCCGCCCATAAGTATATGGAAGATAATCGCAACGTCGGCAAGATTATGCTCGTTGTGGAGTGAGACGGTGCCTACCCCGCTACACTGGTGAGGGGATTGCTTACTGCAATGCGCCCTGCCAGTATGGCAGGGCAACGAGCTGGGCACATGCGTGCGTTAGCATGCACGTGCCGTCAGCGCAACCCGGCAAACAGGTCATCCTCGGGGGCCTCGACGGGGACATGTGACACGACGCGGGTAAAACACTCCAGGCCAAATTTGTCACGCAGGATTTCGTGCGGCACGCGTGTGAGCCACCAGTCCGGGGGAATCTGTGTCCGGTGACAGCGCAGCGCATGCATCTTGGACCGTAAAAAGTCGCGGATATCGACGCGTGTGGTGATGAGTTCCTCAGGCGTGCCTTCGACCTTATTCGGATCAAAGTCGGGGCGATCCGCTGGCACTTGGGCTCCCATGGCACGCATGATCTCGTAGCGTGTGAGAATAAAAGAGCGTGGATAGGCAATGTAGTAGAGTTTGGCAGGCTGCCAGGGAGCAAGCCCAGGCTCGGGATACTGCGTGGCCTCACCAGCAGCGTGGAAGGCCGCCACGGTCATGCGGTGTACCTGAATATGATCCGGATGCCCATAGCCGCCTTGCTCATCGTAGCAGGTAATGACGTGCGGACGCAGGGTCCGCATGAGACGGACCAGGCGTCCCGTGGCCTCGTGGAGGTCGGCCTGCGCCAGGCAATCAGGATGGTTATTGGTTGCCCAGCCCACCATGCCAGAGTCACGGTAGCCGAGAATATGTAGCTTCTCGACCTCCAGATGTTTACACGCGCACTCGAGTTCTGCAGTGCGCACGTCCCCAAGCTTTGGCTTCACCTCGTCAGGATTCATGGCCGGGTCCACCACCTCGCCCTCTTCCCCGCGCGTGGCAGTGACCAGCACTGTCCGTATCCCCTCACGCGCATAGCGCGCCAGCACACCGCCCGTGCCCATACACTCATCGTCGGGATGGGCATGCACTGCCATCAACGTTAACCGTTCCGTCATCGTCCTCGCTCCTCACATTCTCCGCAGTAGGCGACGCATTTGACGAGTCGCTTCAGGCCATCACCAGTATGAGCAATGGTTGGGGTAGCCGGCACAGGGCAATGCCGGCAGGCTAAGTCTCTTGCCACAGCGCCTGGAAGTACGGCATCAGCAGAGCGTAAGTGTTGTCAAGATGCTGGGGAATGACGCGTACCTCGCCGACCACGGTCATATAGTTGGTATCGCCATCCCAGCGTGGCACCACATGCACGTGGAGATGCTCGGCAATGCCGGCGCCAGCAGCTGCACCAAGATTGAGACCAATGTTCAAACCGTCAGGACGCATAGCCTGACGCAGCACCTGCTCACAGCGCATGGTGAGTTCGCCAAGCTCGGCCCGTTGGGCGGGTTCCAGGGACGTGAGGGACGCCGCATGGGCATGCGGCACAACCATGAGGTGACCGTTATTGTAGGGATAGCGATTTAGCATCACAAAGGCCGTGGGCCCGCGCCAGAGAATCAGGTTCTGGACGTCATCCTGTGCACGGATCTTCTCACAAAAAATACAGTCCGTAGGCTTGTCTCCCAGAATATAGGTCATACGCCATGGGGCCCAGACAACCTCGGCCATGCTCCCCCCTTCTATACATGCTGTGCCCTGTTGCAGTAGCTCCAACACATTGTACCAGGTCTGCATGGAAAATGCCCTGCGGTCGCAGACGGAGCGGACTGCGGCCTATGACGCTTTGACGGTGACCCTGCACAAACGAAAAGAATACTTGACAGACTCTGGAGGTGTGCGATATATGTGGATGGTAGCATGGGAAGAAGGGATACACTAAGGACCTCATACTGCAGATGGACATCGCGTGAAACAGCAACATACCAGAGGCATAGGGGTGAAGGGCACCACAGTCGGTGTATTCCTGTGGCTCTTTGCCAGTGTGGTGTGGGGCCAGACTGCTGGGCAGGGGCCTCAAGAACTCCTGAAACAGCCATCAGGAGGGCCGGTCTTGACCTCACCGGCGGTACCGGGCTCCGGGTCGACTCAGGTGGCGCAGCGCCTGCGGCGGTTCGATGAGGGGCCACCACCAGGGTCAGAACGGATTCCGTCTACACCGCCTTCAGAGCTCGAAGACCGCCTGATCTTCGAGCCTGTCCTGGACCGCTGGCGTATCGGCTATAAGCGCAACATCCTGGATCCGTACAACCAGAATGTCCTGAAGGGTGACTATCCCATCCCGGGAACACAAAATTTCTTTTTTGTCTTTACGGCTATAAGCGACACGTTAGCTGAAGGACGTTCGCTGCCAGTGCCAAGCGGGGTGAGTGCCGCAAGGGCTGATAGTTTTGGTTTCTTTGGTGACGGCCAGCAGATCATCTTCAGGGAAAATCTCCTCCTACGTTTTGAACTCTATCATGGCGATACTGCTTTTAAACCCCCTGATTATCTCCTCACCCTCACACCGGCTTTCAATTTCAACTATATCAATCTCGAGGAGCGTGGTGGCGTCAACATCGATGTGCGTCAGGGCACGAACAGATCGCGCGGGGACGCGGCGCTGCAAGAGGGGTCGTTTGAGTATCATATCGCCAATTTGAGTGACCGCTATGACTCTATCTCGGTCAAAGCAGGTATCCAGCCCTTTAATAGCGATTTCCGTGGGTTTATTTTTAACGATACCAACCTTGGGGTACGCCTGTTTGGCAATCTGGGGAATAACCGCTACCAGTACAACCTCGCTTTCTTCGACATGCTGGAGAAACAGACGAACAGCGAGTTGAATACCTTTGACAGGCGCAATCAGCGCATCGTCATTGCCAATTTGTACTGGCAAGACTTGTTCGCGCTGGGCTATACCACACAGTTTAATCTCCACTACTTATATGATAAGGCGACGCTCCACTTCGACGCCAATAACTTCCTGGTGCGTCCGGATCCTGTAGGGGTGTTCACCCCGCATGAGCTGAACGTGGTCTATCTGGGGTGGACGAGCAGTGGGCACATCGGCATCCTCAACGTGACCCACGCTTTGTATCAAGCGGTCGGCACAGATACGCGGAATCCTCTCGCCGGGCGCCGGGTCACGGTTAATGCCCAGTTTGCTGCGTTGGAACTGTCGATTGACCGTGACTGGCTGCGTCCCATCGTCTCATTGACGTACGCCTCAGGGGACCAGAATCCTACCAATGGCACGGCTCGAGGGTTTGATAGTATCTTCGACAAACCGAATTTTGCCGGTGGAGACTTTAGCTTCTGGAATCGGCAAGGGATACGCCTGCTCGGCGTAGGGCTGGTGCAAGGGGGGAGCTTTTTCCCCGACTTGCGCAGCAGCAAAATTGAGGGGCAGGCGAATTTTGTCAACCCTGGTTTGTTCCGCCTGCACGCTGGTCTCGAGGCTGAAGTGACCCCCAAAGTGAAGGCCCTCTTCAACGCGAGCTATTTACGTTTTGTCACGGCGCAACCGTTGGAGCACTTTTTGCAGCAGCCCAAGATTGGCCACGATATCGGCTATGACCTCAGTCTCGGGCTCATCTATCGCCCGCTTCTGAATAACAATATCATCCTGACTGGTGGTGTGGCGGCGTTCATCCCCGGTAATGGTTTCCGTGACGCCTTAACGAGTGAAACCCTCTTTCAAGGTTTTCTCAATGTACGCCTCTTATACTAGCACGGATACGCTGCGACAGGCTGAGTGCAGGGCACGGAGTCACCCAGGGCTTGGATATCTGGGGCTGTGCCTAGGGTTCATGGCTGTATTGAGCGTGGTGGCAGGTTGTGCGCCGTCTCAGCATACGCCAGAGCCAAGTCCCCCACGTCCTAAGGATCAGTTAGCGCTCCTCAGCCAGACGGCCGAGGAAACGAACCGCAAAAGCGCTGGGTGTCTGTCCTGTCATGCGCCCATCGAGACACCCTCGATGCATACCAACCCTGCTGTGCAGGCTGGCTGCACAGATTGCCACGGTGGGACTGCCAGCGTGTTCGTTCCATCGGGAGCGGCCCAGGGCTCGGCAGCCTACGAACAGGCCAAGACGCAGGCGCACGTGCAGCCGCGCTTCCCGAAGGCGTGGCCCACGTCGGCCAATCCGGAGGAAACGTATACCTTGCTGCTCAAGGAGTCCCCAGAGTTCGTGCGTTTCATCAACCCTGGTGACCTGCGTGTGGCACAGGAAGCCTGTGGGCAGTGTCATGCCAAGGAGGTCATGCAGGTACGGGCGAGTCTCCATACCACGAGCGGCGTTTTTTGGACTGCCGCAGCGTATAATAATGGCATCTGGCCTTTCAAAACCCCTGTCTTTGGGGAAAGCTATAGTCGTGAGGGAGTGCAACAGCAAATCGTCATGAACCCACCCCCGACTGAGGCTGAGAGACGTAAAGGTGTGGTCCCGTTGATAATGCCGCTGCCCCGCTGGGAAATTCTCCAGCCTGGGGATGTTTTCCGTGTGTTTGAAGACGGTGGTCTATTGATCCCGCCGCTTTTTCCGGACATTGGGAACCCACAAATCGATGACCTGGGTGGGAAGCCGGATATCAGGCAGAGTGTCCGCGGGGTGGGTACCGGGTTGCGCATCAGCGTGCCGATTCTGAACGTCCATAAAACGCGTTTGAATGATCCGCATCTGTCTTTCCTGGGCACGAACGACCATCCAGGGGATTACCGTTCGAGTGGCTGTACGGCATGTCATACGGTTTATGCTAACGACCGTGATCCATGGAATTCTGGCCCGTATGCGCAGTATGGGAATGGTGGCCTCAGTGCGACGCAGGATCCCACGATCCCTAAAAACGAGCCGGGCCATCCCATCCGCCACGAATTGACACGCTCCATTCCTACCAGTCAGTGCATGGTGTGCCATATGCATCAGCCGAACGTCTTCGTGAATCCATTTCTGGGATATCAGATGTGGGATTACGAGACGGATGGGGAAGTGATGTGGCCCAAGGAAGCCAAACATCCCAGTGATGCAGAGCTGTTCAAGAGTCTTGAACACAATCCTGAAGAGGCTGCCGCGCGTGGGTTGTGGTCTGACAAGGCATTCCTCGCCAAAGTCTGGGAACTGAACCCACAACTCAAGCACACGCAATTTGCGGACTACCACGGCCATGGCTGGAACTTTAAAGCAGTCTTCAAGCGCGACCGTCAGGGCAATTTTCTCGATGCCAAGGGCACGGTTATCCCTTTTGAGTCAATCAATGGGCCGCTCTTGCAACGCGCCGTCCGTGAACCCACCGATCGTCCCGAACAGCGCGCTGGCGTCCCGGTACACATGAAGGACATCCATCTCGAAAAAGGCATGCACTGCGTTGACTGCCATTTCGAACAGGATGGGCATGGCAATGGCAAGCTGCACGGGGGATATGTCGAGGCTATCGAGATTACTTGTATCGATTGTCATGGTGGGGTGAAACAACGCGCCACGTTACGCACCACAGGGCTTGCTGCGCCAGAGGGTGGGCGTGATCTCACACAGTTGTACTCACCTTGGGGACAGAGACGCTTCGTATGGCGCGAGAGGGACGGGCGTCCCGTGCTCTTACAGCGCTCCACCGTCACAAAAGATCTGGAATGGGAAGTCGTGCAGGTCATGGATAGCATTGATCCACAGTCCAGGCACTACAGCGAGAAATCCCGCCTTGCCAAGACGATGCAGAAGGACGGCAAAACCTGGGGCAGTGCGCCAGCCCAGCCCAGTGCCCTGGCCCATTCCGAGGAGCGCATGGAATGCTACACCTGCCACCTCTCCTGGACGACTTCCTGCGCCGGGTGTCACCTGCCGGTACAGGCGAACTGGAAAAAGACCGTGAACCATTTCGAGGGTGATCTCACGCGGAACTGGACCTCGTACAATCCCCAGGGGATTCGGGTCGACCAGTTCATCCTGGGGCTCCACAGCCCGAGCAAAGGGTACAAGATCGCCCCACTGCGCTCAACGAGTGCTTTGGTCCTCAGTTCCAGGAATATTAACCGCGAACGCATTTATATCCAGCAACCGCCTCTGTCGTCGTCGGGGTATAGTAGTCAGGCGTTCAATCCCCACTTCCCACACACCGTACGCAAAACGGAAACCAAAATGTGTACTGACTGCCACATCTCAGCCCAAAACGATAATAATGGCTGGCTGCAGTCCGTCCTGGGGCAGGGTACAAATTTTGTAACCTTTATAGGAAGATTTGCGTGGGTAGCTGAGGGCAACCGCGGCATCGAGGCTGTGGCAGTGACAGAAGAAGATGAGCCGCAGGCGGTGATTGGCAGTTACCTGCACAAGCTAGCCTATCCTGATAAGTATCAGGAACACAAAGCCAAGCACGAGCAGCTGCAGGTGGCGTATCATCATCATGGGGAAGATGTGCTCCAGGTCCAGCTCCGTGGTGAGTATCTCTTTACCGCCAGTGGGCGTGGAGGAATGCGTGTCTATGATGTGGCCTCTGTCGACAATAAGGGATTTTCTGAACGCTATGTGACCGCCCCTGTGTCGCCTCTCGGTCAACATACCGTAGTGCCCTCGACATTTGCCACCGCCGTGGCGTTGCCTACCACGATGCCGGTGGATCCGGCACGCCGTTATCGGAGCGCTGGCATGCCGGTTGACCCGCGCAAGCCCTTACCGCCTGAGCAGAATCTCCCCAAGGAATATCAGGAGAATCAGGAGCAGCGGATGCACGAGATATACCGCTATGCCTTCGTGACTGATAAGGTTGAAGGGCTCATTGTGGTCAATGTCGATACGCTAGCGGATCGTGATCCCAAGAACAACTTCCTGCGTCGTGCTGTGACTTTTAATCCGAATGGACAGCTGAACGGGGCGGTCAACCTGACTATTGCCGGTACGTACGCTTATGTCCTCTGTGCGCGTGGTCTGGTCGTAGTGGATCTCAATAATCCCCTGCAGCCGCAAATCGTCGCAGAAGTAGGCGATCCGGCCCTACGCAATCCGCATGCTATCACTGTCATTTTCCGTTATGCCTTCATTGTCGACGACGAGGGCATGAAAGTCGTGGACGTCACCTCCCCGGACCGCCCTCGTGCCGTCCCATCGGCGCTGGTGCCGATTGCTGAAGCCCATGATATTTATGTGGCCCGCACCTATGCGTACATCGCCGCTGGTAAGCAAGGGCTGGTCATCGTGAATGTTGAGCGCCCAGAAGCGCCCGTGCTCGATCAGGTCTACGACGCGGATGGGCAGATGAACGATGCTCGCGGTGTGAAAGTGGGCTTCACGAACGCGAGTCTCTTTATCTACGTGGCGGACGGGCGCAATGGCCTGCGGGTGTTGCAACTCACCTCGCCTGAACGCACCCCATGGTATGAGGGTTTTAGTCCGCGTCCCGCCCCACAATTGATCGCTACGTATCACACCCATGGGCCAGCCCTGGCGGTCTCGAAAGGTCTCGACCGGGACCGCGCCGTGGATGAGAGCGGTCATCAAGTGAGTGTCTTTGGGCGGGTGGGTGCCCGTCCCTTCAACCTCGAAGAGATGCAGCGCCTGTACCTCCGTAATGGCCAGATCTATACCGTTACGGATACCCCGCCAAATCCACCGACGCCTGCCCGCTAGACTTAGCGGGCAGGTTTGTCCATACCTCCAGATGCAAGGGGCTGGTCCAGCCATTGGTTGGTACTGTTATAGATATGATATATTTGGAAAGGGTCTCGTACTGCGCTCTGTCGGGATGAGCGGATATCATAGAGCTGTTGTGCCGCTCCCCGAGATAAGGAGAACGTTTATGTGCAAACCCATGAAAATACTTCTACTCGTCTTGCTGCTCCTGATAGGAAGCACATCCTATGCCGATGCGCGCTCTGGACACGGGGGGCGACATGGGGGCTTCCACAGAGGGGAGCATGGTGGGTTCCGCGGCGGAGGTGGTAGGCACCATCATTTCGTCCCGCACCGCAGGTTTGGGCATGTCCACCGCTTCTATCCTCATTCTCATGGGGGGATAGTCTTCGATGTGTCCCCGCTATGGATCGCCCCCGCGCCCTACATCGGTTTGACACCAGTCCCTCCACCCCCACCGGCGCCTGTGTGGTACTACTGCACAGACCCAGCAGGCTATTATCCTATAGTACCCGAGTGCACGGTGCCTTGGACCCCGGTAGCGCCTTCTGGATAGCAGCATAGAGCCTGGAAGGAGCTCCTGCCTTTGGAGGTTCCTTCGGGGTATGGGGCTACGTGCGCCAGCGACACGCGGCGGCGTCTCCACAGGGAGGAACTGGGCCATGGATATCCGTATTATCACCGAGTCCGATGTTGAGGAGTTTATCAGGCTCCGCCTCGAGGCCTTAACACGCGAGCCCTATGCCTTTGCACGCGCCCTGGAGGATGAGCGCTCGCGCTCCCCCGAGAGCGTGGCTCCCCGACTCCGGCCTGTGCCGGAGGGCAACTTCATCGTTGGAGCCTTTGAGGGCAGGCACATGGTCGGCCAGGCCGGGTTTGTCCGGTATGAAGGGCGTAAAGAGCGCCACAAAGGGACTGTCTGGGGCGTATACGTCACTGCGGCAGCACGGGGCCAGGGGGTGGCGAAGGCCATGATGACACAACTCTTGGACCGGGTACGTGGCTACTCAGGCCTTGAGCAAGTCGCTCTGAGTGTGTCTATTCCGCAAGAAGCCGCACGCCGGCTCTACAGCGCTTTGGGTTTCGAGGTATATGGCTATGAGAAGCATGCGCTTAAAGTCGATGAGACCTACGTGGATGAAGAGCATAGAGTCCTGTGGTTACAGGAGCCGCCCCTAGCGTAAGGCGTGCACCGCGGGCAGAGAGTCTTGGGCCACAGAGGCAGAGCAGCAGATGGCAGCAAGGATACAGGCGGCGTTTCAGTTGCACATCTCGTGAGGTGATAAGCTACAATCAAGACAATCGACACTTCACTACCCCACACACAGGCAGGTCTATGGAAGACTTCCAGCAGAAAAGACGCTTGATTGAACAAGGCCAACTCACCTCCTGGGAGCGGCGCGGGCGCGGGGCATTTACCGTGGAGCGTGTGCCCTTCCATCGTACGCTTCTCCAGATTGTGTTCCGGAACGGGTGGTTGCGCGCCCGGGGGGAGCGCAATGCCCGCAACGCCGTGATCAGAACGTTGCGCTTCACCTTTGACTCCCTGCCGTCCGCGTTTTGCGGTTTTACAATCCTCCATCTCTCTGATATTCACGCCGATGGACTGACCGGCCTGAGTGAGAGCTTGAGCCGGCGGCTGCAAGACCTCCAGGTAGATTTATGCGCGTTGACCGGGGACTATCGCTACAGGGATCACGGGCCAAGCCACGATGTTTATTCTCATATGGAGAAAATTCTGGCTTCGATCAACGCCCGCTATGGCATTATTGGGATACTGGGCAATCATGACTCGCTAGAGAAGGTGCCCGTGCTCGAACGGCTCGGCGTCACCATGCTGGTGAATCAGTCCCTCCCGGTCAGTCATGGTGGTGACACCATCTGGTTCGTCGGCCTGGACGATCCGCATTATTACGGCTGTGATGACCTCCCAGGCGCTCTCCGTGGCGTCCCTGAGGAGGTATTTAAAGTCCTGCTGGTGCACGCGCCAGAGCTGGTAGCAGAAGCGGAGACGCATGGCATAGATCTCTACCTCTGTGGTCATACGCACGGGGGGCAGATCTGTCTCCCATGGCTAGGCCCGGTGATCTCGGGTGCGAACTGTCCCAGGCAATATGTACGTGGCGCCTGGCGTCATAAGCGTATGCAGGGGTATACGAGCGCAGGGGTCGGGGTCTCAGTGATACCTGTGCGATTTTTCTGCCCACCCGAGATTGTCCTGATCGAACTCCGCTGTACGCACCAGCACGCCCACCCATCAGCGCTCGTGATCGAGGAGTGAGGCGCCCTGATGGCCCAACCTCTGGAAGCCCTCTCGTCTATCGCCCAGATTCAGGAACGCATCATTGCCTGTCAGCAGTGTCCGCGCTTAGTGGCCTACCTGCAGCAAGTGGCCGAGCAGAAAGTGCGCCGTTTTCGTCATGAGACCTATTGGGCCAGACCGGTGCCGAGTTTTGGCGATGAGCAGGCCCGCCTGCTCATCCTCGGGCTGGCGCCGGCGGCCCATGGCGGCAACAGGACCGGGCGCTCGTTTACGGGCGATCGCAGCGGGGAATGGCTCTATGGCGCCTTACACGTACACGGGTTTGCCAATCAGCCCACCGCTGCGCATCGCGACGACAATTTGCGGCTCCAGGACTGTTTCATCGCGCAAGTGCTGCACTGTGCGCCCCCGGCGAATAAACCCGAGCGCCAGGAAATCCACAACTGCCAACCGTATCTCCTCGCCGAGCTGCGCTTGCTGACCAACGTGCAGGTGATCGTCCCCCTCGGCGGCCTTGCCTTTGACGCCTACCTGCGAGCTTGTAAGGACCTGTCTATGCCGCTGCCGGTACCACGCCCGCGCTTCGGACACGGCCAGCTCTGCCGCTTGCCCAACGGGCGCACGCTCCTGCCTTCGTACCACCCGAGCCAGCAAAACACCTCGACCGGCCGCCTGACTCGCCCCATGCTCGACCAGATTTTTGCGACAGCACGGAGGATATTGGAAACCGGCTAGATGTCTGTTGCGTAAACACACCGCCAGTTCTCCAGAGTTTCCCCTGGGAGCGCCCTGGCGCAGGTCCCAAAAACTGCATGACCAGGCTCATCGCTAGTGTACTCTTCACAACGCTCGGCTTATACTGTCGAGGCAGCGGATCAGGTCGTGGAGGAACACAGCGCCCCGGCGCTGACGACCTGTCTCGCGAGCCACGGTCCGCGCCTGGTGCGTGCCCGTGGACATAAATCATTGGGTCAAGCTCGTAGGCTAGCTTGAGCAGCGTATGCCGCGGCGGCGGACAGAGACACGCGTCACCTCTGTGAAAAGTGCACCGCCGCGACACAAGGAGGCATGTATGGCACTGTCGGGCACAATCGACTATGCGGTTGTTGAGGGATGGGAACAACTACCCAAAGGCTACGCGCATCGGGATGTCGCAGGGG
>Ga0075428_100005129_pt1 | contig 14559 bp, 13 predicted proteins | sample RhiMetdeltSRZDD2_FD_75291 | JGI IMG/M metagenome (GOLD analysis project Ga0075428, IMG submission 75291) | Populus rhizosphere microbial communities from Tennessee, USA - Rhizosphere MetaG P. deltoides SRZDD2 | ecosystem: Host-associated > Plants > Roots > Rhizosphere > Soil | place: USA...
GGGATCGGGTCCACGGCCGTCAGCACCGCAAGCCAGATGCCCGCACATTTTTGCCGGCAGCTTCATTCGGCTTCCCGACGTGTGGTTACAGAACAGTGCGTCCGATGATGAATTACGCTAGCGGGCATGTTGAATGACCGCGCTTCGTTGAAAGCGATCGCGCGCCGCGCGATGATCGAACGCGGCTTCGAGCCGGACTACTCGCCGTCCGCCGAAGCGCAGGTCCGCCAGATGTCGGAGGCGGGTTCTCCGGCAGTTGGCAGGCGCGACCTGCGCCATCTTCTGTGGTGCTCGATCGACAACGACGACTCACGCGATCTCGACCAGTTGTCGGTGGCGGAGATCCGCGGCGGTGCGACGGCAATTCTCGTCGCCATTGCCGACGTGGACGCGCTCGTGCCGTGCGATTCTCCCGTCGATCGCCACGCCCAGGCCAACACCACATCCGTCTACACACCCGCCGAAATCTTTCCGATGCTGCCCGAGCGACTGTCCACCGATCTGACGTCGCTCAACGAAGGCGAAGACCGTCCCGCGGTGGTCGTCGACATGACGATGAACGGTGACGGTGAGATCCAAAGCGCCGACGTGTATCTCGCGACCGTGCGCAATCGCGCCAAGCTGGCGTACCCGTCGGTGGGCGCCTGGCTCGAAGGTCGTGGACCTGCGCCGCCGAAGCTGACAGCGGTGGATGGCCTCGAGGAGAACGTGCGCGTCCAGGACGCCGCCGCGCGTGCGCTCAAGGAGTCGCGGCATCGGCGCGGCGCGTTGACGCTCGACACCATTGAAGGACGGCCCGTCTTCGACGGCGACAACGTGCGTGATGTGACCGACAGCGGCCGCACGCGCGCGTCAGAGCTGATCGAGGATTTCATGATCGCCGCCAACACCAGCACGGCGCAGTTTCTCGAATCGCGGGGGTTCTGGTCGCTGCGCCGCATCGTGCGCATGCCGGAACGCTGGCTGCGCATTGTCGCGTTGGCCGCGGAAACGGGGACTCAGCTGCCGCCTGCACCGGACGGTCGGGCGCTCGAGCAATGGCTGCTCGCTCAGCGCGGCCTCGACTCCGATCGCTTTGCCGATCTCTCGCTCAGCGTCGTCAAGCTGCTCGGCCGCGGCGAGTACGTCGTCGAGGAGCCGCATGAGCCGACGCCGGATCACTTCGGTCTCGCGGTTGACGACTACGGCCACTCGACCGCCCCCAATCGACGTTTCGCGGACCTCGTCACGCAACGCCTGATCAAGGCGGCGTTGATGCGGCGCGACCCGCCGTATACCCACGAAGCGCTCCGGGCAATTGCCACGCGCTGCATGGAGCGTGAGGACGCGGCCAACCGCGTCGAGCGCCATGTGCGGAAGGCGGCCGCGGCCATGGTGCTGCAGCGCCGAATCGGCGAGGTGTTCGATGCGGTGGTGACCGGTTCGTCGCCAAAAGGCACGTGGGTTCGTGTGCGGCATCCGATTGTCGAAGGCAAGCTCGACCTGCGCGGCGAGTCTGTTCAGGTCGGCGACCGCCTGCGCGTCAAGCTGACCCGCGTGGATCCGCCGAAGGGGTTCATCGACTTCGTCGTGGTGTAGTGTCCGGCTTTAGCCGGACTCGCGTAGTGTCCGGCTTTAGCCGGACCTCCTGTGACACAATCTCGCCGGGAGGACTTCTATGAGACGAGCAATTCGCACGGCTTTCGTGTGGAGTCTCGTGTCCATTGCCGCGACGGCGACCGCGTGGGCCCATCACTCGTTCGCCGCGGCGTTCGACATGAACAAGCCGGTCACCGTGCAGGGGACGATCGTTCAGGTCCGTCTCGAGAATCCGCACTCGTGGTTCTTCCTCGATGTGAAGGACGCGACCGGGAAAATCGAGCGCTGGTCGTTCGAGGCCGGCACCCCGAGCGGCATGGTGCGCAACGGCTTCAAGCCCGGCATCATCAAGAAGGGCGTCGAAGTCACCATCAAGGGTTTCCACGCCAAGGACCCCACGCAGAATGTCGGCATGCTGCGCGAGCTGGTCATGTCTGATGGGACCGTCTACGGCATGTTCGGGTCGCAGCAGGGACCGGCCGCGCAATGAAACCGCGACTGATCGGCCTGCTCCTCGTCGCCGCGTTCACCATCGCTCTCGCGTGGTTTGCGCCGTCTGTTCGGACTCAGACACGCCCTGGCGCGCAGGCCGAGAGCCCAAGCGCGCCAGCCGAGCCGAAGCCGCAGGCGGAGGCGGGAGGACCGGCACCGCGCATGGCGGATGGGCATCCGGATCTTTCCGGGGTGTGGTGGGGCGGCAGCGACATCGGCGCGGCGCGCGGGCGCGGTGCGCGCGGCGGCGGGCGAGGTGGCGCGCGTGGGGGCACACCGCCGCCGACCTTCATGAGTCTCTACAAACCGGAGGCAGCGGCGAAGGCGAAGACGCTCGGCGACAAGGACGATCCGACGCTGCGGTGCGTGCCGACGGCGTTCGGCACGCTGAACGTCAGCCTCTGGGACGTCGGCGCGGTCGGACAGATTGTCGCTACGCCGAAGATGATCGTGATGCTGACCGAGACGTATCACGGGTTCCGTCTGATCCCGACCGACGGACGTCCGCATCGCGACGATCAGCCGCCCGCCTATCGCGGTGATTCGGTCGGCCGCTGGGACGGCGACGTATTCGTCGTCGACACGAAGAACTTCACCGACAACACCTGGATGTCGGCCGAAGGACGGGTCTCGCAGCACTCCGACCAGCTGCACATCGTCGAGCGCTATCGCCGAGTGGACGCGAACACGCTCGAGATCGAAGCGACGGTCGAGGATCCGGAAGTGCTCACCGGTCCATGGACCGCGCCGAAGCAGTCGCTCGTGCTGGCGCCGTTCGATCGGATCCTGTCGCTCAACTGCTCTGGCATCGAGACACAGGCGCTGATGGACGCCGCCGCGAAACAAACCGGCAAGTAGTCGGAAGGATTAGTCAGCCGTCACATGTCGTCACCCGCCGCCGATCGCCCGGGGTCGAAGCTCGTCGACCTCGAAGTCAAGGACGCGCGCATCATCTTCACGCCGATCTGGGACCTCCTCCAGGAGGAGGTCGGCCGGGAGAATCTGCGCTTTCCAAAAGAGATCATCCTGCTCGGGGGAGCACCTGGCTCCGGCAAGGGAACGCAGACGCAGTTCATCAGCGAGTCGCGCGGCCTGACCTGTCCGCCGATCGTGATCAGCGAGCTGCTCACGACGCCGGAGATGGAGCGGATCAAGGCGCAGGGCGGCATGGTCGGCGACAAGGAAGTGCTGACTGTCCTGTTGCGCGAGCTGCTCGACGAGACGTTCCGCGACGGCGTCATTCTCGACGGCTTCCCGCGCACGCCGGTGCAGGTCGAGTTCTTAAAGCTCCTCGTCGACAAGATCAGTGCGCTGCACGACGAGTTCGCCAACACGCCGCTGGCGATTCATTTCCGTCGTCCGACCATTCACGCGATGGTGCTGTTCGTGAGCGAGAGCACGAGCGTGGCGCGGCAACTGGGGCGCGGACGCGAGATTGCCGAGTACAACCGCAAGGTGGCGGAAACGGGCATCGGCACGCCGATCGATCTGCGTGCGACCGATCTGTCCGAAGAGCTCGTGCGCCGTCGCTATCAGGTATTCAAGGAGCAGACGTGGACGGCGCTGACCTCGCTGCGTCAGCTCTATCACTACCACTTCATCAACGCTGAAGGGGCGATCGCCGACGTGCAGGCGAACATCCTGAAGGAGTTGAAGTATCAGAGCTCGCTGGAGCTCGACCCGCGCACCTTCGAGCGGTTGCGCGCGTTGCCGCTGGCCGAGGAGCTGGTGGTGCACGGCCGCCAGGAGCTGGTGAAGCGGCTGGACAGCTACGAGCTGGACCACACCGAGCTGCTGCGGCAAATCGTCGAGCTCGTAAGCGGCAAATTCATGCCGATCATTACGCGCCACGCGCTGTCGGGCCGGGCCACCGTGAACTCCGAGGATCCCATCTTCAACGAGCCACTGGCGATCCCGATGCTGATCGACATCTTCTCGGAGCGCGGCTATCACGCGGTGGTGGACAAGACCATCCAGCAGGTCCCGGAGCGCGTCGACCTCAAGACCGGCGAGATCAAGTTCCGCACGAACGCCGTCTACCGCATTCAAGTCACGTTCGAGGCTTCGAAGATCCGCCGCGGCTGACGTCGTCGCGTCCGGCTTCCTTGGCCCGCCGAAGCGCATCGCGCGAAGGCGGCAGCCGGACCGGCACGGGTTGTGATTCACATCGCACCGACGAGGTGACGATATGAATCACACAACCCTGGCGACCAGCCTGGCTTTGACGTGCTGGATCGCCGCACCAGCTGCTCAGCGGACGCAGACACCGACGAATGAACCAGCGCACAACGTCTATGTGCTGACTGGGTGTCTTGAGCGTGGGGATTCGCCGACGGCGTTCAGACTGACTCGTGCGTCCGCCGTCGGGCAGGCACCTCCTCGACAGGGCGCTTCCACACAGACCGAAGCGGATGTGTACGAGCTGCAAGCCGTGTCGAGTGTGTCGGAACAGGGATTCAGCAGCGAGAAGCTTCAGCCCGAAGTAGGCACGCGGGTTGAGCTGACGATTCGGCCTGTCGAGGCGGCATTGCCTGCGCCGTCACCACCAGCCTCGACAAACGCTGCAGGGAAGCCCGCTGAGTCCCCACGCCCACGCTTCAGCGTCACCAAGCTCGAGCGGCTCGCAGATTCCTGCAAGTAGGCAGAAATCGGGCTACACTCGCGCTGCATACGGTGGGGTAGCGGCTTCGTGAGGAGCGTGCGAGGGATTGCGCATGCAGAAGCGTGGTCTGAGCCGAAGGCAACTCATCTCGAGCGCATCGGTCGCTGCGCTCGCCCAATACCTGCCTGACGTCGCGCGTGCCGAGCAGGGTCAGAGCGCGGCTCTCGGCCGTCGGCGGTTCACGCAATCAGTCTGCCGGTGGTGCTACGCCAGCATTCCGCTTCGCGACTTCTGTCAGGCGGTCGCGAAGATGGGCCTGACGGCGATCGATCTGCTCACATCGGATGAATGGCCCGTCGCCCGGGAATTCGGACTGACCTGCTCGATGGGGTCCGGACTCGGTGGTCCCATTGAGCGCGGCCTCAACGATCCGGCTAACCACGACACCATCATGACGAGCCTCACTGCAGGCATTCCGCAGGCCGCGCGCGCCGGCGTGCCGAACGTGATCACGTTCTTCGGGAATCGGCGGGGGATGAGCGACAAGGACGCCATCAACAACTGTGTGACCGCGCTCAATCGAGTGAAGGGTGTGGCCGAGGACAACGGGGTCACGATCTGTATCGAGCTGCTCAACAGCAAGGTGAACCACAAGGACTATCAGGGCGATCGCACCGCGTTCGGCGTCGAGGTGGTGTCGGCTGTGAACTCTCCCCGGGTGAAGCTGCTCTACGACATCTACCACATGCAAATCATGGAGGGCGATGTCATGCGAACGATCCGCGACAACCAGCAGTGGATCGCGCATTACCACACCGGCGGCGTGCCCGGCCGCAACGAAATCGACGGCTCACAGGAGCTGAATTATCCGGCGATCGTGCGTGCCATTGGCGACACGGGTTTCAGCGGATACATGGCTCACGAATTCATTCCGAAGCGGGATCCGCTGACCTCGCTTCGCGATGCGGTGGCGCTCTGTGAGGTCTGACTTCATGCGAGGGGTCCTCATGGTGATGGTGCTGGTGGGCGTTTTACTCTCACCCGGACGCGCGTCAATGCAGGGAGCAGAGAGGCCGCTGTTCAACGGCCGCACGCTCGACGGATGGCGGGGATTCACATCGGACACGCCGCCGGCGGGTTGGTCCGTGGTTGACGGAACGCTGGCGCGAACCGGACCCGGCGGAGACATCGTCACCGTCGACGAGTTCGGCGATTTCGAATTGCGGCTGCAGTGGAAGATCTCCGAAGGCGGCAACAGCGGCATCATCTTTCGCGTGGTGAATGTCGGCACCGAGGTGTGGGAGAGCGGACCCGAGATGCAGATCCTCGACAACGCCCGTCACGCGGACGGCAAGAACCCACTGACCTCCGCCGGCGCCAATTACGGACTGCAGGCGCCGGTGCGCGATGTCACCCGACCGGTCGGCGAATGGAACGATGCGAGGCTCGTCGTAGCAGGGGCGCACGTCGAGCATTGGATGAACGGGGTCAAGATCGTCGAGTACGAGCTGTGGAGCCCGGCATGGGAGTCGCTCGTGAAGGCCAGCAAGTTTGTGAAGATGCCGGCGTACGGACGCGCGAAGCGTGGTCGTATCGCGCTGCAGAATCACGGCGACCCGGTGTGGTTCCGCAATATCACCATCCGTCCGATGTGATGCGAGGCAGGTGATGCAGCTTCAATCGGAAACCTTCGATGCCATCGTCATCGGCTCCGGGATCTCGGGAGGCTGGGCCGCGAAGGAGTTGACCGAGCGCGGGCTGCGCGTGCTGATGCTCGAGCGCGGCAAGAACGTCGAGCACATCAAGGACTACGGCAACGCGCTCAAGGCGCCATGGGAGTATCCGCATCGCGGTGGCCGCACGCTGGCGATGGAGGAGGCCTACCCGGTCCTCAAGCGCGATTACCCGCTCAACGAGAAGAACCTGGATTGGTGGGCGTCGGACAAGGACTCGCCCTACACGGAAATCAAGCGGTTCGACTGGTATCGCGGCTATCACGTCGGCGGACGCTCGCTACTGTGGGGCCGTCAGAGCTATCGCCACGGCGATCTCGACTTCGGGGCGAACGCGCGAGAAGGCATCGCTGTTGACTGGCCAATCCGCTACAAGGACGTCGCTCCGTGGTACGACCACGTCGAGCGCCACGCCGGCATTTCCGGATCGCGCGAAGGACTCGCGCAACTCCCCGATGGTCAGTTCCAGCCGGCCATGCCGCTCAACTGCGTCGAGGAGATCATCGCTGGTCGCGTCAAATCGAAGTTTGCTGGACGACGAATCATCCCGGGACGTGTTGCGAACCTGACGCAGACCCTCCCGGGACGAGGGGCGTGTCAGTACCGGAACGCGTGCTGGCTCGGATGCCCCTTCGGCGCGTACTTCAGCACGCAGTCGTCGACGCTGCCCCCGGCGAAAGCCACGGGACGGCTGACGCTCAAGACATTCGCGATCGTGACCGACCTCGTGTACGACCGCGACCGCAAGCGCGCACGCGGCGTGCGCGTCCTCGATGCAGTCACCGGGCAGACGACCGAGTACTCCGCCCGTGTGATCTTCCTCTGCGCGTCGACGCTCAACTCGACGTGGATCCTCATGCGGTCCGCGAACGACGTGTGGCCCGGCGGGCTGGGGAGCAGCTCCGGAGAGCTCGGTCACAACCTGATGGATCACCATTTCCGGTGCGGCGCCAATGGCGACTTCGCGGGTCACGAGGACCGCTATGTCTTCGGCCGCCGGCCAACGGGGTTCTACATCCCGCGCTTCCGCAACCTGGCCGGCGAGCGCAGGGACTATCTACGCGGCTTCGGCTATCAGGGCAGCGCGAGCCGTCAGGGATGGGAACGTGCCGTCGCCGAGCTCGGCGTCGGCGGTACGTTCAAGGACGCCATGGCGCAGCCCGGTCCGTGGCGCGTCGGAGCCACTGCGTTCGGCGAGATGCTGCCGAATCATGCGAACCGCATCTCGATCGACACGGCGCGCGTGGACAAATGGGGTTTGCCGGTGCTGGCGATCGACTGTGCCACCGGCGAGAACGAGCGCTTGATGCGGCGCGACATGATGAACGACCTGGCCGAGATGCTCGAGGCAGCTGGCGCAACCGACGTCAGTGTCTATGACAACGACTACGCGCCCGGTATGGGGATACACGAAATGGGGACGGCTCGGATGGGCCGCGACCCGAAGACGTCGGTGCTGAACGGCCGCAATCAGGTGTGGGACTGTCAGAACGTGTTCGTGACCGACGGGTCGTGCATGACCTCGTCAGCCTGCCAGAACCCGTCGCTGACCTACATGGCACTCACCGCGCGTGCGGCCGCCTTCGCCGTCGAGGAGCTGAAGCGTGGCAATCTCTGACGCAATCTCGCGCCGCGAAGCGATGCAGCGTGTGACGGTTCTGCTCGGCGGCGTCGCGCTCATCGATGGCGAGAACGTGCTTGCGGCAATGGCCGGCGCTGCGTCGGCGGACGCGGCTGCCCAAGAGACCACGGCCGCTCTGGGCGTCGGTGCTTTTACGCCCGCCGATGTGGCGTTCCTCGATGAGATCGCCGAGACGATCCTTCCGGAGACGAACACGCCTGGCGCGAAAGCGGCCCGCACCGGCGCGTTCATGGCGCTGATCGTCACCGACGCCTACACGCCGCGACACCAACAGATCTTTCGCGATGGCATGCGACAGATGGACGAGGCGTGTCAACGCGAGTACGGCGCTTCGTTCATCCAGGCTCGACCAGAGCAGAGACTCGCACTGTTGAAGCGGCTCGACGCAGAACGGCAGGCCGAACTGGATGCCGTCGACGCACTCCAACGCTCACGCGCGCCAGCGCCGCCCCCGCAACCGGCCGACGCGCCGGTTCACTATTTCCGCTTGATGAAGGAGCTGGCCCTCGTCGGCTACTTCACGTCGGAGATCGGCTACCGGCAGGCCATGCGGTACATGGAGACCCCAGGACGATACGATCCCTGCGCGCCGCACAAGCCGGGCGAGAAGATCTGGGCCTCACACGCCTGACCGACGAGGTTCTTGGTGGTCCCTCGTCCTCGCACCGGACGAAGGACAGAGGACCGGGGACGGACCAAGAACCAAGGCCCAAGCCCAAGGACCACGCGGCGTCTAGCCACGTCGTGTATGCGCGCCGCGGTGGTCGAAGGTGTATTCGGCGAGCGGTGACTCTCCAGGTGACGCAGCACTGGAGCGGAGGGTCAGGCGTATGGGCACTTCCGGCGCGCGGCGGACGAGCGCAGCGGGAAGCGCCATGATCAGTTCGCGGCTGCCGTCGGGCACCGGGATGTCCGACGCGCGGCCCCACTCTTCGCCGGTGTCGAGCCGCATCACGGCGTCGACGGCAGTGACACCGCTGAAATCCGCGCGCAATCTCGTGACCAGGACCTCATCGTCGTCCCAGACCGCGCACTGCACCGATCCACCGGCATCCATCGCATAGGCACGGACGCGCACGCCATCTCGAGCGAACTGGTTCAGCAGGCTGTCGGTGACGAACGCCTGAAAGCCGCCTGTGCGCGCCACATCGCCGATGCTGCGCCGCAGTCGATCCATGTCGGCTAGTAACTCCGTGCATGCGCGGCACGCGAACACATGCGCCTCGATCCGCTCCATGTCGTCGGGAGACACATCGGCGGTCCAGTAGTCCGATAGCTCGCCGATCGACAGGCAGACACCCGGACGCGCGGTCATGCCGGCCTCCCTGCTTCCAGACAGTCACGCATCGCCGCAACGGCACGATGGCGCGCCACGCGCACGGCGCCTGCACTCATGCCCATTCCCACTGCGATCTCGGTGGCCGAGCGCTCGACGTAGTACGTCAGCAGGAGAATGGTTCGTTCGCGCTCGCGCAGGGACGCGAGACACGGCCTGATGCGATCGGCGTCGAAGAGGCGCTCGTCGCGCGGCAGATCCACGGGCTCACCCGCCTCGATCCGCATCTGTAGATGCTCCCGTCGTCGCTCCGTGCGTCTGAGGCCGGTCGCCACCATGCGGCTCGTGCTGAGAATGAACGAGCCGATCTCGTCGGGGTTCCGAATCTCTCCAGCTCTCAGACGTTCGATGGCAATGAGCATCACCTGCTGTGCGAGGTCGTCGGCGGCCATGTCATCCTGAAGATGCCTCACGCCGAACAGACGGATCCGGCGCGCAAACCGTCGATACAACTCACCTTCGGCCGCAGCCGCGTGGCCGGCCGGCGCCGACGCCACTTCACGAGCGAGGTCGCCGTCGGGCCGATCCACGAAGGGCGCGGTGTCGGGACCAGTCATGCGGGCGACGGTACCAGCCGCCCGCACGGTGGTCAACCGATCGCCGCCGCTGGCGACTGTCAACTGATCGCCGCCGCTGGCGACTGTCAACTGATCGCCAGCGGGGCACCAAGCAATCGCTCCAGCACGTCGGCCGCGGCGCGCAGTGCCTGGCCTCCATCCCCGACGAACGCGGATCCATGCATGGCGGCGAGCACCTGTGGCTCGAGCGCGGCCAGCTTCTCCATGTGACCACGCGTCCGCGGTGTGAACGGCATGTAGTCCATCAGCACGGGGTGATTCTGGTACGTGGCCACGGCCTGTGCCCATCGACCGACGACGTCGCCGCTGGTGATCGGCTCGAGCTTCCCGAGTTGATGAAAGAGGTCCGAACAGAACAGCACGCGACTGCCCTCGTCGAACAGCACGCCCGCGTCCCACCCGTGCGGCAGATGTGGCGTTGGCACCCATTGGAAACGGTGTCGTCCGGTGTTCAGGATTTCACCGGGCTTCAGTGCACGGGGCGGACGGACCGCGAAGTCCTGCACGTTGACCATCGCTCCGACCTCGCCGCACGCTGCCTGTGCGCGTGGCGCTGCCGAGAGCCACTCGTTGAGCGCGCCGCATTCGTCCACCTCGAAGTGGCTCCAGCTTATCCACCGCAGCGAGGCCGGATCGATGACGCGCGCTACGGCGTCCCGCACTTCCGGGAACATCCCGCGCATGCCGGTGTGAAAAAGCAGGGGCTCATCGTCCTTGACGAGGAAATGGTTGAACTGCAGGTCGAACTGGGGAACGTGAATCGAAAGGCGGAAGATATCCGGTGCGATTTCGTCGATGTCGGCCACAGTAGCCTCCTGAGTATCTGGTAGCTGGTAGCTGGTAGCTGGTCGCAGGTCGCGGACGGCTCGAAAGTACTGGCTACCAGCTACCACCTACCGGCTTCTTCAGACAGGAGGTGTCACCACCGGCGGAGGTGTTACAGGTCGATGCCGGACTGTCGCTCCTTCAGGGCGTGCGACACAACTCGTGCGACCTCAATGGCCGCCGTTTCGGGCGTCTTGCCTGACGGATGAATGCCGCAGATGGCCGTCGTGCAAGCGTGATCGAGATACGACGCCCAGCGGAAGCGTCCGGCTGCATCACGCCCGTATGTGACGTACGCCGAGAGCGTATTGAGCCCGGTGCCGGGACGTTCACCGATCAGGTGCACGACGACTTCGCCGCGCGATATCTCACCGACGTGATACCCAGCTCGAACCCGCCCGTTCTCGATGACCACCGCGGTCTCCCGGACGCGACATCCTTCGCTCGCGAGCTGTCGCCGAAGTGGCGGCACGAGGGCACGCAGATGTTCATTCACCGCGTTCGCATTCAGACCGTCCGACACGACCAGGAGCACGTCGCCGCCTTCCAAGCCAGCCGGCCTCGCGAGTGTGCCCGCATCCGCGTCACGCAGCCGTTCTCCCGAAACCGGACGCGACAGGTACTCGTCTCGACTGGCGGCTTGTGTTCGTACACGCACATGACGCGGAAGCGCTGACCCGATGACGCTGTCTTCCAGCCCGGCATACAGCGAGCGCCTGGCGTGGGAGTAGATCGCATCGAGGCGCGCTTCCCATGTGGGCGTGCCAGCGGGTGTCGAGCCGTCGCCCAGATCGAAGCCGCGCGCGCGAAGTATTTGCAGCCGCCGACGTCCCTCATCGGTCAAAGCGCCGGTGCTGCGGTGATCGCCGCATGCCTTGGCGTAAGAGGCGTAGACCCTCGCGGTGGAATCGGCTCCATGCGCCAACGAGTCATCGAAGACATCGATCGACCTCAGACGCTGGTCGTATGCCGACGTCATTCGACGACCGCTACTCTCGCGAAGGTGCGGGTGTTCGCGAAATGAGGTCGTCATGTATCCGAGCATCGGATCTGCGTTGCCGGCGACTGCCATCACATACGCCGGATGTGCACGCTTAACCACGCGGGCGGTCAGAGTGTGGAGCTCGCGAGGCGCGATGCCCATATGAAACGTCGCACACACATCCAAGCCCATCGTCAGTCCATGGAGCTTGGCCATGAAGCAGTCTTCGAGACAGGCACGTTCCAGCTGCGCGCCGGTTCTGAAGACTTCAGGCCCGATGAACCCAGCGACGTCGTTGACGATCGTCCACACGCCGGTCTGTTGCTGAAGGTGCCTCGCCACACCGTAGGTGCGCGCTTCGAGCGTGACCATGTCGATGCCTTCGGCAGCGCCGTTGGTGACTTCCGCACCTTGGCCGGTCTCGAAGTACAGGCCCGGAAAGTCGCGAGCCAAGTCGAGCACGCCGTCCACATCCATCCCCACCATGCCGGTGAGTGCCGTTGATGTTCCGGCAAGGCTCTGGAATCCGACATCCACGCGTGTGCGCTGTCGTGCGCGGTGTTGCTTCACGATGTCAGACAGCACGCAGAAGCGCGTTGGCAGAGCCAACCGATCGATGACGCGGGCCAGCAGTTCTTCGAGCCGGATGATGCTGTCGATGTCATCACTCGCAGGATTCACCCCAAGGATGACGTCGCCGCAGCCGTAGGTCAGTCCCTCGAGGATGGACAACAGCACTTCATCCTCATCGTCACCGGGGCTGTTGGGCTGAATGCGTGATCCGAAGTGAGTGGGTGAGCCAACGGCGATGCCGTTGCCCGGCGCAGGAAGCGGATTGAAGACTCGCGCACAGACGAAGGCGAGCTCTTCGTCAGACATCACCTTGGCGCACGCCGCGATCGTCTCGCTGGTGAGGCCGCGCTGGTAACGCATCAGCCATGCGCTGCCGTCTGCGCCGAGCAGTCGCGCTTTTACATCGCCGACGGTCAGCAGGTCCAGTACGTCGGCCGTGTCACGATCGACGGATCGCGCCAGGACCTCACTGACCCCATCGTCAACGAGCGTGTTCGAACGAATGGTGCGAAGCGAGGTGCCGAGGATGGCCCGGCGCGCCTCGGTGCGAACGTAGTCGTCGTGCGTTCCACCGACGGCGAGGTCGCCCTCTTTGAAGGCATTCGCCAGCGCAAACGTGAGGCGCCAGTCATTCACGGCTTTAGCCGGACCGCATCACGCTACTTCACCGGAACCAGACGCTTCAACTCCTCGAGCCAGTTCTGGACGAACACGACCTGCGTGATCGGTGGCTCGACAGACGCCGCTAACCGTCGCGCCATGAGGAAGCGGGTGCCGTCGCGCGTGACGTCGTAGGCGCGAATCGCAGTTGCCCCGGGCGGATAGTCGGCAGCGCGGACCTCGAAGAGCGCTCGCGGGACTCCGGCGGAAAATCGCTCGCCCAGCGTGACGTCAACGGCCATCACGCGCGTGATGCCGTCAGGTCTCTGCTCCCAGTAGAACAGCTCATGTCCGTTGCCCGCCCATGCGGGCTGCGCTCCGCCACTGTTCGAAATCGTGAACCGTCCGCTGGCTCCAGACACTGGCTGCACGTACACCTCCGGGCGACCCGAGGTCCCCGACTCGTAGGCAAGGTAGCGACCGTCGGGAGAGAACTGTGCGCGTCCATTCTGAGGGGCAACCGGTACGAGGCGACGGGCCACAGTCGGGAACATCTTGCGCATGCCGGTATGGGACAGGAGTGGCTCGTCGTCTCCCTCACCGCTTGTCTACGACGACCTTGCCCTCTTTGAGCACGACCTTCGTCTTCAACATCTCGTAGATGTTGAGCGTCGGGTTGCCGTCGATCAGGATGATGTCGGCGAGCTTGCCCGGCTCGAGTGTCCCGATCTGATCGGCCATGCCGACGTAGCGTGCGGCGTTGGGCCCGATGATCCTGTGGATGTCGGCCATCGAGAACATCAGGCTGAACGACTTCAGCTCGTGCTCGAGGACGACGAGATCGGCGGCGTTCTGATCGGTCGAATACGAGATCGTCTGGTGATTCGGGTCGGCATCCCAGATGCGCCGTGCGTTGACGATCGTGTAGCCCGCCTCGGTGCCAAGCGCCCGTCCTTTCGGATCGCGGTTCGCACCGGCAATGGCTTCGGGCCACGGCTTGCCGTCGCGGAAGCGGGTGGTGTTGTCCTTTGGCCACTGTACGGCTGCCGGTCCCGATGACAGAGTGTCGACGTTCGGCGCGCCGAACGCGATCAGGCCAGCGACGATCGATCCCGTTTGCGCGACGCGCTCCGCCTGCTCGTACGCGGTGAAGTCCTTGTTCGGCAAGTGGACGAGGCGCGTCACTCCGGCGTCGATAGCGGCCACCATGGCCGGGCTGCTCACCGCGTGCACGTTGACCTGCACGCCCGCCTTCTTCGCCTCGTCCACGATCGCCTTCAGGACTTCGATCTCGGATTGTGGCGGCGCCGGCTCAGGAGTCAGTCCGATTTCTCCTGTGTGCTTGACGCCCTTGGCGGCGAGCGCCTGCACCGCGGCGCGCGCTTCGGCCGGTGTCTGACGAAGATTGATCTGTCCCGACGGGATGATGCGCGGACCGATTTCGCCCTTCTCGATGCGATCGCGCAGCGCCAGGTTCTGCTCTGCCGGGCCGCCGCCGGCGAGCACGGTGGTGTAGCCCGCCTCGATCAGCGACTTCATCTGATCAGCGTTGTAGTTGTTGACGTGCTTATGGCCATCGATGAAGCCGGGCATCGCGCTCATGCCCTTCGCGTCGATG
>Ga0075428_100005130_pt1 | contig 14558 bp, 11 predicted proteins | sample RhiMetdeltSRZDD2_FD_75291 | JGI IMG/M metagenome (GOLD analysis project Ga0075428, IMG submission 75291) | Populus rhizosphere microbial communities from Tennessee, USA - Rhizosphere MetaG P. deltoides SRZDD2 | ecosystem: Host-associated > Plants > Roots > Rhizosphere > Soil | place: USA...
GCGCATCCTGCTCTGCAGCCGAAGGACCGAAGCACTCTCTGTCGAGTGGCTCGTGCGGCCGGCAAGCACTCGAGGAGATCCAGGAGCCGTGTACGATCGTCAGTTGCGCCGCTTCCGCGCAGCCGTCCGGCGCGGTGCCTGCGTACTCACCTACCACGGGCTCGACGAGATGGAGCAGGACCGCCTGTCGGTCCTCGATCTGGAATCGTGCGTCCTCACCGGCTCGATCGAGGGGCGGCAACGGGATCGGCGAACGGGCGAGTGGAAGTACGTAATCCAGGGGCGAGCCCTGCTCGGCGGCGAGATCGCAGTCGTGGTCGAGTGGCTTCCTGCGGGTAGGATGGCCGTTCTGACCGTCTTCAGGGTCTGACCCATGGCTCGACACAATCTGCTCTGCGCGTTCTGCGGAAAGAAAGGCGCCCGTGTGCGGCGAGCGACCCGAAGCTACGGCCGGGGAGCTCCCGAGTTCGTGGTCCGCAACATCCCCACCGTCAACTGCCCGCATTGCGGAGAGACCTACTTGACTGCGCAGACACTGCACGAACTCGAACGCATCAAGGTTCGCTGCCGCAGCCACATGGTCAAACGGCGGGTCGTCGTCGCTGATTTTCCCCGAGCCCCACGCAAGAGAGCGGGCTGACACGGCGCGCATCGGATGTGGCCTTGCCCCCGCCTGGAGCCCTGCGGTTGGATCTGCGCGCCCTCGGTTGACGCTCGCCTCACCCTCGCAAGGCGCCTGCAGCGTTCGAAGAAGTGATCTGCCGAGAAACCTGCAAACCGCGGGGAGTCCGCGAGGCACAGAGCCTTTCTCGTGACGATGGATGCAGCATCTTCCTCTGTTCCGGCCCATCAGCCCACGCTTGGCGAACGCGTTCGCGCGGCGCTGCGCCTGCGGCACATGAGTCGCCGCACCGAACGGGCCTACTTCGATTGGATCCGGCGCTTCTGGCTCTTAGCAACCGGCGCGATCCGGCCCTGCTCGGCCCCGCGCAGGTGATGGCGCTCCTCAACGACCTTGTTTGCTCGCGGGCGCGAAGGCTGGCGGTAGCATTCGCGACTCGTGCAGGTGGCGTTCGTTCGTGGGCGCGGACCTGTTGAAACCAAGTTGGACGGCCTGCGATGGACATCGGTCTGATCCTTGCGGTTGGTTTGCTCGCGGCCATGGTTGCCAACATCGTTGACTGGACGGTGACGCGCCGGGGACCGATTTGGTGGTTCCCGGCCGGACGGGTCTGGGTCGCCTGCCTCGCAGCAATAGGAGCTGCCTCGGTCGGAGCTCTGGTCGGATGGATCCCGCCGTCGGCAACGTGGCTGCTCAGCGCACCACTCTTCATCTTCGAGCAACTGGCCTCCATCTGGATCCGCCATGCTTCCCCGGCTGCAGTAGCATGAGCATTCGACAGCCGTCCAACTCCACGCAGCAGCCGACGAGCCGCGACCAACGCAACCGCGAGACCAAGGCCCCTCGCACGCGGCTCGCGGCTGAGCGTGAGAGACGTTGGGCAGAGGCGTGCGTGCCTCGGTCGGCTTCTTGGTCTCGTGATCGAACCGAACCCGAATGGAGCATGGCATGACTGAACGAAAGGTGTGGTTCATCACCGGCGCTGGCCGTGGTCTGGGGGTCGACATCGCCAAAGCCGCCCTGGCCGCCGGTCACGCAGTCGTTGCCACCGGCCGTGATGCTGCAAAGGTCACGGCTGCGGTCGGCAACCGCAGCAATCTGCTGGCTCTAAAGCTCGACGTCACTCACCCACAGGATTCGCAGGCGGCAGTCGGGGCCGCCGTCTCGAAGTTCGGGCGAGTCGACGTTTTGGTCAACAACGCGGGCAACTTCTTCGCCGGCTTCTTCGAGGAGCTAAGCCCCCAACAGGTCCGCGATCAGATCGAGACGCTGCTGTTCGGCCCGATGAATGTCACTCGCGCCGTCTTGCCGGCGATGCGGAGGCAGCAGTCCGGCCTGGTGGTCACCATCTCCTCGACCGCGGGGATCGTCGGCCAAATGTTCTGCACTGCCTATGCCGCCGCGAAGTTCGGCATCGAGGGGTGGATGGAGTCGCTCACACCAGAGGTCGCGCCCTTCGGAATCCGCACGATGCTGGTCGAGCCCGGTTTCTTCCGCACCGAACTGCTCACCACGGACTCGACAACCTTCGCCGAGCCCTCCATCGACGACTATGCCGAGAAGACCAAAGAGATCGTCGCGGCCTGGCGGAGCATGGACGGGAAGCAAGGTGGGGACCCCGCCAAGCTCGCGGCCGCCCTCGTGAAGCTCGTCGCGCTCAAGGAGCCGCCCACTCGTTTCGCTGCCGGCGCCGACGCCGTGCAGACATTCGAATCCAAGGCCAGCACACTGCTCGCCCATGCCCAAGCCCATCGCGCGTTGTCCGCCTCCCTCGCGTACGACGACGCGTGACCAGGAATGCAGGCCCAGTGCAGATGGTCGTCGTGCGCCGGATGTGCGAACATGGTCCTGCCCAACAAGCCGCAGCAAGCCGAGAACGTGGAACGACTGCGCAAGCAGCTCGAAGAGATGGCGCGCTGAGCCCGCGCTCGATGACATGAGATGCTGACGCGGCGGCCGCGGTGCGCTACGTTCGGGTCCTCGTGCCATCCCTCGCCGCGCTCGCCACGGGGCTCTTGCTGTTTGTGTCCGACCACCCGCTGCGCGCGTGGTGGCTACAGTTCGTCGCGTTCGTGCCGTGGTGGCTGGCGCTGGCTGCGCACCATCGCGCGGGACGCCACCTGTGGCCGCTCGGTGCGTTGCTCGCATGCGGCAACGCGCTGCCGCTCCTGTTCGTCCTCGGCACGGCGCCGCCGATCGTCGTCGCGGTCGCGGCGGCCGTGCTGCAGTGGATGCTGATCGCGATGGTGGCGGGGCGACTGTTCGTGCGCAGTCCGGTCCTCGGTGCGCTCGGGGCAGCCGGCGCCGTGACGGTGTTGGAGATCATCACGTGGCACGCCGTGCCGCTGTTCGGCACCGCGCAGTGCTTCGCACGACCGCTCGGCTACGCGCCCGCTGTGATCGGATTCATCGCGTGGACCGGAGTCGCCGGCCTCGTGTTCGTGTCGACCGCGGTGCAGGCATTGCTCGCGAACGCGCTGCTCGCGCAACGCCGCGCGCCGCCACTGCTCGTCGCGGCAGGCCTCGTGATCGCCGCGGCAGCAGTCGACGTCGTGCGGTGGAACCGGCCGCTCGGGGAGTCGCTGCGTGTCGCCGCGTATGGCTGGGGCGCGGATGGTCCGTCCGACGAACAGGGCACCGTCGCGTGGCTCGACAAAGTGATCGGCGCAGCGAAGGTCGTCGGCGCGCGCCTCGTCGTGACCCCGGAGACGGGATTCGGCACCGGCGCGGACGTCGCGAAGGCCGCCGCGGCGTTCGGCGACCTCGCGAGGAAGCACCTCATGACGCTGGCGCTCGGCGTGTGGCACACGCCGACGCGTGACAACCGCATCTGGTTCTTCGGCGACGACGGCGTGCACGAGGCTGAGTATCGCAAGACGCACCTCGTGCCGTGGATCGAGCTCTACACGGCTGGCGACGGCACGCTCGCCCGCGCGGCGATCGGCGGGGTGCCGTTCGGAGGCATGATCTGTCAGGACGACAACTTCACCGACATCGCGCGCGGCTACGGCCGCGATGCGATGCCGCTGCTCGCGGTGCCGACCAACGACTGGCCGTCGATCCGCTTCGCGCACTTCGACAACGCGCGCCTGCGCGCGATCGAGAACGGTTATGCGATCGTGCGCGCCGCGTCGAACGGCATCTCGGCCATCGTGTCGCCGCGCGGTGAGGTGCTCGTGTCGGAGGACCACCATGAGATCGGCCGGAAACTGATCGTCGATGACGTGCCGCTCGGATACGGCAGCGTGACGCCATACGCACGCTTCGGCGACTGGCCGATGCTCGTGCTCGCCCTGCTCGCGATTGCGATCGCTTCGCGCTACCGCAGCCCTGAGCCAACCACGAGCCACGTCGCGCAAGCCATCTCGTAGCCGCGCCTTCGCGTAAGATGGGGCTGTGCGCCCGGTCGACAACCCGCCGAACCCCTGGCTGTCGAGCCACGTCGAGTGGCTCGGCGAGCCACCCGAGCAGCCGCTCGAGGTCTACGAGGAGGACGCGGGGTCGATCGTGTCCGAGAACGACAGCCCCGACCTGCCTTTCCGCTGGTCGCTCAATCCCTACCGCGGCTGCTTCCACGGCTGCGCCTACTGCTATGCGCGGCCGACGCACCAATACCTCGGCTTCGGCGCCGGTACCGATTGGGAACGGCGCATCGTCGTCAAGCGCAACGCGCCCGAGCTGCTGCGCCAGCACCTCGGCAAGCCGTCGTGGCGCGGCGAGCTGGTTGCGTTCTCGGGCGTCACCGACTGCTACCAGCCGCTCGAAGCGAGCTACCGGCTGACGAGGCGCTGCCTCGAGGTCTGCCGCGAGTTCCGCCAACCAGTCGGCATCATCACGAAGGGTGCGCTCGTCGAACGCGACGTCGACGTTCTGGCCGACCTCGCGCGGATCGGCGCCGCGACGGTGTTCGTCAGCGTGCCGTTCGCCGACGCTGCGGAGTCGCGCGCGATCGAACCGTTCGTCGCATTGCCCGAACGCCGCTTCCAGGCGCTGCGCACGTTGAGCGACGCCGGCGTGCCGACCGGCGTGTCCGTGTCGCCGCTGATCCCGGGCCTCAATGACCACGAGGTGCCCGAGATCCTCGAACGCGCGCGCGCCGCGGGTGCCAAGCACGCGTTCCACGTGCTGCTGCGCCTGCCGGCCGAGGTCGAGGACGTGTTCGCGAGCCGCCTGCGTGCGGCGTTCCCGCTGCGCGCCGAGAAGGTGTTGTCGCTGCTGCGCAGCATGCACGGCGGCCGGCTCAAAGACCCGCGTTTCCACGAACGCATGCGCGGAAGAGGACCACGCTACGAGTTGATCGCGCAGCTGTTCTCGACGGTCGCCAAGCGCCTCGGCCTTCTGCCGCCGCCGCACCCGGGGCCGACGAGTTTCCGGCGGCCGTTCCAGCAGCAGGCGCTGTTCCGCGACGACGCGTAGCGTCAAACTGCTCGTGGATCACTGCCATGCTGCGCCACTCCTCGTGCATTCTCGTCCTCGCTGCTCTTTGTTGGCCCGCGACCGCGCAGGAACCGCCGCCTCGAGGCGACGCGCCACGCGCCGTGCTCGTCACGGGCGCCAGTTCCGGCATCGGACGCAAGACGACCGAGCTGCTCGCGAAGAGCGGCTTCTTCGTCTACGCCTGCGCGCGCAAGGACGCGGACCTGGAAGCACTCGCGGCGATCGCGAACGTGCAGGCGATCCGGCTCGACGTGACCAAGCCCGGGCAGATCGAGGCGGCCGTGAAGACCGTGCGCGAGGCCGGGCGCGGCCTCTACGGCCTCGTGAACAACGCGGGCGTCGCGGTGCTCGCACCGCTGATCGAGATGCGCGAGCAGGATCTCGCTTATCAGCTCGACGTGAACGTGTTCGGCCCGTTCCGCGTGACCAAGGCGTTTGCGCCGCTCCTGATCGAGAGCAAGGGCCGCATCGCCGCGACGGGATCGATCTCGGGCACCGTGACCTGGAGCATGGGCGGCGCCTACACGATGAGCAAACACGCGCTCGATGCCTACACCGACACGCTCGCGCAGGAGCTGAGGCAGTTCGGCGTGCACGTCAGCACGATCGAGCCGGGTAACTACCGTTCCGAGATCATGGCGGGCATGCGGCAGCGCCTGATCGACGGCGGCTACGCAACCGAGGGCTCGCTCTACCGGAAGCAGATCGAACGGCTGCTCGAGCAGCCCACGGATCGCTCCGAGTTCAAAGAGCCCGATGACGTCGCCGCGGCCTTCCTGCGCGCGCTGACCGACGAGAAGCCGAGGCTCCGCTACATGGTCGTGCCGAACCGGCGCGAAGCCGAGATGACGATCAAGGCGGCCATCGCGCGCGTGGTGCAGCTCAACGAGGGGCAGACGTATGCCTACGACCGCGAAGCGCTGATCAAGCTGCTCGACGAGGCGCTCGCGCCGAAGTGACGCCCGTTACATGCGCTCCGGTGCCACGATGCCGAGCAGCCCGAGCCCCGTCGTCAACAGCCGTCTCGCCGCGTCGACGAGCACGAGCCGCGCATCGCGCACGGCTGGCTCGGCCCCGACCACGTAGTGATCGCGCAAGTAGCTGTGGATCTCGCCGGCGAGCGCGATCGTGTGCGCCGTCACGAGGCTCGGTTCGCTCTGCTCGGCGGCGCGCTGCACGGCCGGTCCGAAATCCATCATCGTGAGCAGCACGCGTTCGGCGTCGGCGAGCAGCGCCATGTCCACCTTGTCGGTTGCCGGCACGGGGACCTCGACCTTGCGCAGGATCGAGGCGAGCCGCGCACACGCGTATTGCACATACGGACCCGTCTCGCCGTCGAACGTCAGCATCGACTCCCAGTCGAACTTGACGTCCTTGATGCGCGAGTTCTTGAGGTCGTTGAAGACGATCGCGGACACGCCGACCTGCTCGGCGACCTTGTCGGCGTCGGGCAGGTCCGGATTCTTCTCGCGGATGATCGACCGCACCTTCGCGACCGACTCGTCGAGGATCTCGTCGAGGAAGACCGCATTGCCCGAGCGCGACGCAAACTTCTCCCACTTGCCGTCTTCGCCCTTGCTGAGCACCAGCCCGAACGGCACGTGCTCGATCGCCTGCGCGATCGGCTCCTTCATCTTCGTCAGGACACCCTTGAGCTGGTCGAAGTGGAGCTTCTGCTCGGCGCCGACGACGTAGAGGATGCGCGTCGGGTGGAACGTAGCCTCGCGGTAGAACGCCGCCGCGAGGTCGCGCGTGTGGTAGAGCGTCGTGCCGTCGCTCTTCTGCAGGATGCACGGTTCCTTGATGCCGAGCTCCTTGAGCCACACGACAGAAGCGCCTTCGCTCTTCTCGAGCACGCCCGACGCTTGCACGCGCGCCATCGCGGCGGCCATCTTGTCCTCGAAGAACGACTCGCCCGTGACGTGATCGAACGCGACGCCGAGCCGGCTGTAAGGACCCTGGAACGCCTTCAGCGACTCGTCGCGCAGCAGCTGCCACATGCGCCGCTCCTGGTTCGCAGCGCCGCTCTCGAGCGCGCGGAAATGCGCGGCGGCCTCGTCGTCGAGTGCCGGCGTCTGCTTGACCTCGACGCCGTAGCGTTTGTAGAGGTCGAACATGTAGCGCATCGGCGACCGGTGCAGCTCCGCTTCGTTCCCCCAGCGCATGTAGGCCGTCATCATCTTCGCGAACGGCATGCCCCAGTCGCCGAGATGGTTGATGCCGTGCACCTGAGCACCGAGGTGGCGGTGGATGCGGCACAGCGCGTTGCCGAGCACCGTGCTGCGCATGTGGCCGATGTGGAACGGCTTCGCGATGTTCGGCGAGCTGAAGTCGATGCAGACGACCTGGCCGTTGCTGCGCGCCTTGCCATAGGGCTCTGCGCCGTCCTGGATCGCGGTCAGGACCGCGCGCGAGAGCGCAGCGCGGCGGAAGCGGAAGTTCACGAACGGCCCGGCCGCGGTCGCGCTCTCGACGATCGCATCGGCCGTGATCTTCGCCGCGAGCGCGCTGGCCAGCGCCGGCGGCGCCTTGCCCGCGAGCTTCGCGAGCTGGAACGCGCCGAGCGCGACGTCGCCGTGCTCGCGGTTCTTGGGCGGATCGAGGCGGACCAGCGGTCCGACTGCGTCGCGCGGAAAACCCAGCTCGGTCAGGGCGGTGAGCAGGCGGTTCTGGAGGTGGTCGTGCAGTTCGGTCACTGGGGGCTCGAATCCGGGAAGGGGCGAGGAGGATACCGGCACGGCGCGTCGCTCGCCGCATCGCATCCTTTCTGCGCCACGGCGTGAGTGCCATAGTGCGCGCCCATGAGGCTCTCCCGTTCGCTCTCGTGGGGTCTCGCGGTTGTTGTAGCGCTTGCCTCAGGAGCCATCTCCTGCCTGTGCACGCTGCGGATCGTCGGTCGTGGAGACCCTGCGTCGTTGGCACGAGATCAGCATCCCTGATTGAGATGTCGCTCGCGCGGCAAAGACGTTCCTAGCGCCTCTTGTCGATCTGCCGGCGGACCGCTTCGGTCGCCGGATCGTGCTGCGTGTGCGCGCAGAGGGCCGCAGCGCCTGGCGCGGCGTGTTCGCGTGGCCTGACGGGCTGGTCTGGCAGGCTGCGCACGACACGCAAGTCGTCGAGCTCGGCCAGCTCGCACGTCCGGCCTTCTTCGACGGCTTTGCCGCTCGGGTCGTGCGAGATGCGCACGAGCGGCCGATCGATCTTGACGCCGGCCTTCACGACCACGCCCTGCTCGCCGGTCGACAGCAGCACGCGCGAGCCCGGCGGATAGAGTCCCATCGCGCGCACGAGCGCGTGGAAGGCGCCCGGTTCGAAGCTGCCGCGGTCCTGCAGCATGATCTCGTAGGCGGCTCGTGCGCTCATGGCCGACTTGTAGGGGCGCACGGCGGTCAGTGCCTCGAACACGTCGCAGACCTTGAGCAGCGCGGTCATGCGGCTCGAGACACCGCAGTTGGGCAGCGCCGGATAGCCGCCGCCAGCGTAGCGCAGGTGGTGACCGAACGCGGCGGCGATCTGCATGCGCGTCGCTTCGCGATTCTCGAGCAGGATCTGCGCGCCGAGCAGTGGGTGGCGCTCGACGAGGCGCCGTTCGTCGTCTTCGAGACCGTCGGCCTTGTAGAGGATCTCGTCCGGGATCTTGCTCTTGCCGACGTCGTGCAACATGCCGGCGGCGGCCAGTTCGATCTGCAGCTCGCGCGACATTCCGGCGCCGTGGCCGACGAGCACTGCGATCGAAGCGACGCGGACCGAGTGCCCGACCGTGAACGTGTCGTAGTCCGGATAGCGGACCAGCTGCATGACGTCGGTGAAGTTGCCGTCCGCGGCCTCGAGCAGTTTCTCGCCGACGCCGCGCACGGCGTTGATGTCGAGAGCGGCGTCGCGGCTCGCCAGCGCATGCGCCTGCTCGACCGAATCGAACATGCGCTGGTAGACCGGCAGCATCTGGCTCACGCTCTCGTCGAGTCCGCCCGAGGCGATCATCTCCGAGCCCTCGAAGAGGAACTGACCGAACCAGCCGGGATCGCTGTATGGCGGCGAGAGCTGCAGGTGCACGGCCTGGCGCTGCTGCAGCACCGAGCGCGCGCCGGCCAGATCGAGCGCCCTGCCGCGCAGGTCGGCGGCGATCTCGAACAGGACGAGCACCTCTTCGGCCGTCAGGCCGGCCTTGAACAGGATGCCGCCGGAGTCGAGCGCGGTCATCAGGTCGACGACGCGGCGGCCGAGGATCGTCGGCCCGATCAGGAAGCGACCCTCGTGCACGAGGTTGCCCTCGACGAAGCCCAGGAAGAAGTACTCGCGGCGATCGGCCTGCAGCAGCGTTTGGAACCGCGCGGCGAAGTCGCGCGCGTGCTGCTGCACGCGCGGATGCGACTCGAAGTACATCGTCCGTTGCGTCAGGCCCTGGCTCAGCAGCGACACCAGGTCGTCGAGACTCTGTGGTTGGTCCATGGCGCTACGGTTCTCCGTGGCTGGTCGCGCGGTGCTGCCGCAGGGCGGCCCGGGCCGCGCGGCGGCAGGTAGCGGGCCACTGCGGCCAGAACAGCCGCCGCCGCAGGACGGCTGACAACGCGCTCGCGCAGTTCGCGTCGGGTTGTTCTCCGAGCGCGGTCAAGGCCTCCGGGATCCAGGGCTCGCTGCGGCGTTCCTTCGGCAGATACACGAGCGTTGTCGCGAGGATCTGCGCCGATTGGTGCTGCAGCCAGTGCGACTCCGCGGCCTCGTTGCCGGCGCGCAGCGCTTCCTGGACCAGGAGGCGCGCGTTGCTGTCGTAGCGCGGCAGCGCGAGCAGGGCCTGCCAACCGGGCCAGTGTGCTGCACCCTGGCGCAGCTCCTGGAACAGGTGTCGGCCGAGCGCTTCGCCTTCGGGCGAGCCGAGCAGCGCGACCAGCACGCTCCGCAGCGGCGGTGCCGCGTCGAGGACCGCGGCCGGCAGGCGTCCGCGCAGGACGAAATCGAGGCGCAGCAGCCGCTTGACATACGGGGCCTGGTCCGCCCCGGCGATGGTCAGGAGCCGGGCCCACAGCTTGTCCGCGTCCGCAGCGTCGTCGCCAGCGCCATCGGGCGCGCTTGTCGCCCGGTGCAGCAGCTCGTTGACGACGTGGGGCCAGAGGCGGACCCGGGTCGCGGGTGCAGCGATCGAGGAGGACAGCGGCAGCAGGAAATCGTGCAGATGCTGACCTGGAACGCCGCGCGCGAGCTCGCACAGCGTCGGCAGGAACAGATCGACGAGGCTCACGTCGCGCTTGGCCGCGAAGTCGACGCAGCCGTGCACGAGGATGCGGAATTCGGCCGGGCCCCAATCGGCGGTGCGACAGGAGCGCAGAGCGGTCGCGACGCGCAGCAGTTGTTCTGCAGTCGCATGCAGCGCGAGCTGCAGCAGGATCGTCAACTCTTCCTGCTGTTCGATGGCTGGCGAGACGAACGGTCGCGGATCCGCAGCAAGCGCTTCGAGCTGCGACTCGAGCTGCTCGAACGTGAGCGTGTGTTGCTCGCACTCGACATGTTGCCCGTCGCTGCCCTCCGGTCCCGGGTCCGGCGGCGTCTGCACCTCGTCCGAGGCCAGCCGCAGCACGTCGAGCAGCGCTTCGACGCTCTGCTTGTCCTGCCCGAGCGCGACCGCCTTCTCGACGTTCTGGACGAGCGTGCCGAGCTCGTCGAGCGGTTCGCCGGCTTTCAGCATCTGCTCGATCGCATGCTTCATCGCATGGGCACAGAGATCGAGCACCGAGTCCAGAGCGCGTCCGCGGGTCGACCGGTCCGCGGGCACGAGCGGGCCGTGCTCGACTCGTTCGACGATGCGCGCGACGATGGTGCCCATAAGCTCGGTCGCAGTGGCGAGCTCGTCCTGCGGCGCGATGCCGCGCAGGTGGTGCAGCAGGGCCGCGCGCGCGCCGTGGATCGTTGCCGCCACGGATTCGCTGACGAGCCGCGCGCCGAACTCGCGGTGTGCGACCTGGATCGTGTCCGGCAGGTGGCCGCTGAGGTCGGGGCGCGAGAAACCCGTCGACCGCTGCGTGCTCGCCCTCACGCGTCGCAGCGTGCTCACGAACTGCCGCAGGTCCTCGGCCGAGACGGTGGCATCGATGCGCAGCGACACGATCGCGAGCACGTGCAGCGTGCCGTGCAGCCGTTCGAAGTTCGCGTCGCCGAGCGACAACTCGCCCTCGGGCGTGAAGAGCCCTTGCGGCGAGACCTTCAGCACGAGGCCGAGCGGACCGCATTGCTGGCAGCCGGCGAGGACCTGGTCCTCGATCTCGACGCAGCGCGGGTGTCCCGCCGGGTACATCGCCGCGAGCGCGAGCAATCGACCGATGCCAAATGCCGCCGTTGCGCTGTGGTCGGTGACGTCGCCGGGGACGTCCTGCCTCCCTGCGCTCGTCTGCAAGTCTTGGTCGCTCACTGGCCTCGTTGTGACGGGTCAGCAGGCTGTTTCGGACCCCGGCAAAGGCGGGCATGAGGGGGGTTCGTGCGCCCGTTGGCACCGCGGCGTCCTGCGACACGAACAGGCGCGCCGGCGTGGCTCAGCGCCGCCGCCCGACGAACCAGCCGGCCGTGCCGACCACGAGCCCGAGCACGAAGGTGACCGCGACCCACAGCACCATCTGCGGAATCAGGATGCCCCAGACCCACTTGCCGACCGCGTCGTTGGCGGCGAAGTGGCGCTCGCCACCGAGCGGCGTGGCGAGCTGCGTGATGACGTTGACGTCGAGGTGCGTGCCCCAGTGTCGCATCGTCGCGAACCAGGCGAACGTGGTCAGGATCGCGCGCTGCGCCAACGCGAACACCAACAACGAGATCAGGAAGCGGCCGAACCCCTGCTTGCGGCCTGCGGAATAGAACCCGACGAAGGCCACCAGGATCGGCAGTCCGATCGAGCCGCCGGTCGCCCAGACCACGCCCTGCGGCGCGCCGTTCTTCTCGAGCACGAGACGCAGCCCCGCGAAGGCCGTCGCCACGAGCGCGCAGTAGGAGGCGGGCTTGGGCGCCCCGTAGGCGACCCGCGTGCTGCCGAACACGAGCAGGGCGACCAGCGCGCAGAAGACGGCTGCGGCGAGCGGCCATTGCCAGCCCGAGGCGGTCACCGTTTCGATGTGCAACGCCTGCGACTTCATGTCCGAGCCGACCGGGAACGGGTTGACGACGTCGAGCTTGACCTCGGAGCCGGCGCTGCGCACGGCCAGCACGATCAGGCCGATCGCGGACAAGGCGAAGAACAGCACGATGCGGCGCCGTCCGACTTCGCCGACGTGCGGAGCGATCAGCATGAAGGTCAGCGCGAGCAGCGTGACCGGCAGATACGGCACCGCGAGGACGAGGAACTCTCTCATCGACGCGATGCTCGCCGCTGCCCGCGTCGGGGGCAAGGCTTCGCACGCGTTGGCGCAGCGGTCGCGTAACATGCTGGCCGTGATGACCGGACTGCTGCGATCCTGCGCGCTGCTGCTGTGGCTTCCGGCAATGGTGCCCGCGCAGACAGCGGCCGCGGCGCCGACGTTTGCGCGCGACATCGCGCCGATCGTCTACGGTTCGTGCACGCCGTGTCATCGACCCGGCACGTCCGCGCCGTTCGTGCTGCTCGGCTACGACGACGTCTGGAAGAAGCGCAAGCAGATCGTCGAGGTCACGCAGCAGAAGCGGATGCCGCCGTGGCTGCCCGTGCAGGGTGACTTCGAGGACGATCGCCGGCTCGCGCCCGAACAGATCGAGCTGCTGCGGCTCTGGGACGAGGCCGGTGCTCCGCGCGGCGAGCCCGCGGACGAGCCTCCGCTGCCGCAGTTCCCGGCCGGCTGGCAGCTGCGTGAGCCGGATCTCGTCGTGCGCGCCGAGCAGCTCGTCGTGCCGGCTGACGGACCCGATCGGTTCCGCAACCTCGTGATCCCCATCGACGCTGGGCGCCTGCGCTTCGTCGAGGCGGTCGAGATCCGGCCCGGCAATGGCACCGTGCACCACGCGATCCTCGGCACCGACCCGACGCGCGAGTCGCGGCGACTCGATGCGCTCGATGCCGAGCCGGGTTTCCCGGGCATGTCGCTCGGTGGGGGCGGCCCGCCCGATGGCCACTTCCTCGGTTGGACGCCCGGCAAACGCGTGCGGCGCAGCGCGCCCGGCATGGCGTGGCGCCTGTGGCCCGGGCACGACCTCGTGCTGCAGCTGCATCTGGTGCCGACCGGCAAGCCGGAGACCGTGTGCTGTGAGATCGGGCTCTACTTCACCGATGCGCCGACGGCGATCGAGCCCGTGATGCTCGCGCTGTTCTCCGAACAGATCGACATCGCGCCCGGTGTCGCGGACTTCGTGCTGCGCGATCACGTCGACGTGCCGGTGCCGGTCAGCGTGCACGCGATCTACCCGCACGCGCACTACACGTGCCGGCGCATGCGCGGGTTCGCGACGCTGCCGGACCGGACGGAGCGCGTGCTGTTCGCGATCGACGCGTGGGACTTCGACTGGCAGGACGACTATCGCTTCCGCGAACCGATCGTGTTGCCCGCCGGAACGCGCATCGGCATCGAGTACGTCTACGACAACAGCGAAGCGAACCCGAACCGGCCGGGGCCTCCGCGCCACGTGAGGTTCGGACAACAGTCGACGGACGAGATGGGCACGCTGACGCTGACCGTGACGACCGGCAACCGCGATGATCGGCTCGCACTCGAACGGGCCGCGACGCTGCGGGATCTCGAGAAGGTAGGGGGCGCCTGCAACGTCTGGCTGCGGCTCGCTCGCGTCGAGCGCGAGCGGGCCGATCTCCAGGCGGCGCTGGCCGCGGCGCGCCGCGCGCACGACCTCGAGCCCGGCCTCGGGACACCCTGGCTCGAACTCGGCATGTGCCACGAGCTCTCGGCGCAGCTCGACGAAGCCGTGCGCGACTACGAACAGGCGCTGGTCCGCGATCCGGCGCTCGGTCTGGCCCACGTGCAACTCGGCGGGATCGAGGCCCGGGCCGGGCGCACGGAGGCCGCGATCGCGCACTTCGAACAGGCGCTCGCGACCCACCCGAACATGCCGGTGCTGCACCACAACCTCGCGGCCGCGTGTCTCGCTCTGGACCGCCTCGATGTGGCCGAGAAGCACTTCCGTCGCGCGCTCGAACTCGAGCCGCGTTATTTCTCTGCGCAGTTCGGCCTCGGCCGCGTGCTCGCGAAAGCGGGCAAGAGAGACGAAGCGCGTGCGGCGCTGCAGCGCGCGGAAACGCTGCGGCCCGGCGATGCGGCGGTGGCCCAGGCGTTGCGGGACCTGGATCGGTGAGGTGTTGGGCCAGGGGACCGCGAGGATCTCGGCACCGTCGCGTGCGATCTCCTTGTCGAGACACCGTCGATCTCGCGAGTAATCAGTCGGGAAGCCGCAATGTCCTGGCAGGGCGCAAGCCCTGGGCTTCGCTGCGAAGCGCCTGGGCATCGTAAGTTCGATGGGCGGACCGCGCCGAAATAGCTGGCTGGCTGAAGAAGCCGCCGCGGGCGATGCGTATCGAGGAGCCCTCATTCTTGAGACGCAGCCC
>Ga0075428_100005132_pt1 | contig 14557 bp, 13 predicted proteins | sample RhiMetdeltSRZDD2_FD_75291 | JGI IMG/M metagenome (GOLD analysis project Ga0075428, IMG submission 75291) | Populus rhizosphere microbial communities from Tennessee, USA - Rhizosphere MetaG P. deltoides SRZDD2 | ecosystem: Host-associated > Plants > Roots > Rhizosphere > Soil | place: USA...
ATTATGAAGCAAGCGACCATCGCTATCGAAGACAAAGATTTCTACAAGCACGGCGGCATCAGCCCCACCGGCATCTTCCGATCGCTTATCAATAACGCGAACGGCGGCAGCGTACAGGGTGGCTCCACCCTGACCCAGCAACTGGTCAAACAAGTATTCTTCCCGCCCGACGAAGCACAGAAACGCGGTATTGATGGCATTCCCCGTAAAATCAAGGAAATCATCTTGGCCATCGAGGTTGAACGTATGTACAACAAAGATCAGATTCTTGACCTCTACCTCAATGAATCGCCCTATGGCGGCCGCCGCAATGGCGTGGAGTCTGGCGCCCAAACTTACTTTGGCAAACCTTCGAAAGATTTAACGCTTCCAGAGGCGGCACTACTGGCGGCCATTCCCAACCAGCCAGGTCTTTACAACCCCTATTATCTTCCGGGTCACGACGCACTAATCGAACGCCAACACAAGGTTCTCGATGGCATGGTCGAGCAAGGCAACATTACCCAAGCCCAGGCCGACGAAGCCAAAAAATTCCCCATTATCGACACCATTAAACCACTTGCCGACCAACTCCAAGACATCAAAGCACCGCACTTCGTTCAAATGGTACGTTCGCAACTAGAACAAGAGCTCGGCAAAGCGACCGTTGGACGCGGCGGCCTAACCATTAAAACCACCCTCGACATCCGTGTTCAAAGCAAACTAGAAGAAGCCATGACCGACATGTTTAATTCCAACACACCTCGAAACAGCGGCTTTACCAACGGCGCAGGCACCGTCGAAGACAATTCTACCGGCCAGGTTATCGCCATGCTGGGCAGTCGCGACTTTAGGTACCCCGGCTACGGCCAGGATAACGCAGCAACGGCATTTATCCAGCCGGGCTCCAGCATCAAGCCGCTCGTTTTTGCCTCGCTATTCGCCCAGAAACCCGCTGGCCAGGCCAACTATGGCACCGGGTCAATCCTTTCCGACACTAAAACAACTTTCCCAGGCAACTACACACCGCATAACGCCGACAACAATTACAAGGGGAGCCTCACCCTCCGCCAAAGCCTCGCCCAGTCGCGTAACATCCCCGCCATTAAAGCCATGGCTGTCGCAGGCGTCCAGCCTACATGGCAAACCATTCGTGATGCCGGCGACAAAGAATACTGCACCCAAGGCGCCGACGCCCAGGCCGGCCTCGCCTCGGCCATTGGTGGCTGTGGCACCAAGCAAGTCGACCACGTAAACGCCTTTTCTACCTTGGCTCGCGGCGGCGTCCACAAACCGCAAACCACTATATTGGAAGTAAAAAACAGCCAAGGTGAAATATTGAAAAAATGGAAAGACGAAAGCAAGCAAGTTATCGACCCGCAAGTTGCCTACATGCTGACCGATATTTTAGGCGATGCCAATGCCCGCAAGCCACTCTTCGGCAACATTACCACCGGCTTTAGCTACGGCAACACCGGCATTCGCACGGCCACGAAAACCGGTACGTCCGACGTTGGCGGCGATAAAGCAAAAGACCTTTGGATTATGACCTACAGCCCGGTCGTATCTATGGGCGTCTGGCTCGGCAACCCCGATACCACGCCACTGCGAACCGGTAACTCAACATTGCCTGGACCAATTATCGACAAGGTTATGCGCTACGTCCACCAAGACATCTACGGTGGCGACGGCCGCTGGAAGCCAAACGACTGGTTTACGCAGCCAGCTGGTATCCAGAAAATCGGCAACGAACTGTTCCCATCGTGGTACGACAAAAACCAAAACAAACCCAATGCGAAATTGACCTTTGATAAAGTCTCGAAGAAAAAGGCCACTAGCTGTACGCCAGAAGGTGCCAAAATAGAGGTCGACGTCAACAAGACCACTGATCCAATCACCAAACAAGATACCTACATCGCCCCTGACGGCTACGACGCGACGGCCGATGACGACGTACACAAGTGTGACGACGCCAAACCAACAGTTGGCACCATAAATGTCACGCACGGCAGCGGTAACACCTATAAAATTTCCGTCAGTGTCGTGGCCGGCAACCACCCGCTACAAGAGCTGGGCATCAAAGTGGGCGACACGGTGGTTTCAACACAGCCCATCACGGCCAGCGGCACCTACTCGGCCGACTACACCTTTACATCCACCAGCCAGCAAACCATCACAGCCACCCTCACCGACTCAGTATTCTACAGTGCTACGGGCAGCATCCCCTATACGCCTAATTGAAGAGCCGAGACCGGCGGCAGACGTGGCCGCTGGTGGTAGCGAAGATGCCCCGGGTATACAACAAAAGAAACCGCCTTTTTAGATAAGGCGGTTTCTTTTTAAATCCCTAAAATCTTATTGCTTGTCGACCAACTCTATCAGCGCAGCTTCTCGCTGCTGCGAAGAATGCCGTTGAGGCTGCGACTTACCCGCTTGTCTGTTATTGTGACGTGCAGGTCGCTGGTTATTCTGGCGCTTCGCTAAATGATGATCATTCTTGTCGCTGTGGAATACAACCGGAGGCTTTGGCGTAGGTGTTGCTGCTGCTCGAGTCTCCGGACGAGGCTTTTCGGGCCTACTTGGCTTCACTGGCTGGACGGGCTGAATTGGCTTTTTGCCGTGGGGTTTTTGCTGCGGCTTAGCGGGCTGCTTCACGCCAACGGGCTTGGCAAACATCATTTTGCCAGCCGCGGTTTGTAAACTTCGAATAAATTCAATTTCTATGGTTTTGCCAATCTCTTTCACGGCGTTTTCCACCACCACCATTGTGCCATCTGTCAGGTACCCGACAGCTTGGTGTGAGTCTTGACCTTTTTGCACCATTTCCAGCAGCATTTTTTCGCCAGGCAAGTAGGCCATCCGCAAACTCTGCGCCAATTCATTCACGTTCAGCACGGCGATACCCTCAACAGCCGCTACCTTGTTCAGGTTAAAATCAATCGTACACACAGCCGCGCCGTGTATTTTCGCCAGCTTCAATAGCCGTTCGTCGACGCCTTCTTCGGCCTTGCTGCCGTCTTGCATAATCTCGACATTCACCTGCGACATGGCCTGTAGCTCGGTCACGACATCTAGGCCATGGCGCGCCCGGGCGCGTTTGTCGTGGTCGGCATTGTCAGCCAAGAACTGTAATTCGCCAATAACGCTGCGTGGAATAACAAGCGTATCGCCAATGAATCCCGAACTTGCCACCGCGAGAATACGCCCATCTATCAGCACCGAGGTATCGACCAAAATCGGCCGGCCATGTTTTCGGGCGATAGTCGTACGCGGCACCTTCCATACCAAATAGCTGGCTTCTGTCAAGATGATCAAGCCGATAACGACCAAGAATAATTGTGTTGTTTCCATATGTTTCCTTCTCTTGCTACTGCAAGTAGTCTATGAGTGCCTGGCGTAAATCGCCGACACCCTTGATAAATGAATTCTTTTGCGCCTGTTTAGGGGCGATTGCCTGGCTAAAGCCGAGCTTTTTTGCCTCGGCCACGCGCCGGTCGGCACTGTGCACACTGCGAATTTCGCCACCCAAGCCCACCTCGCCAAACACCACCAGTTCGTCGCCCAGTCGTTTACCGGCCGCCGCGCTAGCCACCGCCATACACACAGCTAGGTCGGCCGCGGGGTCGCTGAGCTTAAGCCCACCCACCACGTTGATATAAATATCTTTGTCAGATAAGTTCAGTTTCGTTCGCCGCTCCAAGACGGCAATCAGAAGATTAAGCCTGTTAAGATCAAACCCCGAGGCTGTACGTTTAGGATACCCGAAACTAGTGGGATTGACAAGGGCTTGGATTTCAACCAGCAACGGCCGCGTGCCTTCCAGGGTGGCCATTACCACCGACCCATCGGCGTTTTGGCGCTCGGCCAGCAGCGCTGCCGAGGGATTTTCGACCACGCGCAGCCCCTGTTCGTACATCTCGAATATGGCGGCTTCGTTGGTGGATCCAAAGCGGTTTTTGACGGCGCGCACTACCTTGAATCCGCCGTAGCGGTCACCTTCAAACTGTAGCACGACGTCGACCAAATGCTCTAAGACTTTCGGCCCCGCGATGCTGCCTTCTTTTGTGACATGCCCCACCAGCACCACGGCCGCGCCGGACTCCTTGGCGGCACGAATCACCACATTGCTACTGTTGGTAATTTGACTGACCGTGCCTGGCGCCGAGGTGATTTCGTCGAGGCACAGCGTCTGGATTGAATCGATAATCACCAGTTTGTAAGCGCCGGAACGAATCGTTGCCGCGATGTCGTCGGCACTGGTACTCGCCACAAAATGCAGCTGTTCGCGCGTGTTCGCACCCAAACGCTCAGCGCGTAGTTTCACTTGGCTGGCCGATTCCTCGCCGCTGACATACAACACCGGCTCCGCCTTGCCCACTTCGCTGGCTACCTGCAACAGCAGCGTGCTTTTGCCGATACCTGGCTGCCCAGCGACCAATATGACGCCGCCAGGTAGGATACCGCCGCCCAGCACTGCGTTCAAATCTTCGTAGCCTGTCGTCATACGTTGCGCTGCGTCTTCGGCCGCTATCGAGCCCATGGTCTGCGGCGCCAACACCCGGCCGCTACTCGCACTTTTCGCCACAACCGACTTGCCTGTACTAGTCGCAGCCTGCTCTACCAGCGTGTTCCATTCGCCACAATTTTCACATTTCCCCGTCCACTTGCCGTAACTTGCGCCACAATGTTGACACACAAAGACCGATTTGCTTTTCGCCATATATAGCCTAGTATACTACAGGCTTGGCGCCGGGGCGAGCTTACTATCGATGCTGTTATTAAGTGCCTCTGCCTGGCTGGCAATACCGGCAAGTTCCTGGCGCAGTGCGTTGTACTGGGCAATCTTGCCATTTACGGCATCGCGCAGGGCGTCTAGCGCAGCCACCCGCGCCATCAGCGCAGCACGTTCACGCTGAAACTCGCTCTCGCTGGAAAATCCGCCACTATTTGCGCGCACATTGAAGGCCGCCACGTCGTTATTCAGCGTCTCGACATCCGCGTTGTAGGTGGCCGTTTCAGTTTTAATTTCAGCTTCCAACTGCGCCAATTGCGCAGACAGCACATCTGCCCGCGCCTTCAAATCAGCAAACACACCACTGTATTTCTGATGCAGTCCAACCACGACTTTACGATCGGTGAAATAGCGACCAAAGTACGCTTCCAACTCCGCACTCATATCTGCTATTTCGGTACCTATCACGGAATGCAGCTCGTTGTCGCGCTCGCCCGGTTCAGTTCGGTCGTAAAACGCCATGCGCTCTGCCAAATCCTTATCGGTTCGCAGCCGGGCAAATTCGGCTTCAATCAGCGCGTTAATACGCGTTTTCTCACTACCCTCCAGGCGCATATATGCCGCATGTAGCATTTCGTGAGCCGCAGTAACCTCGCGAATACCGTCCAGCCTTGCATCGGTGACATTGTAAATAAAAATGCGACGGCCGTCATAACAACCCAGCACAGCCACAGCTTCCTCTTTGCGACCACAGTTTTCGTTAAAGGTTTTTGCGTCCTCAACAGCAGGTTGGCTCACGTAAAATAGGCGCGTACCCGTACTGCTCATACTCGACCGCTTGGCCAGCCCCGACACAACCTCCGTGGGCGTATAGCGCAGCAAAGCAACTTGATCGACCAGAAACTGGCGGTGCACATACACCTGCCACACAACCATCACAATAATTGCAAGCTTTACGAATGCGGCGAGAAATCTAAGCCCCTTGGATTGACTCGTGCTTGACATCTATGTACAGCCCGCCTTTTCGTACATTTATTTCTAGTATACTCCCTTTTTCATATGCGTCGGCCAATATGCCGTCGGCAATTTGGTGCTCCAATTCGTCTTGAATGGCGCGCCGTAGCGGACGCGCACCAAACTTCTCGTCGTAGCCCTTTTTAATCAACAGACGTTTGGCGGCAGGTTTTATGACCAAGCTCACGCCTTTTCGCAGCAGCCGTTGGCGTAAACTTTCTATCAGATTGTCGAATATTTTGCCAACTTCGGCGTGGGTCAGTGCGCGGAAAGTCACGATGGCATCAAACCTGTTTATCAGCTCTGGACGCATCATCCGCGCCAGGGCTTCGTTAGCCGCGGCGGCGTTGTCCTCATGCTCGGCGTCTAGCTGCCTTAGGTCGGACTTGCTACTGGCGCGAAACCCTAGGCTGGCGGCTTTCATCATTTTATCCGCACCCAAATTACTAGTCAGGATGACGATTGCATTACTAAAATCAACGCTGCGGCCTTTGGCGTCGGTCAGTCGGCCGTCTTCTAGCAGCTGCAGCAATATCTGGAATACTTCGGGGTGAGCCTTTTCAATTTCGTCGAATAGCACCACGCTGTAAGGCTGGCGGCGAATTTTGTCGGTCAGCTTGCCGCCGTCTTCGTAGCCCACATAGCCAGCCGGTGCGCCCAGCAAACGGCTGGTGTTGTGGCGCTCGCCAAACTCGCTCATGTCGATTTTTATCAGGGCATCATCGCTACCAAACACTTCGCGCGCCAGCACCTTGGCCAGTTCGGTTTTACCCACGCCTGTCGGTCCCATGAACACAAACGAGCCAATAGGGCGCTTGCTATCGGCCACACCACTGCGGCTACGGCGAATCGCGCGCGCTACCTTTTCAACGGCTTCTTTTTGGCCAATGATGTATTTCCCGAGGTGTTTTTCCAGGTTCCGCAGCAACTTGGCTTCCGATTTCTGCACGCGTTTCACCGGTATGCCCGTCATGGTGGCGATAGCCTGCGCAATGTCATCGTCCTTCAAAACAATCGGCGCTTTTTGCTCATAGCTCGCCTTGGTTTCGTCTAATTTAGAGGTAATCTGGCTAATGCGCGTTTTGTATAGTGCCGCGCGCTCGTAATCTTCACCAGCCACCGCCTCTTCCATTTTTTCGTTGAGGTTTTTCAGCTGTTTGGTGTAGTCGCGCAATTTGCTGGGTTTGCGGCCAGATTTTACGCGCACCAACGCCGCCGCTTCGTCTATGACATCTATGGCTTTGTCGGGCATGAAACGCTCGCTCACGTAGCGGTCGGCCATATACACCGCATCCTCCAGCACTTCGTCACTCATGCTGACGCCATGGTGTTTTTCGTAGTAACTACGTAGGCCTTTGACAATCGCAATTGTGTCCTTCAAGTTCGGCTCGGGCACCACAATCGCCTGGAAGCGACGTTCCAGTGCACTGTCTTTTTCAATATGTTTGCGATATTCATCCATGGTGGTCGCGCCTATCATGTGCAGTTCACCCCGGGCAAGCGCCGGTTTTAGCATATTGGCTGCGTCCATGGCGCCTTCGGCCGCACCGGCACCCACCAGCAAATGCAGCTCGTCTATAAATACAATCGTGTTTTTCTGCTGTTTCAGCTCTTCCACTACCTTTTTCAGCCGCTCTTCAAATTCGCCGCGGTATTTTGTGCCGGCTATCATGGCGGCAAGGTCTAGTTGCACCACTCGCCTGTCCAGCAGATGATCCGGTACATCTTCGCGCACAATACGCTGCGCCAACCCTTCTACAATTGCCGTTTTACCCACGCCAGGCTCGCCTATTAGCACCGGGTTGTTTTTGGTGCGGCGACTTAGTATAGTCACCATGCGCTCTTCCTGCTGGTCGCGACCAATCACCGGATCCAGCTCGCCACGCTTCGCCTTGGCTGTCAGATCGGTGCCAAATGTTTCCAGCATACCAGCGCGGCCGGTGCGCTTGCTCGCTTTGCCGCCAGCATGGACTTCGTGGAAATCATTCGCCTGCCGGTCGAAAAATTCTTCTAATTCACCCGTCAAGTTCGCCACGTCCACCTTCATGTCGCGTAGCAGCACCGTGGCACGGGCGTTTTTCTGCGTCAAAATACTATACAGAATATGCTCTGTACCCAAATGTTCCTGGTGATATTCCTGAGCTACTTCCCAGCTCATTTTCAGCGTCAGCTTAGCCGTCTCCGACAATCCCGTCGCACCCGTGCTCACCACCAGCGTTCGCGGCGTCAGGTTTAATGCCAACTCTGCCCTATCTAACGTCACACCCGCATCAGCTAGCACTTTGGCACCCACCGACGAGCCCTGAGCCAGCACGCCCAGTAGCAGATGCTCAGTGCCAATATAGGCGCTGCCATAGCCGCGCGCTATAGCGTCGGCGTGCTGCAAACTAGTCCGCGCATTATCGGTAAGGTGTGATACGAAATCCGCAAATTCATCTGACATAGTTTTATTATCTCGCCTCCATTAGCTTGGCGCAAGCGTTTTGTGCTTTGCTATATCAAGTATATAGACATGTTAGCACTCACGTCAAGAGAGTGCTAACCAGTTTCTGATTAACCGGCTACGCAAGTGTCGAGCCCTTCGGCACCCTTCCGACAACAGACTAAAAGCGAAGAGCAGCCCACGGGTTTCCCGACGCCGGGGCGCGAGAAATCCCTGGCGCGTAACGGTCTGTTAGAGGAAGTGGTGGCGAAAGGCGAACGAGGTCAAAGCTTAGCCCTACTCTTCAGTAGACTCTTCCACTGCGTCCAACAAACTATCCTCTATATTCTTGCGAGGTTTTGCCTCAGCAGGCTTCGCAGCCGTTGCCGTTTCGATATCCAGTTCGTAGCCCGTCAGACGTGCAGCTAAACGCACATTCTGGCCGCCACGACCGATAGCAATAGACTGCTGGCTTTCATCAACGAACACCTTGGCGCGCTTGGCAGCTTCGTCGATTTCAACCTTCACTACCTCAGCAGGACTCAGGGCATTACGAATAAACTGCTCGGCGTTTTCGTCAAAAGTGATAATATCGACCTTCTCTTGATCGCCGATTTCGTTCATCACAGCCTGCACGCGCGTGCCGTGACCACCTACAAACGTACCCACTGGGTCGACTCCAGGCACGGTGCTGCGAACAGCCAGTTTGGTGCGGCGGCCAGCTTCGCGGGCAATGGCTTTTATCTCCACGGCGCCAGTTTCCATTTCGGGAACTTCCTGACGGAACAGGTATTCCACAAAGGCTTCGTTGGCGCGGCTCAGTATCAGCTGCGGGCCACGGTTGTCGCGTTCGATGTCTTTTATGAACACCTTTATGCGCGAACCCACACTGTAAAACTCACCCTGAATCTGCTCACTCTGCGGGATGATACCGGTTGCCTTACCCAGTTCCACACGCACCACGCGAGGTTCAACGCGCTGCACAGTACCGTTGACAACCGTACCGATTTTGTCTTCATATTCAGCTAACACCACTTCGCGCTCGGCTTCGCGTAGGCGCTGCAATACCACTTGTTTGGCGGTCTGTGCGGCTACGCGGCCAAAACTGGTGACTTCGTGTTTTTCTTCGATAATGTCGCCTAGTTCGGCGTCTTTTTTCACCTTGCGGGCGTCTTCTAGGCTAATCTCTACGGCATCGCTGCCGACCAATTCCACCACTTCGCGGGCAACATATACCACCGCTGTGCCGTCATTCACGTTCAGTTCAGCGCGCACGTCCTGATCGCGCTCGCCATTATCGCGGCGCCATGCAGCCGCAATAGCCTGCTCAATAACAGATAGTACCGTTTCTTCGGGCAAGTTCTTTTCCTCGGCAATCGTGCGCACCGCTAGGGTTAGTTGTTTGATGTTAATATCTTCCATCTCGTTTCCTTTCTTTATGAAAAAATCCGACCTGCTGGCCGGAATGTACTGTTGGTAGTATATAGCTTTTGCGGCGGCTTTGCAACTGCAAAATATCTTCTTTTATAGGCCTACCTTTTCAAGGCTCACCTTTTCCCCAAACAGGTACTCTGCCACTTCGCTCGTGCTTGGCGCCAGATCGGTCACAAAAAACCGGTGCGTCCCATTTCTGGTGAGTTTTTGGTCAACTTCTGTATGCCTCTGTAGGTACGCTGCGATTTTTTTCGCTATCAATTCATCCTGCGAAATAACATGTATTTCATCACCTAGTTTGGCTCTCAATTGCGCCTTGAATAGCGGATAGTGCGTGCAGCCAAGTATTAAGGTGTCTATCCCCTCCGCCACAAGGGTCGCCATGTAATCGTCAAGAATCGGGCCGGCGTATCGCAGGGCGTTATTCTCAACCAAGGGCACCAAAAGTGGCGCGGCTTGCTGAAAAATCTCAATTTCTTGATTCAACCTGTGAATCTCCCGAATATAAGCACCGGAATCCACCGTACCTTGCGTGGCAATCACACCGACCCTGCCCGTTTTCGTTTGCGCCACCGCCTCTTCTACCGCAGGAATCAACACGCCAAGCACACGACGGTCAGGATAGTATTGCGGCAAATATTCCCGTTGGATTTTGCGCAGCGCCTCGGCCGATGCAGTATTGCAAGCCAAAATGACAAGCTGGCAGCCTTGCTGAAAAAGATATTCCACACCACTTTTCGTAAACTCATATATAACATCTTGCGAACGATTACCGTACGGCACCCGCGCGGTATCACCCAAATACACATAATCGTATTCGGGCAACGCCTTCACTAGGCTATGCGTCACAATAAGCCCACCCAAGCCGGAATCAAAGAGACCGATTTTCACAAGGATTCTCCGGCAAGATACTGGATTATTTGCCGACTAAAGCCCCTGTGATTCGACAGCCACGCCGCAAGTTGATGGTTTACGCCGCCTAACACTTCCAGACGCACTTCCGAAGCGTTCGTCTTAAGGCGTCGTGCCAGTTCGGTCGTCACCTCCCAAGGAATAACCGTATCATCCCCGCCAATAATAATTGCCGCCCTGCCCCCAAATTGCGCCGCATCCCGCAGCCCAAGCGACGAGCGCCAACCCTCTGGCTGATGTAGGATTTTAGTAAAGTCAGAGCCAAATTTCACCTCTTCCGCCTCGGCCGCATAAGTTGCCGAACAGAAAAGCCCAATGCCTTTCACGCGCGCCCCTAACTGAGGCAAAAGACGCAACGCCACATGCCCCGACATACTAAAGCCACACAAAATCAACGGAACATCAGCCGTCACCCATCGCTCAATTGCCAGTCGTGCGTGTTCGATGCGAAGCGCCAGGCTGTTTTTGGCAAGGTTGCCGCCAGTTTTTCCATGTCCGATAAAATCTAGTGCAATAACCGAAATTCCGTTATCTGCAAATAGCCGCGCCAATCCGGCGTGTCGCAAACTGTTCGATTCACCCGCCCCATGCATAATAACAACCGTCAGTTTATCGGCACGCGGCTTTTGCGCCGATAAGAACGATGTATGCAGCGAGACGCCGTCCACTTCTAATAAGGCCTCGTGAAATGCATGCGGAGCAAAGTTAGTCATGTACTCATGATACCAGAGCCGTCATAATACTCCGGCTAGCGCGAAACATACGAGTTCCCCGCAATATAAAACCGCCACGGTGCATCTTTTGCTTGGCTAATCCCTATTCGCGGAGTTGCGATGATGTCTTTTTCTGCAAGTTCTGGCTGGAAAACCAGCTTCAACGGCGCCTTGGCTAAATCATGACCGTTCATCTTTTTGTCTATGCCCAGCGCTTGGCACAGTTTCGCCGGGCCGTTCGTCAGTTCGACACCGCGTTTGCGACCGCGACGTTTTTCTAGCCCCTCTACGCCAGACAGCGGTTCGACCGCCCGCACCAACACCGCCGCGCCGTAGCCCGCTTCGCCCACCACGATGTTGCAACAATAGTGCATGCCGTAGGTGAAATAAACGTACAAATGGCCAGCCGAGCCGAACATAACATCTGTCCGCGGCGTGCGGCCGTTGTAGCTGTGGCTGGCGGCGTCGGTTTGATCGTAGGCTTCGGTTTCGACTATACGCACGCGCACTGTGTGCCCGTCAATGTCACGCTCCAGCACGCAACCTAGCAAGCGCCGCGCAGCGTCTACCACTGGAACTTGCAATTCGGCAATCATCTAAAACGTCAGCTCAGTCACTGCCCACGGGTACGAGCTGCAATCGGTAAATCGCACCCATTTTGGTGTCAGCAGGAAATAACACTGGCCGGGATTGTGGCGCAACGATGCCGAATACGGCAGTTTTGCAAAGTGCGCCTCGGCACGTTTATCGAACTCGTCCATCGCCAGCATGGTTGCAATACCTTCAAACTGCACGGTGTATTTTTTATCCGCATCGCTAGCCGTAAAGGCAACGCGGCCATCATGCGCCATATTCTTCGCCTTACGTGATGTGTCGGTAGTGCCAATAATCAGTTCCAGGCTGTCATTTTGCGAAAAGCCTACCAGTGCCGCTGACGGTGCACCGGCCTCGTTCAGCGTCGACAGCACGCCCAATGGCTGCGTGTTCAAAAAAGCAGCCACCTCCGCCTGCGTCGGCCGCCATCCCGTGGATTCTTTTTGGACTTCCATATGCATCTTATTGTAAACTATGTACATGACTGAAAACAACTCACGCCTCGAAGGCACCAAATTGGCCAACTTTACGCCCACCGCATCGGTACCAGAACTACAGATTATCGATATAGTTGAAGGCACAGGCGACGCTGTCCAGGAAGGCGCACGAATTACTGCGGACTACACTGGCGCCCTATGCAAAGACGGCACTATTTTCCAAAGCTCGCACGATTTCGGCCAGCCCGCCACCTTTGGCCTGCACCAGGTTATCGCCGGCTGGACACAGGGCGTACCCGGCATGAAAGTTGGCGGTACGCGCCGCTTGGTCATTCCATCCGCTATGGCCTACGGCTCAGCTCGCCCCAGCGCCAACATTCCGCCCAATTCCGACCTGGTTTTTGACATTGAACTTGTGGCTATCGCCCGCTAGTCTGCTATACTGGACGTACTACGTAAGGAAGGTGGACACATGGCCAAAGGTCAAAACAAACGCAAAGAAGTCAAAAAGCCCAAGGCGCCAAAAACCGCCTAACAATTCCGATTAGCTATTTCACCCCAATTGGCGCATACTAGAGGTACACACGTGCCTCTTATTTGCGCGGGAAAGAATAAAATGCCGCCAAACCTCACCGTCGACGAAATCACCGCCCAGCTGGAGGTAATGCAAGCCGACCCCACCATGAAAACGAACAGCATGTACAGCCCCAGCGCCGTCGACTACCCCGATAACCAATTGCCATTCGTGCAGATTCACCTGGCATACCTGCGCAAACACCAGTACGTCAACCCGGCGCATTATCTTTCGAATTTGCGGATTATTATCAAGAAGCGCTAGTGCCATCCGGCTTGACACGCCCATCCGCCCTTCCTACAATAAAACAGAAGCGGAATGCTTCGCTAAAAGGGAGGGAAATCATGAGTAACCTAGTAAAATTTGACCCATTTGCCGAAATGAGCGCATTGCAGCGACACTTTTTTGGCGACGACTGGCTGACATTTCCAAAAGGAATGAGCCTGCCAACCACCGATGCCTACACTAATGACGGCAAGGAACTGGTCGTCGAAGCACACCTACCCAATTTTGCCGAGGGTGATATCGACGTCCACGTCGAAGACGGCGCCTTAATTATTCAGGCCGAGAAGCACGAAAAAGAAGAGGACAAGAAAAAGAAATATGTCGTACGCGAAAGTAGTAGCAGTTTCTATCGCCGTATTCAGTTGCCCGAGCGTGCCGATGGCGATAAGGTAGAAGCCCACCTGGACGACGGCGTTCTGAAAGTCACTGTGCCACTGGTGGCACTGCCCGAGCCGAAGAAAATCACAGTCAAAACCAAGGCGTCCAAGAAATAACTCGCCCCACACCACAGCATAACTCCGCCACTAAAGGCGGAGTTATTGCTATTCCACTTCTAGCGTACCCTTATCATTTGGCTTCAAGTGGTTGTGGTATCCATGCGTGCCAGTTTTAGTAACCTTCAACGACCCCTCGCCGCCAGGCTGAATCACACCCATATTCAGCTCGGTATCTTTCAAATGGGTCGGGTGATCTTCCGACGAAAACTGCAGTGGCGACGACGATTGGTTCACGACGCGTATCGCCGTATCTGCCTTCACTTTTAAAACATTCGGCTGAAAACCGTTATCCGTATATACTATTTCGTCAGCGACACTGCCATTGTTTGTCGCCGTACTGCCTGGCGCCGACGCGTTTGGCCGCGTCACGAAATACAACCCTATCGCCGCACCCAGCACCGCCAGCACAGCTACCGCGATTAATACTTTCTTGCTCATACGCCCTCCTTTTATTCTACGTTGTATTATACACCTTTACTTCATTCCGCCGGCAAATCTTGGCCAGGGCATGCCTTCAAAACGTCCGCCATCGCCGCATACTCCGCAGTCGTTACCCACAGGTCGTATTTCTGTTTTATCGCAATCTGCCGCGCCACATACTGGCAACGAAACGCTTTATGAGGCGGCAGCCAGGTGGCCGCATCGCCGTCAGATTTTTGCTGGTTCGCCGGTCCGTCCACCGCCAGTAGTTCCAGTGGGTCATTGGCGAGTGCTTTGCGCTGCGCCGCCGTCAGTTGTTGCGCGCCCTTTTGCCACGCATCACCCAGTGCCACCACGTGGTCTATCTGCACCGCCTGGCTACTGCCATCACCCCGGCGAAACTCAATATCTTTGCCGGTATAGGGGTCGTGCAACAGCCCGCTCGTCACCTGGCATTTGTCGTTGACCGCTACATCCACCAGGTCGCGATGCAGTATAATATTGCGCACGTCACAACCCTGCATTGTCGCCCAGCCGTCACCAA
>Ga0075428_100005133_pt1 | contig 14556 bp, 9 predicted proteins | sample RhiMetdeltSRZDD2_FD_75291 | JGI IMG/M metagenome (GOLD analysis project Ga0075428, IMG submission 75291) | Populus rhizosphere microbial communities from Tennessee, USA - Rhizosphere MetaG P. deltoides SRZDD2 | ecosystem: Host-associated > Plants > Roots > Rhizosphere > Soil | place: USA...
GATTCCTCGCGCCGCTTGCGGAACGCGCCGAGCGCTTGGCCGGCGTCGTTCCTCAGAGGACAGCCTCACTTTGACCGCGGATTGCGGCGGCTAGGTCATCGGCGGTGCGAGAGATGCGGCTGAGACGCTCCTCCAGAGACTGCTTGGCGACGTCTTCGAGTGTCGGCATGTCCCCCTCCTCCGACTACTGGCCCGACTACTCGCCGTGACGCAACCTCACTCTGCTGGCACGAGTACCGGAGCGCCCTTGGTCTTGATGATGAACACCAGGAATTTCGCCGGCTTGGTACTGCTGGCGTTCCGATCAACGGTATGAACATCGTTGGGGCCTTCGTAGAAGGTCTGTCCCTCTGTCAGTGTGACCTGTTGTCCACCCTTCAGCTGCATCACGACAGAGCCCTCCAGAACGTACACAACCGCATGGGCATCGTGTCGGTGGCTGGGGCTCGACCCGCCGGGCGCATGCTCGACGGTGATCATCAGAACTTCCTTGCCGGGAGTCTCCGGAATATCTTTCGACATGAGCGGCGTGACCTTGGGCGGCTGAGCCATCGCCGTGCCGGTCATGAGGCACAGCAGAACCAACGCAACGAGTGTGGTCGTCATGGTCGCCTCTTTCGTTCGTCGTCCGGATCAGGCTTTTGTCTGGGAGCGGCGGATCCATTCGTCGAGGCCGATGCGGCCGAGGCGCGCTTCGCCCAGCGGCACGAGCGAGCGCTCCTCGACCCGGCCGCCGTAGTATCGAGCCTCGGGGTCACTCACGACCGTACGCGGGTCGCCGAGCGCCTTCAGATAGCGGGCGATGATTTCGCTGAGCGGTGCGCGTTCCGGGCCGGCGATCTCGACGATGCCGCTTCGGGGCGCCGCGAGCGCCACATCGGCGGTGAGGGCAGCCACGTCATCCGCCGCGATGGGCTGGAACAGGCCGGGCGAAAGCCTGACCATGCTTCCATCCGTACCTGAAGCGGCGATGCCGCCGAGGAATTCCATGAACTGGGTCGCGCGGATGATGGTGTAGGGGACGCTGGATTCCACGATCAGTTTCTCTTGGGCGACCTTGGCGCGGAAATAGCCATTGTCGGGCATCCGGTCCGTGCCGACGATGGAGACCGCGACATGGTGCCCGACGCCCGCTGCGGCCTCCGCCGCGAGAAGGTTGCGGCCGGAGACCTCGAAGAATTCCAGCACCGCCTTGTCTTCCCATGAGGGCGAGTTGGCCAGATCGATCACCACCCGCGTGCCGGCCATGGCCTCTTTGAGGCCCTCGCCGGTGATGCTGTTGACGCCGGTCTTCGGCGAGGCGGCGATGACCTCATGGCCGCCCTGGCTCAGAATGGTGGCCGTCTTCGAGCCGATCAAGCCGGTGCCCCCGATAATGACGATCTTCATTGCCAACCTCCTAGTTCGTAGCCCACAAGCCGGGGCTTGTGATGGTCGTGCGGCGAGCGACGGTCAGGGAGTGTCGTCCCCACTAGGGTGTTCCATAGCAGTGTCGGTGACGAGCAGTGTCCGTGACGACCGGGCGATCAAGCCATATTCACCGGAGCCTTAGCGCTCAGGACCGCCAACTCGAGAGGCCGGGGTGCAGGCAGCGGAACGGTAACACGTGCAAAGGCGTCTCGCCAGCCGTGTCGGGCGGCGAGTGCTTCAGCGATGTGCGACGGCCCAGACTTCAGCCAGTCAGCGGCGGGGGCTGCCGAAGGACACCTTGCATTTCAGGCCGGACGGCACCCGATTGCCGGGATTGTGTAGCTCGAGGCGGACCGCGAACGTCCCGCTCGCGGCGTCCACGATCGGATCGACGACCGTGACCGACGCCTCGAGCGGTCGGCTCATGGGTGGCTCAGGGACGACGACGGCCGGCTGGCCGACGGTGATCTTCCCGAGCATGGCGATCGGGGCGAAGGCCTCGGCCCGGAGCGGGTTGAGTTGGGCGATCTTGACGATGGGATAGTCGCGGGCCGCCAGCTCTCCCGGATGCCGCAGCCGCTCGATCACCACACCCGTGAGCGGGCTCCGAATCGTTCGTAGCTCGAGCGCGGCCTTGGTCCGCTCGTGCTCGAGCTTTGCCAGCGCTTTGTTTTCCTTCGCCTCCACGAGGTCGTACTCGGCGATGATCTTCACGGTCTCGGCCTCGTCGAGATCCTTCAGCGGCACCAGGCTCTTCCGGTACATCTCGTCCGTTCGCTCTAAACGACGCGCCCCGAAACTGACCTTCACCTCGTTGGATTTCACGGCGGATTCCTGCTCGGCCCGCAGTGCCGCGATCGCGACGGCATGCCGCTCAACGGTCGACTCCAGGACCGCCAGGACCGCCCCCTTTTCCACGATCGAGCCGCGATCGACGAGGACGCGCTCCACGACCCCTTCGACCGGCGTGCTGACGACCACCGTCTCGCGTGGCTGTAGAAGGCAATCCAGATCCGCCGCGCGCGCCGGTGCGGTTAGCATGACGGCTTCGGCGATCACCAGCACCACGGCCGTCGCGATGAGAGAACGCTCGATCATGATCGCCTCCTGTGCAGAGTTATGACCGGAGCGGCGCCGAGAAGGCCAGTGTGGTGTCGAGGTGGTCGTCCACGCGGACCAGATCTCGTCGTGCCCGTGCATGGCGGCGCTCGGCCGCCCGTTGGGCGCGCCGGACGACGAGCCCGGCCAGACGCCTCGGCACCGAGCCGTCGGGCCGGACGAACACCGCGGCCACGCGCTGGGCGGTGCGCGCATGGCTGGAAATCAGCTCGTCGTCGAGCGAGATGATCGCCTCGAAGGTCCCGGGATCTCCCTGGCGCCCGCCGCGCCCGGCAAGCTGCCGGTCGATGCGCCGAGCTTCGTGCCGCTCGGTCGCGATGACGTGCAAGCCCCCCGCGTCGGCGACACCGGGCCCCAGGCGGATGTCGGTGCCCCGCCCGGCCATGTTGGTCGCGACGGTGATCTGATTCGGCTGACCCGCCTCGGCGATCAGCTGCGCTTCGTGCGCATCCTGCCGGGCGTTCAGGAGCTGATGACGAAGTCCGGACGCAGTGAGCAGTCTACTGAGCTGCTCCGACGCGGCGACGGAGCGCGTGCCGATGAGAACCGGTCGCCCCGTCAGGTGCACGTCGGCCACTCGCCGCACGACGTCCGACCACCGATCGGCCGCGCGGGCGAACATCCGGTCGGGCAACGCCTGACGGCGCACCGGCCGGTGGGGCGGAACGCGCACGACGGCCAGTCTGTAGACATCCCAGAGCTCGGCCGCGACCTCCCGTGCGGTCGCGGTCATGCCGGCCAGGCGCAGATACCGCCGGAAGAATCGTTGATAGCTGATGCGCGCCAGCGTGAGCTGCTTCGACGTCGGCGCACATCCCTCCTTGACTTCGATCAGCTGGTGCAGGCCGGCCTCCCAGGACCGGTCGGCCATGAGGCGTCCCGTGAACTCGTCGACGATGGCGATGCGGCCGTCGGCGCCGGCCAGATAGTGCGCGTCCCGGCGAAACAGGTGACGGGCCGTGAGAGCTTGACGCACGAGGTCCTCGCGCCGCAGGCGGCCGGTCCAGACGCCGCCGAGCGGCCGGGCGAGCTCCTCCACACGCTGCTGGCCGCGCGCGGTGAGGGTCACCTGGCGGCGAGGCGCGTCGATCCGGAAGTCGTCGCCGACATCGAGACGATCGGCCAGGGTCAACGCATGCTGATAGACCTGACGCCCGGTGTCGCCGTCAGTCGCGCCCGAGATGACGAGCGGTGTCCGTGCCTCGTCGACGAGTACGCTGTCGGCCTCGTCGACGATCGCATAGTGCAGCCCGCGAAGGACGAGACGGCCTGCACGAGCGTCCTCGCCGCCCAGCTGTTCGAGCTGGAGCTGGAGGCGATCGGCCCGGTCGCCGAGCACGAGGCCGTCGCGGAGGTAGTCGAAGCCGAGCTCCTTGTTGGTGCAGTACGTCACGTCGCAGGCATAGGCCGCGCGCCGCGCGTCCGCGTCCATGCCGTGCACGACGACGCCCACCGAGAGCCCGAGCGCCTGGTAGATCGGCGCCATCCACTCCGCGTCACGCCGCGCCAGGTAATCGTTGACGGTCACGACATGGACCGGAATGCCCACGAGCGCCGCGGCGCACGCCGGCAGCGTCGCCGTCAGCGTCTTGCCCTCCCCGGTCTCCATCTCCGCGATCTGACCGTCGAGGAGCACGCGGCCGCCGACCAGCTGCACGTCACGATGGCGCTGCCCGACGGTGCGCCACGCGGCCTCGCGGACGATCGCGAAGGTGCGCGCGACCAGCTCGTCGCGGAAGCCATCATGCTGGAGCGGCGCGCGGAGGGAGGCGGCCAGCTCGCGCAGGCGCCAGTCGCCGACGCCGTGAACCGAGCGCTCCGCGGCCTGCGTCAGGGCCAGCAGCCGCGGGAGGGCCGCCGCCTGTGGGCCCCGCCACCGGGCGAAGGGCGCCAGCACGCTCGTTGCGGTCCGATCGAGCCGCGAGGGCGGACGCGAGCGGCGTTCGGCATAGGCACCGGCGTGGGTCTCCAGGCGATCGAGGGCCGGTCTCATCGGAGGCGTCAGACGTTGAACTGCCCGAGGAAGAGCTGTCGCACCTCGCGATACCACTGCTGAGCCAGCGGACGTCGTCCATGGTCGAAGCGCACGTAGGCGCGCCCTCCCGCGTTCAGCAGGGGGCGTCCGGTCGAGACTTCCAGATCCAGCTCGAAGAACTTGTGCAGGGCCGTGAGCGCGGAGCTGTCGCGCGGATCGGTCAATACCCGGCCTCCGCCCTCGGTGCCCAGCGCGGCACCGGGAAGCCGCTCGGCGGCCGCCGGCACGATGCGACGAATCCGTGCCGGGAGCAGCTGGTCGAGCCGCTCGGCCAGCCGGACCTGCACGGCCGTGGTGCCGTGTCCGATTCGCTCGATTTCCTCCTGGCGAACGACGGCACGTACCACGACCGTGCCGAGCTCGACGACATAGCCGATCAGCTCACCGTCCTTCAGGAACCGGCCCGTCAGCTCGGGCGAGCACGGGCAGGCCGCGCGGTGGAGCGACGATGGCGCCGGCGCCACGAAGATCCCGTCGGCACCGGCGAGGATCGTCAGCTCCCCGACACGGCGCCGCGCTTCCGCGATCCCCTGGTCCACGAAGCGCAGCTCGTCCTGGATGATCTGCGCCTTCACGCGGTCGCTCGGTCGTTGCTCGTCATACCGCGCGACCAGCTCGCGGCGGCGTGCCTCGAGCTGCGCGGTCCGTGTGAGCAGCGCGGGATCCGTCAGCACGATGAGCGCCTCGCCGCGGCGAACACGGTCGCCGGGCGTGGGGATCAAAGCCTGGATGAAGCCGTCCGAGCGCGCACGCACGAACGACTCTTCCGGTATCCACACCACGCCTTCCGCCCGGCTCCGGTCAGGCACCGGCAGCACCCCGACGAGATAGACGACGAGAGCGACTCCGGCGGCCGACACCGTGATGGCCCGGGCTCGAACCTCGCGCAAGCGCGGGCTGGCGGCAAGGTAGGCGAGGCCCTTGGCGAGGGGCAAGAGCACCCAGCCGACGCTGGCGAGGACGACGAAGATCACGGCGAGCTGCAGCGAGTGTCGCCCGAGAAACATGACGATGGCGCCGACGACACCGAGGCGGTAGGCGAATGAGCTGACGCCGTACAGCACGAACCAGGCGCGCTCGGCGGCGGTGGCCGTAGGCGGCTCGGCGTCCGGCCGGCCGAACGCATAGCGCTCGCAGAGATAGCCGAAGTACAGGCGGGCGCGTTGCCAGAGATTCGGAATCTCCAGCCAGTCGCACAGGATGTAATAGCCGTCGAATCGCAGCAGCGGGTTCGCGTTGAAAAACAGGGTCGAGATGCCGACGCTGACGATCGTCGCAAACGCCACGGTCCGTACGACCCCCGGCTCGGCGTGCAGCCACACCATGACGGCGAGCGCCGCGATGAAGAGCTCGACGAGCATGCCAGCGGCCCCGACGACCATGCGCTGGCGCTTGTCCGGGAAGGCCCACGCCGCCGAGGCGTCGACATACGGGACCGGCGTGACGACCATCATCATGATGCCCATGTCGTGGACTTCACCACCGAAGGTCTTGACGGCGACGGCGTGCCCCAGCTCGTGCAGCGTCTTGACCACGACAAAGAGCAGCGCGAAGGCCACGAGGCTCGGGACGGACCAGACCCGGTCGACGGCGTCCCCCGTGAAGTCACGCCAGTGGACTGCCAGCAGACCGACGGCCGGCACGACGGTGGCAAGCCACAGGGCGGCGGCCAGCCACGCCATGAACGGGCGACCGCCCGGCACGATCCGCTGCAGAATCGCTTCGGGGTCGACGAGCGGGATACGCCACGTGAACAGGCTCAGCATTTGCCCGGCGGCACGTCGCCGCCGTCGCTGCCGGGACCGCTCGAGCAGCTCGACCGCGTCGGGCGTGACATCACACTGCAGCACGTCGGCCGCGTGCAGCTGGGCCAGGAGCTGGATGGTCTCGTCTTGTGTCGGCGCATCGTCGCCCAGGCGCTCGCAGGCCACGTCCCAGATCTGCTGGACGGTACGCGCTCCATCCATGAGGCCGATGAGGAGGTAGGCCGCGGGCGAGAAGCGGTAGAAACGCTCGCTCACGCGATCCTCCAGCACATACCAGGGCTGCGCGCGATACGTCTGCCGCCGGATCCGTGCGTGGCCAGGCAGACGCGGCCGCAGCCCCGACACGCGATACCAGGACGACGAGAACAGCGGTCGTACGGTCATGCGCTATGGAGTCCAGGACCAGAAGGCGAGCCGGCCCCAGTCGATCAGCGTCCGGAGCCAGATCCAGACGAGGCGGCGCTCATCGATCGCAATCTTGCCCACGCCTTCCATGCCCGGCTGGAGCCGGGCATGGGGTTGATCGAGCCGCGCCTCCACACGGAAGTAGTTGCGGCCGTCGCGCGCCGTGGACACCGGAGTGATCGTCTCCACCACGAAGCCGAGCGGGCTGTCCGGGGCGGCGGCCAGCAGCAGCCGGCCATGGTGGCCCACCGCCACGTCGGCGATGTCGCGCTCGTCGACCTGGAGGACCACCCGGAACGAATCGAGCGGAGCGACGTGAAAGAGCGCCTGGCCTCGTTCGACGGGCGAGCCGAGCGCTTGACTCAGGTCGCCGCTGACCACGACGCCATCGAGGCCCGCGAGAATGCGACTCTTGGCGAGCTGTTCATCGACCAGGGCCAGCTGGGCTCGCGCCTGATCGATCTGGGCGGTGGTCACGGCGAGCTGTGCGGCGTTCCGGGCGGCGAGCGCCTGGTGTTGCTGCTTCACGAGCTGATCCTGCTGCGCGGACCATTTCGCCCGCTCCAGGCGGAGCTCGCGGTCGTCCAGCGCAACGAGCAATTGGTCGCTGCGCACCAGATCGCCTGGTCGCACGGGGGCGTCGCGCACGTAGCCGTTGAACGGAGCGACCGCGACGCGCTGCACGTGCGCCTCCATGACCGCCCGCGCCGCCACCCAGTACTCGCCGGTCGCGAGCAACAGAAGGGCGACCACGGCGACGGCGGCCACCGCGCCGAGCTTGGAGCCGATGTGGCGCGGGCCAATGAGATGCGCCAGCTGTCGCCGACCCGCGTCGAACGCCTTGGTGACGAGCCACCGATCGTCGCGCCGCAGAGCCTCGAGCATGGGGCCCGTCAGCCCGGCCACGGCCTCGACGAGCTCCACCACCTCGTCGTCGAAGGGCCGGACGCTCGGACGCTCCAGGGTCAGGGCGCCCACCACCCGTGTACCGACCGCGAACGGAACGGTGAGGACGGCGGTACCGTGCTGGCCGCCGAGCTCGCGGTGGGCGCGTGTCGCGCGCGGCACCTGGTCGGGCGGGGCCGGATGGAGCACCGGGCCCTTCTGGTCGATCGCCTCGTCCATGGCCGCGCCGATGGCGCGAACGAGATTGCTGCGATGGCGCAGCTCGGCGGTGTGAGACACGGTGTGCACGCGGACGCGGGCGCCGCGGACGAATCCGAGGCTCACGCGGTCGCAGCCGAGCTTCGTCGCCAGCGTGGTGACGAAGGCGATCGCGGCGGCGGCGAAGCGCTCGTAGTGCAACGCGCTGGCGACCGTTTCGAGCACATCGCGCAGGCGGTCGCGGGCGGCGCGCTGCTCGGTGGCGTCACGGCGAGCGACAAACATCTCGAGCCAGCCGGAACCCCATTGCAGATGTCGGAGCACGACCTTCAGGCTGGCGTCCGAACGCGCGGTCACGTCGACGGCGACCACGCCGATGACGCTGCCCTGCGTGCGGATCGGGCAGCCCAGGAGGTAGTGGCCGCGCCCGGGCGTATCCGTGGGCGATGGTTGACGTACGGCGACGCTGCGTGCCTCGGAGGCGGCGCGACGCGCCAGCTCGGTCAACGGCCGCGGATCTTTGGTGGTTTCCCCCCAGAACGCGACCGGCGCGATGCCGCCCGACCCGTCGCCCGCGAGACGGAAGACGGCACCGCCGAAGACGCCCGGAATGAGGCGGCATTGCATGGCCAGCCAGCCCTGATAGAAGGATTCCGTCGTGGGCGCCTGGCGGAAGTCGCGCCCGGACGCCGTCCTGGCCCGGGTTGCCTCACCGCGGGCCTGTTGAACTCGTCGTGACGATTCGTCCGACACGTCTCTGCTATCCAGGCGCCGCCGGGGGGCGGCGCCTGGGGCGCCTCGATTAGACGATCAGCCTTGAATCACGACGTTGTCGCCCGGCCCGCCGTCGAGGATGTCCAGGCCCGGGCCGCCGACGAGCACGTCGTCTCCGGCGCCACCGGCGAGTGTATCGGCGCCATCACCGCCGATCAGCACATCGTCCCCGTCGTCGCCGTTCGCGGTGAGCTGGATGGCGCCGGCCGCCAGACCCGAGGCCTCGACCACGTCGTCCCCGGCCCGCGCATTGACCGTCAGACGGTCGTTCGCTGCCTCGGCGCCCGTGATGTTCACCCGAGCGGCCAAGCCGACCACGGCCACGCCGCTGGCATCACCGGAGACCTGGATGACGTCGTCGCCGTTGGTGCCCTCGACGATGACGCTATCCGGCTGCCCATCACCGACTCCGCCTGTCGCGAGGTCGAAATTGATCTCCGTGACATCGGCGCCCGACAGGTCGTGGACGACCATGACGTCCGCGCCGCCGAGCGCGTTGAAGTCGATGCCCTCGACGTCGTTCAGATCCATCGTGACGTTGGCGACATTACGGAAGAACCGCACCCGTCCGCCGGTGACCGAGATGTCGATATTTTCGGCGATGTTGGCGCCATTGAACAGCATCGTATCGAAGCCGGCCTGGCCCTCGATCCTGTCGTTGTCGTCGCCCGGATTCCACACGAACGTGTCGTTGCCGGCGGCCATGAATGCTACATCGTTGCCGTCGCCGCCATTGATGAGATCGTCGCCCTGGCTCCCTCGGAACACGTCGGCCCCGAGACCCCCGTTCATGGTGAGCTGGATCCTGTCGGCCGGCAGCGCGAAGGCATTGAGGATGTCGTCCCCACCGAGACCGTTCAGCGTGAGCCGGTCGTTGGCCTGTTCCGAGAAGAGGATGTTGACGGCGGCCTGCGGGCCGAAGACGTTGACAGCGCCGGCATTGCCATTCACGCCAAACACGTCGGCGCCCTGGGTCCCGTTGATGGTGACCGTGTCGGCCGCGCCGTCGCCGCCGCCATTGGGGCCACGCAGATCGAGGGCGATGCGCGTCACATCCGTGCCGGTGAGGTCGCCGACCACGATGTTGTCGGCGCCGCCCAGGGCGCGGAAATCGATCGTCTCCACATCGTTGAGGTCCATCGTCACGTTGGCCACGTCGCGCAGGAAGAGAACACGCCCGCCGTTGGCCACGATGTCGATGTTCTCGGCGATGTTGGCGCCGAAGAACAGCATGGTGTCGGTTCTCCCGTCCTGACCTTCGATCGTGTCGTTGCCGTCGCCGGGATTCCACTGGAACACGTCGTTGCCCGCCCCGAGCAGCGCGACGTCGTTGCCGTTGTCGCCGAAGACGAAGTCGTTTCCGTCGCCACCGAGGAACACGTCGGCGCCCTGACTGCCGAGCAGGCTGTCGGGGCCGGTGCCGCCGTCAACGGTGAGCTTGATGACACCGGCCGGCAGCGTGGTGGCCGTCACGCCGTCGGCGCTGCCCAGCGCGTTGACCACGAGGGAATCGTTGGCGCCTTCGGAACTGGTGATGTTCACCCGGGCCGACAGGCCGAGAACCGATACCGACGTACCCGCGCCAACGACGTCGATGACATCGGCGCCGTTGGTGCCGTTGACGATCACCGTGTCTGCCGCCCCGTCGCCCGCGGCGCCGCCGATGGTGCCGGCCAGGTTGGCGTTGAGCGCCACCAGATCGGTGCCGGTCACGTTGTTGACGATGACCGTGTCCGTGCCGCCCAGGGCGTTGAGATCGATGGCCTCGACGTCGTTGAGGTCCATGACGATGTTGCCGAGGTTGCGGGTGAATCGCACCCGGCCACCGTTCGCAGACGCCTCGAAGGTCTCGGCGCCGGCACTGCCATTGAAGAGCAGTGCGTCGGTCCCGGCCTGCCCTTCGACGATGTCGCTGCCGTCGCCCGGATCCCACTGGAAGACATCGTTACCGGCGCCGAGGAATGCCACGTCGTTGCCCTGCTGGCCATCGACGAAGTCGTTACCGTCGCCCCCCAGAAGGAGATCGGCGCCGTTGCTGCCGAGGATCGTGTCGTTCCCGGCACCGCCGTCGGCGGTGATCTTGATGAGCGCCGCAAGATTGCCAGTCGCCGAGAAGGAGTCGTCGCCGCCGTTCATATTGAGGACGAGATTCTCGCTGGTCCCGATGTCGATGCTGAACGGGGCAGGATTCAGCCGGTCGAAACGGACTCGCGCGCCATTGGCCGTCGCGCTGAAGACTTCGGCGCCACCGCCGCCGTTGACCTCGGTCGTATCCGAGCCGCTGCCGCCCTCGTTGAGGTCGGTGTCATCGCCCGGATTCCAGATCATGCGATCGTTGCCGGACTCACCGAACACCTGATCGTCGGCATCGCCGCCGGTCAGCGAGTCGTTGTCTGCGCCGCCGAACAGAAAATCAAAGCCGCCGCGACCCAGCAGCGTGTCGTTGCCTGCCTGACCGAAGAGCTGGTCGCCGCCGGATCCGCCGGACATCGTGTCATTGCCGGCGCCCCCGAACAGATTCGAGGCGGGAAGGGCGCCGCTGGCCTCGCTCAGGGTGAGGTTGTCGCTGCCGTTGAGACCGAACACCGAGATCAGCGAGGTGTTGGCCACGGTGGCGGTACCACCCTGAATCGCCACCGCACCCCCGTTGACCAGGATCGCGCCGGCGGCATTGCGGCTGATGGTGATGGTGTTGTCCTGCGCGTCGCCGAGCACCGTGAGCGCGCCGGCCTGCGGCATGAAGAACGCGGTGACGGCCGGCATCAAGCGCGACTCCAGCGACTCGAACCCGGAGACGAAGCGAGCCGGGCGCGGGGACCGGTTCCAGAAGCGGCGTGTTGACCAGCGAACCTTGAGGAAATCGGCCAGTCTAGACATGAGGCCTCCCATGACAGAGGTGAGCACTGTGCAGGGACGGGAGAGGGGGGTCAGAATGCGAGCGACAGCGCGCGGAGCCGGGACGTCCACGCTTCATCGCTGCCTGCGTCGGCCAAGTATGTTGAGTCACCGAGCCCTCGCAGCGGCGCCATCTTGCACGCGATGAGCACCGGAGTCAAGGGACGCGCAAGCGGTCGCCCCACCTTGACTCACTTGGGGGTACGGGCCTAGTCTTTGGCCACCTATCGAACCGTGACCCGGTGCCCTCGGAGGGCCTGGATGCCCAGTCTCGACGTCCGCAAGTGGCGTGAACCGGGTGGTTTCGGTCAGTACGAGTCGGCGACCATGCGTCTGGTTCGCACGCTCGTCGTGGTGCTCTCCACCGCGCTGTCGACACTCGCCGCCGCCAATCCCGCCGTTGCGCAGTTCACCATCGGCGGCGACCCCCGGGTCAATCCCGACGACTTCCGGATCACGACGTTCGCCTCCGGATTGAACTACCCGAACGGGCTCGCGCGGCTGTCCGACGGCTCGATCCTGGTGGCGACGAGCAACCCGAACGGGACGGGAACGTTCTTCGCCTCTTCCGGAGCGCTGCTGCGCTTCACGGACACCAACAGCGACGGCATCGCGGACGGGCCGGGGCAGGTGATGTATTCCGATCTGCTTGGCGTCTGGGTGGCCCTCAAGGTCGCGGGCCCGCTCGTGTTCATCACGAGCGCTCGGATGTTCTCCGATCGCATCACGATTCTGCGGATGAACAACGGACCGGCATTGCCGTACACGTTCGTCGGCACGCTGGACTTCACGTTCCCCGCCAACTGGGAGCACACGAGTTACGCGCTGGCGGCACGCCCGGCGCCGGGTGGCCCCGCGAACACGTACGAGCTGTACTTCAACGTCGGCTCGACCGCGAACTTCGAGCAGACCACGGATCCCATTGGACTGGGCGGTTTGCTGCAAGGCACGATGCAGGGCGCGTCGATCTATCGCGTCATGGTAACGGACACCGGCCATGGTGCCACGGTGTCGAATCTGACGCAGATCGCCAAAGGCTTGCGCAACGCCGCCGGCATGGACTTTCACCCGGCGACGGGTGACCTCTACTTCGAAGACAACGGGATCGATGGCTTGCAGGATTTCAACGTGTCGCTGAGCGCCGACGAGCTCAATCGCGTCGCGACTGCCGATCTCGGGCGAATCGTGCCGGACTTCGGGTTCCCGAACGACTACATCGACGCTGCGACGGGCCAGCGCGTGGGCAGCGGCGGCGTGCAGCCACTCGTGACGTTCCGACCATTGCCGTGCGCCTCGTGCCCGGATCCAGTCGATCAGGCGGAAAGCGAGGGCCCGTCGGGCATCATCTTCGCGCCGCCCGCATTTCCTTCGTACGTGAGCAACGGCGTGTTCGTCGGCTTCCACGGCAAGTTCGGTGCTCCGCCGTCCGGCAACGAGGAAAACCCGCTCGTCTTCTGGGACATCGGGACGGGCCAGTACTTCCACTTCATCGAGGCGTTCCAGCTCGGTCACGGCGATCAGCTGCTGTCCACCGAGGACTCGCTCTTCATCGCCGACATGTCCGCGAACGGTAGCCTCAACACTAACGGCGGTGCCGGCGTCGTCTATCAGATTGCGTCGCGGCAGCCCGAGGCCATCCGCGTGTTCATCACCCAGCCGGACACGGACGGCACGACCGTCAGCGGCACGGTCTGGTTCACGATCTGGCTCGAGAACGCGGGGGCGGGCACGCGAAACCTGACGCTCAGCATCGATGGCGTCGCCGTGGGGACAGCGACGAGCACGTCGAACGGGCCGCTCTCGATTCCGTGGAACAGCGTCGGGGCGGCGGGCGGCACGCACACGGCCACGGTCAGCGTTCGTGATGGCGCCGGCAAGACCGGAAGCGCCAACCGCACGGTCATCATCCAACCCGGATCAATCCGTGTGTTCATCACAGATCCGGGGACCGATGGGACCATGGTCGGCGGCACGGTCTGGTTCACGATCTGGCTCGAGAACGCGGCGGCGGGCACTCGGAACCTCACGCTCAGCATCGATGGCGTCCCCGTGGGGACGACGGCCAGCACCGCGAATGGGCCGATCTCGATGCCATGGAGCATTGCCGGGGCGGCGGGCGGTACGCATAGGGCTACGGTGAGCGTTCTGGACGGCGCCGGCAACCGCGGTAGCGCCAACCGGACGGTTGTGATCTCGAGCATCGGCGTCTTCATCACGTCTCCGGGGAGCGACGGCGCCACGATGCGGGGCACGACGTGGTTCACGATCTGGGTCGAGAACGCCGCGGCCGGCAGCAAGACCTACACGCTGAGCGTGGACGGTACGGTGGTCGGGACGACGAACACGACGTCGAACGGGCCCGTTTCGATGCCGTGGACGACCAGCGGAGTGGTCAACGGCAGTCACTCGGTGACGATCAGCGTGCTCGACGCTGCGGGCCGCGGCGGTCAGGCGGTGCGGGTGGGGAACGTGGCGAACTAGGCGCGAGCCTGGCCACACCCTCACGTCGGACGACGAGGGGTTAGCGGACGCAAGATCCGCTAACCCCTTTGCGTTACCCAGACTTCGGCCCGTTCTCGATTTCCTCTGGCCCTGACCAGTCACGCCGCCTGGCGTCGAGCGGCGGGCCTTCGCCGCCGCGCCGGGGCGTCGCGCGGTCTTCACCCGTGCCGCATACACCTGGTACTGCGTGACATCGCCGTAGACGCTGGTGCTGAACGAATAGCCGCCGTACTGCATCATCCAGTAGCGCTCCACGATCGTGGCCTGCTGCTCGGGGTTGAAGCGGCCGAAGTCGCCGTTGGCCGCGGCGAGGTCGGCGGCGAAGACGTCATACGACGCGCTGTCGTCGTACTTGCCGGTGTGAAACAGTGAGCTGACTCCCGCGCTGATCTGCGCCTCGAGCGCGCGCACCATGTAGAGCGGTCCGGTCTGGACGCCCTGCCACACGTGCGTCAGCTCGTGGATGAGGTCGTGCATCTCCACGGTGGCCCAGGACGCGAAGTTGATGACGTACATCGTGGTGAACGGCCGCTGCCCGTTGACATA